>Ga0233425_10004241_pt1 | contig 24421 bp, 21 predicted proteins | sample Watercolumn_Towu_2_FD_181712 | JGI IMG/M metagenome (GOLD analysis project Ga0233425, IMG submission 181712) | Freshwater microbial communities from Lake Towuti, South Sulawesi, Indonesia - Watercolumn_Towuti2014_140_MG | ecosystem: Environmental > Aquatic > Freshwater > Lake | place... | reverse complement strand
AAGTGTGTTGCATATTCAGGACATGGAACGACTTAAACTTACCATGCAACCGACGCCTTGAAGCCGCCAGTACACGGAGCCGCCGCCCACATGTCCCTTCATCTGTTCCAACAATGTCAAAGAACCGGACAGCCTCTTTATTCCCAGAGCCGGAGCCCTGAGGAGATCGTATTACCGATCCGATAATGAGGCGCGGAAGCGATCCGGAAAACCAACTCGCCGCCGCCGGTGAAGGGGCTTCTATGCGAACGACCCCATAGCGTCAAGCAACTTTTATCAGACTGTTATTTTTCTGGCTCCCTTGGCCCGAAAAGCCCGAAAAATAAGGGCGGGCTTCCGCCGAGCCCGTCCGAATCAGTTGTTGCTGTCCGCCAGAACCTTGGCCGTAAGCAGCGGAGCGAACAGCTGATTGAGAATCGCGACGAACTTGCTGACCGGATTCGACGCCGAATTGGCGATGTAGATCAGGTCCTTGTCCTGCATCGGAAAATTCTGAGCGATGATGTAGCTCTCAGGCTTCATCAGGTTCAGTCGATAGATCATCGGCGGCTCGCCAGCCGCGATTGCAGCAGCATCGTAGCGGAACAGGAACACCGCCTTGGGGTCTGCCTGTGCATCATTGGGGCCGCCAATGCGCGCCAGCGCCTCCGCCAGCGACAGCTTCGGCGACTCGAACGCGACCTGAGACACCTTGGACGTCGCACCAAAGGCGCTGAAGCTACGCGGTTCGACCACGAGCTCGATCCGGTCGCCGGGCAGAAGAGTAAGATCGTCACTGCTTCCGGGACGGATATCGCCCAGCCGCATTTCCGCGCTCTGCCCGCCCCGGCTGAGCCGCACCACCGTGTCCGCAGCAGACACCTTCGAGCCGCCGGCGCTTGCCACGGCGTCGAGCAAGCGCTCGCGTGCGGCCGTCAGGGGAATCCGTCCGGTTCGGGTCACGTCGCCCAATATATAAATGCTGTTGCCTGGGCTATTGACCACCGTAACGAGTGCCTGCGGGCTCTGCGACTTGCCCTGCAACCCCTGCTCGATCATCCTCTGCACGTCATACGGGGTTGAGCCAGCGACCATCAGTCTGCCGACATAAGGCAGCCGGATCGTGCCGTCGGCAGCAACAGTGACGACATTGAGCGGCTGCGATCGGACGCTGGCGTCGGTAGCGTCCTGGATAACGCCCATCTGGGCGCCGATCCCGCCGGTGAGGTTCTGCGTGCTCGCGCCGAACAAGGTCATCCCGACTTCATAGATGTTGACCTGCAGCGCGTCCCCGGGAGCGATGCGATCCACCCGCCCCTCCCGCGACAGCGATGCCAGCTGGCCGACGCCCCTGCCCACCGGCTGGACCGCCAGCAGTCGCTTGAACGCCGCCCCGTCGAGATCGACCACCTCGAACTTCAGCTCCGCCGCCGGATCCTTGGCCCCGCGCATCACCTGACTGCCGGTCGGTCCGCTCGAAGGGAGCGTCGAACAGCCGGACAGGAGGACCGCCAGGATCGACACAGAGCCGATCGTTCGAAGGCGGAGAGTGCGGCTGAACTGCATGGCGGACCTTATGTCGTGAAGGATGGATCGGGATGGCGGCGAGGAGAAACGCCCGGGCGACAGGGCCGTCAAGCGCAAATCCGCATCGACAGCGGCAGAGCGGACTCCGGGCACGAGGTCATGCCGCACGCATCTGCAGGCCGTGATGCACCTCGCAGGCTTCGGCCACGCTGTCGTAGAAGGTCAGGTTGCCGGCGTAGAGGACAGCGCCGCGTTCGCAATATTGCTGCAAGGTATGCGGATCGTGCGACACCATAACCAGCGTGCCTTCGGCACGACGCTTCATCAACTCTTCCTGCGAACGCTGCCGGAAGCGCTCGTCGCCAGCGCTGGTGACCTCGTCGACCAAATAGCAGTCGAAGTTGATCGCCAGCGATATGCCGAAAGCCAGTCGTCCGACCATGCCCGACGAATAGGTCAGGACCGGCTGGTGAAAATAGGGACCGAGCTGCGCAAAATCCTCGACATAGTCGAGCACCTGCTGCTCGGGCTGCCGATAAATCCGCGCGATGAAGCGAACATTGTCGCTGCCGGTCATGTTGGCCTGGAAGGCACTGGCATAGCCGATCGGCCAGCTCGTCGTCATGGTCCGTTCGATCCGCCCTCCGGTCGGATGCTCGACGCCTGCGATCAGGCGCATAAGCGTCGACTTGCCCGCGCCATTGGCACCGCAGATGCCGATGCTCTCGCCGCGGCGAATCTCGAAGCTGAGATTGCTGAAAACCTGCTTGCTGAATTTGCGGATGTGGTAGGTCTTCGAAACATTGTCGAAGCGGATCATTCGAACGGCCTTCTTTCCATCACGCAACACGGACCGACAAAATGCTGGACGGGCGACGCCCCGCCTGCAATGCCGAAGAGCATAGACGATGGCTGCGCAAACGCAAAACCCCCGCTTCGCGATCGACGGCCGTATGCTCGATCGCCCCGGAACAGGCGTCGCGACATATGCCAGGGCGCTCGATGACGCACTGCACCGCCTTGGGCGCAGCGTCGAGCGCATCGTCGACCCGAGCTGCGGTCGCCCGATGCAGCGTGCGCCACGAGCCGACCGCTGGCTCCGCTGGGCCGATGCCGCCATCGAGCGGCCACGAACGCTTAAAACCAGAAGCTCGGAAGCAGGTCGGCGGCTCTGGGCGCGTGACCTGTTCCGGCTGGCACAGGTCCATTTCGATCTGCATGGGACGCTCCTCGATATACGCGCAGAAGGCGATCCCGGAATCGTTCACTGGACCTATCCCCTGCCGATCCGTCTCGACGGCTGGATGAACATCTACACGGTGCATGACGCCATCCCGATGCTCCACCCCGAGCTCAGCCAGATCGACGCCATGCGCCACAAGGCCCTGCTCGACGCAATCGCCGTTCGGGCTGAGCATCTGATCACCGTATCCGACGCCGCCCGCGACGACATCGTTACCGTCCTTGGCTGCGCTCCCGACCGAGTATCCACCTGCCCGCCGGGCCTCGAAGCCGCGGTGGCCAATGCGCCCCTGCCGCCAGAGCTCGAAGCCGGCCGCTTCCTGCTGGCAGTGGGCAGCGTCGAGCCCCGTAAGAATCTTGCGCGCATGGTCGAGGCTTGGCGGCGAAGCGGAAGCACTCTCCCGCTCGTGATAGCCGGCCCCGACGGATGGCGCGCCGACGAGATCCGACCGGTGCTGGAGGGCGTGCCCGGACTGATCCGCATGCCCTATGTCGCGCGACCGGTCCTGCTGGCCATGATCGCTTCCGCCCGCGCCCTGCTGTTCCCCACCCTCGCCGAAGGCTTCGGCCTTCCGATCATCGAGGCGATGCAGGCAGGAACGCCGGTCCTTACCTCACGCGCGGGCGCGACTGAAGAAGTCGCTGGTGGCGCCTCGCTTCTCGTCGATCCGAACTCGGTCGACGATATCTCCACCGCGATCGGCCGGCTGGAGGACGATGCGCTGCTCGACCGGCTTCGGGCAGCCGGCACCGCGCGAGCGCGGCATTTTTCGATCGATGCCTTTGCCGCACGGCTGGATGCACTGCATCGCCGATTGGGGGCGGTCTGAGCCCTGCGAACTGGCAAAAGCGGCAAGGACGGTCTAGTCGCCGGACAGGGACGGACGAGACGGACGCGGATGACAAGGCTCACAATCGGAATTGACGGCTATAATCTGGCCCTGCCGCGCGGCACGGGTGTAGCCACTTACGGCTTCGGCCTCACCGAGACGATCCGTGAAATGGGGCATTCGACGCTAGGAGTGTTCGGTGTTGACGTCGGCACGCGCGCTGAAACGCGCGAACTGTTCTTCTACGACAGGATTGGCCGCGAACGCCCGCCTGAAACCAAGCGCCAGCGCCGCCAGCGCACCCGGCATGAGCTTCTACAGATGCTGCGCTCCGTGACGGCGATAGATGTGCCGACGACCGACAAGGTGGAGAAGCGCGCCTTTGCCGATAAGCTTCCCGCGTTCGACCGGCTCGTCAGCCTGGGCGGGCTGTTCGAGATCGGCGATCGCCGACTGCGCCATCTGAACCGCTTTCTGACGCTGCATGTCCCCAATCCACCCGACATCATGCACTGGACCTATCCGGTTCCCGTGCGACTGGCCGGTGCGAAGAACGTCTACACGCTGCATGATCTGGTGCCGCTAAAGCTGCCTTATACGACGCTCGACCGGAAGGACGACTATCACCGCCTGATCCGCCACTGCGTGGAGAGCGCGGACCATATCTGCACCGTGTCGGAATCGAGCCGCGACGACATCCTGCAGCTCTTTCCCGATGTGCCTGTCGACAAGGTTACGAACAGCTATCAGACCGCGCCGGTTCCCACCGCGATCCTCGACCGCGATCCGGCCGAGGATGCCCGCTTCGTCGAGGGAATGTTCGGCCTGGGACATCGCGACTATTTCCTCTTCTTCGGTGCGCTCGATCCGAAGAAGAATCTGGTCCGGATCATCGAGGCCTATCTGACGAGCCAATCGAAAACACCGCTGGTGATCGTCGGCGCCCGGCACTGGGGCACCGAACAGGAGAGCCGCCTGTTCGGCGGCGGCGGAATCGCGCTTTATGGCGGGCCCACCGCGCAGGGCATCCGCCAGCTCGATTACCTGCCCCGCTCCATCCTGCTGCGCCTCGCGCGGGGCGCCAAAGCGGTGCTTTTCCCGTCGCTATACGAGGGTTTCGGCTTGCCCGCGCTCGAATCGATCCGGCTGGGTACCCCGGTCATTTCGTCGACGACGAGTTCGCTTCCCGAAGTGGTGGGAGAGGCAGGGCTGCTGGTCGACCCCTATGACAGCAATGCAATCGCGGAGGCGATCCGGGCGCTCGACACCAATCCGGCGATCGCCCAGCGGCTGATCGATGCAGGTCCGGCACAGGTCGCGAAATTCAGCGAGGAGGCTTATCGCCACCGCCTCGATGCCATGTACGCGCGCGTGCTTCAGGCCTGATCGGGCCAGCGCCGACGCGCCTCGATACCATGGGCGTCGAGCGCTTGGAGCTCCGCCAGCAGCGGCTCGAGCCGATCGAGCGGCCAGGCATTGGGCCCGTCGGACAATGCGTTGGCCGGATCGGGATGGGTTTCCATGAACAGGCCGGCAACGCCGACCGCCACCGCTCCCCGCGCCAGCACCGGGACAAATTCGCGCTGGCCGCCCGACGATGCACCCCGCCCGCCGGGCAACTGCACCGAATGGGTCGCGTCGAACACGACCGGGCATCCCGTATCGCGCATGATGACGAGCCCGCGCAGATCGGTGACGAGATTGTTGTAGCCGAAGGAGGTGCCGCGTTCGGTGACGATCACGCGAGCTTCGCGCCCTATCGCCTCCGCCGCACCGCGCGCCTTGGCGACAACATGCGCCATGTCGTGCGGCGCCATGAACTGCGCCTTCTTGATGTTCGCGACCTTGCCGCAGGCGCCGGCGGCCTCGATCAGGTCGGTCTGCCGCGCGAGGAAGGCGGGGGTCTGAACGATGTCCACCACCTCAGCAGCGGCGCGGACCTGTTCGGCGTCGTGAACGTCGGTCAGCAGCGGCAGACCTGTCTCGGCCCGCACCTTCTCCAGGATGCGCAAGCCCTCGTCGAGCCCTGGACCACGGAACGAGCTGTTGGAACTCCGATTTGCCTTGTCGAACGAGCTCTTGAAGATGATCAGCATGCCCAGCCGGTCGGCAATGGTGCGCAACCGCTCGGCAACCCCGAGAATGAGCGCCTCGGATTCGATCACGCAGGGGCCAGCAATCACGAAGAGCGGTTCGTTCAGCCCGATCGGGCGGCCCAGCAAATCCATCATCTGTCCTTTTGCATCGGCACCGCCATGGGCCGGTGCCGGCTTCTAGGCGCCGCGCTCAGCCCTGTGCAATCGCAAAGCGCGGGCCGACGATCAGCTCGGCGGGCTGTTCGCCTGGGGCTTCCTCAAAATGGCGATGGTCCGCCGGGGACAACAGCCAGCCACGCCGCACCAGCCAGTCGCCGACGTCGCCGCGTGCGGTGAGCCAGACCGAAGCCGGTGACAGAACGAGGCCGACCGCAACGGGCAAAGTCCAGATCATCCCATCTATGCCGACGATCATTGCGGCAGTCAGCCCGAGACCCAGCAGGATATGCCAGCGGTAGAAGCGAACGACTTCGCCGAAGTCGAGCCCGTCGACTTCACGCCGCTGCGGCAACCATCCACTGCGCCGGCCACGCAGGATGTCGACGATGGCGAAGGTCTGGGTGAGCATCGTGACCGGCGCCATGACGACCGAGATCAGGATTTCCAGCAACGTGCCCTTCGCGACGGTACGCCACCCGCCCATCTGCCGCAGCAGATCGCGGTCGAGCGGCAGCGACAGCAGCGCCGCGACCTTCGGCCCGAGCAGCATCAGCAGGGTCAGGCCGAGCAGCCAACCCGATGAGATCAACACATAGCCATCGAAATCGGCCCGCAGCGTTTCGAAAATGGCCGCACCGATCAGCAACAGCCACAGCGGCGAGGTCAGATAGGCCGATGCGCCCATCAGCAGCTGCAGCCGGTTGACCCAGTGGAATCCGGCAGTGTCGAGCAGCCGCAGATGTTGGAGATTTCCCTGGCACCAGCGCCGGTCACGGATCGAATGATCGATCATCGTCGGCGGAAATTCCTCGTAGCTGCCTTCGGGCATGGCGACCATGTGGACCGCCCAGCCGCGCCGCCGCAGCAGTGCCGCCTCGACCATGTCATGGCTCATGATATGGCCGCCAAGCAGACTGCCTTCGGGCAGCTCGGGCAGCCCGCAGCTTTCGGCGAAGGCGCGCACGCGGATCAGCGCATTGTGCCCCCAGAAAGTCGACTCGGTGCCAGACCACCAGCGCAGCCCGGCCGAAGCGACCGGGCCGTAGAGCGCCGACGCGAATTGGTGCCAGCGCGCGAACATCGTGTGGCCGTTGATCAGCTGTGGCACCGTCTGGAGCAGCGCGATCGACGGGCGCGCCTCCATCGCCGTCGCGAGCCGCGCCATAGCAGCGCCGGTCATCAGGCTGTCGGCATCGAGCACCAGCATGAAATCATAGGCCCCGCCGAAGCGGCGAACCCAGTCGGCAATATTTCCCGGCTTGCGCGCGGTATTCTGCTGGCGGCGTCGATAATAGACGCCGGACCTGGCGGACTCGGTCATGCGACGAAAGGCGAGATATTCGCGTGCATAAGCGGATTCGTGAGAGTCGCTCAGCACGAAGAAGTCGAAGCGGTCGGCCGCGCCGACCTTCTCGACCGATTCCACCATCGAGCGTAGGCGACGGAAGACCGCGCCCACCTCCTCGTTATAGATCGGCATCAGCACGGCGGTGCGTGCGTGCGGCAGAACCAGCGGGCTGCGGGGTATGCTTTCCAGCGGCCCACGCCCTAGCATCACGAACAGCCCGGCGATCGCGGAAAGGAAACCGAAGGCGATCCAGGCGAACAGCCCGAAGAAGAGCAGGAAAAAGCCAGCGTCGATCCAATCGATTCCGTCCGAGCGCAGCGGGGTGAACATCTCCTGCGCGGCGAGCAGGCCGAACAGGAAGCTGCCGACGATGAGAAACAGGCGGCGCTGGACGAGCGGGCCGACATAGCCGATCGGCTCCTCCACCCCGCCGGGCGGCAGGCGGCGTAGATCCTGGACCGGCATGTCCAGCGGGGCTTCCGGCGGAAGGTCCGGCTTCGTCCTCTGGCCCGCAGGGGGTGTCGTCGGGCGACGGGGATCGTCTTCGGGTCGGTACAAGCTCACACTCTCATGTCGTTCGCGGCACCGTGCATGGCGCCGGGTTGCACGTCGTTCAGCCTATGATGTCCCCAACGCGGGGCCCCATGGCAGGTTTCGTTGGCGGGCAACAGGCCATGATCAGCCGAACTGGTGGATGAGGGTCTCGCTGAGCGGCGAGCCGCCTTTTTCGAGGGTTGCGCGGAGGTTGGCGGTTCCGGGCTGACGCGCCACATCGACGACCAAGCGCCAGCGGGCCGCCTGTCCGACGACGGGATAGGCAGCGACGCTCAGGATTCGGCCGAGGTCGACCGACACCGCCGGTTTCACTCCCGAGCCGCGATCGAGCCCCTTGAGCGTTGGTCCCGCGAAATCCGCCACCAGGCGCTGCGCACCCGGGATCGGATCGGTTCCCGGTCGACCCGCGATTCCAGTCCAGCGATCGACGACCCGCGCGATCGGAGCAGTATCGGGCTCTCCTCCGAGCCAACGCAGCCGATAATCGAAGGACAGCCGCATGCCTGCACGCGCTGGAGCCCTGGGCGTCCAGAAGGCAACGATATTGTCGTCGGTCTCGCGCCGGGTCGGGATTTCATAGAGCGTCACGGCGCCGGGGCCCCACTCGCCTTTCGGCTCGACCCACAGGCTGGGGCGCTTTTCGTAAAAGACGCCATCGTCCTGATAGTGGTCGAAGCTGCGGTCGCGCTGGAAGAGCCCGTAGGCACTGGCGCCGCGATCGTCGCTGAACAGGTTGATGGTCGGCCGATCAGGATTGCGCAAGGGTCGCCACAGCCGCTCGCCTGCGCGGTTGTGGATCAACAGCCCGTCCGAATCGTGAATCTCGGGTCGCCAGTCGATCCGTGCCTGCGGATTACCCTCATCATACCAGAACATGCTGGTGAGCGGGGCGATACCCAACCGTTCGACGTCGCGGCGCAGGAACAGGACGGCGGAGACATCCTGCACCACCGCGTCGCGGGCCTTGGTGCAGACGAAGCGATAAGCGCCGGTCAGGCTCGCCCCTTCGAGCAGCGCGTAGATGGTGAACCCCAGGTCCGTGCGTTCGAGCCAGAAGGCGGTGAAGGCGGGAAACTCCTCGCGTCCGTCGATGCCGGTGTCGATCGCGACCCCGCGCGCAGACAGGCCATATTGGTCGAGCGGGCCGGCCGAGCGGAAATAGGACGCGCCCTGAAAGGCGAGCCAGTCCCCCACCCCGCCCCGGTTCATCACGCGAAACCCGGAAATGCCGGGCAGGACCTGCGGGACGGGGCCCTCGCCTGGGGCAACCTCGAACATGTCCTCGCTATGCTCGATCGGACGCGCCCGGCCGCGCTCGACCAGGAAGAGATTTACCGGCGTCGGCGCATAGCGACCGAGCGGGAATAACCGCACCGCATAGCCATCGTCAGTGAAAAGCGATCGATCCTCGCGGAAGCGGATGCGGTTGGCGGCGTCATAGTCCACCGCATGGGTGCGCGGATCCGCCTGATGCGGCGGGCGCGGCGGAAGGGCTGCCAGCCGCCTCGCCTCCGCCTGTAGCCAGGCCCAGTCGAACGGCCGCGCCTCATCGAGTGCGGGCGTAACCGTTCCAACGCTGCGGCTTCGGCCGGGAGCAGCCGCCAGCGCTGGCCCCGCCGCCGTCATGGCGCCGATCAGCGCCAGAATATCACGTCTGTCGAACATCGCATTCCGCTATGAGTCGTTTCGGTCCCGGAGGATAGACACCCCTCCCTCGCGAAAGTTCCTGTAGCGCGGCTAGCTGAACTGGCGCTGTAAGGCGGATGCCCTGCCCGAACTCTCTCCCAAATTGCAGAGACTGCAGATCGACCCCGTCGTCATGCAAGGCATTTAGAGTGTGCCGGCCCTCAGGCCGCGATCGCCCGGGCGAGACGATCATTGCGCCAAACCTGCTCTCCATCGACATACAGCGCCATAGTGCCATCCATCAGTGGGCGTAGCACACAGGGAACCTCGGATTCGCAGACCCAGCCATTGGCATGAAACAAATCGAACAAATGGCCCTCGATCGCACGCGAATGCGTGCCGACCACCATACGACGCGCCTTAGCGTTCAGCGTCTCGATGCCCGCGCGGATGACGTCCTCCTCATGCCCCTGAATATCGATGTGGATCAAGTCGACGCGCTCATGATGGGCAAGCAGCGTATCGAGAGAGATGCAGGGAATTTCTTCGAGCTCCCCATGCTGCGACGCGGTCATGCGGTCCACCCCGACCGCCTCGTCGCCGAATGCAGCAAAGGCACCATAGTCGTCCTCCGCCGCGTGCAGCTTCGGAAAGGACGCCACCCCATCCCTGGCGCCGGCTACCGCATGGTAGAGGCGATATCGCGACGGATCGAGGCCGTTCGTTCGGAAATTGTCGAGCATGAAAGCATGGTGGTCGCTCGATCCCTCGACACCGATGAGTTCGATCCGCTCGTCATCGAACCCGCGTGCGAGCGCCGCCTGCCGCGAGGCGATCAGCCAAGGCCCCCAACCCGCACCGAGTTCGACGGCGGTGAACCTGTCGCGGGCTTCGAGCACGCTCCGTAGCGTGCCGACCCATTCGGACGTGCCGTGAAGACTAGGCTCGCGATCCCGCGGGACGCTTCGGAAAACATAGCCGGCGCGCCCATGCCATCCCTGCCCGAGATAGGCGACGCGGGTGATCGCGCCCAACATGTCGCGAAAGGCGCCCTCGACCGGCTCCAGATCGGGGAAGGGTGCGAAGGCGTTGACGATCGCAAAGTCCAGCATGCCCGTCGAACCCGGCGAACCTACCTCGAACTCCCGCGTGACAAGCAGCCGCAACCGCAGCGCGTTTACGCTCTTATCCTCAAGGAGGTGCCGCTCAAGTTCCTCTGCACTTGGCTCACGCCGCAGCAGAAGACGAAAAGCCCAAAGCACCCCTTCGTGCCAGTCAACCGGATGCTTCTCCTGGAAAGGCTTTCCAGCGCGATCCATCAGGATCGTCCATTCCCGCGATCTCCGGAGCGCCCGGCGCAGATCCTGCGCGCTTGTCCAGCCGGCGAGATGGTTTGCGATCTCCTCTTCCGCCGCCTCCCTGTTCAGAATTAGCCGATAGGCCCAGATCACGCCTTCCCGCAGGTTCATCTCGATCTCCTCTGGCGGCAACCCTGGAGCAGTGACGCTACGGCCGCAAGCAGAGCAGGCTTGTCATTTCCGGTGCAGTCCGGGAGCAGCCCCATCGCTGTGGCATGGGGCCGAGACACCCGAAAGCCCGATTTTCAGCCTTAGATTCGCACCGCGCCCATCTTGATACCTCGGTGAGGGTCCGCCGTCCCAGGATTGGAATGCTCCAAAACGGACGCATTTCCAGTCAGCATCGCCGCAGGGTCACGTTGACCGCCCGTCATCCGGCCGCAAAGAGGGCGCATCGTTCCGCAGGGGAACGACGGGGGGACATCTTCATGAAGGTGAATTACGGTTTTCTGCCGCTTTGCGCGGCCTTTCTTGCTGCGCCCTGTATGGCGCAGACGGCTCCGGCGGCGGTGCAGCCGATGACGACTGCACAGGCCGTCGCAGTGCTCGACGCTCCCGCACCGGCATCCGTGCTCCGCGCGGGCACCGAGGTCCCGCTGCTGCTACGCGAGGAACTCACCACCAAGGAGAAGAAACTGCGCGTGGGCCAGCGCGTGCAGATGGAAGTCGGGTTGAATGTGAGCGTCAACGGCGTCGTCGTCATTCCGGCCGGCACGCCCGCCATCGGTGAGATCACCGAGGTCCGCAACAAGGGCATGTGGGGCAAATCGGGTTACATCGGTGCGCGCGTGCTGTCGCTGCGCCTGGGCGACCGCCATGTCCGACTGACCGGCACTTTCGACGACAAGGGCGTGACCGGAACCGGCGGCGTGATCGCCGCCGTCGCGCTTATCCCGGTCGCGGGCTTCTTCACGACCGGCACCAGCGCGATGATCCCGCTCGGCGCAGCGGTGAAGGGATTTCTCGACGAGGACGTGCCCTTCCGCACCGCTGCAGCGCCCGTGCAGCCCATCGAGGCACCCGCCATGGGCAGCCAGCTAACGCCCAGCCGCTGATCCGGAAAAGGTGGCGGCTCGGACAACCGATTTCGGCTGGCCCGACCGCCATCAAACCGTCGGGATCGTCCCGCCGTCGATCACATATTCGGTGCCGGTGATCGCGGCGGCCCGTTCGGAGGCAAGGAAGGCGATCAGGCTCGCAACTTCGTCGGGGCGCGACGGTCGGCCCAGCGGGATGCCGCCGAGCGATGCCATGATGCGACGCCGGCCGCTCTCGATATCTTCGCCATGCTCGGCCGCCAGCCGTCGAGCGAGTTCGACAGAGGCCTCCGTCTCGATCCAGCCTGGGGCAACGCGCACCACCCGCACGCCCGCCGGGGCCACCTCCTTGGACAGGCTCTTGCTGTAGGTCGACAGGGCGGCTTTAGCGGCGGCATAGCCGGTCGTCGCCTCGGGCAGCGGCAGGCTGCTCTGGATCGAGGTGACGTGGATGACGACGCCGCCACCGCGCGCCACCATCGCCGGCACCAGTGCGCGATCGAGACGGACCGCCGGCATGAGATTCAGGTCCAGTTCGCGTTGCCAGGCTGCGTCAGACAAGGCCCCAAATCCGCCCGCGGGCGCGGACGAACCGCCGAGCATGTGGACGAGAATGTCGACGCCGCCCAGCCGCTGCCACACCGCATCAGCGAGCGCCGCACAACCGTCGGCTGTTGACAGGTCGGCGGTTACTAGCCTGTCCGTCGGGAGGTCTCTCGACGGCGCACGCGCAGCCGTCAGGACATCCGCACCCAGCCGCCGGAACAGCGCGACCGTCGCCGCTCCCGCTCCACGCGTGCCAGAAGTAACGAGTGCCCGCCTTCCAGCGAGGGTCAGAAAAGGCTCGTCCTGCGAACCCGAAGCGTCGACAGTGCCGGGCGGAAGAGCCTTGGGCCGCACGTTCATGGACGGATCTCCAGGGCTGCGATGCCGTCTGCACACAGCCGGAACAGGTAGCGGAGGTCGATCGGGCTTCCCGGAAAGTCACCGACGAGCCGGCTCGTGACGATGATACGACCATCCTGTTCAGCGATGGCGAAGGGCGTTGAAGTGTAGCGGTAAGCGCGAGATGCCCCAGCCTTCCAGGTCAGAATCGCATCAATGCCGACATGGTCTCGTCCTTCGTCTCGGACGACGGCGTCGGCAGTGAAGCACTTGCCGAGCGCATCGCTGTCGCCGTCGCGATCGGCCGCGAAATAATCATGGATCACCGACGGCAGGTCGGGTCCGCTACTAAAAGGCTGGGGGTGGATTGGATACATGGTCGTCCTCCGCGGAGCGCCGGCAACCGCCGCTCATGGATCCCAGATAGGGCTGGACGACTGTCCTGATAATAGCGACATATCAGGACGTACTATTTCAGTTATCGGGACAATCATGCGCCACAGCTTGACCGACCTCGATGCGGTGATCGCGGTCGCCCGGCATCGATCCTTTCGTGCGGCGGCGGTCGAGCTTGACCTCTCGACCACTGCGCTGAGCAACGGCATCGCCCGGATCGAAGGCGAACTGGGTATCAGGCTGTTCAACCGGACGACGCGCAGCGTGTCGCCGACCGATGCAGGGCGCCATTTCATCGAGCAGGTCGCACCGGCGCTGCGCGACATTCGCGGGGCGATGGAGACCGCGCGGTCGCAGCAGACAGTGCCGTCGGGCATATTGCGGATCAACGCCTTCGCGACCGCCGCGCGCGAGATCGTGACGACACTGATCCTGCCCTTCCTCGCACGCTATCCGCAGGTTCATATAGATCTGGTCACCGAGGGCCGGCTGGTCGACATCGTCGCCGACGGATTCGACCTGGGCGTGCGGAGCACCGACCTGGTGCCGAGCGACATGATCGCGGTACCGCTGGGGCCGCCGCGCAGCCATGCGGTCGTCGCCTCTCCCGCCTATTTCGCCCGGCATGCCCCGCCGCGCGTGCCGACCGATCTGGCCACCCACCGCTGCATCCGCGTCCGCCTGCCCAATGGCACGCTGTTCCGCTGGCCGTTCGAGAAGGATGGCCAAGCCGCACAGATCGACGTGGAAGGCCCGATCACCCTCGACGAGGCGACCCTTGCACGTGCGGCGGTGCTGGACGGCGTTGGGCTGGGCTTCTTCATGGAAGCCGATGTGCGCGATGACGTCACCGCCGGACGGTTGGTCCGCGTGCTGGAGGACTGGACCCCGCCCGGCGCGCCGCTGTCGCTTTATTATCCGGGCCGGAAGAATCCATCGGCGGCGTTCACGGCATTTGTAGAATTAGCCCGCGAACGTGGGGCGGGCAACTGGCGAGCTTAGTGGCCCCGTTGGGCGGACGGAGATTTCATACTCCCGCGGCTTGGAAGGCGAAGCCTGCGTCCCGCCTCGAAGGTCTAGTGCGGCAATCTATCCGCCATGTTATGCTGAACGGTCTCTCGTCGAGCGGCCGGAGGCTCTGTCAGTCTGTTCCGGGACGCTCAGCTTACCGCTCGGTTGCGCCGGAGGCCGGCCACTATCTACCCGGTTCGCCCTTGTCGTCGATCGATCGCACGAAGTGTCTCTAGTGTCGGATAGGGGCAGGGGCGATCGGGGAACTCTACTGACGGTCGCGGCTCCTCGCTATGCGAAAGAGCATATACCTCCGCCTGCACCAATATCATGTCATAGGTCTTCTCGTTGTAATAATGCTCGATATAGGCGCGGATCTTGCCCTGAGCAGCTACATCCAACGCGCGTGATGCATCGCGCGGAAACACCACCCGGTGGCAATAAAAGCTGAGGTCGACATATTCCGAGGCCTTCACCCCCAAAGCGCGAACGTCTTCGGACACCCCCTGGATGAAGGTGCAGAACGAGTCGAAACAAGAGCGATACATATATTTGTCGGGCTGACGCCACTCGGCCGACGGGCTCTTGTCCTCGCGCATTATCTGCAGCGCATCGACGAAGCGCGCCCAGTCAATCTCGAAAAAGCAATCGGCAATGCGCGGTCGATCCCAGGCCGGCGGCTCTGAGCTGGCACGTACATGGTCGAAGAGAGGTAGATAATAGTCCGGTATCCGAGCCGGCCCCTCACGCCAATCGAACACGCGACAGATCAGCGCGATATTCGGATCACTGACCAGTTCCGACAACAGGCTCCGAACGAATTCAGACCGCTTCCACCTACGCTCCTCCTCATGCTGCTCGCGAGTGGTGCGTATCTGAACGTAAGCGAAGCGCAGGCCTGCGATCGTGACGGTGGCGCTGATCATTGCCGCAACGATCGATGCCGAAGCAGCGGGATTTGCCATGATCTGACGCGCGCAGGAGTCCAGCGTCAGGATTCCGCAGCTCAACGCCGGTTCCGCTGGGCTGACCACTGCCGAAACACTCATTACCTACCCCCTCTTTCTCCCGCCTAAACCCCGTGGCAAGCGATGCCTTATCCCGACAACTGTTTACCGAAGACGTGGGACATGGCCCTGAAGCCGTGTCGCTCGAAGAAGCGGTGCGCACCGTGATTGTCGATACCGCTCTCCAGAAATAGCCAGTCGACACCTCGTTCCCGGACCTTTGCTTCCGCCTGCGCCAAAAGATGTTCACCGATTCCCGACGAGCGCGACGCCGGGTCAACCGCCATGTCTTCGAGTATCGCAAAACGCCGACGGGAAGTCCGCTCCCAGGCGAGGATGAGTATCCCCAGAATCGCGCCATTGGATGCCAGTGCGACGAGCAGATCGCGATCATCGCCAAGATCGAGAAAATCGCTCTGATAACGAGCAGCCAGATCGACTTCCCATGTTGTCCCATCAGGGCTGAGGCCCGTCTGTACTTCCCCGTGGCTAATATAGCGGGGCTCGGCTCCGATCACCCGCCCAGCAAACTCAGCGGCACGCCGCGCGGTATGGGGAGACTTGTCCCAGCGAAGGTCGATATCGGGGGTGGCTTGAGAAGCTTCGGTCATCGTCGCACTGCATAGAATGCCGTCTCGATCAGGGCCATGCTTCACAGCACGTTCGGATCATATTCGAGGAACGATCGGACGTTCGGTGCGGGTGCCCAGCGGTCGCGACGCGCTCAGGCCGCCGCTTCGAGCGCCTCGTTAGCTTCCAGCCACTCGGCCTCGACCGTCTCCAGTTCGCGCTCGACGTTTGCGCGAAGCTTCATCAGTTCGCCCGTGGTGCGCTTCGCATCGGCGGGGCTGGCCGACTTGGGATCGAACATCGCGCGGTCGATCTCGCTGCGGCGGGCGGTCAGCTTCGCGATCCGGTCCTCCATCTCGCGGACGGTCTTGCGCAGCGTGGCCAGCTGTTCGCGCGCCTGGGCGGCGGCCTTCTTGTCCTTCTTCGCGCCCTTGCCCCCGCCCGACGCGCCGTCTCCCTTCGGCTGGTTCCGGCCGAGGATCAGGTCGGTATAGTCGTCGAGCGTGCCGCCGAACTCCTTCGCGGTGCCGCTGTCGACCAGCACCAGCCGGTCGGCGGCGAGTTCGATCATGTGGCGGTCGTGGCTGACGATCACGACTGCGCCTTCATAGGCGTTGAGCGCCTGGGCGAGCGCCTCGCGCGCGTCGACGTCCAAGTGGTTGGTCGGTTCGTCGAGGATCAGCATGTGCGGCGCATCGCGCGTGATAAGCGCCAGCGCCAGCCGCGCGCGCTCGCCGCCCGACAGCTTGCCCACCTTTTGCGTCGCCCGGTCGCCCGAAAAGCCGAAACGACCGAGTTGCGCGCGGACGGCGGCGGGCGTCTTGCCCGGCATGATCCGCGTCATATGCTCGAGCGGCGTGTCGTCGACGTCGAGTTCCTCGACCTGATATTGGGTGAAATAGCCGACGCGCATCTTGCCGGCAGCGTTCATCGCACCGTCCATTGGCTTGAGCTGCGACGCGATCAGCCGAGCGAGCGTGGTCTTGCCGTTCCCGTTGCGGCCGAGCAGCGCGATGCGGTCGTCGGGATCGAGGCGAAGGTTGAGCCGCTGCAGGATCGGCTTGTCCTCGACATAGCCGACGCTGGCCATGTCCAACGTAACGAGCGGCGGCTTGAGACCGTCGGCGGGCGACGGAAAGTCCATCGACAGGCTCGGATCTTCGACCATCGCCACGATCGGCTGCATCTTTGCCAGCGCCTTGGCGCGCGACTGCGCCTGTTTGGCGGTCGAGGCCCGCGCACTGTTGCGGGCGATATAGTCCTGCAGCTTGGCGCGCTGCGCATCCTGGGCCGCCCGTGCCGCGGCGATCTGCGCCGCCCGCTCGGCGCGCTGGCGCTCGAAGCTGTCATAGCCGCCGGTGTAGAGCGTGGTCTTGCCGCCCTCCAGATGGAGAATATGGTCGACGACATTGTTGAGCAGGTCGCGCTCATGGCTGATGATGACGATCATCGCCGGATAGCTTTTCAGGAAATTTTCGAGCCACAGCGTCGCTTCGAGGTCGAGGTGGTTCGACGGCTCGTCGAGCAGCAGCAGATCGGGCTCGGAGAACAGCAGAGCGGCGAGCGCGACGCGCATCTTCCAGCCGCCCGAATAGCTGTCGAGCGGGCGCTGCTGCATCTCCTCGTCGAAACCAAGACCGACGAGGATGGTCGAGGCCCGCGCCGGCGCAGTATAGGCATCGATAGCGAGCAGCCGCTCATAGACCTCGCCCAGCCGGTCGGGATCCTCGCAGGTCTCGCTCTCGACCAGCAGCGCCGCGCGCTCCTTGTCGGCCGCGAGCACCGTCTCGATCGGGGTCGACGTCCCGCTCGGCGCTTCCTGCGCGATATAGCCGATGCGCAGGTCGCGCGGCTTGTCGAGATCGCCGTCATCGGCCTCGAGCGAACCGATCATCACCTTCATCAGCGTCGACTTGCCGGCGCCATTGCGCCCGATCAGGCCGACCCGCGCACGCGGCGGCAGCGCGGCCGAGGCGCGGTCGAGGATGGTGCGGCCACCGAGGCGGACGGTGAGATTCGAGAAATTCAGCATCGCGCGCCGATAGAGGATTTCGCAGCGCAGCGAAACCGCGCGTTGCGTAAGCGCTGAAGCATCGATTTGCGCAGGATCAATTCGCCATCGGCGCTTGAAGCCATAAGCCCGCTGCACCAATAGTCCCGGCCGACGATTCGAAGAACAGCGAGAGGGCGCATGACCGATCTTTACCCCGTTCCCGCCGAGTGGGCCGCCAAGGCGAAGGTGACCAAGGCGTCCTATGCGGCGGACTATGCGCGGTCGATCGGGGATTCGCATGCCTTCTGGCTGGACCAGGCGAAGCGCCTGGACTGGGTGCGCTTCCCCACCAAGACCGACGAAAGCTCGTTCGCCGAAGCCGATTTCCAGGTGCGCTGGTTCGCCGACGGGCAGCTCAACGTCGCCGCCAACTGCCTCGACCGGCATCTCGCCGAGCGTGGCGACCAGACCGCGATCATCTGGGAACCCGACGTCCCGACCGAGGAGCCGCGTCGCTTCACCTACGCCCAGGTCCATGAAGAGGTCTGCCGCTTCGCCAATGTGCTGAAGGGCCAGGGGGTGAAGAAGGGTGATCGCGTCACCGTCTATCTGCCGATGATCCCAGAGGCAGCCTTCGCGCTGCTCGCCTGCGCGCGGATCGGGGCGATCCACTCGGTCGTGTTCGGCGGCTTCTCGCCCGAGGCGCTGGCAGGGCGTATCCAGGATTGCGACAGCGCTGTCGTGATCACCGCCGATTGCGGGCGACGCGGCGGCAAGCTGGTGCCGCTCAAGACCAACGTCGACGCCGCCGCCGCACACGCGCCCAGTCTTAACAAGGTCATCGTGATCCGCGCGACAGGCAGCGAAGTGCCGATGACGGCCGGGCGCGACGCCTGGTATCATGAGCTTGCCGAGGGCGTGTCCACCGACTGCCCGGCCGAGGCGATGGACGCGGAAGATCCGCTGTTCATCCTCTACACCTCGGGATCGACCGGCAAGCCGAAGGGCGTGCTCCACACGACCGGCGGCTATCTGCTCTGGGCGAGCCTGACGCACGAGATGTGCTTCGACTATCGTCCCGGGCAGATCTACTGGTGCGCGGCCGACATCGGCTGGGTCACCGGCCACAGCTATATCGTCTATGGTCCCCTCGCGAACGGGGCTACCACGCTGATGTACGAGGGCGTCCCCAACTGGCCCGACGCCAGTCGCATCTGGCAGGTGGTCGACCGCCATAAGGTCGAGATCGTCTTCACCGCACCGACCGCGCTGCGTGCACTGATGAAGGACGGCGACGAGTTCGTCACGCGCACCTCGCGCGCGTCGCTCAAGCTGCTCGGCACCGTCGGCGAACCGATCAACCCGGAAGCGTGGCGCTGGTATCATGATGTCGTCGGCGAAGGGCGTTGCCCGATCGTCGACACCTGGTGGCAGACCGAGACCGGTGCCGCGATGATCGCCCCGTTGCCCGGCGCGACCGACCTGAAGCCGGGCTCTGCGACCAAGCCGCTTTACGGCGTGGTGCCCGAGTTGGTCGACGCCGAGGGCAAGGTGCTCGAGGGCGCGACCGACGGCAACCTGTGCATCACGCGCAGCTGGCCGGGCCAGATGCGCACCGTCTGGGGTGACCATGCGCGCTTCTTCCAGACCTATTTCTCGACCTATGCCGGCAAATATTTCACCGGCGACGGCTGCCGCCGCGACGCCGACGGCTATTACTGGATCACCGGCCGCGTCGACGACGTGATCAACGTGTCGGGCCATCGCATGGGCACAGCCGAAGTCGAATCCGCGCTCGTGCTTCACTCGAAGGTGGCCGAGGCGGCGGTGGTCGGCTTCCCCCACGACATCAAGGGCCAGGGCATCTACGCCTATGTCACGCTGAACGCTGGCGAGGCGGCGAGCGAGGACCTGCGCAAGGAACTGCGCGACTGGGTGCGCACCGAGATCGGCCCGATCGCCACGCCCGACGCGATTCAGTTCGCCCCCGGCCTGCCGAAGACGCGCAGCGGCAAGATCATGCGCCGAATTCTGCGCAAGATCGCGGAGGGCGATGTCTCGTCGCTCGGCGACACCTCGACCCTCGCCGATCCGGCGGTGGTCGACGATCTGGTTGCCAATCGCGTCAAAAGCTGATCCCTTCCTCGGCGGCGCGGCGTCAAGCCGCGCCCCCGAGCGAGGAGAGACGCGCATGACCGAGGCCCTGCTCCGCTACGATGCCGTTGCCCGCAGTCTGCACTGGACGATCGGCGCACTGATCGTGGTCAACCTGATCCTCGGCATCGGCCATGATCCGCTGGGCGAGATCCTGCCGGCAATGCCGATCCACAAGGCGATCGGCATGACCGTTCTGGCGCTGAGCCTCGTCCGGCTCGGCTGGCGGCTGACCCACCCGGCCCCGCCCTTCCCCGCGCACATGGCCGCCTGGGAAAGGGGTGCCGCGCAGGCCATGCACTGGCTCTTCTATGGCCTGATGATCGCCCTGCCGATGACCGGCTGGATCTTCAGTTCGGCGGGCAAATATCCGATCAGCTGGTTCGGCCTGTTCGAGATTCCCAAGCTGGCCGTCGAGAAGGGTTCGGCGCTCGCGGAGGTGACGCACGAGGCGCACGAAATCCTCGGCTATGCCTGGGCCGCGCTGCTGCTGATCCATGTCGCCGCGGCGCTGCGCCACCATTTCGTGGTGAAGGACGGATTGATGGCCCGCATGTGGGGCTGACGACGAAGGAGCGGGCCATGGCCGACCTGACGATCTGGACGCTCGACTGGGTGCCGGAAGGGCCGCGCGGCTTCGTCCGCGACCTGCGCCTGCGCTGGGCCTGCGAGGAAGCAGGGCTTCCCTATGCCGTGCGCACCGTCCCGTTCGAGACGCGCGCAACCAACCACAGCGACCGTCAGCCCTTCGGACAGGTGCCCTTCCTCGACGATGGCGAGCTGCGCCTGTTCGAGAGCGGTGCCTGCCTGATCCACCTCGCTCGCAAGAGCGAGGCGCTGATGCCACGCGATCCGGCGGGCGAGGCCGAGACGCTGCAATGGATCGTCGCGGCGCTCAACTCGATCGAGATGGTGACCGTGCCCTGGTGGTTCCTCGGCCTGTCGGAACCGGACGACAATCCGCTCGACGGCTGGGCGACCAGCCGGCTCGACGCTATCGAAGCCATAGTGGAGGAGCGCGACTGGCTCGCCGCCGACCGCTTTACCGCCGCCGACCTGCTGATGGCCGACATATTGCGCGTTCCCAAGGTCCGCGCGCATGGCAACCGTCCAGCGACCGAAGCCTATATCGCCCGCATGACCGACCGCCCGGCATTCCGGAAGGCCCATGCGGAACAGATCGCGCTCTATGCTGCAGCGGATGCCGCGCGGGCCAGCCGCTGAATCCCCTCTCCACAGGACTCGACAACCCCGCCTCGATGCTCTAAGGGCCGCGCCTTCACGTTCCCGTCGGGTCTCGGCCTGCCGGGGATTGTACCGTCCGAGACAGCAGGTGCGGGGAATATGCCCCGCTTAATCTCCTGCCTAGACGGGGAAAAGTTTACCGGCCTCGTGCCGGGTCTGCCCAGCGCTCCTGCGCTCGGCCAGGCGACCGACCCCTCGGACGGGTCATGGAACGGCGTATCGGTTCCGTGACTCAGGGCCCCGGCGGATGTGCTGCCGGGGTGGTTCTAAGGAGTAAGGCATGGATCGAGCTCAAAAAACCGAGCTGGTCGCCGAACTGAAGAGCACCTTCGAGGCAACGAGCGTGGTGATCGTCACCCGCAACCTGGGCCTCACCGTCGCGCAGTCGACTGCGCTGCGCACGAAGATGCGTGAAGTCGGTGCCAGCTACAAGGTATCGAAGAACAAGCTCGCCCGCATTGCCGTCGAGGGCACGACCTACGAGACGATCCAGGATCTGCTCGTCGGCCCGACCGCGCTCAGCACCTCCGCCGATCCCGTGGCCCCCGCAAAGGTGGTCGTGGATTTCGCGAAGACCAACGACAAGTTGGAAATCGTCGGCGGCATGATGGGCGAGACCGTTCTCGACGTGGCCGGCGTGAAGGCGCTGGCCGAGCTGCCGTCGCTCGACGAACTGCGCGCCAAGATCGTGGGCCTGGTCCAGGCACCCGCGACCAAGGTGGTTCAGATCGTCCAGGCCCCGGCCGGCCAGCTGGCCCGGGTGTTCGGCGCTTATGCGGCGAAAGAAGACGCCTGATCTTTCGATATCGACTGACTGAAATATTTTGGGCCCGCGCGGCCCGCATGGAGACTTATCATGGCAGACCTGCAGAAGCTTGTTGACGATCTTTCGGCTCTCACCGTTCTCGAGGCCGCTGAGCTTTCGAAGCTCCTCGAAGAGAAGTGGGGCGTTTCGGCCGCCGCTGCCGTCGCTGTTGCGGCTCCGGCTGGTGGCGCCGCTGCCCCGGCCGCCGAAGTCAAGGACGAGTTCGACGTGATCCTCACCGGCGACGGTGGCAAGAAGATCAACGTCATCAAGGAAGTCCGCGCCATCACCGGCCTGGGCCTGACCGAAGCCAAGGCGCTCGTCGAAGGCGCGCCGAAGGCCGTCAAGGAAGGCGTCAACAAGGACGAAGCCGAGAAGATCAAGAAGCAGCTCGAGGAAGCCGGCGCGACCGTCGAACTCAAGTAAGCTTCTTTCCGTCCACCGGACGGATCGATCCTACAGGAAGGGCGGCTCCCGATCGGAGGCCGCCCTTTCTTTTTGCCTTCTCTACGCGCCTATAATCAGGCGAGCATGCGCAGCTTCGGCTCACGCTCGTAGAAGCGTGCGCGTGCCGCAGCGATGAAGTCGTCGCCGAGCCCGGTGACGCCCTCGTCGGCTTCGACCCCGGCCTTGTCTAGCAGCGGCTGTGCCGCTTCGCTCGCGCCGATCGCCTTGAGGTGGCCGAAGGCGTCCATCACGAACTGCACCGCTGCAGCCTCCTTGACCAGCGCCCTGCAGCCCTCGTCCGACAGGACGACCGCGACGGCGTCGAACAACTGGCTCGGTGTACCCGCCAGCTGCCCGTCGGCCTTGCGCTTGCTGCCGTCGGACAGGGTCGCGCCGCCGACCTTCGGCGAGACGAATACGGCCTTGCCCTTCTCCGCCTCAACTGCCGCGACGACCGCGTCGAGGTCGGCCGCATCGGAGCCATCGGCGTAAAGGATGCCGACCGCGCGGCCCTCCAGCGTCTCCTTCATGTTTTTGTGGATCGACAGCGCATCGGACGGAGCCATGTCGACCGGCTCGCGCGCGGAGGGGGCCTTCTTCGGCAGATCGATGCCGAGGCCGTCGGCCACACGCTGCGCCAGATCCTCGTCGACGTTGCGCAGGTTCGCCACCATGCGCGGCGGCACCTGATCGAGCAGGCCGACCTTCGACAGCTCGAACACGAAGGACGAGGCGATATGCGCCTGCTCGCTCTCTGTCTGCGACCGGTAGAAGAGACGTGCCTGGCTATAATGGTCGGCGAACAGCTCGGCCCGGATGCGCAGCTTCTCGCCCTGTTCGTTCGCTCCAGTCGCTGCATCACTCGTGACGAACCCACGCTCCGCGCTCTCGCGCGGACCGCCCTCCTCGCCATGCGCGGCGAGGCTGTTCGGCTCGTAATTGGCGCGCCCCTTGGGGACCATCGTCTGCATCTTTCCGTCGCGCTGGAAATTGCCGAACGGGCAGCGCGGCGCGTTGACCGGGATCTGGTGGAAGTTGGTCGTCCCCAGCCGCGAATTCTGCGTATCGAGATAGCTGAACAGCCGCCCCTGGAGCAGCGGATCGTTGGAGAAGTCGATCCCCGGCACGACGTTGGACGGCAGGAAGGCGACCTGCTCGGTTTCGGCGAAGAAATTGTCCGGATTGCGGTTGAGCGTCAGCGTGCCGATGATCCGGACAGGAACGTCCTCCTCCGGAATCAGCTTGGTCGCGTCGAGCACGTCATAGGGCTGCGCCTCGGCGAAGGCCTGGTCGAAGACCTGAATGCCCAGATCCCATTGCGGGAAGCTGCCGCTGTCGATCGCCTCCCACAGGTCGCGGCGCTGAAAGTCGTTGTCGGCCGCCTGCAGCTTCAGCGCCTCGTCCCAAATTGTCGACTGGAGGCCCAGACGGGGCTTCCAGTGGAACTTGACGAAGCTCGCCTTGCCCTCGGCATTCACCAGCTTGAAGGTGTGGACGCCGAAGCCCTCCATCGTTCGGAAGGAGCGCGGCAGCGTGCGGTCGGACATCGCCCACATCAGCATGTGGGTCGTCTCGGGCATCAAGCTCGCCCAGTCCCAGAAGGTGTCGTGCGCGCTGCCCGCCTGCGGATAGGCGCGGTCGGCCTCCATCTTCACCGAATGGACGAGGTCGGGGAACTTCATCGCGTCCTGGATGAAGAAGACGGGGATATTGTTGCCGACCAGATCCCAATTGCCCTCGCGGGTGTAGAATTTGACCGCGAAGCCGCGCACGTCGCGCGGCGTGTCGACCGATCCCGCGCCGCCCGCGACGGTGGAGAAGCGGACGAAGACCTCGGTCTTCTCGCCTTTGGTGAACACCGCCGCCTTGCTCAGGTCGGAAATGTCGGCGGTCGCCTCGAACACGCCATGCGCGCCCGATCCGCGCGCGTGGACGATCCGCTCCGGAATCCGCTCATGATCGAAATGGAAGATCTTCTCCCGCAGGACGAAGTCCTCGAGCAGCGTCGGCCCGCGTGTGCCCGATTTCAGGCTGTTCTGGTTGTCGCTGACCGGAACGCCATGGTTGGTCGTCAGGACGGGCGCATCGCCGGCCGCCTGCTGGTGGGTCTCGCCGCCGTTGCCGGTGGTGGTCTTCATCTTGCTCATATCA
>Ga0233425_10004240_pt1 | contig 24424 bp, 22 predicted proteins | sample Watercolumn_Towu_2_FD_181712 | JGI IMG/M metagenome (GOLD analysis project Ga0233425, IMG submission 181712) | Freshwater microbial communities from Lake Towuti, South Sulawesi, Indonesia - Watercolumn_Towuti2014_140_MG | ecosystem: Environmental > Aquatic > Freshwater > Lake | place... | reverse complement strand
CATCGTCGAGTATGGGACGATTCCGGCGTCAAGCCAGGGGTTGCCCACGTCCTTCACGCGCGACACCGCCTTGCCGCATTTCGGGCACTTGATTTTCACTTCGTCAACCCAGGGCCGGTGCGGGCTGTTGCCTTCGAACTTATCCCAGCCTTCAATTGCCCGGGCCTTCAGTTCATCCTTGCCGCCGATGACCTCGAATCCACCGCATTCGCACTCGAAAATCGGCAGGGCCAGACCGTAGTAGCGCTTCTTCGAGATGCACCAGTCCGACATGTTCTTCAGCCAGTCCAGTTCGCGTTCGAGCCCGAATTCGGGAATCCAGCGCACCTGCTTCGCTATCTCGGCGATTTCGTCGCGCAGTTCGTCCATCCGGATGAACCACTCATCCACCAGCCGGAACACAAGTTCGCTCCCGCAGCGCCAGCAGACCGGATACCGGTGCGTGTGGTCTTCCACCCGAAAGAGCTGACCCTTGCGCTTCAGGTCATCGAAAATCGGTTGAGCGACTTCGCCGACCGGCTTCCCGGAAAGCCAGCCGAACCCGGCCAGGAATATGCCCGAATCATCCAGCGGGGCGACCACTGCGAGATTCTCCTTCTTGCCCAGTTCAAAGTCCTCCTTACCGCAGCCCGGCGCGATATGAACCATACCGGTGCCGTCGGCCTCCGAGACCTCGTCCCAGGCCACAACCCGATGGACAATCCCCTTCTGCGCTTCAAGCTCATCGAACGGTCCGTCATAGGTCAGGCCCACCAGCTTCTCACCGGTCAGCTCTTCCAGCACCTCCGGCTTCCCGGTCATCACCGCAAGACGGCTCTTGGCAACATAGTAGGCCGCTTCCTTTCCGCCCGACCCCTGCCCCCCGACCCCTGACCCCTTGACTTTCACATACACCATCTCCGGATGCACCGCCACCGCGACATTGGAGGTCAGGGTCCAGGGCGTGGTTGTCCAGACCAGCAGGTACTCGCCCGGCCGCTCGCGAATCGGGAATTGCAGATACACCGCGGCGTGGGTCATCTCTTCATAGCCTTCAGTGACGATCTCCTGGTTCGAGATGGCCGTACCGCAACGTCCGCACCACGGCATGACATCGTGACCTTTGTAGACAAGGCCGCGTTCAGCGCAGCGTTTCAGGAAATGCCAGATGGTATAGTTGTTCTCGTCCGACATCGTGTAGTAGGAATGGTCCCAGTCCATCCACTGGCCGATGCGGATTGACTGCTCGGTCTGCATCTTCGAGAACCGCCGGACCCGCTCCTTGCACTTCTCCACAAACCGGCCGATACCATACTCCTCGATGTCGCGCTTGCAGTTGAACTTCAGTTCCTTCTCGACTTCGACCTCGACCCACAGGCCCTGGCAGTCGAATCCGTTCTGGTAGCGCTGGTCAAAGCCCTGCATCGCCTTGAACCGCTGAAACATGTCCTTGTAGGTCCGGCCCCAGGCATGATGCACGCCCATCGGGTTATTCGCCGTAATCGGGCCATCCAGAAATGAATACCTCTTCCCCTGACCCTTGCCCCCCGAACCCCCGGACCCCTGAACCCCTGAACCCCTGTTCCTGGCGACCAGCTTCTCAAATGTCCGGCCCTGCTTCCAGAACTCGAGAATCCGCTTCTCCAGCTCCGGCAGCTCCATCTTCTGCGGCACCGGCGCGAATCCCGGTTCCGCCTTCCGCTGACCGCTATCCGCCAGCCGCTCTTCGCTCAGAATCCGCTCCTGTTCATTCTGCAATCTGTAATCTGCAATCTACAATCTGCAATCGCCTACGGTTGCGCATTCCCGGTTCGTTGCGGGTCGTGCTGAAACATCGGCCACGCCGACGTCGCAGGCAGGCTCTGACCCCAGAACGCGTGCACGCCGGTCCCGGTCGTGACGTAGATTGTCCCGTACTGGTCAATCAGCGGCGCGCAGACCAGTTCCAGTTCGGTTCCGCTCGGCAGTGACGCGCTCCAGCGGTCCGAGCCGTCACTGGTGTTCAGCGCAATCAGGCTGTCGGACACGGCGTAGAGCGCCTTGATGAAGAGCACGCCGTTCTGCGAAAGCGCGCCGGTTGAGGCGCCGTCCGAGTTCAGCGAATGGGTCCAGACCGGTGCGTGCGTAGTCGAGTTCACCGCGTGCACGACTCCGTTGTCCGACGTGAAGTAGATGATGCCGGCCGCATCAATCACCGGCGAGGTCACTACCGGCGAGTTGGCCGGGTACTGCCAGAGCGGCGCACCGCCGTCGGGCTTCATCGCATACAGCGACCCGTCATCGCTGCCGATGTAGATTGTCCCGTCGCTGGCGATTGCGCCCGACGAATTCACCGGGCCGCCGGTCGTCCAGGTCCAGGACTCCGTACCGTTCTCAGTCACGAACGCGTGAATCTTGCCATCCGCGCCGCCGCACACCACCAGTTCGTCGTTGGCGCTGATCACCGGCGACGACGCACCGCCGCCGGTAAACGCCGCCCAGCGCCGGCCCAGGGTATCATAGCAGTACAGGCTGTCGTTGTCGCAATTGAAGTAGATACGCCCGTTGCCGTCACAGGCCAGCGAACCGAGAATGTCGCCACGGATTGGCAGCGCGAAAGCCCGCGTGCCGTTCACCCGGGTGGCATTTAACACTGTGTCGTCAGACGCAACCCAGCAGAGGTCGTTCCAGATCATCGGCGGGCAGACGAACTCGGCATCATCGAGCGTCTGGAAAGAGGACCGGCGCCCGCCTTCCTGGTTGATGGCGTGCAGAAACCCTCCTTCGCTCACGGCATACTCATACCCGGCCGGCGATGCCGCCATCGTGCCGGTAAACGGCACCGAATCGAAGTTCTCATCCAGGTAGGCATAGACCCACTTCAGCGTGGTCTCACCGGCCAGCACATTTACCCGCAGGGTGTCGGACCAGCCCGAAGTCGCGTTCTTCAGGTTCTGCGCCCGGGCGCGAACCCGGAGCGCTCCGGTGTGAGTGAAGGCATGAGTATCAGAAAACAGGGAGTCCTGCGTCACAAACTCACTCCACGCGGACGTCGTGCCATCGCCCCACTCAAACTGGTAACGTACTTCGCTGCCGCTCGCATCGGTGGTCTTGGTCGAGTAGGCGGCTACTGCACCCTTCTGAACCATACTCGGCCCGGTCGGCTTATCCGGAACCCGGGGCGGCTTCTTGCAGATTGAACCAACCAGCAGCAGCGCGCTCACAATCAGCAGCGCATGCTGGATTCCATTGCGATGAGACTTCCTTCCGCGTCCTTGCGCTCCTCGCTCTCCGTCTCCCTGTGTCGCTCCGACTTCCAGTTTCTGACTTCTGACTTCTGCCTTCATAACTTCCCCTTCCTCAGAGAGTTAGCTCCCTGAATCATATTCGGTCTCGCGAGTCGAAAACCCATAAAGTCTATGATGATAGCCCCAAAACGCTGATTGTCAAGGCGTTCGGTCGCGAACAGCCCAAGCTCCAGGCTCAAGCACAGGCCGGACCCGGAAATTGAGTCTGGGGACAGTACGGCTCCGGCCTGGGCAGGGCACGAGGTGGGCAGTACCGCGGTGCTCAGGGCAGCAGGAAGGATGGCGGGCACCGCCCTGCTCAGGGCAGGGGGAAACACCCCGGGTACCGTACCGGGTTCGGATACTGTTCCGATTTCCCCCCCCCATCTCTGTCCTGGAATCGCGGTCTGCGCCTGTCCGTGTCTGTCCGCGTAGTGGTGCGAGAATCTGTGGAATCGGTGCAATCGGTGGATGATTCAAAGACCCATTCGATTCGTCATTTCCTTGACCCGCGCGGTTTATGACCTATAATACTGGATTATGGTCAAAAAGCGCATTCTAACCGGTGACCGCCCGACCGGGCCTTTGCACCTCGGGCACTATGTCGGCTCGCTCAAAAACCGGGTGAAGCTGCAGCATGAGTATGACACGCTCTGCGAAATCGCGGACGTGCAGATGCTCACCACCCATTTCGAGCACCCCGAACTGCTGAAACCGACCGTCCGCACGGTCTGCCTGGACTACCTCGCCGCGGGGATTGACCCTGAGCAGGCGACGATGTTCATCCAGTCCACGGTCCCGGAGATTGCCGAGCTGACCGTGTTTCTCTCGATGATTGTCACGGTGAACGTCCTGCGCCACAACCCGACTATCAAGACCGAGGCGAAGCAGTACGGATTCGAGGAAGCTATGACCTACGGCTTCCTCGGTTATCCGGTGAGCCAGGCCGCGGATATCACGTTCTGCAAAGCACATCTGGTCCCGGTCGGTGAAGACCAGATGCCGCATATCGAGCTCACGCGGAAGATTGTCCGCCGGTTCAACGAACTCTATGGCCCGACCCTGGTCGAACCGGAAGGACTGGTCGGCGAAGTCGGGCGCCTGCCGGGACTGGACGGCAACACCAAGATGAGCAAGAGCCTGAAGAACTGCATCAACATCTCGGATACGCCTGAAGAAGTCGCGGCGCGCGTCGGGACCGCAGTTACCGACCCGGCCCGGATTCACGCCAAAGACCCGGGCCATCCCGACATCTGCAACGTCTTCACTTACCAGAAGGTCTTCAATCCCGCATTCATCCCGGAACTGGAACAGAACTGCAAAGCCGGAACCATCGGCTGCGTGGCGTGCAAGAAGACGCTCATCAAGGCGCTGAACGACCTGCTCGAACCGATGCGCGAGCGGCGCCGGAAGTACGAGGAGAACCCGGACCTGGTCACGCAGATTCTGCAGGCCGGCACGAAGCGCGCCCGCGAACTGGGTCAGGAAACCCTGGCCGACGTGCGCCGGGCGATGAAGATTGACTACTTCTAGCGAAGAAGACTCCAATTTCCAAATCCCAATGACCAATCAAGTCCCAAGCGCCAAATCCGAAGCGAACTGCGAGCGCAGCGATACTGCGAGCGTAGCGATACTCCGAGCCTTGCGATGCTCCGAGCGCAGCGATACTCCGAGCGTAGCGATACTCCGAGCGCAGCGATACTGCGAGCGGCGCAGCCGCGATACTGCAAGCCTTGCGATTCTGCGAGCCCTGCGATTCTGCGAGCCCTGCGATTCTGCGAGCGAAGCGATTCTGCGTTAGTCAATGAACTACGCCCTGGTCGTTGCTGCGGGCGCCGGAAGTCGTTTCGGCGGACGGAAGCAGTTCGTCAAGCTCGCCGGAAAACCGGTGATGTACTACTCGCTGCTCGCCTTTGAACGCTGCCCGCAGGTCAAGGAAACCGTGATCGTCACGAATCTCGACATGATTGACCGGGTCGAGGCATTGATTCGGAAGTGGCATCTCCGCAAAGTGAACTGGGTGATTGCCGGCGGCGAGCAGCGCCAGGACTCGGTCGCGCGCGGCCTGCGCGTGCTGCCGGACGAAGGCATGGTCGCAATTCACGACGGCGTGCGCCCGCTGCTGACCCCGGAACGCCTGACTCAGGGCTTTCGCGCCTGCCGCCGGAGCAAAGCGGTTATCTTCGCCCTGCCCGCCGGGGAAACGGTCAAGGAAGTCAGGAAGAGTACGGTGACCCGGACGATTCCTCGAGATGCGCTGATACTCGTCCAGACCCCCCAGTTCTTCGCCTTGCCGGTAATCAAGCAGGCCGTGGAACAGGCATGTCGGGAGGGATTCTACGGCACCGACGATGCGCAGCTCGTGGAACGCGCCGGCGGCAACGTCGCCGTGATTCCCGGCTGGCGCGAGAACATCAAGATTACCACCCGGGCCGACCTGAAGCTGGCGGAGAAGCTGCTGTGAAGGATTCGAGGACTCCAGGATTCGAGGATTCGAGTGCCGTCTGCTTGATTCCTCGATTCCCTGGTTCCTCGATTCCTGTCTGACATGAAGTCTGTCGCCATCTTCGGCTCCACCGGCGCGATTGGCCGCCAGACCCTTGAAGTCATTGACCATCTGAGCCGCGAGTTTCGCGTGTCTGCGCTCGTTGCTCGGAAGAACGTGCCGCTGCTTGCCCGTCAGGCCCGGCGCTACACTCCAGTCTATGCCGTGGTCACGGACGCAACGGCGCTGCCTGCGCTGGAGCGCGCCCTGCGCGGCACGCGCACGAAAGCGCTCGCGGGCCGGGAAGGCATGGAACGGGTCGCGGCCGACCCGCGAACCCGCATCCTGGTCATGGCGCTGGCCGGCACCCCGGGCGTCTTCCCGGTGCTCTCCGCGCTTCGGCTGGGCAAGCGCGTCGCGATTGCGTCCAAGGAGATTATCGTCAGCTTCGGTCGCGCGGTCATGGCTCAGGCCCGGCGACACGGTGCGGAAATCCTGCCGATTGACTCCGAGCTCTCGGCGATTCACCAGTGCCTCGACGGCCGGGACGGACCGGAAGTCGCAAACATCATTCTCACCGCTTCGGGCGGCCCGTTTCGCCGGGTGCGCGACACGTCCGGCATCACGGTTCGCCAGGCCCTGAATCACCCGACCTGGCGCATGGGTCAGAAAATCACGGTGGATTCCGCGACCATGATGAACAAAGGACTCGAAGTCATCGAGACCGCGATGTATTTCGGGGTGACGCCGGACCGCATTCGGGTCCTGGTCCATCCGCAGAGCATCGTTCATTCGCTGGTCGAGTTTACGGACAAGAGCATCCTCGCGCAACTCGCGGTCGCGGACATGCGCCTGCCGATACAATATGCTCTCACTTATCCCCGGCGCGTGCCCGGTCTGACGCCCGCGGCGCAACTCGACCGCATCTCGCGCCTGGACTTTCACGCGCCTGATGCCGGGCGCTTTCCCAGCCTCAACCTGGCGTACCATGCGCTGCGCCTGGGCGGCGCAATGCCCTGCATTCTCAACGCCGCCAACGATGCGGCGGTTCAGGCCTTTCTGCAGCGCCGGCTCGGGTTTGACGAGATACCGCAGGTTGTGAATCGAACCATGCGTGCCCTGCCCAGCCCGCTGAAGCCGGGCATCAGGGAACTGCTCCGATTCGAGCAGGCGGCCCGGACTAGGGCGGAACAGTTCTGCATTCAATCGGCGGCTCGACGCGAGTCGCCTTCAAGGAGGTAGTTGGTGGCCGGTAACATCATCACTGTCGTCATCGTCTTCTCGGTTCTGATTTTCATTCACGAACTGGGGCATCTGCTGGCCTGCAAGGTATCGCACATCAAGGTCGAGAAGTTCTCACTCGGGTTCGGACCGGCGCTGCTGAAATGGAAGTGGCAGGAGACCGTGTATTCGATTTCGGCGCTGCCGCTCGGCGGCTACATCAAGATGGAGGGCGAAGACGTCGGCGACTCCGGGTTCTTTGCTGAGCCGCTGGGCAAGAAGGTCCTGGTTATGGTCACCGGTCCGGCATTCAACCTCGTGCTGGGCTTCATTCTGATGGCAATCCTGTTCGCGGTCTTCGGCATGCGCGTTCCGGAACCACGGATTGCCCCGCTCAAGGGCTACCTCGCGGAATCGGCCGGCCTGCAGAAGGGCGACCTGGTGCTGTCCCTGAATGGCGATTCAATCCCCAGTTTCTACGAGCTTGATTCCCTGCTTATCGGGGCCGAGAGCACCCGAATGGACTTTCGAGTTCGCCGCGACAGCCGGGTAGTTGCGCTCACGATTTTCGGCGTACCGGATTCCATCGGCATTGACCCGTTCTATCGCCCGATTGCCGGCACCGTGAAGGCCGGCAGCCCGGCCGCCAAGGCCGGTCTCCGACCGGGCGACGAAATCATCCGGATTGACACGACCCCGGTAAGCGAATGGAGCGACCTGACCGAAGTCGTCCGCACCTCGGCAGACCGGAAACTGGCGTTGCGCTACATTCGTGACGGCGACACCCTGGTGGGCAGTGTCATTCCCCGGGTCGGCAGCGACCTCGGCACCGGCGAGAAGGTCGCGCAAATCGGCATCAAGCCGAGTATCCCGCGCGTCATGATTCCGTTCGGGACGGCAATCTGGGACGCGTTCAAACGCACCGGACTGGTGGTCGTCAAGACCTTCGTCATCCTCTGGGACCTGGTCACCGGCAAGATATCCGGACGGGCGGTCAGCGGTCCGGTGATGGTCGCGAAAATCGCATACGAGGGCGCGGAATGGGGACTGGAGATGCTGCTCGCGCTCTGGGCGATGCTCGCCATCAATCTCTTTGTCATCAACATGCTGCCGGTGCCGTTTCTGGACGGCGGCCGCGCCTACCTGTTCATCTACGAGGCAATCCGGGGCAGGAAACTGTCAGCCCGGCAATGGGACATCGCGCTGCGCATCGGGCTGTATCTTGTCATCCTGCTTGTGATATTCGCGCTCAGCAATGACTTCCTCAACGTCACCAACGTCTCGGGCAAGTCAGGGGTGGCCAAGTGGGTTCAGCTCGGACTGGTGGCTGCCTTCGTGGTCTACGCGGTCATCGACCTGATTCGCTCGCAGCGCGCGCCGGCCAAAACCGAGGAACCGGAAGCCAAACCGCCCGCCCCGCCGCCGCCGGCCGGGTCGTAGCCAAATGCGGAATGCGGACTGCGGGTTTCGGAATTCCGCATTCGACATTCAGCAATCCGCACTGGGATGAAAATCCTCGCCCTCTCTCTCGCCGATGACCGGCGCCGGTTCGAGCGCGGCTTCCCGCCCAAAGGCGCGCGGCTGCTCCTGAATCCGGACCTGGAGATTGCCCAACTCCTCGGTCGCGCCGGCGCCGACGAAATCACTTACCAGGACGAGAAGGCGGAACCCCTTGACCTCAAGGTTCCCGCCGACCTGATACTCATCAGCGCCGACTTCTGGCAGGAATCCCGTATCCGGGAAGTCGTGTTCCAGGCTTCGGACCGCGGCAAGCCGGTGGTCATTTTCGGTCCGGTCGCGACGGCCCGCGGGCACGAGCTCGCCGGCGTCCCGGCAACGGTCGTGCAGGGCAGCATTCTAAATGTCTGGTCCGAATTGCGCGCCGATGCCGCCGCCGGCCGGCTCAAGAAGGTCTACGAGGCCGCGGCCGAACCGGTCTACGCGCCGTATGATCTCGAGGCCGCCGCGAAACCGGCCTTCGACCCCGGCTTCCAGAGCCTGCGCGCGATTGTCGGCTGCCGTTGTCCAGCGCAACTGAGACCATTCTGCCGCCAACACCTCTATCACGGCGACCGCCTGCTCAAGCGCGACCTCAAAGAGCTGACCGGCGAAGTCCTGCACCTGCGCCGCAAGCACGTCTACCTGCTCGATGAGGATGTTGCGCTCGACCCGGACTTCTACCAGGAGTTCTTCAGCCGGGTCTGGCGACTCAAACGGGAATGGACCGTTCTTGCCGGCGAGCGCATCTTCGACAACCCGCGCTATATCCGGCTCCTGGCCAAGGCCGGGGTTCGGGTCATCAGCCTCAACGAAAGCTGGCTCGACCTCGCGCGTCTGAACCGAATGCTCGCCCGCCGAAGCTTCGCCCGCCACATGCGCAATCAGGTCCGGCTGCTTCACCGCCAGCGCCTGCTGGTCGGCTGCCGCATATCGCTCTTCCTCGAACCCGGACAGGAGATTGACTACGGCGTCAGCTATCGGGCAATCGAACCGCTGAGCGTGGACTTCCTTCAGGTGAGGTTCTTTGCGCGGGAAGAGCCGGATGCGCCATTTTCGCCCCTGTTCGTGCCATATCAACCGGGACTCACGCCGGACCGACCGACGTGGTGGAAAAGCCAGTTCTACGGACTTGGTGCGATCGTTCGGCGCAGTCTCCGCCGCCCGATCCGGGTCGGGTTCTATTCGACGTTCCGTTACTACTATCCGCGCAGCTTCGCCTATCGCCAGAACCTGCTCGAAGGCATCGGCTACCCGCCGTAGAGCGAAATCAGAACTCAAGGCTACCCGGTCCCGGTTTCTCGACCATGGACCTTGTGACCTTTCGACCTTTGGACTTTTCGACCTTTCGACCTTTGGACTTTTCGACCTTTCGACCTTTCGACTTTTCGACCTTTCGACTTCCCGACCTTTCGACCTTTCGACTTCTCAGCCCTTGGCTTCTGATGTCTGAGCTCTGACTTGTTCTTGATTTCCCTTGACATCAGAGCATAATTCGGCTATATATTACGACTTCGATGAAAACTACGCTTTTGAAAAAAGACGACGTCGTCAGAAAGTGGTATGTCCTGGATGCCGCCGACCAGGTGCTGGGCCGTTTTGCCACCCGCGTGGCCCGGCTGCTGATGGGCAAGGACAAGGCGATTTTCACGCCCCACGTTGACGCCGGCGACTTCGTGATTGTGCTCAACGCGAAGCAGATTCGCGTCACCGGCAAGAAACTCTCCGACAAGATTTATCATCGCCACACGTTCTTCCCGGGCGGGCACAAGATGCGCACGCTGCAACAGATGATGGACCGTTTCCCGGAGCGGGTGATTGAGCTCGCGGTATCGCGCATGCTGCCCAAGAACCGGCAGCAGGCGGTCCGGATGACGCGCCTGCACGTCTACGCCGGCGCCGAGCATCCCCACACCGCGCAGAAACCAGTGAAGATTTGAGGTTATGGACAAGAGAATTTTCGCCACCGGCTCGCGCAAGACCGCCAACGCCAAGGTCTGGCTGAGTCCGGGCAAGGGCGAGTTGACGGTCAATAAGAAACCGGCCCCGGAGTACATCGGGCGGCTGGACCTGATGGACGTGGTCAACGCCCCGCTCAAGGTAACCGGTCTGACCGGTCAATATGATATTGCCTGCATCGTGGCCGGCGGCGGCCCGGCATCGCAGGCGGCCGCGATTGCCCTCGGCGTCTCCCGCGCGCTCGTGCTGGCCGACCCGGAGCTGCGCAAGACGCTGAAGAGCGCCGCACTCCTGAAACGCGACCCGCGCGAGAAGGAGCGAATGAAGTACGGTCTGGCCAAGCGGAGAAAGCGCTTCCAATGGACCAAACGGTAACCGTCCGGAGTCTGCTGGAAGCCGGCGTCCACTTCGGACACCGTTCCCGGCGCTGGAACCCGAAGATGAAGCAGTTCATCTTCGGCAAACGCCAGGGCATCTACGTCATCGACCTGGAAAAGACCATGGAGCGGTTGCGGATGGCCTATCAGGTCGTTCGCGAGACCGCCGAGTCCGGCAAGGACGTGCTCTTTGTCGGCACCAAGCAACAGGCCAAGCCCATCATCCGCGAAGAAGCCGAGCGCTGCGGCGCCAGCTATGTCACCGAGCGCTGGGTCGGCGGTCTGCTCACCAACTTCGACCAGGTCTCGACCCGGATTGCCCGGCTCGCCGAATTGGACCGGATGAAAGCGGATGGCCGGTTCGCCAGCCATTCCAAAAAGGAGCAGTCGGTCCTGGAAAAGGAATACACCAAGCTCCAGAAGATTTTCGGCGGCGTCAAGGATATGGACCGCCTGCCGGGCGCGCTGTTTGTGGTTGACGCGGTGCGCGAGCATACGCCGCTGGCCGAGGCGCGCCGGATGCACATCCCGATTGTCGCCCTGATTGACACCAACGGCGACCCGGACCTGGTGGACCACCCGATTCCGGGCAACGACGATGCAATGCGCTCCATCAAACTCGTGGCCGGCGCGATGGCCGGCGCAGTGATGGAAGGCAAGAAGGGATTCGAGACCGAAAAGCCCCGCGCCGAAGGAAACGAAGCCCGATGAGCTACACCATGGAACAGGTGAAGGAACTCCGGGAACGGACCGGGGCCGGGGTGCTGGACTGCAAGTCCGCGCTTGAAGCCACCAGCGGCGACACCGACAAGGCCGTTGACTTCCTGCGCAAGAAGGGCATCGCCCAGGCCGAGAAGAAGCTGGAGCGCAAGATGGCCGCCGGCGTGGTTGACGCCTACATCCATCCCGGCGAGCGGCTCGGCGTTCTGCTCGAAGTGGACTGCGAAACTGATTTCGTCGCCCGCAACCAGGAATTCCGGCAGTTCGTTCACGACGTCGCAATGCAGATTGCGGCGTACGACCCGGTTGCGATTTGCCGCGAGGAAGTCCCGGCCGAAGTCGTGAACCGCGAAAAAGAGATTTATCAGAGCCAGATGGCCGAATCCAACAAGCCGCCGCAGGTGGTTGAGAAGATCATCAACGGCAAGCTCGAGAAGTACTATTCCGAGGCCTGCCTGATTGAGCAGCCTTTTGTCAAGAACCCGGACAAGCGCGTCGGCGACTTCGTCAAGGAGCAAATCGCCAAGTTCGGCGAGAACATCAAAATCCGGAAATTCGCGCGCTTCAAGCTGGGTGTCTAAGGAATCCGACTCTGACGCCCGGCCAGGGCGTCACCGCAGCAACAAGCCAGTCTCAGTGAAACCCGTCGCACTGCGGCGGGTTGTTCTCAAGATCACCGGCGAGAGCTTTGCCCCGCCGGCCCGGCTGAAGCAGGTCACGCAGGATATCGTCGCCGCGGCCCGCGCCGGGTGTGAAGTCGCGGTCGTGGTCGGCGGCGGCAACATCATGCGCGGCGCGCGCACCGACCTGATTGCCCGCATCCCGGCCGACTATGCCGGTATGGTCGCTACTATTGTCAACGGCATGATACTCAGGGAGATGCTCAACCGCCGGATTCCCACGGCTCTGCTGAGCGCTCTGCCGGTCGCCGGATTGGTCCCCCGCTATGACGCCGCAACCGCCCGCCGCGAGCTGACGCGCGGGAAAGTCGTTATCCTCTCCGGCGGCACCGGCCGCCCGCTGTTCAGCACCGACACCGCCGCCGCCCTGCGCGCCCGGCAGTTGCGAGCGAGTGCGATTCTCAAAGGCACCAAAGTCCGGGGCGTGTTTTCCGCCGACCCGGGAAAGAACCGGCACGCCCGGTTCTATCCCAGTCTTACCTATCGTCAGGCGCTGGACCAGAAGCTGCAAATCATGGACGCCTCGGCGTTCGCGCTCTGTGCCCGGTGCCGGATACCAATCATCGTTTTCGAGTTGTTTCAACCCGGCAACATCCGCCGGATAGTCAGAGGAGAACCAATCGGGAGTAGAGTATGCTAGAACAAGTCCACGCCAGCGTCAGAAACAAGATGCAGAAAACCGTTGACCTGCTCGGCAGCGAGCTGTCGAAAATCCGCACCAGCCGGCCGAACCCGGCAATTCTCGACGCCGTGAAAGTCGAGTACTACGGCACCCCGACGCCGCTGCGCAGTCTGGCCTCGGTCTCAGTGCCCGACCCGCGCCAGATTGTGGTCCAGCCCTACGACCGCAACGCCCTGCCCGAAGTCGAGCGCGCCATCATCAAGGCCAATCTCGGTCTGAATCCAATCCTGGAAGCGAACCTGATTCGCCTGCCGATACCCGCGCTCACTGAAGAGCGGCGCAAGGAACTGGTCAAGCTCTGCCACAAGCTTTGCGAAGACGCCAAGGTCGCCATCCGCAACATCCGGCGCGACGCCAATGACGAAATCAAGAAGCTCGAGAAGGACAAGAAGGCCTCGGAAGATGACGCCAAGCACGCAACCAAGAAGGTGCAGGACGTCACTGATAGCGAAATCAAGGCCATTGACCAGTTGTTCGAGAAAAAACAGAAAGAAATACTGGAGAAATAGACCAAGGGGAATTCAGAATGCAGAGTGCAGAATGCAGAGTGCAGAATCGCCGATTCCACTTTGCTCTTTGCTTTTTGCTTTTTGCTCTTTGATATGGCTGCTTCAGCGCCGGCTCATATCGCCATCATCATGGACGGCAACGGCCGGTGGGCGCGGAAGCGGGCGATGCCCCGGTTCATGGGCCATCGGGCCGGGGTCGAGTCGGTGCGCAAAATGCTCAAAGCCTGCAGCGAACTTGGCGTCCGGTTCCTGACGCTCTATACTTTCTCCACTGAGAACTGGCAACGCCCGCGCCGCGAGGTCAACCAGTTGATGGACCTGCTGGCCGGTCTGCTCCGCAAAGAAGAACCCAATCTCCAGGGTGAGAACATCCGGGTCAGAGCCATCGGCCGCATCGCGGACCTGCCCCGGAAGGCGCAGGACAACCTCGCCTGGCTCATCGAGCGGACGGCAAAGAACACCGGGCTCACCCTGGTTGTCTGCCTGAGCTACGGCGGACGGAGCGAGATAGTTGACGCCGTACGCCGGTTGCTGCGCGAGGCTCGGAGACCGGAGGACATCACGGAACAGAACTTCGGTCGCTGGCTGTATGACCCGGAAGTGCCGGACGTTGACCTCCTGATACGCACTGCCGGCGAGCAGCGCATCTCCAATTTCCTGCTCTGGCAGTCGGCCTATGCCGAGTTCTACTCCACCGACACCCTGTGGCCCGACTTCCGCAAGAAGCACCTGCAGGCCGCGATTGACGACTATCACAAGCGGGTGCGGAAATTCGGCAAGGTCGTTGAGGAAACCGCCGATGAACGCAAACAGGAGAAGTGACCGAGTGGCCGAGTGCCCGAGTGACCAAGTGCGAACAATCGCCTGCTCGAGCACTGGACCACTTGACCACTGGGCCACTGGGCCACTGCCTTGAGCAAGTTCCTCAAGCGCACCCTCGTCGCCATCATCCTCATCGCCGTGGTCGTCGCGGCGATATTCCTTCATCCCCTGTTTCTTGCCGGCCTGCTCATGGTCTGGGTTCTTCTCGCCAGCATCGAGTTCACCGGGCTGTTGGCAAAGCAGAACGTGCGGCTGCCGCGCTTCCTGTTGCCCTTCACGAACCTGATTCTACCGGCCGTCACGGTCTACTGCTTCTTAGTACTACACCGGACTGTCTCGGCGTTCCCCTGGCCGACCGTACTCCTCGCCCTCGGTCTGGTCTGGGTCTATGTCGTTTTTGCCGCCGCGCCCCGGGGTCCGAAACTCGTCTTCGGCAGCTTCGGAGTCCTGTATCTCGGCCTGCTGCCCACGCACCTGTTCCTGCTGCGCCAGTACACCGCCGAGCACACGCTCGCCGGATTCATCGTCCTGTTCCCGCTGGTCGCAACCTGGGTCAGCGACACCGCGGCCTACGGTTTCGGCAAGTGGCTGGGCAGGCACAAACTCACCGAAATCAGCCCGCACAAGACCTGGGAAGGAACCATTGCCGGAATCCTCTTCTCAATTCTCTTCGCGGTGGCCGGTCTTGGCTGGTGCCTGCCTGCGGCAGGTCCGGCGCATCGCATCGCCATCGGACTACTGCTCGGCATCGCGGCGCTGGCCGGGGACCTGGTCGAATCCATCTTCAAGCGCGAGGCCGGCGTGAAAGACAGTTCCTCGGCGCTTTCCGAACACGGCGGCTTCCTGGACCGGGCCGACAGCCTGCTCTTCACTATCCCGGTCTTCTACTACTACCTCACTCTCATCATCCGCCCGGCCTGAGCTCCTCCGACTCGCGACGGACGCGGAATTCACCGGAAGCGCACGCAACACCAACACGCGCGCCTGATTCCCTGTCCCTGCATCATAACTCAACTATCCAAGCTCAACTACAGATCGAAAACCCGCGGGAGGGGGGCTAGCCCCGGGCTAGGGTGGGGCATGCCCCGGGCTAGCCCCCGGGCGGCCCAGGGGGTGGCCCCCTGGCTGGCCCTCTGGGCGATCCCTTCGGCGGCCGTCCCGGCAACCGACTGGACCATCGACAGGTCAACCGATGCGACTGCCCGGTCCGCCGCCCGGGGCGTCGCCCGGCCGCTCGCCGACTCCTCAACTCTGCCGGCGACCCGGTCGGTGACAGACTTGGCGACCCTCTATCCCCTGCCACGGTCGCCGCGATGAGTAGCGACAGGAATGGTCGCCTGAACTACATTGCCGGCTTGACACGATTGCGGGCCGGAGGATAATCACTCAACCAGAAGGAGAACATGACCAGACTTCTCATCCGCAAAGCCCTGTTCACAGTTGTCGTACTCGCGGCCTCGGCTCTGGTCCTTGCGTGCTACGAGCCCCGACCCCAGCTCAACTACATCTGGTTCCTGGGCCCGGACTCAACCACCAGCGTCCCGCCCCATGCCTATCGCTACTTCCAGTTCCCGGTCACGCAGGACATGCTCCAATGGAAGACCAGGACTGCTACCTTCGCCCTGAAGCTCGCCGACGACGGCAATCCTCCAGGCCATGACTCCGCGTCATTCTACATCCTGGACTCGCTGGCCTATGTTCGGTACATCCATAGCGAGACGTTCGAGGCGCTGGCCAGGCAGGAGAACTCTGCCGACTGCGACATCTCCGCCGGCGTCACCGCACCGGGCCGCTACTACATGGTGCTCAGCAACCTGCTCGACACCCTGGTCGAGCGGCGCTACATCGGCACGGCCTCGATGACCTACTGGGAACTGCGTTGACCCGCCGGCGGCCTGCGGTCCGCATTGACTGGCTCGACTGAGCTACTCGTCCCCCTCCGAAGGTTCGGAGCGCTGCTCGAATGCCCCGAACTCCACGGCCATCGCCGCTGACCCGCTGTAGATCAGCGAGTTCGATGCGCCGGCGTGGAGCTCGCTGCGCTCGTCCACCGGCAAATGATATGTCAAGCCAACCCCGAGCGCGGCCGGGAAACCCAAGTGTGCGCCGAAGGTGAGTCCCTCGTTCAAGTCGTGGAGAAAGCTCAGTGCGGCAACGGGCACGAATCCGCTGGAAAGTATGTAGTAGTTCGAGAGCACCCTCGACTCCCTGGCGTACATGACCCCGAGGTTCAGCTTGAGTGCGTTCCGCGGGCCGACCTTCACTTTGTTGCCCAGCACTGTACCGGCGAGCCAACACCCACTCCAGGTAGAACTCTCTCCCTCGCGCCACGGCCCCTCGTAGGCGAACTCGCGCCCGCCGAAGACGGTCAATGCCTGCGCGAAACGCTCGGAGTAGCCCCAACCGATGTTCGCGGTCCCGCTCGCCTGCAGAATTGTAGGCGACGGGTCACCCCACAGATTGGGGGCATATCCGCCGGTCAGCTGCGCGCCCAGCCCGCCCGAAAGCCCAGGCGTGACTGCGGCCCGCTCCATGTACGGCATCGAGCACGATATCAGGCCGACCAGAAGAGCTGGCCAGAACCTGCCGGTCCGGCGGAAGGCGCAGAAGACGAGCGGCACGTCGCTCTTCTCCTGCTCACCCGACACCAGGGGCGGGGTCAAGTCTCTCATCTCGATGTGTTCTCGTTCAGCAGCCGGCGCTTCACTCCTTCAACTGCTCACCAATCGTCGCCTGCACTCGAACTTCACGACACTCCTGTCCCGAACGCGCGTTGTCCGGACCTTTGTTCCTCGCGCGCCTGCTCGATGCATGCCTTCCTCCTGGCGAAAGGATAGGCCGAATGCGGGCGGAGTCAAGGGGAAAGAGGACGCAGAAGTCGCAGGATCGCAAAGCTCGCAGGATCGTTCCACTCACAGGGTCACTCGGTCCGCAGAACTGCAAGGCTCGCGGGAGCGCGGGAATTGCCTCAGCCCATCTTCTCTGTGCGCTCCGAGTCCTCTGTGGTTCAGCGCCGCCTCCGACCCTCAAATCATCTTGACTAAATCCGTTTCTGTGTTATCTTCTCTCGAAGGCAAGAGTCAATTACGTCTAAGAACTGAGCCCTACTGACCGAACTCGGGCTCTGGACTGCGGAATTCTTTCGGCATCCCCGCCGCGGGTAGTATGCCTCCCGACAGCCGGCGAGCTGTCATTTGTAAGGAGTTGAGAAACCCTAACGACTGCCGCAAGTGTGGCAGCGAAAGGAGAACATGGCATTACGTATCGGAATCAACGGCTTCGGGCGCATCGGCCGACTGGTGCTCCGGGCCGGACTGGACGACCGCAATATCGAATTCGTGGCGGTCAATGACGTTACCGACGCGAAGACCCTCGCGCACCTGCTGAAGTATGATTCGGTGCACGGCAAGTGCAAATGTGAGGTCGTCGCCAAAGACGATGGCTTCCTGGTCAATGGCAAGCCGGTCAAGGTTCTGGCCCAGACCGACCCGGCCAGGCTGCCCTGGAAAGACCTCAAGGTTGACATTGTGGTCGAATCCACCGGCAAGTTCACGTCGTTTGAGAAATCCGAGCCGCACCTGAAGGCAGGCGCGCGCCAGGTTGTCGTCACCGCTCCGGCCAAGGGTGAGAAGCCGGTGAAGGCGATTGTGATGGGCGTCAACGAGGAGATTTTCGACCCGAAGACCGACCAGGTCGTCTCCAACGCGTCCTGCACCACCAACTGCGTCGTCCCGGTCGCCAAGGTGCTTCACGAGAACTTCAAAATCAAGCACGCCTACATGACCACGATTCACGCCTATACCGGCGACCAGCGCATTCTGGACACGCCGCACAAGGACCTGCGCCGGGCCCGAGCCGCTGCGGTCTCGATGATTCCCACGTCAACCGGCGCGGCCAAGCTCATTGGCGTCGTCTTCCCGGAACTGAAGGGCAAAGTTGACGGTTGTGCCATCCGGGTGCCGACCCCCAACGTCTCGATGGTTGACCTCGCCTGCGAAGTCGAGAAACCGACTTCAACCGAAGAAGTGAACGCGAAGTTCGCGGCCGCGGCCAAAGGGCCACTCGGCAAGTACCTCGAATACCTGACCGAACCGCTGGTCTCGATTGACCTGAACGGCAACCCCCATTCGGCAATGTTTGACTCGCTGATGACCAACGTCACGGATAAGACGCTGGTCAAGGCGTTTGCCTGGTACGACAACGAGTGGGGCTACTCCAACCGGATAATTGACCTGCTGAACTACATCGGGCCGAAACTGTAGAAAGTGGGTTCAGGGGTTCAGGGGTTCAGGGGTTCGAGGGTTCTGGGATTCAGGACCAGGACCCCTGGCCCCCTGAACCCAGGGACCCCTTCTGACGAGGAGGAACGTTGAACAAACTCACAGTGAAGGACCTGCCGGTGAAGGGCAAACGTGTGTTCGTGCGGGTGGATTTCAACGTGCCCATGAGCGACACCGGCAAGATCACGAGCGATAACCGCATCAAAGCCGCTCTTCCGACCATCAACCACATCATCGAGCAGGGCGGAATCCCGGTCCTGGCCTCGCACTTCGGGCGCCCGAAGGGTCAGCGCAATCCGGCCTACACCCTGCGCCCGGTCGCAGAACACTTGTCCGGCCTGGTCAATCGCCTGGTGAAGTTTGCGCCGGACTGCGTCGGCCCGGAGACCGAGGCGCTGGCCAGGTCTGCCCGGCCCGGCGACATCGTGCTTCTTGAGAATCTGCGCTTCCATCCCGAGGAGGAGAAGAACGACCCGCAGTTCGCGAAGTCGCTCGCTGACCTCGCTGAGCTGTATGTCAATGACGCTTTCGGCGCGGCCCACCGCGCCCATGCTTCGACCGAAGGCATGGCGAAGTACTTCCCTGACCCGGCTGCCGGGCTGCTGATGGAAAAGGAGATAACCTTCCTGAGCCGGGTCACCGAGCATCCCGAGAAGCCTTGCGTCGCAATCATCGGCGGCGCCAAGGTCTCGGACAAACTCGGCGTCATCCGCAACCTGCTGCCGAAAGTGGACACCCTGCTCCTCGGCGGCGGCGTCATCTTCAACTTCTTCAAGGCAAAGGGTCTGGAAATCGGCAAGTCGCTCTTCGAACCCGACATGATGAACGAAACCAGGTCACTGCTGGGCGAGACGAAGATCCGACTGCCGGCCGATGTCGTAGTCGGCAATTCAACCGACAAGACCGCACAGGCCCGTAACGTGGCGGCGGAAGCGATTCCGGCCGACTGGCTCGGACTGGACATCGGCAGCGCCGGCGCGAGCGAGTATGGCGACGTCATCTCCCGGGCAAAGACGATTGTCTGGGCCGGCCCAATGGGGCTGTATGAACTCGACCAGTTCGCGGCCGGCACCCAGACTGTCGCCCAGGCGATTGCCGATGCGACCGCGCGCGGAGCAACGTCGGTTGTCGGCGGCGGCGACACCGCGGCGGCGCTGGGCAAGTTCGGGCTCAAGAAGCAGGTCACGCACGTCTCGACCGGCGGCGGCGCGTCGCTCGAATTCCTTGAGGGCCGCAACCTGCCCGGAATTGCGGCGCTGAAGGACAAATAAGTGCAGAATCGCTGCGCTTGCAGAAAATGCAGAATCACTTCGTTCGCAGAATCGCCGGGCTCGCAGTATCGCTGCGCGGGTAGTATCGCGGCTGCGCCGCTCGCAGTGTCGTTTCATTCGCAGAATCGCTGCGCTTGCAGAAAATGCAGAATCACTTCATTCGCAGAATCGCTGCACTCGCAGAAGTCGCAGAACCGCCTCGCTTGCGGAATTGTGATGTAGAGTGTGAGCACGTTCAGATACCAGGACTTGCAGGTCTGGCAGGAAGGTGTCGGACTTGTGAAAGGCTACTACCGGCTCCTGAAGCAGTTTCCGCGCGACGAACAATTCGCGCTGGCCGCGCAGGGGAAACGCGCCATTGTCTCGGTCGTGCTCAACATTGCCGAAGGAAGCAGTCGCAGAACCGACAAGGACTTCAGCCTGTACGTGAACCACGCACTCGGCTCGCTCCTTGAGGCTGATGCTGTCCTCCGGATCGCGGTGGAACTCGGCTATGTTGCGGCCGGAGCCTATAGGGAGTTTGCCCCGGCCCTGGACCGCCAGTACTACAAGCTCGTGGCCTTCGACAAGGCCCTCCGTCGCGGGACAGGAAAGAGAAGCCGATACAGCGATGAGACGGAGTGACGTGGCACGACCCGACTGCCCTTCTGCGTCTTCCGCGTCTCCTGCGCTTTCTGCGCTTCTGCGTCCCTTCGGCGTCTTCTGCGTCCTTTCTGCGCCTTCTGCGTCCTTTCTGCGCCTTCTGCGCTTCTGCGTCCTTTCTGCGTCTTCTGCGTCTTCTGCGTCTTCTGCGTTTCTGCGTCCTTTCTGCGCCTTCTGCGTCCTTTCTGCGTCTTCTGCGTTTCTGCGTCCTTTCTGCGCCTCATGAAGCTTCCTCTCATCGTCGGCAACTGGAAGATGAACCGGACTCCGGCCGAGGCCCGGGTCCTGGCCGAAGCGCTGGTGCAGCGCATCGGCGCGGGCGTCCCGGCCGAAATCGTGGTCTGCCCGCCTTTCACCGGCCTGAGCCTCGTGGCGGACGTCCTGCAGGGCTCGGAAATCCTGCTCGGCGCGCAGAACATGTACTACGAGAAAACCGGCGCGTTCACCGGCGAAGTCTCTCCGCGCTCGCTGCGTGAACTGGGCTGCGCATATGTCATCCTCGGCCACTCCGAACGTCGTCAGCTCTTCGGCGAGACCGACGACATGGTCTGCCGCAAACTGCGGGCGGCGCGCGAGTTCGACCTCTCCCCGATTGTCTGCCTGGGCGAGAGCGCGGCCGACCGTGATGCGGGCCGAATGGAACAGGTCATCGAAACCCAGTTCCAGGGCAGCATCGTCCCAGCTATCCCGGACTGCCCGGGACTGACCATCGCCTACGAGCCGGTCTGGGCAATCGGCACGGGCCGGACCGCCGGGCCGGCACAGGCTGCCGAAGTCCATCACTTCATCCGGGAACTGGCGCGACGCCACGCCGGACCGGACTGCGCCGGCAAGTTGCGCATCATCTACGGCGGCAGTGTCACGCCTGACAATATTGACGGATTGATGGCACAGACCGAGATTGACGGCGTTCTGGTCGGCGGCGCCAGTCTCAACCCGGACCACTTTGCCCGCATCTGCCGGTTTGAGTCGACGCCGGCAGCCGATAGGCGATAGCCGCAGGCTGTTGGCCGTCAGCCGATAGCCGCTACGGCTTGACACTCGTCCTGAATCGTCTACAATTCCGGTAGTATTAACGGCGACGCATCAACGCATGTCGCCCGAGGAGGAAACTGATGAAGAAGATTGCGGTCATTGCCGGCATCGCTCTGCTCATAGTTCTTGCCGCGCAGTGCAGGAAGAAACAGGATGTCGCGGCGGACAAAGCCGCGGTCCAGCACATCGTCGCCAACGAAAAGACGTGGTTCAACGCCAGCACTACAACTGACTCCACCAGCGATACTACCTTTGTTCAGCTCGGACTCGACACCGTGCTTTTCTGGTGGCGCGGCACCCAGACCCACGATACCGCAGTTGTCAACATCAACGTAGTCGGCGACTCGGCCTATGTCGACTGGTCCCGGCACAACGTGGGTGACCTGTACCTGCTCATAAAAGTCCCGGATACAACCTGGCAGCTCTGGGTCAAGAAGGTCTTCGAGACGGCGCGCCTGAGCGGCATCTTCGCCCGTACCGGCGCGTCCGATGACTCGAACCGCGGCTGGACGCTGAAGCGGATTTCACTGGCCGCCGGGGCCTCGGACTCAACGCGCTCCGTGGTAATCGACTCGATGCGCATCCACTCCCAGACTACGACCGACATGCTGGTCATCGACCCGCTGCACACTTTCTACCGGCTCGACTCGCTCCCCAGGTTCACGTCCGGCGAAGTCGTCACAATCACTCTCTACACCAATGCGACCGACGGCAACGCCTTCCTGCACACCTTTGCCCCGTGGTATGTCCGGTTGCGCTTCACCCACGCCGGTAATGGCGTCTACACCGGAACCTGGCACGCTCAGTTGATGGAGATACCGCGGTTCGCCATCTTCGACGTCATGGACCATCGGACGCTCTTCACTCCGTCCTATGGCTATGACTTCGCGGGCTGGCTCTTCCCTTACCGAATCAAGAACCAGTAGCCGAACGCGAATACGGTCAGAGGGCAGCCGCAAGGCTGCCCTCTCTGCTATCTGCTCACAGTTGTCTGCTAGCTGCTCACCTTCCGTAGCGCCGCTTCAATTCGCGCGCGGTACTCTGCCGCTGCCGCTCATTGAAGTCTCGCGCAAGGTCATACGCATTGCTCCGCGAACCGGAATAGAACCGCCCGAACAGGACTGTCGCCAGCAGCGCAGCATCGAGATAGAGCTTGCGGTCAACGCAGTAGACGACCCCGGCAATCACCGCGGCATTGGCGGCAAAGGACGCCAGGCCCAATCCGACCGCACCGGCGTAGACCTCACCCGACCCGGGCACAACCGTTGACGCGAGCATCGCCAGCACCGGACTGCGAGTCGGTAGCCCGGCGAGTCCCCGGCATTCATCCGCGAGCGTGGAATCCCCGGACCGCCCGAAATCCGCCGCGGCCAGCCCGAAGTCGCCCTGCTCTATCGCGAGCCAGCCCAGTTCACGACTCGACTTCCGGCTTCGTAGCGAGTCACTGCCGACGCTCCGCAGCGTCTGCAACTCGGCCCGGGCATTGCCGAACTCGCCATCCCGGATGTACGCCTGCGCCAGGTCAAACCGCGCGTCCCAGCAATCGGCCGTCGGCGGCAGAGCGGCAAGCCGCTCCTCGGCCCGGCTCAACTCGCCGTTGCGGGCATAGGCCTGAATCAACTTCAGTTGAGCCGGTCGGACAAACTCAGGACTCGCTCTTGACGAATCGGCGGAATCGGTGAATAGAGAACACCGGAACAGGAACCGCCCGTATTCGGTCGCCGCCTCGTAGTATCTGCCGTGCAGGAACAGCGAATCGGCAAGCGCACTCGTCGCCTCTTGCGTCGCCCACGCTGAGTGATGCACCGCCAACAGCAGAAGCCCCACTGCGAGCACCCTCGGCATGAGCGCGTTCAGGGACGTGCGGTCTGGCTTTGGCATTTGGACTTTGAACCTGCTTTGGACTTTGGCATTTGGGTTTTGGACTTGGCTCCAACTGGCCTGGCCACCGGTCGTCGCACCTACCGGTCCAGAAGCGCCCGGTAATCCGGCACCGCATCGACCCGACCCAGAATTCCCTCGATGCGGGCAAGATAGTCCCGGTTCTGTCGCTGATTGTAGTCCCGGCCGGCGATTGCCGCTCCGTAGATGTTGCCGAGGTGAAAGACCGTACCCAGCCCGGCCGCGATGGCAAACTTGACCCGCCCCGGGTCCTGGTTCGGCCGGTTCCAGTAGTACCAGCTCACCGCGGCTGCGGTGGCGACGACCGTGAATGAGAACAACCCGTCGCCCAGTCGGCCTGAATATGTCTGACCCAGCCCGGGAATCGCGGTCGAGAGCGCCGCGCTCAACACCGGACTGCGCCGGCTGATTCCCGTACCGTCCATCCCGATCACCATGCTCAGCAGTGAGTCTCCGGGAAGACGTCCGGCCACTGCCGCGCCGCTCGGAAAATCGAACTTCAGGAAGAAGCTCTGCGCTGCGACCGCAACTGCCGGGCGCACCAGCGCCGAATCGCGAATCACCAGTGCGTAATGACGGGCCGCATGGGTCCGGCCCAGCTTCAGCAGGCTGCGCGCCATCCCCAGGTAGGCCGGTTCGTAGTGGTCCGACGTGATGGCGTCCCGGAATGCGGAATTTGCCGCCGCGTAGTCGCCCTGGCGGTAGAACGACTCGCCAATCATCAGCCGGGCATAGACCTCGTGCCCGGGCACGGTATCGGTGAAGATGCTCCGCTCATACTCCCCGATCGCCCGCGCATAGTCTCGCTGTCCAAACAGATAGTCCGCAAAGGCCAGTTCCTTCGTGGACGCCGACCGACTCACTGCCATTCCGGAGTCTGCAATCTGCAATCCGTGCTCCGCATTTTGCACTCTGAAATCCGCGGCCGCCTCCCCCAACCCCTGCCCCCTGACCCCTGCCCCCCGGCTCGGCGCATGATTCTCCACCGGGTCGCAAATCCGGCCTTCGGCGATTCCCTGATAGTAGCTGCCGAGGTAGAATTGCGCGTACGGATTGCACCGCTCCAGCCGGTCCGCGGTCATCAGTATTCCAGGTCC
>Ga0233425_10004239_pt1 | contig 24435 bp, 21 predicted proteins | sample Watercolumn_Towu_2_FD_181712 | JGI IMG/M metagenome (GOLD analysis project Ga0233425, IMG submission 181712) | Freshwater microbial communities from Lake Towuti, South Sulawesi, Indonesia - Watercolumn_Towuti2014_140_MG | ecosystem: Environmental > Aquatic > Freshwater > Lake | place... | reverse complement strand
AGCCGTCAGCTTATCAGCAGACAAGCCATCTTTCAAAGCTGCATGCTGAAAGCCAACGGCTTCCTGGCTTCGATAGGGGCCGTGATATATACCGACTTCGGCCCGCTTTGCAAGTTTCTTGAGTCAAATGTCGGCACGGACAAAGGAGTGGCCAGGCAATTGCCGCACCGCGCCTTTCAGCTCCAGGGCCAGGAGCAACCCGGCGACATCGGCCGCGGGCAAGCCGGTCCTGGCAATCAGGTCGTCGATGTGCAACGGATCCGCCGTGAGCAAGGCATGGATCACCGCTTCTCCCTTTCCCAGCTCGGGCTTTGCACCAGCCTGAGTTGGCGGACGGCTCTGCAGGCGCTCACGAAAGGGGGCGTCGATCTGTGGCAACAGCTCGTCGATCACATCTGCGACGTGCTCGACCAGCTTCGCCCCTTGCTTGATTAGACCGTTGGGTCCCCGGCTGTTCTCGGCGGTGACAGTCCCCGGCACGGCAAAGACCTCCCGCCCCTGCTCGGCGGCCAATCGGGCCGTGATGAGCGACCCGCTCTGCAGGGCCGCCTCAGTGACCACCACGCCCAGAGACATCCCGCTGATGATGCGGTTCCGACGCGGGAAATGGTAGCCGTGTGGGTACGCTCCGAGCGGCAACTCGGCCACCACGGCGCCGTTCGCCTCGATCTGCTTTCTGAGGGCTTGATGCTCGCTCGGATAGGTCCGGTCCAGCCCGCAGCCCAACACGGCCACCGTCCGCCCCCCGGCTTCCAGCGCTCCCCGGTGGGCCGCCGCGTCCACTCCCCTCGCCAGGCCGCTGACGATCGTGAAGCCGGACGCGGCCAAGTCTCGGCTCAGCCGTTCGGTCACCAGCCTCCCGGCGACCGTCGCATGCCGGGACCCGACGATCGCCACCGCATGACGGTCCCTCGACTCCAACGACCCGCTCACGTACAGCAGCGGAGGAGGGTCCGGAATCAGCTTGAGCCTGGTCGGATACGCCGCATCAAGGAACGTGACCATTGAGAATCCCAACTGCCCCACGAGCGCCAGCTCGCGGTCGATCCCTCTTTCGGCCTTCTCGTCCGTCCCTTGCCTGATCGCCTGTGCCGACGCGAGGTTCACGCACCCGGACGCCAGGAGCGCGTCGATTGAGGCAGCCAGGACAGCCGCCGGCGAGCCAAACGCCTGGATGAGCTGGCAGGCTGCCGCATCACCCACCCCCGGCACGGCGCGCAAGCGAAACCAAGGCCGAAGCTGATCGACGTTATGCACGGGTGTTCCCGTCACAGCAGGCTGCGCCCCCTAGAGGACGGCAATGTCGTACTGTTCCAGATGGAGCAGCGGATCGGCCTTCACGATGATCCGGACGTTGCCGTTGCGTTCCAGGTCCTCCACCCCCTGCCGTTCTTCCTCATACAGAAGGTCGGCGACGCTGGGGTTGACGCCCAGGACGATCTTCTGCTCTTCGGGCGCACGTCCGAGACGGCGGATCTCACGGAAGATCTCGTAGACCACCGTCGGCGGCGATTTGGTATAGCCCCGCCCTTCACAGTACCGGCAGGGCTCAGACAGGGTCCGCAGGAGGTCCTCCCGCACCCGCTCGCGTGAGATTTCGACCAGGCCCAGGTCCGAGATGCGGGAAATCCTGGTGCGGGCCTTGTCGCTGGCCATGGCATCCACCAGCGCTTGATAGACCTTGTCCCGGTTCTTTTCGCGCTCCATGTCGATGAAGTCGATGATGATGAGCCCCCCGATCCCGCGCAGCTTGATCTGGTAAGCGATCTCCTTCACCGCCTCGAGGTTGTTCTTGAGGATGGTCTCCTCCTGGTCTCGCTTGCCGACGTACCGTCCCGTGTTGACGTCGATGACGGTCATCGCTTCCGTATGGTCCACGACGATGTGGCCGCCGGACTTCAACCAGACCTTTCGGCTGAGCGCCCGCGCGATCTCCATCTCGATGCCCAGGTGGTCGAAGAGGCTTTCCTCCTTGTCGTAGTAGTGGATCCGGGAGGTCTGCTCGGGCAGAAAGCGATGGACAAAATCCTTGACCGCTTCGTACTCCGACTTGGAATCGACCAACAGACGGTCCACCTTTTTGGTAAACAGATCCCGGACCACCCGGAACGTCAGCGTCAGGTCCGTGTGCAGGAGGGCGGGCGCCGGCAACTGCTCGCGCTTTTTCAGCACGTCCTGCCAGAGGACGTTCAAGAACTCCACGTCCGACCGCAACTCCTCTTCCTTCACGCCTTCGCTGACCGTCCGGACGATGTAGCCGCAGCCGGGCCGGCGGACCCGTTTCATGATCTCCTTCAACCTGGCCCGCTCTTCGTCCTTGGGAATCCGCCGCGAGACGCCGATGTGCTCGACGTTCGGCATGAACACCAAGTACCGGCCCGGCAGCGACACGTACGTCGTGACCCGCGGCCCCTTGGTCCCGATCGGCCCTTTGGAGATCTGCACCATCAGCTCCTGGCCTTCCTGCAGCAGCTGCTCGATGGGCCGCGTCGTCTGACGGCGTGGTCGCGGCATCTCGGGGCCTTTGTCGTCCTCCTCGCTCTCCACCAGCGTATCGCCGGGCTCCGTGTCGGTCGAGAGGTCCGACACGTGCATGAAGGCCGCCTTCTCCATCCCGATGTCGACGAACGCCGCCTGCATGCCCGGCAACACCTTCACCACCCGCCCCCTGTAGATATTCCCGACGAAATCCTTGTTCTTGGCCCGGTCGATGTAGAGATCCGTGACGACGCGGTTGTCGAGGACCGCCGCCCGGGTCTCTTCACGCGTGACCGAGATTGCAATTTCAAGTCCCATTTCTGCTCCTCACCTCGCGAGGCAATAGGCGCGAGGCTATTGGGAAGAGTCTACCCGCTTGCCTCTTGCCTATAGCCCATAGTCTATCGCCTATGATTAATAGAACAACGTCAGGCGACGACGCTTGATGTTCAGCAGGAGGCCCAGGGCCGCCATCGTCGTCACCACCGCGCTCCCTCCATAGCTCATCAGCGGCAGCGGGATGCCGACGATCGGCAAGAGGCCGACCGTCATCCCGATATTCACCACGAGGCAGAAGCCGAACATGGCGATCACTCCGGCTGCCAGGAGCGCTCCCAAGACATCCTTGGCTTTCGTCGCGATTTCCAACGAAAACATGATCAGGCCGAGGAAGAGGGCCAAGAGCACGAGAACACCCACAAACCCCCACTCTTCGGCAAAGACCGCGAAGACAAAATCCGTATGCCCCTCGGGCAGGAATTTGAGCTGGCTCTGGGTCCCCCCGTAGAGTCCCTTCCCCAGCAGCTCCCCGGACCCGACGGCGATGCGCGATTGCAGGGCATGGTACCCCTTCCCGCCCGTGTCGTAGGCGGGATCGACGAACGTCATGACCCGTTCGCGCTGGTAGTCATGCAGCGACCCCCAGAGCATCTCCCAGGCGAAGGGAAAGAGCATCAGGGCGAAGAGCAGCAGGATGCCGAGCGCCTTGGACCGCATCCCCACCACCAACAACATGGCGGTGTAGATCGCCAGAAAACTCAACCCGCTGCCCAGATCCGGCTGTTTGAGGATCAGCAGGAGACCCGGCATCATGATCAGGCCCGGCAGGACCACGCGCTGGAGCCATCCTTCGCGCGGCGCATTGGCATAGTACGTGGCCAACACCAGGATCAGAACCAGCTTCGCAAATTCGGACGGCTGAAAGGCGAACGGCCCGATCGGAATCCAGCGCTGCGCGCCGCGACTGGTTTTCCCCGCCACCAGCACCGCCACCAGCAACACCAACACGACCGCGTAGAGAAGGTACGCCAGCCTGGAAATCTTGTGATAGTCGACCGCGAGCATGGCGACAAAGGCACCAGCTCCGACCAGGATCCAGATGATCTGCTTCATGTAGAGCGGGAACCGGCCGCCCGGCTGGGCGTGGGTGACGCTGTAAATGGACAGGACCCCGATCGACAGGATGGCTCCCGCCAGCGCCAGGAACTGCCAATCGAAACTGTCCATCCGCCGGCTGTCGATGACCCGGTCAATCATGAGCCACCTGCATGGCTAGATCCACCCCGGCCGGCCGACCCGGTGCCGGTCCCTCGACCATCCGCGAAGCAGGGGGTTGGGCCCTCACGTAGGCTTCGATGATTTGTTTGGCCAGCGGGGCCGCGGCCGATCCCCCGTGTCCCATGTGCTCGACGAGGACCGCCACGGCGATCCGCGGCTGCTCCACGGGGGCATAGGACACAAACCACGCATGGTCCCGCAGCTTCTTCGGAACATCCTTTTCCGGCCCCGTGCGGAGTGCGGCCGTCTGCGCGGTCCCCGTTTTACCCGCAATGGAGACGAGGGACGATTTAGCCCGTGCGGCTGTGCCTCTGGTGACGACCCCGGCCAGCGCTTCCTGGATGAGCGTAAGCGTTTCGGGCTTGATCGACAACCTACTGTTGGCGACCGCGGGAATCTCTTGGATGCGGCCCGACGCTCGCTCCATGACCGCCTTGACGAGTCGGGGACGGAACGAGACCCCATCATTGGCGACGGTGGCGATCAGATGGGCCATCTGCAGCGGCGTCACGATCACGTAGCCCTGGCCGATGGAGGCGGAAATCGTCTCCCCCGGCAGCCAGGGTTGGCCCTTGGCCTTCTCCTTCCAGGCCGTCGACGGCACGATGCCCACCCGCTCGGACGGCAGCTCGATGCCGGTCTCCTGTCCCAAGCCGAACTGCTGCGCGAACGAAGCGATCGTGTCGATGCCCATCCGCTGCCCCACCGTATAAAAGAACACGTCGCACGAGTCCACGAGAGCCTGACTCACGTCCATCAGACCGTGCCCTCCCGCTTTCCAGTCTCGGTACACACGGTTCCCGAATGGGAAGCCGCCCATGCAGCGGATCTTCGTCGCAGGCCCGACCGTGTTGGATTCGAGCGCCGCCGCCGCCATCACGATCTTGAAGGTCGATCCCGGCGGGTACTGGCCTTGGACCGCTCGATTCGTCAGGGGATGAGTCTCGTTCTGGACAATTGCCTCCCATTGCTTGGCGGTCAGTTCGCGCGAGAGGAGATTGGGATCGAAAGCGGGACGGCTGGCCAAGGCCAACACCTCACCCGTGGTCGGGTCCAGCGCCACGATGGCGCCGGCCTCGTCACCGAGCAGCTCTTCCGCCAGCGTTTGCAGGCGAAGATCGACCGTCACGTACAGATCGTCTCCGGCCTCCGGCCGCTGGACCATAATCGTCTGTTTCTCATGGCCCAGGGCGTCCACCTCGACCACCTTCTGTCCGGCCTTGCCCCTGAGGAAGCGATCGTAGGCCTTCTCCACTCCGTATTGACCCACGAGGCTGCCTTGGTGCAGATCCGCCGATTCTTCCTTCTCCAGTTGGTCCGCCGAGACCTCCCCGACGTAGCCGAGCAGGTGGGCCGCGGCGATACCGGCCGGATAGTTTCGCCGGGAATCAGCCTGGACCATCACACCTGGCAGGTCCAACCGGTGCGATTCGATGATCGCCGCCTCCCGGAGTGTCAGGTTACCCTTCAGCTTTCGCGGTACCAGCCTGCTGCCGCGCTCCGAGAGACGCTTGCGAAGCACGGCCTCATCCAGGCCGATCAGATCGACCAGGCGTTTTACCAACTGATCGCGATCCTTGATGTCCTCCAAGGTCACGTAGAGGCCAAAGCTCGGCACGTTGTTCGCCAACAGGACGCCATGGCGGTCATAGATCAAGCCGCGTGCCGGATCGAGGACGACCGAGCGGGTCCGGTTGTTTTCGGACAGATCGCGATAGTAGGCGCCGTCGCGGACCTGGAGGTGCCAGAGGCGAAGCGCCAACAGCCCCACGATCAGCAGCAGCGCCACCTTCAGAATCAGCAACCGCCGCTGCAACTCACGCAGTTCGTCGTGTCTTGTCCCAAGCTCCTGCATGACTCCTCGATCGCATGTCGTTTCATCCAACCGGAGGATCGCCGACCGTCACCCGACCAGCCCCGCCGGCCCCCTCGGGATCGCCTCCTGCCTCCGTACCCGCCTTGCAATCAGCCAGTACATACCCGTTCCGACCGCCGCGTTCAGGACGACCTCCGGCGCCAGCACGGATCGCATGGCCAGCAGAAACGCCGCGAGGCCTCCTCCGGATCGAATGGCAAAGAGAACGACCATCCCGGACAAGGCCGACAGGCCGGCGAGCACCGCCAGCAGGGACACAGAGGTGGGGTTCGTCACATGCCTGCCCGCCAACCCGGCCAGCAGCCCGACGCCGCCTTTGGTGAGCACGTTGAGCCAGAGGTCCCCAGCCGAGAAGAGTCCCTGCACCACCCCCAGGGCAAGGCCGATCAGCAGTCCTTCAAGCTCGCCGGCCAGGAAGCCCGCCAAGCAGGCGGCGACCAAGCAGAGGTCCGGCCGGACACCGACAACCTCGACATACCGGAGCAGCGTGGCCTGGGCCGGAACGAGCCCGAGCAGGAGCCCGGCATACAGCGCCGGCTTCACGGCTTCGGACCCTTGGAAGAGTCGGCCGGCAAGGCCGGCTCCTTCTGCGACTCCCCGGACGGACGCGGATCGGTAATCACCAACACCTCTTCGTACTTCAAAAAATCCACCTCCGGAGCGATTTCGGCCGATTGGAACAGATCGCCCTCCACCTTGTCGATGCGCGTGACTGTCCCGATCGCTACTCCGCGGGGAAATCCGCCGGTGAGCCCCGACGTCACCACAACGTCCCCGGTCCGCACCGTGGAGAGAAGGGGAATATATTTCAGGCGCGCGCGGCCCTGGACCGTTCCTTCCACGATGCCTTCCTCCCTGGTCCGCTGGATCAGCCCCGTGACCGCGTTGTTGGGGTCGATGATCAGCAGCACGACGGAGGAGAACGGCGTGGTCCTCACCACCCGTCCTACGACCCCATCCGGGGTCATCACCCCCATCTCGACACGAATGCCATCCCGTTCCCCCTTGTCCAGCACGACGCTCCGGTACCAGTTGGTGGCATCCCGGCCGACAACCTGCGCCGCCACCGTCCGAGGTCCGACCCTCTTTTTCAATTCAAGCAGTCCCGCCAGGCGCTGGCTGGCCGTCACCATCTCCTGCAGATCGACGTTCCGCCCCCGTAATTGCTCGACCTCCCGGTGCAGACGCCGGTTCTCTTCGGCCACGCGGTGCAAAGCCACGTACCCGCCCCAGAAATCCCGCAGGCTGCGATCCAGAGCGGAGAAGGCCTCAAGAGGAAAGGAAACGAGTTGGGCGATCGGCCGGCCCATATTCTGCAGCAGGCCTCGGCTCTGTTTGGGGAGCAGGAAGACGACCGACAGCAGCAGGACAAACAGGAACAGCGCCGCCCGCCTGGTTCCGGAAGTCGTACGAAACATGGCCATCCACGCGCGGGATGGGAAGCGTCAGCGGGAGCTGCTGTACTGTGACATCACCGAAACCCTGCGGAGCAGATCCAGTTCGTCAAGGATTTTGCCGACCCCCAGCACCACGGAGGTGAGCGGATCATCCACCGTAATGATCGGCAGATTCGTCTCCTCTCGAAACCGCGTGTCCATGCCCTTCAGCAGCGATCCGCCTCCGGTCAGCACGATGCCACGGTCAATCACGTCGCCAGCCAGCTCCGGGGGGGTATTCTCCAGCGCCACCTTGATCGCGTTCACGATCGTGCCGATGGGCTCCTGGAGCGCTTCCCGAATCTCGGCATCATCCACCACGAGGGTGCGTGGGATGCCCGAGATCAGATCCCGCCCTTTGATCGTCATCGTCTTTTTCTCCTCGAACGGGTAGGCCGACCCGATCTCCACCTTGATCCGCTCGGCCATGTGTTCCCCGATCAGGAGGTTGTATTTCTTTTTCACGTAATTCATGATCGCGTCGTCCATGCGATCGCCCGCCACCTTCACGGACTCGCTGTAGACGATCCCGCCCAGTGAGATGACCGCGATATCGGTGGTCCCGCCCCCGACATCCACCACCATGTTGCCCGAGGGCTCCGTGATCGGGAGGCCGGCCCCGATCGCCGCCGCCACCGGCTCTTCGATCAGGTAGACTTCACGAGCGCCGGCCAGCTCCGCCGAGTCCCGAACCGCACGCTGTTCCACCTGCGTAATACGGGACGGCACCCCGATGACGATACGCGGCCGCACGAAGGTGCTCCGGTTATGCGCCTTGGTGATGAAATACTTGAGCATGCGCTCGGCCATCTCGAAGTCCGCGATCACGCCCTCTTTCATCGGCCGGATGGCCGTGATGTTGCCGGGGGTACGGCCGAGCATTTTTTTGGCTTCGGCGCCGACCGCCAAGACTTTCTCGCTCTTCTTCTCGACCGCCACCACCGAGGGCTCGTTCAGGACGATGCCTTTGCCCCTCACGTAGACCAGGGTGGTCGCAGTCCCCAGGTCGATGGCGAGATCGTTGGAGAACCAGCCGAGGACGTCACCCGTTACTCCCACCGTCGATTCCCTCCGTCACGCACGGTCGTGTCCGTAACGCACCATAGGTTCAGTGGTTCAGTCCCGCAGGTCCAGTTGACCCGCACCCAGCACCTGCGTATGGGCGATCTCATCGCCCAGCCGGAGACCCTGCCCGTTGCCGATGATCAAGAGCGCTTCAACCCCCGTGATCGCCATCGCCAAGAACCACCCGATGTAGGGCAAGGGAAACAGCAGGTAGGCCAGCGCGAGAGGCACATTCCGAATGATGGACTCCTTGAAACCGGCCACCTCGCGGGTGCGGGGAATCACCGTCTGCAAACCGATCAAGCGCTTCCCGACACTCTGCCCGCCGGACAAGCCGTCGGCGATCAACACATAGCCCAATCCCGCCAACCAGCCTACCGGAGGAACAAGCCGGTCGGCGGCGGCGACGAGAATAAGGTCCACGAACTTGGCGATGAAGCGATTGAGAATTTGCGCCTTGGGATAGACGCCCAGCCCCAACGGGCTCACCCCTTGCCCCTCTTCCGCCAAGCGTCCTCCCCACAATTACTGAATTAGTATAGCAAAATCCGTTCTGGATCACAAATTTCCTTCTCCCTTCTTACTTTTCTAGCCTCTAGAGGGGAGGCCGGACCGTTCTTCACTGCGCGCGTCATCACCCGTTGCATTCTCAAAGAGCAACGGGTACCCGGTACTTTCCGAAGTGCGCGATGCGCGAGCACAAAGAACAGTCCAGCCACCCCTCCCTGCCCCTTGCCTTTGGGATCGATGCTCAGTACAATTCCACCGACACGCCAACCGGCATGGGAGACCCGGGATGATCAAGCTGATGCGCGACAGCGCCCATAAGTACCCCTGGCTGCTGAAATCCATCATGGGAGCCCTGGCCGTCGCGTTCGTGATCACCATGGGCTGGTGGGGCTTCGAAGAGCAGGAATCGAACGCCGTCGCCTCGGTCGGAGACATGGCCATCACCCGGGACGAATACCGGCGCAGCTTCGAGAGCACCTACCGCTTCTACAAGGAGAACGTCCAGGGGGACTTCAAGGAAGAAACACTCAAGCAATTCGTCATCGACGGGTTGATTGAAAACAAGATCTGGCTGTTGGCCGCCAAGGACATGGGCTTGACCGTCAGCCCCGACGAGCTGCGCGACAGCATCCTGCAGCGCAAAGACTTCCAACGGAACGGCAAGTTCGACCCGGATCTCTACCGACGCGTCCTCGCCGCCAATCGTCTCACCCCGTCGCTGTTTGAATCACTGTACGCCGTGGAGCTGTTGAGCCAAAAGGCCATGACCGTGGTCCGGGATTCCGTCGCCCTCACCCCGGCCGAGATCGCGGAGGCGCAAAGCCTCACGGCCCGCCAGACCGAGGCCCAGCCCGATGCGGGACCTTCGGCCAGCGAACGGATCCTTCAGGACTTTCTGTTCCAGAAGCAGCAGCGGGCCTTGATGGCTTACAGAGAATCGATGAAGGCGAGGGTTCCGATCCAGATCCACAAGGAACTTCTCTAACGGACGCTGAAAACGGCCTCCAGCGTCGTTCTCGCATCGCTTAAAACCTCAACGTGCCGAGAAAAGTACGCCTCGGCCTCTCGCTCGCTGCGGCCTTGCTGGACGGCCGTTTTGAGCGTCCTGAAACAAACTTGGAGGCTAGGGCTGAACGCGTTCAACTAATCGGCCACCGCCCTTGCGGAGTAATTCGGGATTGGCGAGTAATTGCGGGGTCTGCTCGTTGTTGTACTGTTTCCGGGCAATTCGCTGCACGTTCGGCTCGACGTAGTCGTAGAGTTCGGCCAACTCGATCACACCGTCCTTGTTCGTATCGCCCTCCCCTTGCAAGCCTTTCAGGAAAAAATAGGTGAGCAGTCCATGACCTTGCTCCAAGAATGTGCTGGAGGTTTGGGAGCCGGAGCTTGCTGACAAGACGACAACCTTGCCGGCGGCCAAAACCGGGTTCTCAACGGAAATCACCATCGGCCGCTGGCCCTTTGCCAGCACAGAGCGCCCGCCAGCCCCTGAGAAGCAGGAATCCAGGACAACCGTGACCTCTTTAGCCGGGAGTTTGTCGAGCGCCGCATAGAGTCGTTTAAGCGGAAAGCCGGTCGAGTCCACAAAGTTGGGGTCCCCATCGTAGGGCACCAGGTAGGCGTCACCTGTCTTGGGATTGGGCGCCCCGTGGCCGGAATAATAGACAAAGACCGACCCGTCCGGCTCCACGTTGTTCCTCAGCCACTCTTCGAGATACTTTTCCATGTCGGTCTTGGCGGCCTTCTCGTTCAGCCGGACGACGACATTCTCCTCCGGATAACCCAGGGCCTTCGTGAGATAGTCGCCCATCAGTCTGGCATCACGATCGGCGAAGTCAGCCCTGGGCAGCTTCTCACGATACTGCTCAATCCCGATGACCACAGCGTACGCGTGCTTCTTCTGCACGGCTCCGAAAGACGGCAGGCGATCGATGTCACTGGCCGAGATCACGGGCAAAGCTTGAGAGGCTTGAGGCTTAGCGGCAACCATTGTAGTTGTATGTGCTTTGCTGAACGCGATCAGTTTCGACGAACCTTTGATGCTCTCTTTCAGTTTCGTGACCAGGTCCTCCGTGACTTCAGCAATTCTGTCTCTGACCGGAATGGCCGACGAAAAAATAGAGCCTGCCCCAATCGCTTGAAATTGCACGCGATCAATTTGGTTATTGTTCGCGGTTACGAATAGAAGGTTGACGTCGATCTTGGCAGTACCGGCCACGCCATGAGCATTCGGAAAATCCAAGTACATATCGAGAACGACAACCAGGTCCGCGCCTAAAGCTTTTGCGTCCTCAACGGTTTCGACGCGTTTCACCTCCTTGAAATTATTCCGGAACACTTCAGCCGTCCTATCGAAAACTTTGTCGCCGTCCATCACGGGTCCCAGTGGAGGTCTCGATGCTTCCCACTCCTGAGCATACCGAATGGCTTTTTTTGTGTTTTCAGACAACACCAGCCCGAGGGCTAACTCCGGATAGGCTTGCGATTGCACCGTTACACCCGCAAACGGATCAAGGCGTTCAGGTACCGTCACGCAACCGGCGAGCAGGAGAAGCAGAACAAGAGTATATGAGAACCATGCGCGCGCATAACAGCGGCTCATCCTGCTGGTTGTCTCATGTCGTTCCATTGGAGACCTCTTTACAAGCGGTGGGGATGAAAAAAATCTAGGCCGGTCTCAAAAAGAAGTCAAGGAACTCTGCTCCACCGTGGTGACTTTAAACCCTTATGGCTTTGGGACTACACGATCAGCATCGCGTCGCCGTAGGAGTAGAACCGGTACCGTTCCTTGATCGCCTCGTCATAGGCTGCCAGCAGCCGCTCTCGGCCCGCAAAAGCAGAGACCAGCATCAGCAACGTGGTCCTGGGAAGGTGGAAATTGGTCATCAACGTGTCCACAACGCGGAATTGATAGCCCGGTGTGATGAACAGACCCGTCTCGCCTGTTGTCGGCTCGACATGGCCGTTCTGTCCCGCTGCGGCTTCCAGGGTTCGCACCACAGTCGTGCCGACCGCCACAACCCGCCTTCCCTCGGATTTGGCTTGCCGGATCGCCTGGGCAGCCTCTTTCGTCACCTCGAAGGCTTCCGGCAGCATCACGTGATCCTCGATTCGATCGGCTGTGACAGGCCGAAACGTCCCCGGCCCTACATGCAAGGTGATCGTAGTCACGGCGATCCCACGCGCGCGCAACCGGGCCAGCAGCGCGCCGGTGAAGTGCAGCCCCGCCGTCGGAGCCGCAATGGACCCCTCCGGCTTCGCGAAGATCGTCTGATACCAGGCCTTGTCCTTGTCGGTCGGGGCACGTTTGATGTAAGGAGGCAGGGGAGTTTGGCCGAGTTCGCTCAGCACCTTCGCCAAGGGCCTTGAACTCGCCAGCTTCAGCATACAGCTCGTCGGCCCTTGTGAGAGCACGGTGGCTGAGGCATCGGAACCGATTTCGATCTCCTGCCCAGCATGCACCTTGCCTTTGATCAAGGCCTCCCACCGGTCCTGCCCGCAAGGCCGAACCAGAAGCAGTTCCACCCTGCCCCCGCCTGGTCGCTTGCGTCCCGTCAGTCGAGCGGGAACCACTTTGCTGTCGTTGACCACGAGCAGGTCGCCTGGCTCCAGCAGGGAGGGCAAATCGCTCACGTGCCTGTGGGAGCAAGCTCCACCGGTGCGGGGTAAGACCAGTAATCGGGCCTGGTCCCTCGGCTCGGTCGGTCGGTCGGCGATCAACGAGGGATCGAGGGGAAAATCGAAATCGGACAGGCGCATCAGGGAATGGAGAGGACGGGAGTAAGCAGGCGCAGGTGTTTGATTTCGGTCCCCGGATAGTAATAGGTCAGGATTGTGGTAAAGGGATAGCCGAGGTCCGCCATTTCCTTGGCCCCCCACTGGCAGAGCCCCACGGCGTGCCCGGCTCCCCGCCCAGACAGGACGACGCTCTCCCCGATTTCCTCCACCTCGAACTGGGTGCTGGGGATCACGGTATAGCCCACCAGCCGGCGCAAATCTTCGCCGCGCAGGATCAGCTCTCCCCGGGCATGCAACAGCCGGATCTTGGTGACACGACCGGCCTGGCTGTAGGCGAAGGGTGTCAGGGTCGCGATGGGCCCGATGACGATTCCCTCCCGCCTGAGCTTGTCTTCCAGGTCTTGAAGCTTGAAGGAGATCCGCCACTGGTAGTAGGGAGACTCAGCATCGAACGGACAGTCCACCCCCTTCAGATAAGGCAGGTCCTTGGACCAGACGTTCATCGCATCCTCGGTCGGTCCCGCAGCGGTCGAGGAGAAGGCAGCCAGAACAGGTCCTCCCCCATAAGTCAGCACCAAGCCGCGCGTTGACTCTACCGCCTGCTGGACCCGCTGATCGAGCCCCTGGCGGCCTCGATAGACCTGGTCCTGCGTGCCGGCCGCCACATCATACTCCCGTTCCCTGTTGGCGAGGCGCTGGTAGAGGGCGTAGGTCCTGGCCACCACCGCCTGGACCTTGAGCGCTTCCGGATGCCAGCCGGCATGCATCTCCGCCGGCACTACACCCTTGACGTATTCTTCCAGGTCGACTTGATTGAGCAGCGCCAGGCCCTTCCCGCGAACCATGACCTGCAGCACCCCGCTGACCGACAGGGAGGCGGAATCTCCCGCCACCGTCATGTCTCCTTCCTGTCCCCTGACCGTCAGGCTCTGGGCCTGGAGGCGATCCCCGTTCACCACCAACTCTGCCCTGTCGTCCCCGATCGTGACGACCAGCGGCCCCGGGAGCAGCCGCTCCTCCCCGGCCAGCGGGCGAACCAACAGCCCGTCCTCGGCCGAGAAAACGACCCGCTGAACATCCTGCATCAACAGGACACGGATGGAATCCGCTGCCGAGGCCGGGGCGACGAAGAGGACCGTCAGCAGACTGCAGACCGTGACAAGAAGGCCCATGCGTCTCACCGCCTTGACAGAAAATACAGCAACAGGCTCACCACCAGGCTGATCAAGAGGCTCGTGGCCAAAGGAAAGTAAAAGGTGACGTGGTCCCGCTTGACCAGAATATCTCCGGGCAGCTTGCCGAGCCATCCGAACAGTCCGCCGAATAACTGGCCGAACAGAGTGCCGCCACCATCGCAAAGAGCAGGCCACTTGCCGAGGGCCATCAGGACGCCGCCGAGGCAAGCCAGGACGACGCCCACCAGGATCAAGACTTTGCCCAACCCGCTCCAGTCCTCCATACACCACCCGAGCGGATCACTTGATGAGGAGTTCGGCAATCTGGATCGCGTTCAACGCGGCCCCCTTTCGGAGATTGTCCGCGACGATCCAGAGATTGAGCCCGTTCGGGATCGATTCGTCCTCCCGGACGCGGCCGACGTAGACCTCGTCCTTCCCGGCCGCATCGAGCGGCATGGGGTAGAGCGCATGGGCCGGATCGTCGTACAGTTGCACGCCCGGGGCTGTGGAGAGGATCGCGCGGGCCTCGTTGGCCGTGAGCTTCCGTTGCGTCTCGATGTTCACCGACTCCGAATGGCCGACATAGACCGGCACCCGCACCGTGGTGGCCGTAACCTGGATCGAAGGGTCGCCCATGATCTTCCTGGTCTCGTGGAGCAGCTTCATTTCTTCCTTCGTATAGCCGGTCGGCAAGAACTCATCGATGTGCGGCAGACAGTTGAAGGCGATCTGATGCGGATAGACCTTGGGCTCCGGCTGCTGGAAACTGAGCAGGGCCTTCGATTCCTCCATCAGCTCTTCCATCGCCTCTTTTCCGGTCCCAGAGACCGACTGGAAGGTGGTCACCACGATCCGTTTGATGCGAGCTTCGTCATGCAGCGGCTTGAGCGCCACCACCATTTGAATCGTCGAGCAGTTCGGGTTCGCGATGATCCCGCGGTGACCGCTCAGATCGTGGGGATTGACCTCCGGCACCACCAGGGGGACTTCCTTGTCCATCCGCCAGGCGGCGCTGTTATCGATGACGACCGAGCCGGCCTTGGCCGCGATCGGCGCAAATTCCCTGCTGACGTCGCTCCCGGCCGAAAAAAGCGCCACGTCCACGTCCGCGAAGGAATCCTTCGTCAGTTCCTGCACCGTGATCTCACGGCCACGAAACGAGACGCTCCCGCCGGCCGAGCGGGAGGAAGCCAGGGGGATCAGCTTGTCCACCGGGAACTTCCGTTCCTCCAGGACCTCGATCATCTCGGCCCCGACCGCCCCGGTCGCGCCGACGACCGCCACGTTATAGCTCGGCTTCTTTTTCAGCATGGCTCGTCCACGAAGTGCGATTTGGTGAATTGGCGATCTGGTGATGTGAACTTCGCACTTCGATCTTCTTACTTCTAACTTTTAACCACCCGGATCCGGTGGTTGAAGGTGTCCGCAATATAAATATAGCCCTGTTGATCCACCGCCACCCCGAACGGATAGTTCAAGCTGCACTCCTGCGGCACCCCGCCATCCCCTCCGTAGCCGGCCCTGCCGTTTCCTGCCACCAGCGTGATGATTTTCTTTCGCCGGTCCCATCGCCTGATCAGATGGCTGTCCGAATCAGTGATCAGGAGATGGCCATCTCGATCCAACGCGATCCCATAGGGACGGGACAGGCTGGTGGAAAACTCGTTGGGTAGGCCCTGGTACCGATACTCCCCCCCATCCCCGGCCACTGTGCTGATCAAGCCCGTTTCCAGATTCACCGCTCGGATCCGTCCGTTGAAGGTATCGGCAATATACAGCGTGGCGTCCCCCAAGGCCAGGCCGCTCGGCCCGGCAAGGCCCGCCTCGGCCGCCGGAACTCCATCCCCCGTGTAGGAAGCCTGGCCTGTCCCGGCTAGGGTCGTGATGATCCCTGTGACCAAGTCCACCTTGCGGACCCGGTTGTTGCTTTGGTCGGCGATGTAGAGGGCTCCCCGCTGATGATCGACGACCAGAGCCGAGGGCTCATTCAGGCTCGCTGAGGCAGCCGGCCCTCCGTCACCGGAGCAGCGCCGCTGGCCGGACCCGGCCAGGGTCGTGATGATGCCGGTTGCCGCGTCAACCTTCCGGACCCGGTGGTTCATGGTATCGGCGATATAGAGATGCCCCTGATGGTCCATCACCACCGCAGTCGGGAAATTCAAGGTAGCCTGGAGGGCCGGTCCTCCATCGCCCTGGAACCGCCCCGCCTTTGGGACGGTCCCGACGACGAACCGCACCGTGCCGCTCAGGTCTCCCAACTGGGCAAACTTCTCCGGCATCTGCTGTGTCGGCCCTCCCAGCGGATCGTCATCCGACCGGTCCGGTGCACTTTCCAGGCCCGTAGACTGATCAGGCTCGGCCGCCCCGGAGCCACCAGGCCGGCCGGTAACAGTCGAGATCGTGCCGGTTGCAAGGTCCACCTTCCGGACAATGTGATTCTCCGAGTCCGCAATATAGAGTTGCCCGGTCCCACCCAGCGCGAGGCTCTTAGGCTCGTTCAGACAGGCTGCGACAGCCGATCCTCCGTCGCGGGCGTAGCCGGGCTCACCGGTGCCTGCCAGGGTTTCAATCGTGCCGGATTTTGCCGAGGCCAAGAGAGCGATCATTGGCTCATTATCCTTTAGTGGCCCTGCTGAAAGTTCTTGAGTACCGCGTCTCCCATCTCTTTCGTACCGACCAGCTTGGTCCCCGGTCCCTGGATGTCTTTGGTTCGAGAGCCCTGCTCCAGCGTCCTGACGATCGCCTGTTCCACTGCTTCCGCCTCCTTGTCCAGACGCAACTGGTAGGCCAGCAGCATGGCGGCGGAAGCGATCGTGGCAATGGGGTTGGCCAGGTTCTTTCCAGCGATGTCCGGTGCACTCCCGTGGATCGGCTCATACATCCCGGCCTTGGTTCCGACGCTGGCGGAGGGGAGCATCCCGATGGACCCGGTCAGCATGGCAGCCTCGTCGCTCAGGATGTCGCCGAACAGATTGGTGGTCACCAGAACGTCGAACTGCTTGGGGTTCCGGATGAGCTGCATGGCACAGTTGTCGACATACATGTGGGATAATTCGACGTCCGGGTAGTCGCGATGAACCTGGATCACCACGCGCCGCCATAGCTCGGAGGATTCCAGCACGTTGGCCTTGTCCACCGAGGTCACCTTGCGCCGCCGCTTGCGCGCCGCTTCGAAGGCCACCCTGGCGATGCGGGTGATTTCCTGGGTCGTGTAGACCTCAGTGTTGACACCCCGCTCTCCCTCCGCGGTTTTTTCGATCCCCTTGGGCTTTCCGAAATAGATCCCGCCGGTCAGCTCCCGCACGACCAACAGGTCGATGCCTTCGATCACGTCCCGCTTCAAGGTCGAGGCATCTGCGAGCATCGGGTAGAGCTTCGCGGGGCGGAGGTTCGCAAAGAGCCCCAGTTGCTCGCGCAGGCCCAGCAAGGCCCGCTCGGGACGCAGCTTGTATTCCAACCCCTCCCACTTGGGGCCGCCGACCGCCCCCAACAGCACGGCGTCGCTCTTCTTCGCCAGCGCCAGCGTCTCGTCCGGCAGGGGGACTCCCATCCGGTCGATCGCCTGCCCGCCGACCAGCCCCTCGACAAACTCAAACGTATGGTGAAACCGCTCGCCGACCGCCTTGAGCAGCTTGACCGCTTCCGGCACGATCTCCTGCCCGACCCCGTCGCCGGCCAGAACGGCGATCACCGCCTTCATGCGAACGCTCCCTTCCCGCTGCGCGGACCGTACACCGTCACCATACCGCAGCCACTCTACTCACGGCACACCCTTAAATCAAGCCGACCTTCTGGGACGGATCGGCGTTTCTCGAAGCCCAATAGGCGAGCTTGTTGAGCGCATTCAGGTAGGCCCTGGCGGAGGCGACGATGATGTCCGTATCGGCCCCGTGGCCGATCGCCGCGTTCCGCCCTTCTTCCAGCCGGACCGACACTTCTCCCTGCGCATCGGTCCCGCCCGTGATTGCCTTGACTGAATAGGTCAGCAGCCGGCTCTTGGTCCCGGTCATGGCCGCGATGGTCCGGTAGGCCGCATCCACCGGTCCGTCGCCCGTGCCCGTCTGCCGCACCGGCCCGCCGTCGATCTCCAACTCGACCGTGGCTGTCGGCACCTCCCCGGTGCCGCTCTCGATGTGGAGCGTCTTGAGCAGGTAGCGCTCGGGTATCTTGGCCATCTCCTCGGAAATGATGACTTCCAAATCTTCCTCGTAAATCTCCTTCTTCTGGTCGGCGAGCCGCTTGACCCGGTCGAACGCCCGGTTCACTTCCTCGTCGGTCGGCTTATAGCCCAGCTCTTCCAGACGCTGCCGAAAGGCGTGGCGCCCGGACAGCTTGCCCAGGACCATCTTGCTTTGGATCAGCCCGATCGATTCCGGCCGCATGATCTCGTAGGTGCTCTTCTCCTTCAGCAACCCGTCCTGATGGATCCCGGAGGTATGGGCAAAGGCGTTCGCTCCGACGACGGCCTTGTTGGGCTGGACCACCATGCCCGTGATCTTGCTGACCAGACGGCTGGTCTTGGAGATCTCCTCGGTCCGGATGTTCGTATCGGCTTGATAGAAATCCTTGCGGGTCCGGAGCCCCATGACGATTTCTTCCAACGAGGCATTGCCGGCCCTCTCCCCGATCCCGTTGATCGTACATTCCACCTGCCCCGCCCCTTCCAGCACGGCGGCCAGCGAATTCGCCACGGCCAAGCCGAGGTCGTTGTGGCAATGGACCGAGATCACCGCCCGCTCGCTGTTCTTCACCTTCTGGCGGATCGCCCGGATCAACTGGCCGAATTCCTGCGGGGCGGCGTAGCCGACGGTGTCGGGGATATTGACCGTTCCCGCTCCGGCCGCGATGACGGCCTCCAGCACCTCGCACAAGTAGTGCAGGTCGGAGCGGCTCGCATCCATCGGCGAGAACTCCACGTCCTGCACATAGCCGCGTGCGCGCTGGACCATCTCCACCGCCCGTTTCAGCGCCTCGTCCCGCGTCATGCGAAATTGATGCTTCAGGTGAATATCGGACGTGGACAGGAACGTGTGAATGCGCACCTTGGGCGCGCCCTTCAGCGCTTCCCACGCACGGTCGATGTCTTCCGGTCTGGCCCTGGCCAGGCTGCAGATCGTCGGCCCTTCCACCTCCTGGGCGACCTGCCGCACCGCTTCGAAATCCCCTGGGGAGCTGTAGGCGAACCCCGCTTCGATGATGTCGACTCCCAGGCGGGCCAGTTGCTTGGCGATCATGATCTTCTCCTCGAGGTTCATGCTCGCCCCGGGCGACTGCTCACCATCCCGCAAGGTCGTGTCGAATATTCGGATCATCCGCGCCATGACGCACCTCATCGTTTCTCTATCGTCCATTCCCAGTCAGCGGGGGGTGGCTGGGGTTCGGCCAACTGCGCGCAATTTCTCACCCGCCCACCCCAGGCGCGCCAAGACGCGCCTCTTGCCCGTAGCGACCACTTTCTGAAGTGGGGGCTCTGCGAGCACAGGACGAACCCCAAGCCATACCCCCAAACAAAAAAGCCTTCATCCCCGCCAGGGACGAAGGCTCACGCGCTTCGTGGTACCACCCTGATTCAGTGTCGGCTTCTCTAAACTAAATAGGAAGCGCGGACACCCTTCATTGACCCTTGTCGGGGGTCAGGCGGGACCTACTACCACTACCCTGGCGGGAGCTTCGCGGGTCCGGCTCCGAGGCGAGTTCAGCGCCCGACGGGCTGGCTTGCACCCTGTCCTCCCTCGCATGGAGGCCGCCGCCAGCTCTCTGGTGACCGTCGAAACCGCCTACTACTCCTCTTCTCAGCCGTTCAAGTTTTTGGATTCTAGCACGGACGACTCTGGTCCGGCAACTCCGCGCCGGCCGAAGGCCTTGGCGAGGAGGCTCACGCCCTTTTCGACGGGGCCCAGCGCCGCATAGCCGGCAAAAACCACGAAGAGCATCAACTGGGGCCAGGCGATGACCAGCATCAACCCCAAGATCGCCCAGACGAGATAGTTGAAATGGTACCCCCGCTTGAACTTGAGGTCTTTGAAGCTTCGGTACTTGACCGTGCTGACCATCAGGAAAGCCAGACCGAGGGTCATGACCAAAATCAGCAGCGGCTTGATCTCCGCCCCCATGCGGACGATGTGATGGTCGAAGATCACCAGGGCCGCGATCACGCTGGCGGCGGCCGGGATCGGCAAGCCCGTGAAATACCTGCTCTCGGAGGTGGTCGCCATGACGTTGAACCGGGCGAGGCGCAGGGCGCCGCAGGCGACGAAGGCGAACATGACCGCCGACCCCGCCATGCCGTGGGCGCTGAGCGCCCAGGAGTAAATCAGCAGGCCAGGCGCCACGCCGAAGGAGACGAGATCCGCCAGGGAGTCGTACTCCACTCCGAACTGGCTGGTGCTGTTCGTCCAGCGGGCCGACTTCCCGTCGAGCATGTCGAAGACCAGCGCGACCAGGATGGCCACAGCGGCCGTCACGTAGTTGGCGTTGAAGACGGCCAGGATCGAAAAAAGCCCGGAGAACAAATTTCCGGTCGTCAGCAGATTGGGGATCAGGTAGACGCCCCGCCTCCGCTTGGATTCCTTGAGGGCTTGCCTGCTGTCTTTCAAGAATGTCCCGCGCATCACGCTTCCCCTTCCGCCAACTCAGCGAGGATCGTTTCCCCGCCCTTGACGCAGTCTCCGACCCCGACTTTCAACCTGGCCGCCAGGGGGAGGAACAGATCCATTCGCGACCCGAACCGGATCAACCCGTACCGCTCGCCTCGGCTCACGTGCTCGCCGGGCCTGGCCCAGCAGACGATCCGCCGCGCGATCAACCCCGCGACCTGGACACAGAGCACCTTGCTCCCCTGCCGGGTCTGAATCATCAGTGCATTCTGTTCGTTCCGCAGCGTCGCTTCCGGCCGATTGGCCGCCACGAACCGGCCCGGCTGATAGGCGACGTCCTGGATCGTTCCGTCGCAAGGAACCCGGTTCACATGGACATCGAACACGTTGAGGAAAATGCTGACCCTCCGCGCCTGGTCTTTCAGAAAGCGAGGCTCATATTCCGTTTCGATCGCGATGACGCGACCGTCCCCCGGCGCCACCACGGCCCCCTCAACCTGGGGCACAGCCCGTTCGGGGTTGCGAAAGAACCAGGCCGTGAAGAGGGTCGCGCCGCCCAGCAGCAACATCGGCCCACTCCAGCCAAGCGCCCCGGCCAGCGCGGCTGCTCCGCCGGCACCGGCCACGAACGGAAGCCCTTCTTTGACGATTGGAATACCGACCGCGCGATCTGCCATCGCCCAAGCTATCAGCCATCAGCTATCAGCCGTCAGCATGCCGCTCTTCCGAAGCTGATCGCTGAAAGCTGATTGCTGTAAGCCTCCTCTCAGTTTTTCGTCTTGTCGACCAGCTTGCCCTTTTTCAGCCAGGGCATCATCGCACGCAGTTTCGCGCCGACCTCTTCGATCGGATGGACCTCGCCCTTCGCCAGCAGAGCGTTGTACACCGGGCGGTTGGCCTGGTTTTCCAACACCCACTCGCGAGCAAAGCGACCGCTCTGGATCTCTTCGAGGATCTTTTGCATCTCTTTCCTGGTCTCATCGGTGATGATCCGAGGTCCCCGCGTCACATCCCCGTACTTGGCGGTCGTGCTGATCGAATAGCGCATATTCGCGATCCCGCCCTCGTAGATCAGGTCGACGATCAGCTTGACCTCGTGCAGGCACTCGAAGTAGGCCATCTCCGGGGAATACCCGGCCTTCACCAGCGTCTCGTAGCCGGCCTGGATCAGCGCCGTGAGGCCCCCGCAGAGGACGACCTGCTCTCCGAACAAGTCGGTTTCCGTCTCCTCCCGGAACGTCGTCTCGATGATTCCCGCCCGCCCACCGCCGATCGCGCTGGCATAGGCCAGGCCGATGGCCCGCGTATTCCCGCTGGGATCCTGGTGGATGGCCAGCAGCACGGGCACCCCGCTGCCTTTCGTGTATTCCGAGCGGACCAAGTGGCCCGGTCCCTTCGGCGCCACCATGAACACGTTGACCCCGGCGGGCGGCACGATCTGCCCGAAGTGGATGTTGAAGCCGTGCCCGAAGGCCAGGTAGGCGCCGGCCTTCAAATGCGGTGCAATCTCGTTCTTGTAAAGGGCGGCCTGGGCTTCATCCGGCGCGAGGATCATCACCACCTCTGCGCTTTTGACCGCGTCGGCGACGGGCATGACCTTGAGCCCGCTGGCCTCGGCCTTGCGCCAGGAGGCGCCTTCCCTGAGCCCCACAACGACGTTGACGCCGCTTTCCTTCAGGTTGAGGGCGTGGGCATGGCCCTGGCTGCCGAATCCGATGATCGCCACCGCCTTGTTCCGAATCTGCTGGAGATCCGCGTCCCGATCGTAATACATCTTCATGGCTGACTCTCCTAAACTATTCCTTGGCGACCCGCTTCGGCTGGACGGCCGCGGGGCGAATCGGCTCCCGTGCGATGGCCACACGGCCGGTCCTCGCCAGTTCCTTGATGCCCAGCGGCTGGAGCAAATTGATGATCGCCTCGATCTTGTGAACGTCCCCCGTGACCTCGAGTGTGTAGGTGGTGGGGGTGGAGTCGATCACGTTGGCGCGGAAAATATCCGTGATCCGCAGCGCCTCGGCCCGATCCTCCGGCTTCGTGTGAACCTTGATGAGCGCGGTCTCGCGCGCGACGAACTCGCTCTCGTTGAGGTCCACGACTTTGATCACGTCGATCAGCTTGTTGAGCTGTTTGACGATCTGCTCGATGATCCGGTCATCGCCCTTGGTGACGATCGTCATCATGGACATCGAGGGATCGAGGGTCGGGGCCACCGACAGGCTCTCGATGTTGAAGCCGCGCCCGCTGAAGAGGCCGGCCACCCGCGACAGGACCCCGAACTTATTCTCGACGATGACCGAGATGATGTGTTCCATGACCCCTTCGGGAATTTAGAGTTGAGAGTGATGAGTGGTGAGTTTCAATCTCTCCACTCTCAATTCACAACTCTCCACTCACGCGCGTTCTTACGCCGTTAAGACCGTATCCTTGTCTTCTCCCGCCTCTTTCACGCCCGCCTGCTTCTTCTTGAGCTCCGGCGGATCGGCCAGGATCATCTCATGGTTGCAGCCGCCGGCCGGGATCATGGGGTAGCAGTTCTCGTGCTGATCCACCGGCACGTCCACCACGACCGGCTTGTTGACGGTCAGAGCTTCCTTGATCACGTCATCGACCTCCGAGACCTTGGCCGCGCGCAACCCGACGGCCCCATAGGCTTCCGCCAGCTTGATGAAGTCCGGCGTCGTATCCAGGTAGCTGGAGGCGTAGCGGCTTTCGTAGAACAGGTCCTGCCACTGGCGCACCATGCCGTGATAACCGTTGCTGACGATGAAGACCTTGACCGGCAGCCGGTTCACCACCGCCGTGGCCAACTCCTGCGTGTTCATCTGAAAACTGCCGTCCCCCGCGACACAGAGCACAAGCTGATCCGGAAACGCGGCCTGGGCGCCCATGGCGGCCGGGAACCCAAACCCCATCGTCCCCAAGCCGCCGGAGGTCAGCCACCGACGCGGCTTGGCCAGCTTGAAATACTGGGCGGACCACATCTGGTGTTGCCCGACGTCCGTTGCCACGATCGGGTCCCGATCCTTGGTCAACTCGTACAGCCGCTTGATGAGGTGCTGCGGCTTGATGGACCCCTGGGGGTCCTGTTCGTAGGCCAGGGGATGGGCCCGCCGCCACTCGTTGATCTGGTCCCACCAGGGCTTCCGCAGCTCCTTCTGTTCCCCATTCACGGTCGCTTTCAGGATCTGGTTCAATTCCCGCAGCACGCGCTTGCAATCGCCGACGATCGGGATGTCCACGTTCACGTTCTTCCTGATGGACGTGGGATCGATGTCGATGTGGATGACCTTGGCGTGGGGGCAAAACTCGGACACCTTGCCGGTCACCCGGTCATCGAAGCGGGCGCCCACCGCGATCACCAGGTCGGAATAGTGCACCGCCATGTTGGCCCAGTAGGTGCCGTGCATCCCCATCATGCCCATCGAGAGGGGATGCTCGCCGGGGAAGGCCCCCAGGGCCATGAGCGTCATGTCCACCGGGATCTGGCACATCTCAGCCAACTCGAGGAGCTCTTCGGACGCCCCGGAGAAGATCACCCCGCCGCCCACGTAGAGGATCGGCTTCTTGGCCTTGGTGATGGCCTCGGCCGCCTGCTTGATCTGCCACTTGTTGCCGTCATAGGTCGGGTTGTAACCACGGATCGACACGGACCCCGGGTACTTGAACTCCGCCTTGTTCATGGAGACGTCTTTCGGGATGTCCACGAGCACGGGACCTGGGCGACCGGTCGTGGCGACGTAGAAGGCCTCCTTGATCGTCACCGCCAGGTCGTTGACATCCTTGACGAGGAAGTTGTATTTCGTGCAAGGGCGGCTCAGGCCGATGTTGTCGGCCTCCTGAAAGGCGTCGTTCCCGATCAGGCTGGTCGGCACCTGGCCGGTAAAGCAGACGAGCGGCACCGAATCCATGTAGGCGTCGGCCAGGGCCGTCACGACGTTGGTCATGCCGGGCCCGGAGGTGACAAGCGCCACGCCCGGCTTGCCCGTCGCCTTGGCATA
>Ga0233425_10004238_pt1 | contig 24438 bp, 19 predicted proteins | sample Watercolumn_Towu_2_FD_181712 | JGI IMG/M metagenome (GOLD analysis project Ga0233425, IMG submission 181712) | Freshwater microbial communities from Lake Towuti, South Sulawesi, Indonesia - Watercolumn_Towuti2014_140_MG | ecosystem: Environmental > Aquatic > Freshwater > Lake | place... | reverse complement strand
AATAACCGTTTTTATCAGGAGAGACACCATTTATTGTAAAAGATGGTATGCCGACATATGTTTTTTCGCCTTCAATAGGTTTGACAATGATCTCACAGCCAGTTTCTTCTGCGTGATTTAATCTTACTCTTAGATTGTTGATAATGATCTCCTCATTCTCGCGGATGGTCTTCATGACTGCATCAAGCCTAATGACACACTCCTCTTTTTGCGTATCCACGCTTTCGACGCGCAATTCTCGCTGTTTTGATTGCTGGTCAATAAAAGTGGTGCTTGCACTTATGCCGATCGTCGTGTCCAACAGCTTGTCTTCTGTTGCCAACACACTAGGAAATAAAGACAAAAGGAATACTATTCCTATCATCATCGTCAACATGCTTTTCATGGTATACTCCTCCTTACATCATAAGGATACGTTCTTTCTTGCTGGGTGCTTTATATATTCTTGGCGGAACTTGTTGATCAATAGAAGCTAAAAAGAGACCCAATTTGTTAAAAAAGACGAAAATAAGACCCTTTTTATCAGAAGGTTATTTTTTTACCCAATCAGCAAGTTTTATTTTTTTGAAAAAGCCGTCTGATTCTATAGAGATGATTTGCTTTCGTTGTAACCGTTCTACAATACGCGTGAAGGAGGTCTTGGGAATTTTTACGCGATGACGGAGCTGTGATGCAGGTATTGCTTTTCTTTCCCCTAAGAGGGCTTGCACAATCTTTTTTTCATTTTCATCCAGTGTTTTTAACAGGCGATAGACTTCTTTAGATGGCGCAGGTTTATTTCCTTTACGTGGAGACGGTGGAATTTTTCTTGTCCGCGCAAACCACACGATAAGAGCAAGTGCAATAAGGAGAATAATAATCCAAGAATAATTGCGTGGCAAGCTTTGATCAAGTGAAATAACGAGGTCGTAAGATTCTCCTCGTTCTGCTACTACGGTTTCTTGTCCAGTCATCCGATCTTTACTTGTCATAAGGATGCAGGTTCCCACAGGGAGATAGGTAGTGAAGGAACCATACTTATCTGTTTGAGAAGGGAAAGGCAAGTTACTGAATCGATCACAGCGGAAAGAAAGATCTGCTATGCTTACCAGGGTATCGGATTTGTCATAGACCTCTCCGCGCACTGAAGCAATAGGCACGAAGGTCAAACTTATCTGGTCTGTTTCAAAGATCAACGAACCTGAGAAATAATAATCCGGTGCTGGAGTTTTTGGGTCGTCAATCAACATAGAACCGACATAGCTTGGTGAAGATGCTGGCATCGTCAAGATATCTTTAACGTACACTACTTGCTTTATGGGTTGTTGTTGGTTGTCTAGAAGATCCAAATGAACAATGACTTCTTTGAGTGTTGTTCCTGTATCTGCATCGATCAATTCGATTTGTTGTTTTCCTTCGGCAGTTCCCAATATGCACAAGAACAGGAGACTGTAAAGAATAGCCCACCTCATCAACATCAACAGTTTACCGGTCTTTTTATACCTTATGAAAAGGATGCAGGGGCTAGGATTTGAACCTAGGGAGGCACTAAGCCACCGGGTTTCTTACATGTGACCTAAGCTTAACCCCCTATCTTCTTCAAGAAAGAATCAAGGATCCGGTCCGTTTGGCCACTCCGGCACCCCTGCATAAGAGGTGCTATACTCTTTTTTGTAAAATATAAACCAAAATACCTTCTTTTATATTTTTTGTATAGCCATTCATCTAAATAATGCTTAATCTTAAGTTCCTTAAGAAGCAAGGAGATATCATCCCGCAATAACCTACTTGCTGTGGACAGTCCGGCTCGGTTTCCATGTCTTTTTCCGCCATCTGTAGCAAAGAGGCCAATAAGAAACGCAATCTTATATTTTGTAGACCCTTTCCTAATTAAGACAGGTATACGAACCTTTCTGCTTTTCCGCCCTTTAGGGACTTCAAAGACTAAATGAAGTAGTGAATAGATCATAGAATTATCGACTTGGAAATAATAGCTTATTTGTTTGTTCGGTCTTACATTTGTTTTTTGATAAATTTTACAAGAAATGCCAAATAGAGACCGAATCAAATCTTTTATTTTTCGGAGAAGTATAACATCTGTTAACTCCACACTAATCCTCTTTCTACCTTTAGTGAGGTGCCCATCTCCGATAATGATACCTACAAATGAACTCAAATCTTCACTAAGATATTTAGGTATCTTTGTTATCCTAGAAGGGCCTGTTTTTGCTTTAAAATAAAAATTTTGTTTGTCTTCTTTTACCAAGAGGTAATTCTTGAAATAATGACCAATCAAACTTTTCATAATAAACTCAATAGAAGATCTGGTTAAAAGCCTTTCGTTGCCAAGCCCGTTTGACGACTCCGGCACCCCTGCAATGGAAAAAACGAAGAAAGAGTTGATTAAAAAGCTATTGATAAGAAAAAGTGAAAGAAAATAAAAAGAAAAATGAAAGAGGAGTTATTCCTCTTCTTCCGTGCCTACGATTTCAGGCGGTCTGTTGACATTCAATACTTTAACGTTGATCGTCGATTGAATGGTTGCAGATCCGTCTGTTGCTACGATGGTCACCTTGTAATCTCCTGCATCATTGTAGGAGACTTTCTTGGTGTTGGAGGTCATCCAACCCACGTAGCTGATCGTGATCGGCTTGTTGAGCGAACTGTGCACCTGTGGATTTAAGGTGACTGTTTCACCCTCATTCACCACGATGTCTTTCGGTTCTGTTTCGAACCACAGCGTTCCTGTCTTTCCAGGAGGAGCTGCCAAGACGGTGATCGTTGCTGTCTTATATGCAGGCAATCCGCGCGTGTCTCTACAGATAACTGTAACGTCGTGTTCACCAATGTCCTTTGGACCAGTTTGTTTGGTGTTGGAGGTCATCCATTCACGGTCGCTGATATCTCCCATGTAGGTGATGGTTACTTTATCGCCATCTGGGTCTGTACAGACTGGTTCTAAGGTGACCGTTTGTCCTACTAAAACAACCTTGTCATGCACATTGGTCAAGACAGGGGGTCTGTTGCCTTCTGTAATCTCAATGCAGTATGGTTTGGTATCAGTATATTCCCCGTCAGTAACAGTGACATCGAAATCATAAATTCCTTTGTCGCCTTTCTGCGTTACCCAAACACCATCCGTGTCTTTGAATGGTTCAGAGAAAGATACTTGCAACTTTCCTAGGGGACCATATTGATGAGTTGGATCGTTTTCATCTGGATCACGAACGATCGAGTATAGATTGATTACGTCTCCTTCACTTCCTGTGAACGGACATGCACTGCCTTGTGGACTGATAAGAGTTTGAGCGGATAATTGAGGAGTTTCGCTACAATACTTTTTTGTGTCTATTTCTTGTGTGGTTTTTACTTTCGGATCTGTGACACAGAAGCTTAAGGGAACGTAACATTGCTGACCTTCGTAATGATAGGTGCATGTTCGTTGATCTCCATTATACTGTGTGTAGGTATTAATAGTTGGTTGTTGGGGTTCTTGCTCTTGTTGAGTGTTTGGTGTTTCTTCAGCGGTCTTAGACGTGAAGATCTCTAATGGTTCAAAGTAGAAATATGCAGTTACTGCCAAAATGATAAGCACTGCGATAAGGATTGTGACGGTAATTCTTCGTTTTTCTTGTGTGGTTAAAAACATGCTCTCCCTCGCTATAGAGTTGACTCTTACTTATGATCACCATCTTTACCCCTCGTTTTTTAGTGAGAGTGTTACCCCTTTTAAAGTTTTCGTAAGAATAAAAGTACTCCTTACTTCTGATGAATTTTAATGGATATTACTGCTTTGAGATACAGATTCAGGGAGATGATACTAAACCCATACAAGATATACCAAGGCCAGGAGAAGACGGCAACACCTAGCGTGTATCTCATGAATGCCATTCCTAAGAGAATGAAGAGTGCAATGGATGTCAATGCGAGAAGAAGAGTGTATGGACCTAATCTGTGGATGTTTCTTAACCCATAAGCGAAGATTTGAGAGACGTTTTTGAGAGATACTTCTTGTTGATGTGCATAGGTGAGTGTTAAAAAATAATATACCAGTATCATTAAGAGTATTGTGATAGGAATGAAATTAATATTCATAATAATTACACTTAATAATATTGCAATGATGGTTGCGATTGTGCATTGACGGAAATAGATGAATAATTGTAAAGGTTTTGACTGCAGTTTTCTCCAGATGAGACCTTGAAAAATAATCCACACTGCTGTTGCGATGATGGGTGTCAGTATAAAAATAAGAAACACCATGCTTTGCGTTGATGGACCTAATGCATTGACTACTTGTTCTAGCTGCACCTTTTGTAGTGTTTGATCTGTTGCATTTTGAATGGATTGTATATCTGGTGTGAATGATTCTAATCTTGTTAGATATCCTAATATTGCCTTCTTCAATTCTATAAAGTATATTACATTAATACAAAGAAATATTATTTCTAGTAGACAGAGATAGAAAAAATTGTTCTTTAATTTTTTAAATGCTTCTTTTAACATGCTCATTGTAGTTTTATTTTGATATATACTTCATTTCCTGAAATAAGTGTGGTGTTTTCAATGCCTCTCTGTTGAATGGACTTGTTGATACGTCCCTCTGGAGTCAGTGTGTTGTAAAAGTTATTTGTGAGATAAGGGTATAAACCCTCTACCTTCCGTTCTTGCTTTATTAAAATTTAATCCAACAAATGCGAATCCTGCGTTACTACCGCTAGGCGTAACATCTATGAATATATATTTATTATTTCTGTATTCTATAAACTCATTATGTTCGAGTACATTTATCAAAAAGTTAAGTTCTTTCTCAGAGAATTTATCTGTATTTATTCCAATTCCAATATGATCAGGTCCCTCCAAATATAGAATATAAAATCCTACATCATAACCGAGAGAATAAAAAATATGAGCAGCTAAAACTGACACATCTGAGCAAACACCTAATCTTTCAGATAAAAGTTCCACAGGGAACCGTATTTCATTGTCACATTGTCCTTTACTTTTTTCTTCATTGTACAAAATAATGCCCGGAACAAAAGCAGAAATAAACTCAATTTTTGCACCTTCAAGAGTTTTTATACCTCCATCATACATCTCACCATTATTATTCCTATCATCTTGAGCATATTTCTCTGCCAGCAAATCCAATTTTGTCGCCAATTCTTTAATTAGCACATCGTCATCCGGATCAAGAATCATCGTTGGAAGCATCTTTGCAAACATCGCAAGACTTTCGAAGTGTTCTTTATTTTTGTATTTTTTGTATAAATCTTGATTCAAGTTGAGCATAAAAGAATACTGTTTACCATCAAACTCCCACTTAAACTCTTTTTGAGTATTTTGTGGTGAAATATGAGTTTGTTCTGAAGGTACTTTCCAATCTGTTTCTAATGTTTGATTTTGAATGTTATCTGCAAGATACTCAAATACTACCTTATATTTCGTTGCTCCGACTAATAATTCATTTCTAATTTCATACTCTTCTTCTTTGAATTCTCCGGGATTAATATCTCCTAAAGGAATACTTCGTATTTGGGTCTTTTTTTCTACGTCTGGAATAATCCACCACCGTTCTTGTAAGGTTTTGATACCTATTGATAGAACAACATTCTTTGCCATAGTATTTCCAATGTTTTCTAGGTGTACTTTATCTGAAGGGAAGGTGAGCTTCAATACTGCGCCCTGTTGTTGTCCTGGTATCGGTGGTGGACATGGTGCTTGCACTTGCAGCTCCTTGATAATATCTATGTTTCCTTGAACTGGTTGTTGTTTGTCCCACTTCCCTCCACTCACTACTGTGGTGCTCGTTGGCATCCAGTATTGTTTGTCAGGACTCCATTCCCATGTTCCATCTTGCTTTTGTCTGAAATAGAGAGGTGTTGCTGAAGGAAGTTCGACGGTGTATATTTTGTCTTTATCAGGAGTTCCTAATTCTGATGGAATCTTATTTGTTGGTGGGCATACTGGTGGTGGAGATGGGGTTGAAGGTGGTGTTGAAGAGGCAGGTGGAGCAATTATTGTTGCCTTCAATAAGGAGAAAGCGAGTTCTTCGTATGTTCTTCCTCGTTCATAGAGAACTTGAGCGATTGTTGTTTCATCGAGGTAGAGGGAGTTCAAGATTTGATTGTATGCTGCAATGGCTTCCTTGTATCCTTGTTCGGTTTGTTGTTTTCGATGCTGGTCAGCTTGAACCATCAGACCTTGAATTTCTTCCTGCTTCAAGACGTTGACGCCAGGGATATCTGTTTCTTCAACAATTTCTTTTGCTTTCATTTCAATATCTCCCTGGACTTCTTGGAGGTCTGCCTTATTGCTGACAAGATTTGCAACGGAGGGTGTGTGGAGCCAACACGTCCCTATTTCTCTTCCCCGTTCATCTTTGCCACAATCGCCAATGGGCTTCCAGTTGTCTGCTGGTGTTCCTACATCAGGATCAAATTGAGAACACTTTCTGACAATACCTGTGTTTAATAATCCTGAGGAGAAACTTCCCACTACGCCACCTATTACTTGTCCGCCTGGCGTGTTTTGTGTTGGATAGGAATATAATCCTCCTTTTAAATCGTCACCCTGGTACCCATACGTGGTAATTCTTCCTGTTTCTGGAACACATTCTTCTTCTGAGTCGATGTCCTTTCTCAATTCACTTTGTGTGAATTCATCGTTGACGTAATGGAGGAAATAACTGGTTGATACTTTGCCGAAACCACATTGCACGTCTTTACCATAAGCTTGTGAACTAATTTCAACACATACTTCTTGGTATCCAGATGGACGTTGTACTGAAACACTTTCTGATGCAAATTGTTCACGTGGTAAAGGACGACTACGTATGAGGTAGAGCGGTGGCATGACTTGACTTCCGGTGAAATCTTTGGTTTGAAGATAGATGCTGTAACGAATATCCTGATTTTCTCCTGCATAGATGTGGTAGAAGAGGTTGTAAATGCTCTGAGGTTTATTGGTGATATCGGTGAATGGCGTTTCGTCGAGCGTAGCAGTAAATTGAGGAGGACTTTCTGGTCGAGTGATTTGATCGAAGAAGGTTCCGATACCTGGCGCTTTACCGAAGATGGCTGACTTACAGATGGTTGCTCCTATTTCTGGGAGAGATCCTCCATTATATTGAGCGAAGATGTTCTTGGCGTATTCCTGCGTGAAGAATTTCATCGTGTCCATGGAGTTATCAAAGCTTTGTTGGAATGCAGAATATTCTCCTCCACCTTCTGGTGCACTAAAGATCTTCTTTCCGATGGCACCTATTAATCCTTCCTTGATGTTCATGATGGCAATGCCTTCTTTCCACAAGATTTCACACACGCCGAAAGAACGGATCTTGTCACAAATACCTACGGATCTTCCTTCTACTTTGGAGACGATTAAACATTCCCTATACCCTGCGATAATGGAACGGAGATTTTGCAGTCCGCTGACAATTCCGGTTATACATACCGGCATGATCACTTCTGGGAAGTTTGGTGCACATAAGACAGTTGAACCGATGATGCCTGTTTGTGCTACACTGCTGATTCCTTGATCTTCAACTTGCCAGTTTCCCCCCAAGTTACAACGAGAGGTTGGACAGATGACGGGGTCGCAGGCGTTGAACATCAATCGACAATCCGAAGGCGACATAAAGTCGATGCAGCTTGATCCCCGTGGCTTGACTGCCGCACCGATGCTGTACATTCCATCTGCACATTGAACAGCGTCCTTGTCTCCCCTCTCCAGTCCAGCTTTTTTGTTGATAGAGGTAATACAGGATTGCGCAGAGGACAGTTTTTGTGAAAAAGGAGGATTGATCTTCTTTTGCTGTTCTATAACATCATCAAACTCTCCCACGCGGATGTCTTCGTTGGTACCGACAGGATCATTTGGTTCTCCTCGTTTGTACACTTGCGTTCGTTCTATCTTTCCTGATTCACTATACTCTACCTGGAGATAATACAGTGCATCAATAGTGAGGAATTCCACCTTTCCTTTTGAACGGCCTGTTTCGACGAGGGTGGCCTGGCGCTTGTGAGGAGATTCCACTTGCTTCTTGGTAAACGTGTACTCCACTCCGTCTGCGCCTACCACCTCGAAAGATTCTTTGGTGAAATCAATCTTGCCTTCTTCCGATTCTGGGATGTTGATGCGTGCACCTTCTGAAGTAAAGAAGTGGTAGTTGTCATTTTCTTTCCAGAGTGCTCGCTGAGGTAACTGGGCTCCTGTTGCCCGCACCATATCAAATTCCTGCTTCAAGAGATGGATTGCCGGAAGATCTTTGTCGTAGATCGGCGTGCCTTTGGGTGTTTTCTTTTGATCGGTTAATTGAGAGAAGAAAGCGTTCATTTGTACATTCTTTTCTCTATTCTTGTACTCTTTGAAAATTGCTTCTTTGTTGGAGTTGTACACTTTACTATAATCGTTGCCTTGTGTAGTAACTTGATTATGGAATTCTGGGATGGAATCCATAACGCCTTGTATTTTCTTTGCATCTTCTTGATTAAAGTTTGAAAAGTCTTTCAGTTTACCTTCCTGTCTAAAGAGTGTTTCTGTTTTGAGGTCTACTTCCCTGACTTGAAGGTTTTTCAGTTGAGCAAAGTATTGTTGTGCTATTCTTTCGTCATCTGGATGTTGTTCACGCAGTCTCTTTAAGACATAGAGATCTTTTTGATCGTCATCATATTCGTTTCCTAATCCTGAGAATTCTTTGTATTGATTGCTGTCTGTTTCATCGATGACTTTATCCATGAAATCAAGATCTTTTTCATATTCGTCTCCGTAATTCTGAGTAATACATTGTTCAAAAGTAAGTTGCTTACATTGGAGTTCGTTGTTTTCCCACTTTTCATAGTAGATGTCATTTACCTTTTTTCGCGCGATCGCTGCCTGGCCGCCGAAAAGTAGGTTCTTCACCCATAAGGTTCCGTAGGTTAAGTAACACATTTTTGCCCAGGTTTCGTGGATGGCTGTTGCTTGACCAATGATCTTGTCTAATTTGGCGAGAAGTTCTTCCGTGTCCGCTATCTCTCCGTCAATAGACTCGCTGAACAGAGGAAGTCCGAACGGACGTTTTTCAATAGGTAGATGGAGCGTGAAGTATGCGTCGGAGAAAGCGCGTTCAACTGCGGGCTCGACGATGATGTGCGCTTCACGCTGTAAATTTGTCGAAAGCAATTTGAGTTGCACCTTCTTGTTCTCGTCCAAGGTCAATTCCTGCTGTTTGTTGAGCAGGAGAAGAGCGGTATGATCCTGACCGTTTTTCTTGTAGGTGATTTCCACTTCCTGATCTTTGATGCCTACGACCATTCCTTCGATGCCGCTTGTTTGAAGGGGATCTTTCTTTCTCAACGTCAGCTCGGTCGCACCTATTTGGATGCGCGCTGTTGCTTCCAGGTCGAGAGGAATGTCCTCAACGTCGAGAAGCGTGATGGTAGTTATGGATTCGTCTTTTTCCTTAAGATCCTTGATAGTTGTGGTGTACGATTGAGGCTGTTGCTTCGAGAGAAGAGCGATGAACGTTCTCAATTGGTTTCCATCAATGAAACTCTCCGCTTGGTTGATTTCCTGTTCTGAGTGTTCATCAAGAATATTTTTGAACGTGGCAATTGCTCCCTGCAGATTCTTTTCGTAATGCCATTGGATCCATCCCTTCCTGAATTTTGCGTCGACGATGTTTTTGCTTTCCGGATATTCATCGATGATCTGCTGATACGATTGCTGAGCAGATTGAATAATTTCGTGAGGGTTTTGTAGATTCGTGGTGGTTGACGGCGAAGCCGTCTCGATCAACACTTCCTGGACTTTTTCGAGATATTGTGTAAGGAGCGTTGGATCTTGGTGCTGTTTTGCCTGCTCAAATGCATCTTCCATCATCATGAGCAGTGTTGCAAGCTTGTTTTTCGTTACAGGTGAGAGGGAAGGACTGCCTTTCACGATCTTTTCTATCTCTACGACCGTGGTGGCATAACAGGTTTCCAGATCGTTGATTAACTTTTCTTGATTGATGCATTCCTGGACTTTCTTTTCGATGGCGGTGATCGTTTGCTGAAGATTTTTTTGATCTGGCTGGGCAGGTGTCTGGGTTAGTGTTGTTTGTGGGTTGCCGAAGAGGAAACTCAAGAATGATGTCTGACCTTCTTTGTTTCTCAGAACTACTTCACGTTTGTCCGGAAGAATATTTATCTCTGCTATCGTCCAATCAGAATGCGGATCAATCTTTTGGCCTTTTGACAGCACCCGTAGGTTTGTTTTTCCTTCTCTGGTAACGTATACTGTTACTTTGTCATCACGTGCGTGGATGTCTTTCACGCGAAGCTTGAACTTGTCAAAGACCTTGCCAAAACTATTGAAGCCTGGCTTGTAGGCATTCACTATTGAAGATGCTCCTCCTTCGCTCACGGAGACGGTCGCTAACTTATTGAGATTTCTATCGTATGCGGTGATGGTTGCTGTTGTTGGCGTGATTTCTTCTGCGTGGAGATATCCTGCGTAAAATCCATATTTTTCTTTTTGTTGGAGCCATTGCTCATAGGGTTGAGCAACAAGGACGTGTTCTTCTGGACCTACCGTTAATCCTGACGATACTTTGAAGTAGATGCGTGACACCATGTCGATATCTATTTGTTCCGGAACATCTGCTTCGCGGGGAATTCTTCTGATGGGAATGATGAGGTGCCCCATGTTGTCGTAACTTAATTCTCCCTGAGGACGAACATGCTGGATGGGTCCTAGCGATACTGCTTTGTTTGGCGGTGTTGTCGTTATCTTGAGAGGGCGTGTGATGACGCGATCGATGGATTCGATGTCTATCGTGGGATTGGTTGGTTGGCCTTCAAGAAGTGCGATGATGGTTGCACCCTGATCTTCGATTAACGCGGTAGGGATGACCTTCGGCTGATATTGATCGACGTTAATGATGATATCTTCCCCGATGATGTCTTCCGGTGATGGCGGACCAGTTATATCTGCAGCAAGATCTTCTGCTGCCTTTTCGAATTGATCACCTGGGACATCGAGGAATTGATTTTGAGCGAGAACGCTCTCGAGAGGGAGAAGTATCACTAAACACATCAACAACAATGACGTGATCCTCTTATTCCAGTGTAGGTTCTTTTGTTTTCTTTGCATTTTCCGCTTTTTGTTTGTCTGTTAGGGTTATATCTTGTATGGTTTTTGGCATTGCCGAACGAACGACGTACAACGTTACTGTCTTTGATGATGCCAATTGTTGACGCGTCGTTGACCAGGAGATGGTTGCTCCGCCTGATGCGACTTGAGGAAGCTCTGTTGCATCTATCTTTTGCGTGACACACTTCTTTTCCGTGAGGCCAACAATTCCTAATACGCCTTCTTTTGGCAAGTCATTGCATACCTTTATATTTTGTTCGGGAATTTTGAAGGGAGGTTCGGAATTGACGATTAAACTTGATGTTATTTCATAGGAACCTGCAACTAATGAAACTGAAGGCGCGGTTGAAACTGTTGATACGGTGTAGTCCTTGTCTCTTTCCGTGAAAGTGAAGAGCGCTTGTTCTGTTGGTTGGAGTGGACGGACATTGTTGCTATCGATGACCATTACTTTCACGTTGAGGTTGTAGATTGGTTCCAGAATAGGTGAAGCTGTAGACTCTTCTACTGTCGTGATGAGTTCTTCTCCCCGATAGAATCCTTGCCGTTCAACAATGAGATTACCATTGACACATGGCGGTGCTGTTGTTGATAATATTCCGCTTGCATCTGTTGTTCCCAAGGAACAGACCGCTGCTCCGCATTGGAGAGAGACGTGTGCATCACGAACAGATACGAGAGAACCGTCTGCTGAGTAGGAGACCGGAGCAATCTTCATCGGCACAGTTCTTTGCTCACATACTGGCGAGGAGGTATCGGGAGTGCTGATGGATAATTGGTTTTGTCGTGGTTGATTGTTATCAATAATCACCATCGTTGCGAATTGGAAAGTGTTATCATTCTTGTCTGTTAACGTGATGAGTACGGGGAATTTCATATCGTACACGAAGTGGTATTCGTTTAAACAGAAGAATTGTCCAAGGAATTTTGACATCGCATTATTGGTGGTGTAAGGTTTCCCCTGCAAGACAGGGCCGTTTTCATCCAAGATATCCACTAGCAGAGGCCAATCAGGACTGTAGGTAAACTGGGTCGTGAGGTCGCTGTACACTTCGTCTGTCTCGACAACAAAGTACTTGTTGAAATCATTCGACAAGGTGTATGAGGTTCCTTCAATTTTAATCATGGGGATATTAGCAGCGAAGGCGTTACGGATCGTGTTGATGACGTCTGTTCTTTTCCATGTCTTCGGAGCGCATTCAAAGTCTATTCCGGAGAAGGGGATTTCCTTGTATATGGCAAGTACATCCAACGCATACTGTTCCAGGAAGTTTTTCGTGTTTTCCGTTTGGATAATGTTGACTGCCTGATCGAACATCTTTCCTAGGCTATGATCCATGGAGGCGTAGAACTTGTTGAGCGTGTAGGTAAAGTCGGCGTGCTTCAATCGAACAGGATAGTCCACCGTCAGATATATTTTATCATTTGCTATCTCAACGCGAGGGACCATTCTTCCTGACGTGATGTCATATCCCTGCTGCGTCAAGAGCGAGAAATCATTCAAACATTCTTCTGCGTTGGTGGTGATATAATTTTCGATTTCTTGTTGCATGGATTCTTTTGTGGGGATTTGACTTTTTGCCACACCGTTTGCTGTTTCATAGAACCAGTAAGCTACCCGAGGAGAACCGCTGTTGAAGAGATCCAGACTATTGGAGAAAGGATTAAATGGCGAGGGTGGCAAGAAATCTTCTGGGGGTGTGATATAGCCACCCTGATTCGCCATTAGCATGACACCTTCAGTGAGTGTTTCCTGAAGGCAGGATTCGGTATAGAGCTTGACGTTCTTCGCTTTTTCCGGGATGGAGAGTGATTGTTGCTGCTCTTTTTCCCAACCGGAGGTGAATACTTTGTCTTTGAGCACATAGGAAACTCCGATTAATGCTGCCAAGACTAGACCGATGATGATGTAGAGGGAGACTTGCGCTTTTTTCATTTGATCCTTACTATTTTTGATCCCCCCATTTTTTTGACGATGACGAGCTTCTTTTTTTCGAGGTCCTTGATGAGGTCGGAGACAGTCATGTTTTGTATTTCATAGAATCTGGCGATAGAACTGAAATTGACGAGATCCCTTTTCTTGATGAAATCGAGAAGTTCCTTCTCACTGGGTATCATAAATCAGTTATAAGCCTTTAAACAGTCTTTAAAGCTTATTTTTACCTCTTTTTTTCTTTTTTTATGTTTTTTTACTCTTAAATATGCTTATTTTTCTTCCTTTTATTCTTTATATACCTTTCCCTCGATGATGCGACAGTTTTATATAATTCCACGCCTCCTAAGAAGTATGAGCAAACAGTACGTGACTTTGGCTCAAGCACAGCGACGCCTTCCTCATGTGAAAAAACTTCTCTCACAAGCCCTGCATCATAAAAACATGCTTCATATGGCGCTTTCTGTTGATTTGCAGTATGAAGATGAGTTGGAAGATTCTCACTTTGATACCAAATTCCATAAAGAATTCCATCGCTTGTCGTATGATTTTTATCAGATCTTGGAAACGCTGGAAAAGAAGGGCGTGCTTATTCGTGATTTGGACAGCGGATTGATTGATTTTATTTCTTTTCATAACAACCGGGAAATTTGCCTGTGCTTTAGATTAGGCGAGGAGAAGATTACTCATTGGCATGAGGTAGATGCCGGTTTTACCGGAAGACGACCTATTGAAGAATTAAAGCGAGTTCTTAGTTAATCTACACAGATTCCAGGTCCATCAATAAAGGTATAACATCCAAATATAGAGGTATCTTCTTTACAAATCCCAGTCTCATCTGTTGGTTGATTCACTAGACAACCACCCACACATTCATCTGAACTTGTACAGGATTTTCCTGCATCTGGATACGTAAAGATACAGGTGCTCTGTTGCAGTTTACCTTGTGGCGTCCAGGAACCGTTTGCTTGTTTACATTGTTGTTCATTATCAATCTTACAGATATGCCGTTGAAGAGGTGTTTGCGTCCATGCTCCTCCAACAAGTTGACAATCGACTTCATTCATGATAATTCCTTCTTTTTGTTGCACGAATGTTTTTCCGTCTGGAGTTTTACATTGAGGTGGATACGATTTCAACATCGGATATCCTGCAGCTATGCATTCATCGAAGCTGTTGATTTGCACTTGAGGTTGTGAAGTGCATCCTATCAGAATAACTATTCCTAATGCCAAGATGATATGAATAAAGCGCATAGTATCTCTTTGTTGTGTGACTATAAATAGATTACGGTTATAAGAAGTGAGCCCGACAGGATTTGAACCTGTGACCTCTTCCACGTCAAGGAAACGTCATAGCCGCTAGACTACGGGCTCGTAGAAAAATAGGTTCCAGAGTACCCTATTTATAGTTTATGGATAAAAGAAAAAGAAAAAATTACCTTGCTCGTGCAATATCATATAACGCGCGCAAGGCTACAATAGCTGTACCTGGGCCAACAAAGACGACAATGTTGGTCAGTATGCCTTCAATTGCTGATAAGATTAAGGTCAAGCTTGATGCACTTACCAAAAAGGCAATTGAAGCTACCAAGTATAACTGGGCTTCGTTGTGGGTAACGTTGATAAAACCAACGATAACACCGAGAACAGCGAGAATCCATAACGTGGTTGTTCCTGCTTCACCACTAAATCCCATACCAATAGCGATGATGAGACCGATGATAAATGCCCATGAACCTACTTTTTGCATGGTTTCCATGTATTCACCCCCTCCTTTTTAGCGAGATTTGCTTCTTTAAAAAAATTGTGATGGTGAAGAATACAAGCCACCAGAGGGAATTGAACCCCCGACCCCCAGTTTACAAAACTGGTGCTCTACCGGACTGAGCTATGGTGGCACATACAGAAGTTATAAAGACGGGTTTTAATGTTTTTGGTCGGTTATTCGATGGTTTTTAGGATATTTACAATGATTTCTCAATTCACAAGCATAACACTTTGGTTTTGCTGAACATATATTCGCATAATCTTTTGCTCCGAAAATCCAAAAGAGATTGTCAAGATATACCTTATTTACACCTACTTTTTTCGAGAATTCGTTGAAAATGATTGCTGCATTCTTCGGAGAAACGCTTGGCGGGAATATCCCGAGCCTCTCTGCACCGCAGATTCTCAAAAGATGGAGATCTGGTTTCATTCCCCTTATCCCGACATTACGCAGGTATTCCATTGCAAGCGTAAAACCAAGCCCCTGTATCTTGTATTTGCTCTCCTGTTTAGACAACATCTCTGCAATCTCTTCAGCCGGCTTATGAATGATGAACCTGTCTATACTACCAAATTCTGAGGCTATTTCTCTGAACTTCTTGATATTAGAAGACAAGGACCGTAACTGCTTTCTGATACTTCGATTACCGCACCGGATCTCTCTTACTTTCTTTAGTAATTCTTCCGGATTCATTATTTCAAGCTTATCCGGATCATAGTGGTAGAATATTTCATCAATTTTTTCGCGGTTCTTGGCAATTTGGCCCCATGATCTCTGGTTGCTTAGAAGTGCCAATACTACTCCCTTCACATGGTCCTTTAAAGAGAATTCCATTCCCTTGGCTCTTTTTTCTGCTACAGAAACCTGGCCAAAATTGGCGATGAGACGATTATAGTTTATTCCGTTCTTTTGCAAAGTCATTTTTAGTTTCTTTACTAACTCTTTCGACGCTAATGGGTTCATCGGTCTCTCGTTTTTTATTTTATTTCAAATTTATATATTTCCGTAAATTTTACGGTAACTTCGAAAGATTTTCAGGATTTTCGGATGAAACTCGTCAACCGCGCGACGATCGCTTATAAAGAGATTGCTATTTTTCTGGTTATGAGGAACATTAACCTTGACTACCTTGTTCCTGCAGATTGGGCTTATGAGGAGTTAGACGATGGAAAAGCCATGATTAATTATACTGCTTCCCGTGGCAATTATAACCGAAAAAACTTTATTTTACCAGGAGATATTCCTGTTGACAAAAGGTTTGTTGAAGCTATCGCCCTTTATTTGGGTGACGGCGACTATAATAAAATCAATAAAGCGCATCTGAGTTTTGTATCAAAAGATAAAGAATTGGTAGCTTTTTTCTTGAATTTTTTACGACATTATTTCAATCTCAACAATAGGGATTTGACTGTGGTAGTTCGGTATAGAAGAAGAAACCCACATATTAAGAAAGAATGGGGCAGAGTTTTGCGCTTTCATTCCCAGAAGATCATTACTAAATCCTCAAAAAGACATAAGGAAGAGGCGTGCACTATCCAGGTTAATGGTGTTGTTTTTAGAAAAGTTTTTGAGCTAGTCATTAATAAATTCTTAGGCAAGGGCGAATTCCTAAGGGACAAATGCTTGAGGCGTGCTTTCTTACGGGGATTGTTTGCTGCTGAAGGTAATGTGGGTATCGACTATAAAGAGAGGTATATTAGTCAAATAAGCTTTTCCATTTCAACGAAAGAAATCGTGCTTAGAGATTTTATAATAAAAGCGTTAAACTATGAGCATATTAGGCACAGGATAAATATTTACGAAGATTCTCACTCTCTCGTCATAAGTATAAGTAACTGGGGGTGTTATCTTAGACTTTGGAAGATTTCTCTTTTTGATCTTTGTAGACGGAAAAAAGGACAATTTTTAACAATAGCTAGAAACTTAGATATTTATTTTTGTTTAAAACCATCTTTTCGTAAGAAATTCTTTAGCGACATCCCGATGATGCAAAAACACATCGCAAAACTGATAGGGTCGTGGCAAGCAAATGTTTCTAGAACTATAACTGGAAATCACCTGTTGCGTGTGGAACAAATCGTTACCCTTCTTGATTATTCGGCTTGCACTAAAAAAGAGGTCATTGATAATTTGGTATATGCCAGAGTAGGTTCGCTCACTAAACTTAATGTTACTAAAGACTTACTGAGATTTCTCAAAGAGCTAAAATCATTCTAGGAACTCTTTGTTTTTTATTTTGTCAACTAAGTATCTTTCAGAGATAAAACTTATTCCTTTTGAGGACAGTGACTGGATTTCAACTTTTGCCCCAAAATCTTTCATCATCTTAAATTGTTTTTGCCATTCTTTATTATCTTTAACCCACTCGTATTCTGAGATCTGTTTTAATCGCGATATATCTGTTTCTTTTAATTGAATAAAATGTTTTTTTAGGTCATATTTAAGAACATCATCGCAGGTAATTCCTAAATACTTCGCCCCAGGAATGGCTAGTTTCTCTGCTTGTGCAGCTAGGTTGATGGAGCCGTGTTTTATCACGAAGAAGATCCAATATCCATAGGGATCATTATCACAGAGGACATAAATAGGGAGTTTGTGTTCAAGATGCAATCGCTGTAATAATCTTCTAATGCCTCGTGTCGTCTGTCCCTGGCTGGACACAATGAGACAGTTGTTCTTTTCCCAGTATCGATCTTCGTTCAGGCGCTCCCACACCGCAGCCTTTTCCATGTATAATACATATTTTGCATCTACTTTCTTAAACTTAATTTCCTCAACCGTACTGGGGATAGAGTATCCACCACTCCCTAATTTATCCCAGTGAATAGTGTCTCCCCTATCTTCAATCGTCACTCTTCCAACGACAGACCCCATTTTATTTGCAGTCATATTAAGCTGTTCTCGAGAGAGGCGGGTAATTAATTCAAGATCTTCAATAATATCATCTGATTCTGTTTGTTCATCAACGAGATTTACTTTTGTATCTGGGAGAGTTCTCTTTACCATGTAGTATACGTCTCGCAGAGAAGCATGCTTTTCTTCTTTAAGAAGATCTTTGCTTACTTTGGCGATCTCTACGGTTTGCAGGAATTTTTTGGCGTGTGCAACGTTAAAAAAAGACCTCGTTGCTGTTTTATCTCCTAATTTGAGCGTCTGAGTTTTGCGGTCGTATTCCACGTTTGATAGCGCTCTAACTGGTAAGATAATTTCTGGATTTTTCTCTTTGTTGATGTCCTTGACGATTTTATCGCCTAGTTCTTTCAGTTTCTCTGACGTTTCATTCTTTTGCTTTGCCATCTGTTTCTCCGTTTGCTTCTGCCATTAAGGCAGGTAATCCTTTCTTTAATATTTTTTGTAATTTAGCAATGAGTTCCGGTTTCTTTTCTCCTGTTAGGTCTGCTAATGCGTCTGCGACTTCAGGGATGTATTTTTCGAATAAGGAGACACGTTCTTTTGCTTCTTTTGCACGAACGTTTTTTCTGATGTAGGCATTTAATTTTCTTCCACATTCTTGCAATGCTAACTTCATTTCTTTGGTAATATCGGGATAACTGGCGATTGCTTCTTTGGATTCAGAGGTGAAGGGCACCCATACTGATGCGATATGGACGACTAAGACTGCCGAACCTGTTGGCAAGGCACCTTTACTTTGTTGCAAGCCATAGTTTTTCCAGTCTGTTCCTAAGATTGATTTAGTAATGGCGCAGGCACTTTGTTGATAGATAAGGGGAACTTTGTTTGCGAAACGAATGACACGAACGAGTTCATCTTGTGGCATGTTTTTACCGCCATAGGCAATAGCAACCTCGACTTGGAAAGGTGTTCCCCGGTAGACGGCTGGTGAACGTGAAACACCTGTGTAAAATTCTGCTTCAACTTCTTTTTTCAATCCTTTGATTAATAATTCTTCACCAATCGGACTTAAACAGTCTGTAGGTGGAGACATAATCTTAACTTGTTGGATTGCTTTGAAGATTTTATCCGCATCTTGATGAGTAATATCTTTGGGTTTCATCTCTGGGGAAACTCCTGCTTTCGTGAGGATTTCGTCTGATACGCCAGAGCTTACTCGGGAAAATTCGTTGGATAAGAAGGAACGAAGATTGCGTGAATCGGTGTTCTTCATCATCCTGATTAATACACCAAGTTCAATGCCATAAGGATGAGGTTTGATCTCTTTGGTTTCTTTTGGTAATTGGTCGGTTACTCGTTTGAAATGAAGTTTTTCCTTCAAAGGATTGATGTAGGTGATGTTTAAGTGGGGATTAGAAATGGCAGTTTGTTTGACGTATTCATCCACGCTTAATCTTCCCTTTTGGTATTTTCCTTCCATTTCAATTTCTACTTTGGTGCCGTGATCCTTATTGGTCCATTCTATTTCTTTGTCAAGAAGGATTTCTGGTTCATTCTTGGTGATGTCGATGTGCAATTCGTAGTAATGGGTAGGTTTCTTTGGAGAAATTCGCGAGGTGATTTTAGAAGCTTTTCCGGTTGTTAATTGACCATAGAGCACAGACGCAGAGACTCCAATTCCTTGCTGACCTCGACCTTGTTTAAAGCGATGGAACTTGCTTCCGTATAATAATTTAGCAAAAACACGAGGAATTTGTTCCTTGACAATACCCGGACCATTGTCTTCGACGGATACCACATATCTTCCTTCTCCTGCTTCCTTGATTTGGACAATGATTTCTGGAAGAATATTCATTTCCTCGCAGGCATCAAGAGAGTTATCGACCATTTCCTTGACGGCTGTTGCCAATGCCTTGATGGGACTATCAAAGCCTAGTAAATGACGGTTACGTTCGAAGAATTGAGAAACAGAAATTTCACGTTGAGATTTTGCAAGCTCTTCTGCAATAATTTTATTCTCATCACCTTGCTTTTTCGGCATACGAGGTGCTTTCAAAAGTATTACTTATAAAGCTTGTGCTTTCTTTTGCGATTCAATATATTTATACACATTGCCGTGGGGAGCACCCTGCAATAATCTTTCGACGGCGTGTTTCGCTAATAACACATCATACACTGCACCGATAATGCTTGCTGTTTTTCCGTACACGGAAATGTGTGTGTTGGTTAATGTTTCCAACATCATACGTGCTTTACCTTCCTTTCCAATCAATCTTGCGCGAATACGGATAAGATTTTTTTCTGATTTTCGTGAAAATTCCGACATGGAGATGATTTCCATCGAATTTTGTTCATTCAACAGGAGAAGCGCTATCTCCGGATTGAAACCACGGCCAATTGCTTTGATGACGAGCGAAGCGAGATAATTGTTCATGTTATCGCTGCTGGAAATGGTGACATCTCCTTCCTTGGACACTCTGATACGCGTGCTTGTTTTTGCTTCTAGATATTTCTTGGCTTCTCCTTTCTTGCCAATGACGACAGCAACGCGTTCCTTGGGAACCCGCAATTCAGTTGCATATATTTCGGTCATATCCTTAGAATTCTTCGGCTTCTTCCAGTTTTTTCAGATATCCCTTCTTTTCGAGGAAAGCCACCTGAGTTTGTTTGTATTTGAAGATGATATCACCTTTGTCGTCTCCACCAAATTCCCATGGCTCCACCAACAAGACATCTCCTTCCCGCACCCATAATTTCCTTTTTAGTTTGCCTGGAATACGACATATTCTTGTTTTTTTGTCTAAGCATTTGACGCGCATGCGCGATGCGCCTAATCGCTGATCAAGAATTCCCAGTACTTGTTTACCTCGCGGTATCTTTACTCGACGAATGTCTTCCTCTGCGGAAGCTAATTGCTCTTCTGATTGGGGCTGTTCATCCTGACCAAATTCGTCATCTGCCATAGAAGGGCATCGGGATGCTGCTTATATAAAGGTTACCTATACTTGAGCTGTAAAGTAAACGTCACCTATTTTGAGATTTGGGTTAGATTAACATAGGGCTTAAGAGAATTTTGGCGTAGGCAAATTTGGGGAAATTTTCTGCAAGAAAATTTACCTCTTAATCGCTGTTATACGCGTCTGCTAAGACCGAGCCATAGTCTGCAAGACGGTTTTTTGCGAAGCAAAAAAATGGCGAAGAGTTAAATTTTCAAGATAATAAATTCCTCCGCAGGAGACAATATGTCCGAAGGACGATGGGGAGTTCCTAATTTAAATAAAATATTGAGAAGTTTAATATTGCAGCAAAACTAACCCATAGTATATATGGAATAAGTAAGTAGGCTGCAGTTTTTGATTTCTTATAGAAATACAAAATTGTTAGAAGTATGAATAACCAAAGAATTATAATTTCAATAAATGCAAAAAGAGGGTTTTTTAAACCAAAAAAAAGAATTGACCACAATGAATTTAACACAAGCTGAATTGCGAAAAAGGTAAGCGCTGGCTTTGAATCTGGGGTATAATTATTCCAAATTAAATAAAGAGCAAATCCCATTAAAAGATAAAGTGTTATCCAAACAGGTCCAAATAACCAACTCGGAGGATTGAAAAATGGCTTATTTAAGGTCATATACCAAGTTGAAACTGATGAAGCAGTAAAGAATGATCCTATTATACCAGCCAATTGACATATTACAATTGATGATATTAATTTAAAGTAATTTATTTTAACCATTTTTCACCGACTATTCTAAGTAATAATGAAGATACTGAGCATATAAATATTCCCCACAAAATATCTACCACTAGCATTTTTAGTGTAAAATTAGCTAAAGTTGCATAGTTAGTAAGATCATAAACTCCATACAGAATAAGACCAAATAATGCCCCATAAATTATACTTTGTTTTTTATTTTTTGAGACCTGATTTACAAACATAACAATACCTAGCGGGATTAAAGTCCAAGCTAACAAAGCTGACCAAATCGGCACTACTTCCGGTCTAACAAAACCGCTCAGCTGATCATTGTAGAACGATTTGGCAATAACTAATACCCAACTGAAATCAATTGCTAAAAAAATTAACAATGCTACAAAGTATTCTTTTATCTTTTTGGTATCCATGGTATCAAAATGCTGGTTTTTCTTTTATATTCTTGGTAGTCTTTTTGTTTGCCCCATTTTTTGTCTGCATATTTTTCTAATGGTGGTAACCCTGTAACAAAAAGTAACAAAATTATTATGAATAATGGGCTTGCAAGAGAAACTATTTTTTGAAGAGATGTTAATGAAGCAAAAACAAAAATATAAATTCCGACCCAGCAAAGAATTTCTCCAAAATAATTCGGGTGTCTTGAATACTTCCAAATGCCTGATTGGATGAATCTATCTTTGTTCTTTTCATTTTGCTTGAAATTATATTTTTGAAAATCTGCCGTTGATTCAAGGATTAAACCTAAAGCCCAAATAATAAATCCTACCCACATAACTTCTGTTAGATTTGAATTGATGAAGAATAATGCTGGAATTAGAATAACCCATACAGCCAAACCCTGAAGAACCCAAAATTTAAGAAACCTGAAGAAAGACTCTCTCATTCCGTCAAAGCGTTTATCTCTTTTCATCTTTCTAATTCTAATAAAAAGAAAAATACCTAAACGTAAACCCCAGGCAATAATCATCATAAAAACGATTGATTTAAGTATTGTAAATTTGCTTAATATTATTGCAATTATTGTTAATATGATAAATGTTAAAGAATAACTTAGATCGGTCAATTTATCTGTTTTGAATCTGAATGCTGGAATGAACATTACGATATTAATACCTAAAGCGATTAATAAATAGTGAAAAATATTCAACATCTCTATCACCTATTTTAATGTTATATCTAAACTATATAAATATTACTTTAAAAGTTAAGGAACTCCCCCTCTTTTGCTTCTTTTTCTAAAAGAAGCTAAGTGAAAATTTAATTGAGTATAACATTGCGGATAAACGAAGTAAATTTCCCTCGAAAAATGCGACCTCGTGAGCGAAGCGAACAGAGCTGGAGAAATTTTCAGAGATGGGGCAAAATTTGGACGGAACGAGGTGCAACCGAGTGAAGTCGGTTAAGCCCTGTTAAATACCCTTGAATACTTGGAGAGGTTGAGTTTTAGTGCAACGTTCGGCGAAGCCGAAAAACTCAAAGTTGAGTTCTCGCTTATCAATTCTGCGAAGCAGACTAGAATTCGTTAGGGAAGGGGGCGTCAGTTTCTTTTGGCTGGCGAACATTTATTTATTTAGATTAGTTATATAAAATTTCAATCAAAAATTCAAAAGTCATTTCTTTATCAGCACATACTTTCGCAATCAAGGGCTTTTTCTGCATCGTTGGGAAAATCTTTCTCACACTTTAAAGCACAGGATTTGCATGATGTAAATTCAGAATTTTCTATTTGTTGGCATTTGCCATTGACCTTTCCACATTTAGCAAACTCTCTGCACTTATCACCAAGCTGATACATCGCGGTACACATTTGGACCGGTGTTCCGCATTCAATATCGAACCCATGGCAGTTTGCCACTCCGCATTCGCCTGAGCTTGGTGGATTGTTAGGATTTATCTGAGCTGGCGGACCTATTAGGCGACTACATTGCCATTTTATTTCTGCTATTTTTGTCTCTTCGCTTACAACACAAGCAGGAATACATCCTTCTTCTCCAACTGAATTTAAATTTGCATCAAACCACCAGGTCTTTGTGTTGGAATTATACACTCCAACTGCCAGCGATTCTCCTCCTTTAATACAACTCTTTTCTGCAATGATACGAGCTTGAGATTCAGTTAATAGTCCTAGTGTCTGCTTTGGTTCGTTAGGAAAAAGAAAATATATTGCTGTCGCAGTTACTACTGCAACTATTAAGAGTGCTATTGCGAATGTTAAGATTCTTTTGTTCATATAATTATAAAGATCCTATCTGCTATTTAAATGTTGTTTTAGCTTCGAATTGATTTGAAGTTATGAGCCAGCCGAATTATATAATTTCTTGCGAAGCAAAAGGCTCTCTGTCCGTAGGACTCGGAATTCCCCCTCGTTCGTTTCATTTTTAGTTTCGTTTTTTAGAAAATTGCCCCCTTCGTTAGCCCCTGAAATTATTGGATAGAACATCGGAATTTAACGAAGTTTTTTCTCCTCCAAAATCCGAGCCTCGAAAAATGAGGCATCCCGCATTTTTCAGAGTTGCGAGGATTTTGAGAGATGAGAAAAAATTTGGGAAAGCGAAGTGCAACGAGCTTTCCGTTAAATTCCTGTTAGCCGACCCGAGCGAAGCGAGAGTGCAACGGGGTCGAGCATTTTTTTCCGCAGAAAAAAAGCGGAGAAGTTTTCTTACTGCCGAAGAATCAGATAGGTGCCGTAGTTTTTACTTACTTTAACATCAATAACTGCGAAGCAGACATTAGTTTAGTCGTTCGTGGGGGAATTCCGTATAGTTTTTGCTTCTTTTTAGAAAAAGAATATTGAAATTAGAATTTAAGTTGTAAGTTCTCCCAATTCGTCTTTTAATTTCTCAATTCCTTTTATTGCTTCCCATTTGCTTTCAATTACACTTTTTATTTTTTCAGAAATTCTTTTTCTTTCTGCTTCATTCTTTGAAATTGGTAATCTTAATTCTTTCCATCTGTCAGCGATATTTGGTAAAGTTGTTTCTATTAAAATTTTGTTAGATGCTTGCATTGAAGTTAATACATGGGAAAGGAGATACAAAAGGTAATAGGGCGTTAAATTATATTTGTTT
>Ga0233425_10004237_pt1 | contig 24440 bp, 19 predicted proteins | sample Watercolumn_Towu_2_FD_181712 | JGI IMG/M metagenome (GOLD analysis project Ga0233425, IMG submission 181712) | Freshwater microbial communities from Lake Towuti, South Sulawesi, Indonesia - Watercolumn_Towuti2014_140_MG | ecosystem: Environmental > Aquatic > Freshwater > Lake | place... | reverse complement strand
ACAGCACCGTTTTCTTTTCCCGGCGCGGCTTGACGCCGGCACGGGGTTTGCTTTACAAGCGGGCGATCAAGCCGCCGGGCCAGCGTTTCCTTGCAAGCCGCGCCGCAACGGGCGCGCGCAAGCCCTAGGCCTGAAGACACAGGCCCGGCGCACTGGAGCCGCCCCGATGTCCGCATCCGCAAGGCCGACCGTCACGCCCGGCGCAAGTCCAGGGCGGGGCGATTCGACGGGGCTGGCACAAAGGCGCCCGGCCGACGCCAACGCCGCGCTGGTGCTGGCCGACGGCACCGTGTTCTGGGGCCGCGGCATCGGCGCCGAGCGCGCGGTGGTCGGCGAGGTGTGCTTCAACACCTCGATCACCGGCTACCAGGAGATCCTGACCGACCCGTCCTACGCCGGCCAGATCATCAATTTCACCTTCCCGCATATCGGCAACGTCGGCACGAATCAGGAGGACATCGAGACCGCGACCCCGGCCGCGCGCGGCTGCGTGCTGCGGCAGGCGATCACCGATCCGTCGAACTACCGCGCGGGCAAGCACCTCGACGACTGGCTGCGCAGCCACGGGCTCGTGGGCGTCACGGGCGTGGACACGCGCCGCCTGACGCGCCTGATCCGCGACCGCGGCGCGCCCAACGGCGCACTGTGCCACGCCGCGCCCGGCAAGGAGGACAAGGAGCTCGACATAGCGCGCCTCAAACAGATGGCGCTGGACTGGCCGGGGCTCGAAGGCATGGACCTAGCCAAGGACGTGAGCTGCCGGCAGACCTATTCATGGGACGAGACGCGCTGGCGGTTCGGCGAGGGTTACGGCAGGCAGACGGCGCCGAAGCGCCACGTGGTCGCCATCGACTACGGCATCAAGCGCAACATCCTGCGCTGCCTGGCCGACGCCGGCTGCAAGGTCACGGTCGTGCCGGCCACGGCCACGCCCGAGGACGTGCTGCGCCACAAGCCCGACGGCGTGTTCCTCGCCAACGGCCCGGGCGACCCCGCGGCCACCGGCAAGTATGCGGTGCCAACGATCAAGGCGCTGATCGACAGCGGCCTGCCCGTGTTCGGCATCTGCCTCGGCCACCAGATGCTGGCCCTGGCGCTCGGCGGCGTCACGCGCAAGATGGAGCGCGGCCACCGCGGCGCCAACCATCCCGTGAAGGACCTCGAGACCGGCAAGGTCGAAATCACGAGCCAGAACCACGGCTTCGTTGTCGTACCCGAGTCGCTGCCTGGGAACGTGGAGAAGACGCATGTCTCGCTGTTCGACGGGTCGCTCGAAGGCCTCAAGGTCACGGACAAGCCGGTGTTCTCGGTGCAGTACCACCCCGAGGCTTCGCCCGGCCCGCGCGACAGCCACTATCTGTTCAAGCGGTTCATGGGCCTGATCGAGACGGCCAAGACGCGCGCTCACTGATGCCTAAGCGCACCGACATCGACTCGATCCTGATCATCGGCGCGGGGCCCATCGTCATCGGCCAGGCCTGCGAGTTCGACTATTCCGGCGCGCAGGCCTGCAAGGCGCTGAAGGACGAGGGCTACCGCATCGTGCTGGTGAACTCGAACCCGGCCACGATCATGACCGATCCGGGCCTGGCGCACGCCACCTACATCGAGCCGATCACGCCCGCGATCGTCGCGCGCATCATCGAGAAGGAGCGGCCCAAGGCCCTTCTGCCCACCATGGGCGGGCAGACCGCGCTCAACACCGCGATGGCGCTGGTCAAGGACGGCACGCTCGCCAGGTTCGGCGTCGAGCTGATCGGCGCCAAGGCCGAGGCGATCGCCAAGGCCGAGGACCGCCTGCTGTTCCGCGAGGCCATGGACCGCATCGGCCTGGAAAGCCCGCGCTCGAAGCTGGTCGCGAGCGTGGAGGAAGCGCGCGCCGCGCTCGAGTACGTGGGGCTGCCCGCGATCATCCGCCCGTCCTTCACGCTGGCCGGCACCGGCGGCGGCATCGCCTACAACCGCGAGGAGTTCGAGCGCATCGTCGCCAACGGCCTGGCGCTGTCGCCGGTGCGCCAGGTCCTGGTCGAGGAATCGGTCCTGGGCTGGAAGGAGTTCGAGATGGAGGTGGTCCGCGACCGCGCGGACAACTGCATCATCGTCTGCTCGATCGAGAACGTGGACCCGATGGGCATCCACACCGGCGACAGCATCACGGTCGCGCCCGCGCTGACGCTGACCGACAAGGAATACCAGATCATGCGCGACGCCTCGATCGCGGTGCTGCGCGAGATCGGCGTCGACACCGGCGGGTCGAACGTGCAGTTCGCGGTCAGGCCCGAGGACGGCAGGCTCGTGATCATCGAGATGAACCCGCGCGTGTCGCGCTCCTCGGCCCTGGCGTCGAAGGCCACCGGCTTTCCCATCGCCAAGGTCGCGGCGCGGCTCGCCGTGGGCTACACGCTCGACGAGCTCGCCAACGACATCACCGGCGTTACGCCCGCCTCGTTCGAGCCGACCATCGACTACGTGGTCACCAAGATGCCGCGCTTCACCTTCGAGAAGTTCCCCGGGGCGGAACCGATCCTGACCACCTCGATGAAGTCGGTGGGGGAGGCGATGGCGATCGGCCGCAGCTTCGCCGAGTCGCTGCAGAAGGCGCTGCGCTCGATGGAGACGGGGCTGACCGGCTTCAACACGCCCGAGTTGCCGGGCCTCGCCGGGCCCGACCCGCGCACCGCGCTGATGACGGCGCTCGGCAAGCCCACGCCCGACCGCATCCTTCTGATCGCCGAGGCGCTGCGCCACGGCATCTCGACGGAAGACATCTTCGCCGCCTGCAAGGTGGACAAATGGTTCATCGAGCGCGTGGCCGAGATCGTGGCGGAGGAGGCGCGCGTGCGGCGCGACGGCCTGCCCGGGGACGCGCGCGGGTTCATCAGGCTGAAATCCATGGGCTTCTCCGACGCGCGGCTGGGCGAGCTTGCGGGCATGGACGCCGACGCGGTCGCGGCCCGGCGCCGCAAGCTCGGCGTCGCGCCGGTCTACAAGCGTATCGACACCTGCGCCGCCGAGTTCGCCTCGCGCACGCCCTATCTCTACTCGTGCTACGAGGGCGACGGGCTCGCGCCGGCGGAATGCGAAGCCGATCCCAGCGGCCGGGACAAGGTCGCGATCCTGGGCGGCGGGCCCAACCGCATCGGCCAGGGCATCGAGTTCGACTATTGCTGCGTCCACGCGGTCTACGGCCTGCGCGAGGCGGGCTACGAGACCATCATGGTCAACTGCAATCCCGAAACCGTCTCGACCGACTACGACACCGCCGACCGCCTCTATTTCGAGCCGCTGACCGACGAGGACGTGATCGAGCTGATCCGCGTGGAGCAGTCGCGCGGGCGGCTCAAGGGCGTGATCGTGCAGTTCGGCGGGCAGACGCCGTTGAAGCTCGCCGCGGCGCTCGACCGGGCGGGCATCCCGATCCTCGGCACCTCGCCCGACGCGATCGACCTGGCGGAGGACCGGGAGCGGTTCCAGGCGCTGGTCGAAAGGCTGAAGCTGCGCCAGCCCGTCAACGGCATCGCCCATTCCGAGAGCGAGGCCGTGGCGGTGACCGAGCGCATCGGCTATCCGGTGGTGATCCGCCCCTCTTACGTGCTGGGCGGCCGCGCCATGGAGATCGTGCACGACCGCGCGGCGCTCGCCCGCTACATGCGCGACGCGGTCAAGGTGTCGGGCACCAGCCCGGTGCTGATCGACTCGTACCTGCAGGACGCGATCGAGGTGGACGTGGACGCGGTGCGCGACGGCGAGCGAGTCTACGTCGCCGGCATCATGGAGCACATCGAGGAAGCGGGCATCCATTCCGGCGACTCGGCTTGCGCCCTGCCGCCGCATTCGCTGCCCCCCAAGCTGGTGGCGGAGCTCGGCCGGCAGACCGAGACGCTGGCCCATGCGCTGGGCGTCGTGGGCCTGATGAACATCCAGTTCGCCATCAAGGACGGCGACATCTACATCCTCGAGGTCAACCCGCGCGCCAGCCGCACCGTGCCGTTCGTCGCCAAGGCCACCGGCGTGCCGATCGCCAAGATCGCGGCCCGCGCGATGGCCGGCGAGAAGCTCGACAAGTTCGGCCTGCCCGATGCCGCCGCGGCGAACGGGCACGTCGCGGTGAAGGAGGCCGTGTTCCCGTTCGCGCGCTTCCCCGGCGTCGACGTGATGCTGGGGCCCGAGATGCGCTCGACGGGCGAGGTGATGGGCATCGACCGGCGCTTCGACCGCGCCTTCGCCAAGTCGCAGCTCGGTGCCGGCATCGACCTGCCGGCCAAGGGCAAGGTGTTCGTCTCGGTGCGCGACCGCGACAAGAAGGCGCTGGTGGCCCCGTGCCGGCGGCTGGTCGAGATGGGCTTCACGCTGATCGCGACCCGCGGCACGGCCGCGTACCTCACGGCCGCCGGCCTGCCGGTCGAACTGGTGAACAAGGTGCGCGAGGGCCGCCCGCACGTCGTGGACGCCATGCTGTCGGGCGAGATCGCGCTGATGTTCAACACCACCGAGGGCGCGGCGGCGATCTCCGACAGTTTCGAGCTCAGGCGCACCGCGCTGATGCGCAACCTGCCCTACTACACCACGGTCGCGGGGGCTAAGGCCTCGGTCGAGGCGATCGCCGCCTTGAGGGCCGGGCGGCTTGAAGTGGCGCCGCTACAAAGTTATTTTAAGTCGGCCTTCTAAGCGAAGGCCCGGGCTGGCCTGGAGCGCCGAAAACGCTCCGGGCCGTTGCGTTGCCGAGGCCCGCGACGGCGCCACGGCCAAGAGCAGGCGATGAGCAAGATTCCGATGACTGCGGAAGGGTTCGCCCGTCTGCAGGAAGAAATGAAACGGCTGAAGACGGTCGACCGGCCCGAGGTGATCCGCCAGATCGCCGAGGCGCGCGACCACGGCGACATTTCCGAGAACGCGGAGTACCACGCCGCGCGCGAGCGCCAGGGCTTCATCGAGGGCAGGCTGGCCGAACTCGAGGACAAGATCAGCCGCGCCGAGGTGATCGACCCCGCGACGCTGAGCGGCAAGGACGTGAAGTTCGGCGCCACCGTCACCCTCGAGGACGAGGAGACCGAGGAGAAGACCACCTACCAGATCGTCGGCGAGGACGAGGCCGACATCAAGGAGCGCCGCCTCAGCATCACCTCGCCGCTCGCGCGCGCGCTGATCGGCAAGAAGGTCGGCGACTCGGTCGAGGTTTCGACGCCGCGCGGCTCGAAGTCCTACGAGATCACCCGCGTCCGGTTCGGCTGACGTCCGCTCAATACCCCTTCGCCCGGTCCACCTGGTTGATCAGCGGCTTGCCGGCGCGCGCGCGGCGGATGTTCTCGACCACCAGGGCCGCGGCCGTGTCCGCGCCCCCCGTCGAGGCGACGTGCGGCGTGACGAGGATCTTCGGGTGGTTCCAGAACGGATGGGTCTCCGGCAAGGGCTCGGCGTTGAACACGTCGAGCGTGGCGCCCGCGAGCCGGCCGCTTTCCAGCGCCGGCAGCAGGTCGGCCTCGTTCAAGTGCCCGCCGCGGCCGAGGTTGACCAGGAACGAGCCCTGCGGCATGGCGTCGAACAGCTTCTTGTTGAGGATGCCCTGGGTCTCGGGCGTCAGCGGCAATAGGCAGATCGCGATGCTCGACTTCGCCGCCATCTTGTAAAGCCCGTCCGGGCCCGAAAAGCACTCCACGCCCTCGATCTTCTTGGGGCCGCGCGACCAGCCGCACACCTTGAAGCCGACGGCCTTGAGCAGCTTGGCGGCCGCGCCGCCGAGCGCGCCGAGGCCCAGCATTCCCACGGTGCGCTGCTCGGCCGGGCGCGGGATGATGTACTCCCACTTCTTCGCCCGCGAGTTGCGCTCGTGCACGTCGATGTTGCGGTGATAGCGCAGCGCCGTCAGCACGCAGAACTCGGCCATCGCCTTGGCCAGCACCTCGTCCACCAGCCGCGCCACGGCCACGCCCTTGGGCAGGCTCGCGAGGTTGAGCTGGTTCACGCCCGCGCCGAGCGACTGGATCGCCTTCAGGTTCTTGAATTGCCCCAGGCCTTCTTCCGGCGGGCGCCAGACCATGGCGAAGTCGATGTCGGCGGGGTCCCCGAACTTCGGATAGACCCGGAAGTCCAGGTCCGGCATCAGCTTGGTCAGCGGCGGGCGCCACTCCTCCGGATCGTCCAGGTTGCTGCAGAACAGAAGCGCGCCCATTTCCTCTCCTCCCCTTGGGTGACGGCGATACTCAAGCGATCCGGCCGCGGCCGGTCAACCCTTTGTCCTTGGTGTCGTGAAAGCGTCAATCCGCGTCGATCGGCACGCCCGGCAGAGTCTTGGCGCTGCGGATCGCGAGGGCCGACTTGACGTGGCTGACGGTCGGCGCCGAGGTCAGCCTGGTGGTCAGGAACTGCTGGTAGGCGTCCCAGTCCTTGGCCACGATCTTGAGCAGGAAATCGGTCTCGCCCGCCAGCATGTGGCACTCCCGCACCTCGGGCCAGGTGCCCACAAGCGCCTCGAACTTCTCGAGGTCGGCCTCGGCCTGGCTGTTGAGGCCCACCTGCGCGAACACGGTGACGCCGAAGCCGAGCTCCTTGGCGTCCACCGTGGCGTGGTAGCCGCGGATCAGCCCCGCCTCCTCGAGCGCCCGCACGCGCCTGAGGCACGGCGGCGCCGAGATGCCGGCGCGCTTCGCCAGGTCGACGTTGGTCATGCGCCCGTTGTCCTGCAAGTCGCGCAAGATGCGCCGGTCGATGCGGTCGAGCCGCACGCGCTTCTTGCGGTTGGTTTCGCCTGCCTCAGCCATCTTGAAATAATATTACACGGCGGCGCGCACCCGCCAAGCCCGACTTTGGCCGTTATCGCAAAGGCTTGGCCGCCGGTGCGCAGTTTAATTGCGATAGTCGGGCTCCTCGCGGTCGAGGATGCGCTTGAGGGCCGCGAAGTGCCGCTCGCCCTGGTCGAGCTCGCGCGCCATCTGCCGCGCCGTGGCCTCGACCATCGCGGGGTCGAGCCGGCGCAGCGGCAGCCCGGTCGAGCGTGCCAGCACCTGCGCCGTGCAGGCGCGCTCGAGGTAGTAGAGGTCGTCGAACGCGGCCGCCACGCTCGGCCCCGCCACGACCACGCCGTGGCTCGCCAGGAACGCGATCGAGCGGTTGCCGAGGGCCGCGGCGATGCGGTCGCCCTCGTCGTCGCTGAGCGCGATGCCGTTGTAGCGGTCGTCGTAGGAAATGCGGTCGTGGAAGCGCAGCGCGTTCTGCTCGCACATCTCGAGCCGCCCGCCCTCGACCGTGCACAGCGCCAGGGCGTAGGGCATGTGCGTGTGCATCACGCAGCGCGCGTGCGGCGCCTTCAGATGGATGCGCGAGTGGATGTAGAAGGCCGTGGGCTCCACCGCGTTGCCGCCCTCCAGCACCTTGCCCCGGGCGTCGCACAGCACCAGCGACGAGGCGGTGATCTCCGACCAGTGCCAGCCCCAGGGATTGACCAGGAACCGCTCGCCCCGGTCGTCCACCGCCAGGCTGAAATGGTTGCAGATGCCCTCGCTGAGGCCGAGGCGCGCGGCCCAGCGCAGCGCGGCGGCCAGGTCGGCGCGAAGCGCGCGGATGTCGGCGGACATGGTTCGCTCCCCCAATCGGCGCCAGGGTATGCGGACCCGCCGCGCCCGGCAACCGCAGGGGCGGCAGACGTGGATTGCGCTTGCCGCGGGCGGCGCCGGGTCCGTATCGTGGCGCGCAACAATCCCGGCGAGGCCCGCGATGATCCCCCGCTACACCCGCCCCGCGATGGCGGCGATCTGGGACCCCAAGGAACGCTACCGCATCTGGTTCGAGATCGAGGCCCATGCCTGCGACGCGCAGGCTGCGCTGGGCGTGATCCCGAAAAGCGCCGCGCGGGCGGTCTGGCAGCGCGGGCGCGGCAAGGCGGACCCGGCGCGCATCGACGAGATCGAGCGCGTCACCCGGCACGACGTGATCGCGTTCCTGACCAACCTCGCCGAGCACGTGGGCCCCGAGGCGCGCTTCGTGCACCAGGGCATGACGTCCTCCGACGTGCTCGACACCTGCTTCGCGGTGCAGCTCAGCCGCGCGGCCGACCTGCTGCTCGAGGACATCGACGCGCTGCTCAAGGCGCTGAAGACGCGCGCGATCGAGCACAAGAACACGCTGTGCGCCGGCCGCAGCCACGGCATCCACGCCGAGCCCACGACCTTCGGCCTCAAGCTGCTCGGCCACTACGCGGCCTTCGCGCGCAACCGCGAACGCCTGGAAGCCGCGCGCCGCGGCATCGCTACTTGCGCCGTCTCGGGCGCCGTGGGCACCTTCGCCAACATCGACCCCAGGGTCGAGGCGCACGTGGCGAACAAGCTGGGCCTCGCGGTCGAGCCGGTTTCGACCCAGATCGTCCCGCGCGACCGGCACGCCATGTACTTCGCCACGCTCGGCGTGATCGCGGCCTCGATCGAGAACCTGGCGCTGGAGGTCCGCCATCTCCAGCGCAGCGAGGTGCGCGAGGCGGAGGAGTTCTTCCACGAGGGGCAGAAAGGCTCGTCGGCCATGCCGCACAAGCGCAACCCCGTGCTGTCGGAGAACCTGACGGGCCTGGCGCGCCTGGTGCGCGGCATGGTGACGCCGGCGCTCGAAAACGTGGCGCTGTGGCACGAGCGCGACATCTCGCACAGCGCGGTCGAACGCGTGATCGGGCCGGACGCGACGATCGCGCTCGACTTCGCGCTGACGCGGCTCACCGGCCTGATCGAGAAGCTGTTGGTCTATCCCAAGCGCATGAAGGAGAACCTGGAGCTGGGCGGCGGCCTGGTGCATTCGCAGCGCGTGCTGCTGGCGCTCACCCAAGCCGGCATGAGCCGCGAGCGCGCCTATACGGTCGTGCAGGCCGCGGCGATGAAGGCGATCCAGGGCAAAGGCCGGTTCGTCGAACTCCTGAAGGGCGATCCGGCGATCGCCAGGCACCTCGACGCGAAAAAGCTGAACGCCCTGTTCGACTGGGGCTACCACACCAAGCACGTCGATACGATCTTCCGGCGCGTGCTGAAGGGCGGCTGAGCCGCCCTACTCGCAGTCCTTCACGCTCACGTCGTAGACCGGGTGCTCGAGGGCGGAGAGCGCGGGGGAGGACGCGAACATCCAGCCCGCGAACACGCGCGCGGGCGGCTCGCCGGGCCTCAGCTCGCGGATCTCCATGTAGGCCGCGCTTTCCGGCGGCTCCTCGGGCGGGCGCTTGTCGCAGGCGCGCACGGTGATCTCGAGCGTGCCGAAGCGCACGGGCCGGCCGACCGGCGCCTTGATGGTGCTGATGCGCGCGGTGATCTTGTCGAGGCCCTGCAGGATCGCGGCCTCGGCCGCCCCGGCGGGCCCGCACGCGGCGAAGGCCGCCAGCAGCGCCGCCGAGGCCGTGGCGATGTGAAGGCGATGGAACGACAATGGTTGGGCGCCGTCCTCGGGCGGCGGCGTGCCGGCTATCTTGCCGGTTACTTGGGCTTCTTCTCGTCCTCGTCGCCGCCAACCGCAAGCTGCACGATCTTGGTCACCAGGTCCTCGATCGACACGGCGTCCTTGGTCTGGGCGATGCTGTCGCCCGGCTTCAGGAACTCCTTCGACTGGCCCGGCTCCACCTTCACGTACTTGTTGCCGAGCAGCCCGTCCGTGGTGATCGCCGCCTTGGTGTCCTTCGGCAGCTTCACGTCGGGCGCGACGGTGATCTGCATGACCACCTCGTAGGTATTGCGGTCGAGGCTCATCTTGGCGACGCGGCCGACGGTCACGCCCGCGACCTTCACCTCGGCGCCGTCCTTGATCGTGCCGATCTTGTGGAACCGGAGCGACAGCGGATAGCCCTGAACGGTCTTGACCTTGCTGCTGGAATACGAGGTGTGGACGAAGGCGTAGCCGATCAGCAGCACCAGCGCGCCGACCAGGATCTCGAGCGTCCGGCGATTGACCTTCGGCATGGCGGCCTGCCCCCCTAGTTCGACTGCGCGGTGGAGAAGATCATGCGCCCCACCAGCTCTTCCAGCGCCACCACGCCCTTGGCCTTGGTGATCTTGCCGCCGGGCGGAATCGCATCCTTCGACTTGCCCGGCGTCAGCAGGATGAACTTGCCGCCGAGCAGTCCGTCGGAAGAAACCTCGGCCTCGGTGTCCACCGGCAGCTTCACCTCGTTGCGGATCGTCAGGTCCAGCACCGCGTCGTAGGTCTCGGGGTCGAGCTTCTGGCCGACGATGGTGCCCACCTGCAGCCCCGCGATGCGCACGGCGTTGCCCTCGCCGAGGCCGCCCACCTTGTTGAAGCGCACGCTGACGGTGTAGCCGGTGGACGTCGTCACCTGGCTGCTGGCGTAAACGGTGTAGATCGCCGACAGCCCGAGCAGCAGCATCACCGCGCCCATTCCGATCTCGACCATTCGCTGGTTCATCGCTTCGCTTCCTGTCCGCCCGCCGCTATTTCTTTTTCGCTTTCGCCGGATCGTCTTCGGCCTTCTTGCGCTGGCCCTCGGCGAAGGCGACGATCTTCTCGATCAGCTCCTCGACGATCACCGCATCCTGGACGAAGCCGAAATGCCCGCCCGGCTTCAGATTGTTGGTGTCGCCGCCGATCAGGATCTCCAGGTACTTGCCGCCCAGAAGCCCGTCGGTGTGGATCGACAGGGTGCTGTCGGCGCTCACCTGCACTTCGGGCTGCATGCGCATGGTCACGATCGCGCTGAAGTCCTGGGGCTTGAGCGCGACCGCCGCGACCGTGCCCACCTTCACGCCCGCCAGGCGCACCTCGTCCCCGACCTTCACGCCGTCGATGTGGCGGAAATCGCCGAACAGGTCGTAGCCCTTCACCCCGGCATTGGAGAATTGCAGGGTGAAGACGAGGAACATCGCGGCGACCAGGATCACCACGCCGCCCAGCACGGTTTCGATCACGTTGCGATGCATCGGCGGTTCCTCTCGCTGGCGGTTATTCCGGCGTCCAGGGTTGGTAGTCGCCGGTGCCCTTGGCGCGCCGGCCGCCTTCGAGCGTGTGGCCCGGCGGGCGGTAGGCCGCGGGCGTGCCGGTCAGGTTCGGCACGTGCGGCTTCTGCCACGGCGCGTGCGGTCTGGCGGCCTCGGCCGGAACCGCGTCGATCGTGTAGTGCAGCCAGGCGTGCCATTCCGGCGGCACCGACGAGGCTTCGGGCGCGCCCTTGTAGATCACCCAGCGCTTGCGCCGGAGGCCCGCGCGCAGGGCCTTGCCCTGGTAGTACGTGTTGCCGAACGGGTCGGTGCCGACCTTGCGGCCGAACAGCTTGGTGTAGATCAGGGTGCCGATGGTCATGCCGAGGCAGTCCGGCCCATGCGATGCGGGGGCTCTAAGGCCGGGCCCGATCGTTGGCGGGGCCCAGGGCGCGGGCGGACTATTGCACTACGGATGGACCGACGTAAAGGCGGTTGACGGCGATGAAGGCGCGCGGGCCGCCGGCGTTCGAGCGTCGCCGAACGGCCGCCGCGGCCGAAGTTTCGCCCATGGCCCCGCGTCCGCGCCGCTCGAAAAGAGCGACGATGACACGGCGTTGTCCATACCCGGCCGCGGCGGCCAGTTTGTCGGCAGGTCGTTGGCGCGTTACCTGCGTCTAGATCCGCTTCCTGCGGATTGCGATTCACCCCTTACCTGGGGCGGCGATCATCCTGATCGCCCGCGCAATCGCCAATTTGGGGTCGGTAGTGGCGCTTGTAAACTAACGGATTTGGTTAAAATTGCGCTTTTTCGAGAAAAATTGTCGCGTCGCGAACCGAAACACGGCACGAACTGCCGATTTCCAGAGTTTCGCGGCTGGTTCAGGCCGCCCTGGCCACCGGATCCCTGGCCGAGACCAAACGGCCGAACCACCCCACCACGCGCCGGCCGAGATAGACCCGGCGCCGGTGCATTTCCCAACTCAGGCCCGGGTCGACGGTGACCGACCGGCGATACTCCGACCAGGCCAGCGCCTGCGCGTCGCAGGCAAGCTTGGCCGGATCGCCGTAGAACCGGGCGATCTTGGCGGCGGCCATGCCGGGGCTGGCGAGCCAGACCGGCACGTGCCGCGACAGGCATTCGATGTCGGTCAGAAGCTTGCTGATCCCGGTTCCCGTGGAAGGACAGGTGGTGCGGAACGCGTCGCCCACCAGCACGACACCGTCGCGCAGGTGGCCCTCGACGGCCGCCAGGTCCACGACGCGCGCCTGCGCCTTGCCCCGCACCCGGAACTCGCCCAGGAACGGCCCGATGCCCGGCATGGTCTTGAGCAGCATGGCGCGCGGATCGTCGATGAACGCCCGCGTCCAGGGGTCGCGCACGTCGCGGAAGCAGAACAGGTTGGCGCGCATGGTCAGGCCGATCGGGAACAGGCTCACATAGTCCACCCGGTCGGCGAACCGTTCGCCGTAGTAGGTCAGCGCCTGGAACGGGAAGCGCGCGCCCGGGGCGGGCTCGAGGTCGAAGCCGAGGCTCAGCGAATGCGCGTCGCGGATCGTGCGCCGCTCGATGCCGAGCTTCTGGCGCATCGCGCCGCCGCCGCCCGTGGCGATCACCAGCAGCCGCGCCTCGATCGTGCCGCCGTCGCCGAGCGTGACGGTCTGGGTTTCGGGGCCGGCGCTCACGTCCGCGACGCGGCCGATCGCCAGTTCCGCCGCGGCCGGCAGTTGCGCGCGCGCCGCGGCGACCATGTCCTGATAGAGCAGCCCGTACTCGGTCTTGCGGTGGCGGTCGATCGGCTTGCCGTGGCGCACGCACAGGGTTTCGTGCACCGGCGTGGCGTTCGCGGTCAGCCGGTCCAGGAGGCGCAGCCGCGCCAGGAGCTCGATCTGGTCGCCGGCCAGCTTCTCGGCCTTGAATTCGGGCGGGTGGACGGCGTGAAGGTCGACCACCGCGACGCGGATGCCGGCGCGGCCCAGGACCGTCGCCAGCACCGAGCCGCTCAGGCCGCCGCCAACGATGGCGACGTCCACGCGGCGCGCGTGGCGGCCGGGGGCGTTCGATGTGCGGGAAATTTCGTGCGGCGCTACCTGCGTCATGTAAATACGGCGAATGCCCCCGTCCTGGAAAGCCGATGTGGTCCGTGTTTGTACTGTGCCAATGTTTACGAGTTAGTAAACTAACAAACGTGGTTAATCGCGGATTTATTTCGCCGTAGCCGCCGGCTTGAACGCGGCGAAGCCGGCCATTGCGGCGCCGGCGAGCGCCGCGCCGACGACGAAGCAGGTCCTGGAATCGGCCAGTTCCCACGCCGCGCCCGCCCAAAGGCTGGCGACCAGCAGCGCCGCCGCGCTGACGGCGTGATAGATGCCGAAGCCGGTGCCGCGCAGCGCCGCCGGCGCGCGGTCCGCCACCAGCGCCGCCAGCAGGCCCTGGGTCAGGCCCATGTGCAGGCCCCACAGCGAGACGCCGAGGAACAACCCCGCGAAGCCGCCGGCGAACGCCAGCGCGAGGTCACCCAGCACCAGCGCGCCCGCTCCCAGCGCGATCAGCCGGTCGCGCCCGACGCGGTCCGAGAGCGCGCCGGCGGGATAGGCGGTCAGCGCGTAGACAAGGCTGAACGCCACCATCACCAGCGGCGCAAAGGCGGGCTCGAGCCCGAGTTCCTGCCCGCGCAACACCAGAAAAGCCTCGCTGAACCGCGCCAACATCAACAGGCCGGAAAGCGCGATCGCGATCCAGAACGCCGCGCCGAAGCCGCGTGCCGAGCGGCCGAACAGTGCCCGCCAGCGGATCGCGGGCGCTTCGTCCGGCTCCGGCGCGGTGCGTTTCGGTTCGTGGACGCCGAACGCCAGCACCAGCACCGCGAGCCAGGCCGGGATCACCGCGATCCAGAACACCATGCGGATGTCGCCGGCGGTCCACAGCATCAGGATCACCGCCAGCCCCGGCCCCGCCAAAGCGCCCACCGAGTCGAGCGACTGCCGGACGCCGAACGCGGCACCGCGCAGGCCGGCGGGCGCCAGGTCGCCGACCAGCGCGTCGCGCGGCGCGTTGCGCACGCCCTTGCCGATGCGGTCGAGGAACCGCGCCAGCGCCACGCCGCCGGCGCCGGTGGCCAGGGGAAACATCGGCTTCGACAACGCGGCGAGCCCGTAACCGGCGAGCGCCAGGGGCTTCCGCCTGCCGATGAGGTCGCTGAGCGTGCCGGAGAACAGCTTGGTCGCGGCGGCGGTGGCCTCGGCCACGCCCTCGATCGCCCCCAGCGTCAATGCGCCCGCGCCCAGCACCGAAACCAAGAACACGGGCAAGAGGCCGTGCACCATCTCGGACGAGACGTCCATCAGCAGGCTGACGACGCCGAGCGCCCAAATCCCGCGCGGCACGCGCCGCCAAGCCGGCGCCCCGCGGGACGCCCCGGGGGATGCCCCGAGCGACCCCAAGGGGGCCGCGCTCACGCGGCCCTGCCGCTCACACCTGCTGGATCGCGGACAGGAGCCACTTGCCGCCGGACGCGCGCAGGAAGGTCCATGCCTCGGTCGACTCGACCGGCGTCTTGTCGTCGCCCTCGACCGCAGCGCCGCCGCGCTCGCAATAGTCGATCGCGCGCCAAGTCATCACGGCCGTGGCGTACTGCCGGTCGCCCTCGACCCAATGGTCGACCACGTCGCCCTTGGTCAGCGTCACGTCCTTGACCACGTTGCGCTCGCCGCGGCTTGCCAGCTCGGCGAGGTCCTCGGCGAAATAGGAGGCCATCTCCGGCGTCGCGAGGGTCCGCAGCTTCGGCAGGTCGCCGTCGCTCCAGGCCCGCTGGATGGACGCCAGCAGATCGCCGAACTCCCGCTGGTCCTCGGCCGTGATCTCGGGTCCCGGCTCGGGCGCGTCGCGCGCGACCGCGCCGCCCGGGCCGGGGGCGATGCCCGCCCCGGCCGCCGCGCCAGCGGCCGCCGGCGCCAAACCGAAGGACCGCCGGACCAAACCGACCACGAACCACAATGCCAAGCCGATCAGGGCGAACTGCAACAGCAGCCCGACCGTGCTGCCGGCGCTGGAACCTTCCGCGGCCCAGGCTGGGTTGTGGAACAGCATCCCGAAAATTCCCGCGCCGAGGAGCCCGCCCACCAGTCCGGTCATGAACGGGCTGCGTTGCAGGAACCCGCCGCCCGCCGACTGCCCCGGCAGCGCGGCCGGCGCCGGCGACTGGCGCTGCGTGACGCTGCGCTCGATCGGCTTCGCCGGCGTCTGCTGGTAGGTGTTGTAGCCGCGGCTGCCCGACGACTTGCCGCCGCCGGCACGCGCCTCCGCCAGGTCGGGCGCCAGCATCAGCACCGCGAACGCCAGCGCCGCAATAAGTCCGCCGATCCTCAGCATCTCGTGTTTCCTCCCGCACGGCGTCGCGCCGCGTGGGCATAGTATAGCTGCCGGCCCGGCTGGACAAACCCCGGACGCGCGGCCCATAAGGGGCGGCATGCCCGATTTTTGGCGTTCCTCCGGCTATCATTTGCTGCGCCGCGCCGAGACGCCGGCGGGCTCGCGCCTTGCCGTGACCAACGCCTTTCTCGGCGCCTACCTGCGCCGGCCCGAGATGGCGCCGCCGCCCGAGGCGTGTGCGGCGGAGCGGGATCTTCACGCGGCGCTCGCTGCCGACCCGTTTCTGGCGGTGCCGGAGGCGCACATCGACGCCGTCGCCGACGCCGACGCGCGCGAGAATTACCGGGTATGGCTCGCCTTCCGCGATCGCTTGGCCGCCGCGGGCACCATCGAGGACGCGTATCTCGGCCTGTTCGCGGGCCGCGCCCACGGCGTGCCCGCGCTGTTCGTCGACCAGCTCGCCCATGTCATCGTGCGCCACGTCCTCGAAGGCGCGGCAACCGGACTCGCGGCGCGCGCCGGCGAGCTTCTGTTCCGCGAGCAGAGCGTAACGGTCGCGGACGGCGCGATCCTGGCGGCCGACCGCGAGACCGTCGAGATGTACGCGGCCTCGGGCGGGTTCGGCAGCCTGGGGCAACTCGTGGTCCAGGCCCAGACCAAGCTGCGCACGGTCGAGCTCGACGTGCTCAACGAGGACAACCAGGCTTGCTATTTCGGCCGCGACGAGCGCCACGACACGGTGCTGGACCTGAGCTTCGCGCGCCCCGGCCTCGACGCCCTGTGCCGGACGCTGGAGCGCTGGGTCGCGCATCTCCTGGGCGTCGCGGTTTCGATCCAGCCCGTACAGCGCATCGACGACCAGCGCTGGGTGTGGCATACGGGGCTGGATGCGGTCGCCAGCGAGCTGCTGAACGACCTGTACCAGGGCCGGGAGGTCAACGAGGCGCGCATGGAACGGCTGCTATCCCTGTTCCGCCTTGACTTCGCCGACACCAGTGTCATGCGCCGGGACGTGGCGGGCCGCCCGGTCTATCTGGCGATGGCGGCGACCGAGGCAAAAACCCTGCGCCTGAAGCCGCAGAACCTGCTGGTCAACCTTCCCCTGGCGCCGCGCGCATGAGCGGGGCGTCCGTCGCCGCGCAGGCCGTGGGTGCGGCGCAGTCCCACCTTCGCCTGGGGTTCGCGCTCGTGGTGCTGGCGGCAGTCTGCTACGGCACGCTGCCGAGCATGATGCGGCTTGCCTTCGGCGGCGGGGCCGACGAAACCGCGGTCATGCTGTTCCGCGCCGCGTCGGCGGCGATCGTGTGCGGGGCGCTGGCGGCGGCGTCGGGCAAGCACGTGGTGCCGCCGCGCGGGCTGCGCCTCGCAGGCTTGAGCATCGGCCTGGTCTGGCTCGTCGGCGCCTACTGCTACATCGCGGCGATCAAGCGCATCCCGATCGGGGTGGCGGTGACCATCTTCTTCATGTTTCCGCTGCTGGTGGCGCTGTCGGCGCGGTTTCTCGACGGCGAGCGCCTGGGCTGGGCGCGGACCGCGGGTCTCGTCGCCGGCTTTCTCGGCGTCGTGCTCGCGGTGGGCGCGTCGCTGGGCGGCGTCGATCCGTTCGGCATGTCGCTCGCGGGCGTGGCGTCGCTGGGCGTGGCGCTCAACATCGCGATCAGCGTGCGGGTGATGCGCGGCTCGAGCCCGTACGCGGCGATGTTCATGATGACCAGCGGATCGGCCCTGGCGCTGGCGTTGCTCGCCGCGGCGACCACGCTCAACCTTCCCACCACGCCGTTGTCCTGGTTCGGGATCGCGATGGCGTCCGGCCTGTTCAGCGTGGCGATGGTCTGCTTCTACTCCGCGGTTCACATGATCGGCAGCGTGCGCGCGGCCGTGGTCTGCAACCTCGAGCCGGTGACCGCCATCGTCGTGGCCTTCCTGGTCCTGGGCGAAACCTTGAAGCCGCTCCAGGTGCTCGGCATGCTGGTCGTGATCGCAGCGGTCATGCTGGTCCAGATGGCCGGCGTTAACAAATCTTCCTGAACTGGCTTGCCTGGCGGGCCGGCCCGCGCAAACCCGCAGACTACAAGGATTTGCCAAGCATACTAGATGTTGTGATTCGACCCGTGGACACGGCCCACATTTTGTGGCAACAATTTGACGACAGCACGAGAGCGAGGCAGCGACTAAGCGGACTTCGTGGGGGGCCGCAAGGCCTGGGGTTTCCGCCGACTGCGCTGCCGCCGGGAAACGCTTTACGTAGCGGAGGGGACGAATCATGCGAATCGCGCGGCGATTCACGACCGCTGGCAGCTCGCCTTATCACGGCATCGAGTTCCGCACGGTCGCGAGCGAAATAAGGAACCCCGACGGGTCCGTCGTATTCAAGCAGACCGACATCGAGGTGCCGGCGGGCTGGAGCCAGGTGGCCTCCGACGTGCTGGCGCAGAAGTATTTCCGCCGCGCCGGCGTGCCCGACCGCACCGACCCCGTCCCGGAAGACGGCGTGCCCGAGTGGCTGTGGCGGCGCGCCGCCGCCCGCGGCGCCGAGCTCGGCGGCGAGGTCTCCGCCAAGCAGGTGTTCGACCGCATGGCCGGCACCTGGACCTATTGGGGCTGGAAATCCGGCTATTTCGACACCGAGGACGACGCCCGCGCCTATTGCGACGAGATGCGCGCGATGCTGGCGCGCCAGATGGGCGCGCCCAATTCGCCGCAATGGTTCAACACCGGCCTGCACTGGGCCTACGGCATCGACGGACCTGGCCAGGGCCACTTCTACGTCGACTTCCGCTCGGGCGAGGTGAAGCCCTCGCGCTCGGCCTACGAGCATCCGCAGCCGCACGCGTGCTTCATCCAGTCGGTCGCCGACGATCTGGTGAACGACGGCGGGATCATGGATTTGTGGGTGCGCGAGGCGCGTCTGTTCAAGTACGGCTCGGGCACCGGCAGCAACTTCTCGAAGCTGCGGGGCGAGAACGAGGCGCTCTCGGGCGGCGGCAGGTCCTCGGGCCTGATGAGCTTCCTCAAGGTGGGCGACCGCGCCGCGGGCGCCATCAAGTCGGGCGGCACCACGCGCCGCGCCGCCAAGATGGTCGTCGTGGACGTCGACCATCCCGACATCGAGCAGTTCATCGACTGGAAGGTGGTGGAGGAGCAGAAGGTCGCGGCCCTGGTTGCGGGCTCGACGCTGGCGCGCCGCACGCTCAACGCGGTCATGCGCGCCTGCCATGCGAGCGAGCTCGACGGCGAGGCGCGCTTCGACCCGAAGCGCAACGCCGGCCTGCGCCAGGCGATCCGCGCCGCCCGCCGCGCCGCGGTGCCCGAGAACTACGTCCAGCGCGTGATCCAGCTCGCGCGCCAGGGCGAGGCGGAGATCGACTTCAGGACCTACGACACGGACTGGGATTCCGACGCGTACCTCACCGTCTCGGGGCAGAACTCCAACAACTCGGTGCGCGTGACCAACGCGTTCCTGAACGCGGTCGAGGCCGGGCGCGACTGGCCGCTGATCCGCCGCGTCGACGGCACGGTGCACAAGACGGTCAAGGCCGCGGCGCTGTGGGACAAGATCTGCCACGCCGCCTGGGCCTGCGCCGATCCCGGCATGCAGTTCGACACCACGGTCAACGACTGGCACACCTGCCCCGCGGGCGGGCGCATCAACGCGTCCAACCCGTGCAGCGAGTACATGTTCCTGGACGACACGGCGTGCAACTTGGCCTCGCTGAACCTGATGGCGTTCCGGCGCGAGGGCCCGGGCGGCGCGCGGTTCGACATCGCGGGCTTCGCCCATGCCTGCCGCCTGTGGACGCTGACGCTGGAAATCTCGGTGCTGATGGCGCAGTTCCCCTCGCGCGAGATCGCGCGGCTGTCCTACGCCTACCGCACGCTGGGCCTGGGCTACGCCAACATCGGCGGGCTCCTGATGGCGGGCGGCATCCCCTACGACAGCGACGCCGGCCGGGCGCTGTGCGCGGCCATCACCGCGCTGATGACCGGCGAGGCCTACGCCGCCTCGGCCGAGCTCGCCGGCGAGGTCGGCCCGTTCCCGGAATACGGCGCCAACGCGCACGCGATGCTGCGCGTGGCCCGCAACCACCGCCGCGCCGCCTATGGCGACGGCAGGGGCTACGAAGGCCTGGCGACGCCGCCGGTGCCGCTCGATGCCGCGAAGTGCCCGGACCGCGCGCTGGTCGAGGCCGCGCGCCAGGCCTGGGACCGCGCGCTGGCCCTGGGACAGGAGCACGGCTACCGCAACGCCCAGGCCACCGTGATCGCGCCCACCGGGACGATCGGCTTGGTGATGGACTGCGACACCACCGGCATAGAGCCCGACTTCGCCCTGGTGAAGTTCAAGAAGCTCGCGGGCGGCGGCTACTTCAAGATCATCAACCGCGCCGTGCCCGACGCGCTGAAGGCGCTGGGCTACGAGGAAGATGAGATCGAGCGCATCGTCGCCTACGCGGTCGGCCACGGCACGCTGGACGGCGCGCCCGGCGTCAACCACCAGCGCCTGAAGGCCAAGGGCTTCACCGAGGACAAGCTGGACGCGGCCGAACGCGCGCTGCAAAGCGCCTACGACATCAAGTTCGCGTTCAACAGGTGGACCCTGGGCGAGGAGTTCTGCGCCGGGCTTCTGGACGGCGATGCCAAGCGGCTGGACGAGCCCGGCTTCGATCTGCTGGCGGCGCTGGGCTTCGCCAAGGCGGAGATCGAGGCCGCGAACGTCCACTGCTGCGGCGCCATGACGCTCGAGGGCGCGCCGGGCCTGAAGCCCGAGCACCTCGCGGTGTTCGACTGCGCCAATCCGTGCGGGCGCACCGGCACGCGGGCGCTGTCGGTCGAGAGCCACATCCGCATGCTGGCGGCGGCGCAGCCCTTCATCTCGGGCGCGATTTCCAAGACCATCAACATGCCGAACGGCGCGACCGTGCAGGATTGCGCCGACGCCTATCTGCTGTCGTGGCGCCTCGGGCTCAAGGCCAACGCGCTCTACCGCGACGGCTCGAAGCTGTCGCAGCCGCTCTCGGCCGGTCTCCTGGCCGAAGAACCCGACGAGGCGGCGGAAGCGGCCGAGGCCGTGGTCGCGCAACCCCAGGCCCAGCGCGCCACCGTGGTGGCGGAAAAGGTGATCGAGCGGGTGATCGAGCGTCTGGCCGAACGCCGCCGCCTGCCGCACCGGCGCAAGGGCTACACGCAGAAGGCGACGGTCGGCGGACACAAGGTGTACCTGCGCACCGGCGAGTACGAGGACGGCCGGCTCGGCGAAATTTTCATCGACATGCATAAGGAAGGTGCTGCGTTCCGCAGCCTGATGAACAATTTCGCCATCGCCATCTCGATCGGATTGCAGTACGGCGTGCCGCTGGAGGAATTCGTCGACGCCTTCACCTTCACGCGGTTCGAGCCGTCGGGGCCGGTGGCGGGCAACGACGCGGTGAAGATGGCGACCAGCGTGCTCGATTACATCTTCCGCGAGCTCGCGATCTCGTATCTCGGGCGCACCGACCTGGCGCACGCCCGGCCCGACGACGTGACGCCCGACAGCGTCGGCCGCGGCGAGGGCGACCGTTCGGCCCTGCCCGACGCGCCGCCGCCCGACGCGATCAAGCGCATCGCCTCCACCGGCTACGTGCGCAACAGCTTCCTGGTGTTCGCGGGCGGCGCGGCGCAGGCCACGGGCACCAACGGTACGCAAGGCTACGTGAACGGCGCGGGCCCCGCGGGCGCACAAGGGGGCCTGCAGACCACGCTCGCGGAAATCCGCTCCAAGGTCGAGGCGGTGGCGGTGACCGCCGAGGCGATGGATGCGGTGGACATGCGCCTGACGCGCATCCGCGCGGCGAAGCTCAAGGGCTACGAAGGCGATCCCTGCCCGGAGTGCGGGAATTTTACGCTGGTGCGCAACGGCACGTGCCTGAAATGCGACACGTGCGGGGGGACCAGCGGATGCAGTTGAACGGAGCCGAATTCGCGCCCGACCGGGCGCACACGGGATGCGTCGCCGTAGGGCGGCGCATGTGGCGGCCGCAGGTGATGCTCGCGGCCGTCTACTAGTCCGGCATCAGTGCTCCCTGTACCTTGCGGGGTGCGCGGCAACGCGCACCCCGTCTTTTCTTCAAGCGTGTGTCCTCACCCCGGCCCGATCCGCTCCGGTGCGACTCAGCGTCGCACGCCGCGGCGCCCGGACGGTCCTGACCCAGATCATTGCGGCAGGGCCTCCTTCATAGGAGTTTTTACCAAGACCATGACGGCGGACGGGGCCGCCGCGGCGGGGTCCGATGCCGATTGTCGGTCGCAGCGCAGATGCGCGCCCACTGGCGAACGAGCCGGCGACGCCGGACGCCGCCGCGGCATCGTTGCCCGGGCAGCGGTATTTCCTCCATCTCGTCGGCCCGCCGAGCTTGGCGCTGTTCGCGGCCAGCGCCGCCGCGCCGCTGTTCCCGGCGCTGCGCGCGCAGCTCGCGCCGTTCTGCCACCAGGTCGTGTCGCGTTCGTTCTGCATCGACGGCCGGCCGTTCGGCTTGTGCGCGCGCTGCACGGGAATCTATCTGGGCGTAGCGGCCGCATGGATCGGCATCGGCTGGCTTGCCAAGCGCCCGGCTTGGCTCAGGGCCGTTGAACCGCCGGTCTATGCGGCAGCGATCGTTTCGGTTCTGCTGTGGCTGGGCGGAATCGAGGTCGGCAACGAAACCCGCGCGCTGCTCGGCTTCGCATTCGGCGCGGCGGCGGGACTGGCGCTGTGGCGCGCGCGGGGCCGGCCTCGCGTTGTTGGCGCCGGACCGGCGATGAGCGCGGGCCGCGGAATCGCACGCATCGAGGCGCTGGTCTCGGGGCCGGCCGTCCTTGCGCTGTTTGCGTGGTTCGCAGTCGTGGCATGCAGCGAGTGGGCGGCTATATCGGCTCCGGCAACTCCTGGACCCGACGCTGTTTACGACGGTATGGCAGTGCATGAGAACCCGGACGGCAGCGTCAATTTCGGCGAGTTTCATTGCGACGGACAGGGCAAGTATGTCGGCGGCGGGAATCCGGATTCGGAAAAGCGATTCAGCGACGCATTGAAATCGCAGTTGGAGAGCGCAAAAAACGAGATCAAGAACATCGACCAGGAATTGCAGCGCTGCGGCGGCAAGAAGAAGTTTCAATATGCGTACGACGCAGAGGCCGGATGCGATCGGGCGGCTTTGGGGAATTACTTGAAGGAAGACAACAAAATTGAAGTCCAAATCCAAAAAACACGAGAGAGACTTGACGAACTGGAGCGGGACCGTCCGCTGATTCGAAATCAGATCGATCGTGCTCAATCGGGTTATGAGACTATGCGTCGCGCAACCGAAAATCCAACCGAGCACGACAAGCAGCAGACGTATTACGACCTCAACCTCCCCTACCGATTGGAAATGGCGCTGAAGACCCTGACTGACGCAAACGAAGCTGCGAGAAGGAATCGCCAGGAGACAGCGGCTCTGCAGAAGCAGTTGGAAAAACTGAACGCCGACAGGGCACAATTGAAGGACCAAGCGGCCACAATCACCGGCCGCTGCGATGCGGCACAAGGAATGGCGAAATCGGACCCCTGCTCGGAAGCCAACTTCAACCGCAACGACGACCGTCGTTCCTCGCTGCGCACGCAGGCGGCCGTGCACCAGAACAACAAGGACCGCTTCGACAAGTGCACCGACGACCGCAAGCGGCAGGCGAAGGCCCAGCAGGAGCGGGCCCGTCCGGCCATCGATCCCAGCTTCATCCTGAATCAGCCTGGCCTCTGGAATCGCCCCGCCCCGCGGCCGAGCAAGCCCGCGCCGTCGCAACCCTCCCACCCGCACAAGGAATGAAACCGGAGACCGCCATGCCCACAGCAACGCGCGGCAATCGAAGGCGGAACGGCGCATCTCCGGCGGCGTGCCTCGCCGCCGCCCTGCCGGCCATGCTGTTTTTGGCCGCGCCCGCCGCGGCCCAGATGGCTCCTCCGGCCGTGCCGGCAATGCCCGCGTTCGATCCCGGCGTCACGCAGCCGATCCAGCAGCCCCAGCGCCTAGCCATTTTCCATGTCCCCGCCTTCCGCTTCGCCGTCGAGTCGCTCAACCTGGGCATGCCGCTGCCCAACACGCCCGCGCGCGTGCTGGCGCAGGGCGCGGGTTCGGTCGCGCGCGGGCCGATGACCACCGGCTGGAACCTGGCGATCGAGCGGCTGACGCTGGACGGCCAGGTGATCGCCGCGGCCGCTCCCCTCGCGACCCTCACGGTCAGCGTCATCAACGACGCGCCGGCGCAGCGTTTCTACCGCGCCGAGTATCCGGGATTGGACACGCTTCCTTACGCGCCGCCGCGGTCCCCGATCCGCAACATGGTGCGCGGCCTGGTCGATATCATCGCATTTTCGCTGCCGGCGCCGCCGAGCCAGCCGGTCGCCGACCGCAGCCCGGTCGCCGACATCGCGGTGGCCCTGCACCGCTACGCGAGCCGCGTCCTGCCCGACGCTCAACTGGTCCAGCCCCCCGCGCCGGCGGTGGCCGTGGGGCTGGTCGACCGCTTCGCCCGGCCGGGCCTGCTGGCGCGCCAGGAAGGCCCGTTCGCCATCCGCGCCGCCTACCGCGACACGGTTCTGCGCAGCGAAGCGGTCGGCGTGATCGACCTCGCCACGGCCCTGCCGCTGTTCGTCCAGGCCCGTATTTCCGGGCCGGCGGACCTGCCTTTCCTGCGCGGCGCGGTCGACTATGGTCTGCGGGTCGCGATCGCGCTTCCCGGCATGCCGGATCCGGTCGCCATGCTGGCGCCGCCCGCTGCCGCGCCGCCGCCCGCTGCCGCGCCGCCGCCCGTCGCTGCCGCGCCCGCGCCGCAGCCTGCCGCCACGCCGAGGCCGCAAGCGGTCGTGCAACAGCCAACGCCGAGTCCTGCGCCGCCGCGCTCCGAGGAAGAGCTGCGCCGCCAGGTCTATGAAAGCCTGGTCGCCAAGGTCGACACCACGGTGATGACCGAAGGGCGAGGCCAGGGGCAGACCTCCATCGGGCGCCTGGACCCGTATTCGCAAAAGCCCTCGCCCAAGGTCCTGGCGATCTGCCTGTTCTGGCAGGACGCGACCGCGGCCAACGTGCGGCGCGGCGGCTTCACCCAGGAATGGAGCGGCAAGCCGCCCTCCGCCGAGGTCATGCAGGACTTGCGCGAGCGCGCGATGGAAAACTGCATCA
>Ga0233425_10004236_pt1 | contig 24453 bp, 27 predicted proteins | sample Watercolumn_Towu_2_FD_181712 | JGI IMG/M metagenome (GOLD analysis project Ga0233425, IMG submission 181712) | Freshwater microbial communities from Lake Towuti, South Sulawesi, Indonesia - Watercolumn_Towuti2014_140_MG | ecosystem: Environmental > Aquatic > Freshwater > Lake | place... | reverse complement strand
CCCCTCGACGAGACGCGCGAGGATCGTGCTCGTCCCGTCGGGGAGCGTGAGCGCGCTGCCCGTGAAGCGCCCGTCGGCGGCGATCGGGTAGGCGCCGAGGGTCGTCCCGTTCAGCGCGATCTCCACCTGGCGACCGGCAAGGACGGCGAACGACGGCACCTTGCCCCCGATCTGAAACCTTGTCTCCCGCGTGAACTCGGGCAGGGCGTCGAGCACCGGCGCAGCGCTCACGCTGACCTGCTGCTCGGGGATGACGATCTCGCCCTGTCCCTTGCCCTGGGGCAGCGTGCTCACGATCGAGCTGCCGAGCTGCTGGATGCCCGCGCCGAGGCCGATGCCGACCAGGTTCAGGAGGGACAGGCCGAGGGCGGCGAAGAGGACCGAGACGGCGAGGCTGATGAGGACGGGATGCTCGTAGCGCGGGAGCTTCGTTCGTGCGGCCCGCACGCGCGTCGCGTACCGCCGCCAATCGACCGGACGCCGCCGCTGGAGCGCCGCTGCCGTCGCGAGTGGCGTGCGTCGTCGCTTGATGACGTGTCCAGGGAGTGCCACTTCGCTCCATATAAAGCGAAAGGGCGTCGGCCGTAATGCCGCCGCCCTCCGCTGGTGGGTGGGATGAGGGGCTATCGCGTTCAGTGCTCCTGACCGGAGCCGCTGGTCACTGTACGCTCGGACGGAGCACTGTCAAGTGGACCAAGTGGGTAGTACCCCACGACCCGACGGCCCACCTGTGCCACACTTTGCGCATAGCGGAAGTTGCGAGACCCCCCACGCGAGGCCTCGAAGGCGTCGTCGCAGCGTCGACGGCGATCAGCCTCGTGCAGGACGACCGCCTCATCTACCGCGGGTACTCCATCGACGACCTCGCCCGCCATGCCGAGTACGAAGAGGTCGCCTACCTCCTGCTGAACGGCGATCTCCCGGACCGCGCGCAGCTGCGGGACTTCAGGGCCGAGCTCGTGCGACACCGCGCGTTGTCGCCGTTCGTGCGCGACCTCCTCGCCGACATGAGCGAGCGCGCGACCGCGATGGACGTGCTGCGCACGGCATCGTCGGCGCTCTCCGCCGAGGACCCCGAGCAGGGCGACAACTCGCACGAGGCCGAGTACCGCAAGTCGATCCGTTTCACCGCGAAGCTGCCGACGATGCTCGCCACGTACATCCGACGCCGCCGCGGCGAGCAGCCGATCCCGCAGGACCCGTCCCTCGGCCACGCCGCGAACTTCGCGCACATGACCTGGGGCGACAAGGCGCACCCGCGCGCGGCGGAGATCATGAATGCCGCGTTCATCCTCCAGGCCGAGCACGGCATGAACGCCTCGACGTTCACCGCGCGCGTCGTCGCCGGCACCGAGGCCGACATGCACGCGGCCGTGGCCGCGGCGTTCGGCGCGCTGAAGGGGCCGCTGCACGGCGGCGCGACCGACGGGACCATACGCATGCTCGACGAGATCGGCTCGCCCGAGCACGTCGAGACGTTCGTCGACAAGGCCATCGAGCGGAAGTACAAGTTCTCGGGCTTCGGGCACCGCGTGTACCTCACCGAGGACCCGCGGGCGAAGCACCTGCGCCGCTTCGCGAGCGAGCTCGCGCGGGACTGGAAGGGCCCGCGGTACTTCGACATCCAGGAGGCGCTCGTGAAGGCGATCGCCGAGCGGCGCTCGCGGATGTCGCCGGGCGCCGCGGCGAAGGTGAACGTCGTGAACGTCGACTACTACGCGGCGACGACGTACACGTTCCTCGGCATCCCCGCGGACCTCGGCACGTCGATCTTCGCCCTCGGGCGCATCGCCGGGTGGTGCGCGCACATCATGGAGCAGCACGGCGACAACCGGCTCATCCGCCCCGAGTCCGAGTACACGGGCCCCACGGGCAAGACGTGGGTCCCGATCGCGGAGCGTTAGCCGACCTTCTTCGCGAGCACCCCGCCGATGATCGCGATCTGGCGCCGCGCGAGCGACGTCACCCAGTCGAGCGCGAGCCCGTCGGTCATCTCCTCACGCCGCGGCTGCGCGCCGACGACGACGCCGACGTTCCGGTACCCGGTCATGTAGTAGACGACGCGCTGGCCGTCGGCGAAGCGGTACACGCATGCGCGGGAGCCGTCGCCCGTGGGCGGCGGCGTCCGCACCTGCTCGACGACCGGATGCTCCCCCTCCCAGGAGATCGAGCTGCAGCCGTTGTCGCTCACGAACCTCGATGACGGGATGTCGGGCTCGAGCACGTAGAGCCGGACGACGAACCAGCGGAAGTCCGGCGAGGACGCGAGCGCGAACTGCCGCTCCCACGCGTGCGCCGCGATGGGCGCATCGCGCGCGACCTCGGCGCCGCGGATCGGGAAGACCTCCGGCGGGTAGATGAGCTGCTCCGGCTCGAAGAGCACGGGGCCCTCCGGGACGTCGAGCGCCGCCGAGGTGTCGCCGGTCGGCGCCGGGCTGGGCTCGACACGCACCGCGCCGCCGCACGCGGACGCGGCGAGCAAGGCGAAGACGACGACGGTCCGGATCGCTCTGTGCCCCCCTGAGCGGCAAGCATACGGGGGACGGCCAGCTACACGCGCTGCCTCCCGATCGACCAGACCGGCTCGGCCACGAACGCGGGCTGCGGGCCGCGTTCGCAGATGACCGTCGCCGCGCGACCGTCGTCCTCGCCGATCGCGCGCAGCCGGTCGCACGCGAAGCAGGTCTCGAACGGGACGTCCCGGTCGTCGCGCGCGCAGAAGACGCGGCCGTTGCTCACGATCCGTTCGATGGTCGGCACGCCGCGATCCTGCGCTGACGGCCGCACGCCCGGCAGGGCCGAGCGACCCGTCGGGACGGTGCCGGTCGACCTAGCCGCAGAAGCGGCTGAAGCCGACCGGGAGGGCACGCACCTTGGCCTCGAGCCGCTCGAGCATCGGGCCGACCTCGGCGAAACGCTTCTCGCGCTCGGCGAGGCTGCTCCAGATCCCATCGACGAGCCGCTGCGCATCGCGCCGCACAGCGGCGGGATCCACGCGCACGGCCCGTCCGCCCTGCACGACGACCTCGCCCTCGACGAGCACGATGTCGACAGAGCGCCCGAGCTCGGCGTACACGAGCTGGTTCGCGACCTGGTCCTTCGGCGCGACCCGGAGGTCGCCCGTCCGCAGGAGCACGACGTCCGCGCGGTAGCCCGGCGCGAGCCGGCCGATCGGCTGCCGCAGCGCGCGCGCTCCGCCGTCCCAGCACATCCGCAGCGTCTGCATCGCGGTCGGCCAGAGATCGCGCGGCACCACCGGCCGCTGGACGATCGCCGCGGCCTTCAGCGTCTCGAACATGTTCTGGCTGTCGTTGCTGCTTGCGCCATCGCTCCCGAGCGCGACCGGGACGCCGGCCGCGAGCAGCGCGGGCACGGGCGCGATGCCCGCGCCCAGCTTGAGGTTGCTCACGGGGTTGTGCACGACCGTCGTCCGCGACCGCGCGAGGAGCGCGATCTCGTCGTCGTCCAGCCAGATCGCGTGCGCGAACGATGTCCACGCCTCGAGCGCACCCATCCGTTCGAGGAAGGTCACCGTCGAACCGCCGTACCGCTCGCGCGCCACCGGCACCTGCGACTTCGCGGAGAGCAGGTGCGTGTGGAGCGCGACGCCGTGCCTCCGCGCGAGCGCGACCGACGCCTCGAACAGCTCGACGGAGCAGCGTGGCAGCGACGACGGCCCGAGCATCGGATGCAGCCGCGCGTGCGTGCCCTTCCAGCGCTCGAGGTACGGCTCGACGCGGCCGAGCAGCTCGGTCACCGTAGCCGTACGCCGGCCAGGCCGTTCTTCGCCGATGAGCGCGAGCGGGAGCGAGCCGAAGAAGTCGAGGTCGCTGTACTGGGCGGCGACGTTCGCCCGCATACCGACGTCCGCGTACGCGGCCATGATCCGGTCCATGCCTTCGTCGAACCAGCGCTGGTCGCAGCGCGGGCAGTCGAGGACGCTCGTCGTGCCGGTCTCGAGCATCTCGAGCGCGCCGACCAGCGTGGACAGATACAGATCGTCCGGGTGCAAGGTCGCGCCGGCGCCGCCGTACGATGCCACCACCATCCACGCGTCGAGCGGCAGCGCGTCGCACAGGCCCTTCTCGATCGACTGGTTCGAGTGCGTATGCGCGTTGATGAGCCCGGGGATGACGATGTGACCCGTCGCGTCGATCACGTCCGCGCCGGCAGCGGCGATGCGGCCGCCGGCCCGCACGATGGCGCCGTCCTCGATGAGCAGGTCCCCCACCTCGAACGGCCGCTCCGTGTCGAACAGGTGCCCACCGGTGATGATGGTCGGCCGTCCGCCTTTGCGTGGCTCCGTCGTCGCGGCGCTCATCCTTCCTCCTCGAGGCGTCGCTGGAACGCGGCGCGGTCCTCGGCCTGCGACGTCGGCCCGGGATCCGCCGGATACGGCGAGGGCTCCGCGTCGACGTGCAGCGCGAGCAGACCGACGCCGCCAAGCGACAGCAGCTCGTCGATCAGCTTCCCCGCCTCGGAGGGACCGCGCGCCTCGCCGGTCCACGGGATCCCAGCGCCCTTCGCGATCGCCGCGAACGACCGGCCGTCGGTCCCTGGCAGCGGCTGCTCGCCGCCGGTCTCGTACCGTCCGTTCACGAAGACCGCGATGCGGAGGTTCGCCGGTGAGGCGCCCGCGATGGCGAGGAGGACGCCGAGGTTCATCGCGAGGTCGCCGTCGCCTTCGAGGAGCACCACGCGGCGGTCCGGGCGCGCGAGCGCGAGGCCGAGCGCGAGCGCGGGCGCGGTGCCCATCGGATCCGACGCGTAATACGTGGGCTGCGGCGCGCCGAGCTCGACCCAGGCGCGCCGCGTCGATCCGAGGCTGCACACGACGACGTCGTCACGCCCAAGGCGGTCGCGCAGCAGCCGCGCCCCGTCGCCGCGCTTCACTGCAGCGCCTCACGGCGCAGCAGCACGACGACCGGCCGCCGCACGAGGTACGCCTGACGCATGGCGTCCTCGATCAGCCCGACCCGATCGATGCGCTCCATCACGTGATACGGCAGCTGTAGGCCGCGCAGGACCGGCTCGGTGACCTGCCCCTTGTACGCCTGGTAATGGAACCGGTCCTCGACGGACCCGCGGTAGGCGGCGAGCACGAGGAACGGGAGCTGGTGGTGGTGCGCGTAACCGGCGAGCGCGTTCGCCGAGAGGAGCACGCCGGCGTTCTGGCAGATCAGCGCCGCGCGCTTCCCGCCCAGAGAGGCGCCGGCGCACACGCCGACGCCGTCGTCCTCGCGCGCGACGCGCACATGGCGGATCCCCGCGTGCGCGTCGACCCGGTCGATGACCGGCGCGAGCCACGCATCGGGAAGGCTCGCGGCGATGGCGACGCCGGCACGCTCGAGCGCGGCGACGATGAGATCCGCGTTGCGCTCCGCCGTGGTCATGCGGCGCAATACCGCAGCAGGGTCTCGGTCCACGCGCGCGCGCAGGCGAGGAGCTCGTCCGTCGCGACGATCTCGATCCGCGGGTCGACGGCGTCGCGCCGGACGTACGCACCGAGGCGCACCGTCGGGATGCCCGCGTCCATGAAGCACTGGAACGTCTTCGCGTTGCCCTCGGTCTCGCGGCAGAGGATCGTGCCGCGGTGGGGGCACGCGTTGAGGAACGCGCGGACGCGGCCGGCCGAGTCGCGCGAGAAGATGAGCGGGCGGCCCGCGAGCGTGCGCTGCTTGAAGTCGCCCGGCCGCGGCACCTCGCTTTCGTGGCCGAGGTACAGCCACAGGCGGTCCCAGAGGCGCGTCCGCTCACGCGCGAAGAGCTGCGGCGAGCGAAAGACCTCGCGGTTCACGCGGAAGATCCGCCGCTCCCGGTCCTCCATGACGTAGGGCCCGCGGCGCGACCGCAGCGTCGGCGTCGGGAGCGCGGTGGTCGTCGCCATCACGCCCCTCGCGTGCGCAGCGCGAGGTCCGCGCCCATCGCGAGGCCCGCGAGCCCGGACAGGTTCGCGAGGGCGATCACGATGCGCGACTCCCGCGCGCCCGCGCGGACCGCGATCGTGACGCCATCGCGCCGCGGCGGGACGAGCACCATATCTGTCCGCTCGCAGCGGTAGGCCTCGCCGTCGAGCTCGATCGTCGGATCGCCCTCGAGGACGAACATGATCCCGTTCCCCGGCGTCGCGAGGACATCGGTCGCGCGGCCCGGCGCGAGGCGCTGCGTGAACAAGAACATCGGCGCCGTGCCGGCGAAGCCGCGCGCGGCCGGGTGGCAGTACCACCGCAGCTCACCGAACGGCGTGTCGTCGACCGCGAGGTCCACGCGACGGATGAGCGCCGGTGGACGGAGCGCCGCCCGCTGGCGTTCGCGCATCGCGACGAGCCCCGCGAGCGTCGGCTCGGTCGCCGCGACCATGGCACCGTCGCCCTTCGCGCCGGCGTCCGTCGCGGGCGCCCACTCGCTCTGCCGCGTCTGCGGCTCGAGCTGGACCATCTCCGCGCCGAGCCCGACGACGAGCGGCTCGTAGATGATCCCCATGAACTTCGAGGGCCGGTCGGCGCGCGCGCGGAAGTGCTGGTGATCGAGGCCCCCCGGCACGATCGGGAGGAGGACGGCGTCCTCGGCCGACCAGTCGAACCGCCGCCCATTCACGACGCTGAAGCCGTCGCCCTCGATCCCGAAGATCGCGATCCCGCCCTGGTGCGTGTGGCGTCCGCTCGGCACACCGGTGTGGTCGCGCACGAAGATGACCCACTGCGTGAGCGCGAGCTCCTCGAACTGCGGCATGACGTAGAACTGGCTCGTACCCTGACGGCTGTCCACGACGGGCACGTCGCGCCCGCGGATGTGCACCTGCCCGTAGTGCGCGCGCCGGTACAGCCGCTCCCAGCGGACGAAGAGCCCTTCGTAGTCGCGCTCGGTCGCCGCCGGCGCGCGCGTCGCGGCCGTCATCCCGCCGCCTCGCGCCCGTTGCCCTCGCGCGCCATGCCGAACTCGCGCGAGAGATGCGCCGCGGTCGCCATCACCGCGCGGGCCTGTGCCGACGACGGCGAGTCCGAGATCGACGCGACGGTGCCCACGATCGCGACGGTGGCCATGATCCGGTCCCCGCTGAAGACCGGCGCGGCGACGGCGCGGATGCCGGGCTCCACGTCGGAGGTGATCGCGACCCGGTCGCGCCGCACCTGCTGGATGGTGCTGCGCAGGCGGGCGTCCTTCTTCATCGCGCGGCGCAGGCCGGGGACCTCGTCCTCGGGCAAGAACGCGCAGAAGAGGCGGCCCTGGCTCGAGCGGAAGAGCGTGAGCCGCGAGCCCGTGTGGATGCTGATGCGCACGAGGCGGTCGGGGTTGTCGTCCACGCGCACGACGACGGGCGCCTCGCCGTCCCAGACGCTGAGCACGACGGTCTCGTTCACGCGGCGGACGAGCGCCTCCATGTGCGGGCCGGCGATCGCGACGACGGGGAGCCCCGCGCCCGCGGCGCCGGCGAGCGTGAGGACCTGCGGGCCGAGCGTGTACTCCCCCGTCGCCGGGTCGAAGCGCAGCAGGTTGGCCTGGCGGAGCGCGACCGTGTAGCGGTGAGCGGTCGCCTTGCTCACACCGAGCCGCGCCGTGATCTCCGACAGCGAGCGCCGCGGCCGGCCGACGGTGAAGAAGCCGAGGATCTGCGCCGCGCGCGCGACCGACTGGATGGCCGACTCGCCATTCGCGCGCGTCCCACTCCGCGAGACGGCTTCTCGCATGCCGATCACAGGGTGTAGCACGGGAACGCGCGTGCGTCGACCAGGCGCGCTTCGGAAGCGCGATGACATCCCTGGCACCTTCGAGGGGAGGTTCCGATCCGTCACCATGCTCACGAGCCGAGGAGGACCCGGCGCGTGCCGTCGACGAGCGTCGAGGCACCGCTCCGTAGGAGCTGGACGTCGGATCCGACGAGCACGTACCGCGCCGCGTGGTCCTTCATGAGCGTGGCGACGGCCTCGCCCGACCCGGCGAACACCCCGAACGCGACGCCGAGACCCGCCGCGACCGTCGCGACCTCGTCGACCCGCGCGCGCACGAGTGGGTCCCCGAGCTGCCCCGGACGGCCGAGGTCCACCGACAGGTCGGTGGATCCGATGAACGCGACGTCGAGGCCTGCCAGGAGCCGATCGAGGGGATCCTCCGTGGTCGCCGTCTCGATCTGCCCCACGAGGACCGGACCCGGCCGCTGGCGCTCGAGGTACTGCACGAGCGGCTCGGCCCCGTAGTCGGCCGCGGGATGCGCGAGGCTGACGCTCCGTGCGCCGTCGGGCGCGTACCGCGTCGCCGCGATGAGCGCGTCGCGCTCGCGCACGGATCGGAGCGTCGAGAGCTGGAAGCCAGCGGCGCCCGCCTCGAGCATGCGGCCGACCGCGCCGCTGTCGACCACGGGGATGCGCACCATCGCCGGGATCCCGCGCGCCGCCGCGTGCCGGATGAGCCGGCGGACGTCGCCCTCGTCGAGCTGCGAGTGCTCGGCGTCGATGACGACGAGGTCGAAGCCCGCGCCCGCAGCGATGTCGACGCTCTCGAGGGACGCGAGCTTGATGAACGTCCCGACGAGAGGCGCGCCCGCGACGAGGCGCTCGCGGAGCCGGACGAACGGCGGCGCGGCGGTCACGCGTGCTCGTCGAGCCCGAGGAGCCGCGCGGGGTTGTCGCGCACCATGCGTCGCAGGTCGGCCTCGCGGACGCCGAGGTCGTGCAGGCGGTCGAGCGCCTTCCGGAACGCGTCGATCGGGAGCGGGTTGCCGACCTGGCCGAGGTCGCTCCCGAGGCTCGTCCGCTCCGGACCCACCAGGTCGATCCACCGCTTCAGCACGCCGACGTCCCAGTGGTAGAACTCCGAGTCCTCGTCGTACATGCAAAGGCAGTGCTCGATGTTCGCGCCGAGGTCGGCGAATCGGCCGACCTCCTGCTCCGTCGCCTCGATGACATATTCGGGGTGGCTGACGAGGAGCCGCGTGATCCCGGCCTTGCGCGCCGCCTCGAGGAGGATGGCGATCTTGTCGGGCGCCATGTGTCCGCCCGACACGATCGCGCCGGCCTCGGCGATCATGCGCAGGATCTCGTGCCCCTCGGCGCAGAGCTCGCCGTCGGCGCCGGCGACGTCGACCGGCGCGGGCGGTCGGTCGGGCACGCGAAGGCGCTGACCCTGGGCGATCCGCTCGACGCCACGACGCAGCTCGGGCCGCTCGTGTCGCGGAAGCAGCGCGACCGCGTGCTCGAGTACGTCCGCCTCGGCGTCGCGGAGGGCGCCCGGCTCGTGTACGGCGGCGACGTCCCCGCCGAGCCGGCGCTCGCGCGCGGGAACTTCGTGCGCCCGGCGGTCTTCGCCGACGTGAGCCCGAACATGCGGATCGCGCGCGAGGAGATCTTCGGACCGGTGCTCTCGGTGCTGCGCTTCCGCGAGGAGGCCGAGGCGCTCGCGCTCGCGAACGACGTCGAGTACGGCCTGGCCGGCGCGGTGTGGACGAGGGACATCCAGCGCGCACTGCGCGTCGCGGGCCGGATCGAGGCCGGACAGATCTACGTGAACGGCTACTACAGCCCCGCGATGTCCGAGTCGCCCGCCGTCGGCCACAAGAAGAGCGGCGTCGGCGAGGCGGGCTACCTCAAGTACACGGTGCCGAAGACGGTGTTCGTGCGCGTCGACGCCTGAACGCCGTCACACTGTCGCACGAGATGCCCATCGACGACCACGTCTTCCGCGAGGTCATGTCCCTGTTCGCGAGCGGCGTCGCGATCGTCACCGCCAGCGACCGCCAGGGCACACCGAAAGGCCTCACGACACGCTCGTTCGTGTCCGTGGCCGCGGACCCGCCCCTCGTCCTCGTGAGCATCGACCGCACCTCACGCACGCTCCCCGCGATCCGCGCGAGCGGCGCGTTCGTCGTGAACTTCCTGCGCGGCGACCGCGCCGCGCTGTCCGACCTGTTCGCGTCGAAGGCGGAGGACAAGTTCAAGGGCCTCACGTGGGTCGGCTCCGACGTGGCGAAGGGCGCGCCGATCCTAGCGGACGACTCGGTGGGGTACGCCGAGTGCGTCGTGCGCGAGGAGATCCCGGCCGGTGACCACTTCCTCTTCATGGCGATCGTCGAGGGCGGCCGCGCCTTCGGCGGCCGCCCGCTCATGTACTTCCGGCGCTCGTACGCGGAGTGGCCGAGGACGGGCTGATGGCGCGGTCGGCCGCTTCGACCGGCATGTCCGTCGGCAGGCGCAGCGCGAGCGCGAGGGCGAGGACGCCGAGCCCGAGCGTCGCAAGGTACACGCCGCGCAGGCCCTCGCCGAGCGCGAACGCGAGCTGATCGAGCGCCGCGCCGCTCGCGACGCCGCGCGCGGACGGGTCGAGCAGGACCGACGCGCCGAGCGCGGCGTCGCCGAGCCGCGCGTTGAGGATCGAGCCCATCGCCGCGACACCCGCGGCCCCGCCGAGCGTGCGCGTGAACTGGAGGAGGCTCGTGACCGAGCCCCGCCGCGCGTACCCGACCGCGCTCTGCAGCGCGACGGTCACCGGCATCGCGGTCCACCCGAGGCCGAGCCCCGCGACGACCGCGATCACGACGACGAACGCGAACGGCGTGGCGGCGCCGAGCAGCGCGAGCCCGAGCGCCGCCGCGGTGAGCGCGGCCGTGCCGAGGAGCACGAGACGGCGGAGGCCGACGCGGAAGAGGACCCACCCCCCGCCGGTCGCCCCGCTCGACCACCCGATGCTCGTGGCCGCGAGCGCGATGCCGGCGTCCGCGGGCCTGCCGCCGAGGACGCCCTGGACGAACGGCGGCACGAACGAGACGAGCCCGAACTGGACCGCGCCGACGGCCACGGTCATCGCGAGCGCCGCACCGATGAGCGGATCCCGAAGGAGCGCGAGGTCGATCATCGGTGCCGCGGCGCTCCGCTCGACGCGCACGAAGAGCACGCCGAGCAGGACGGCCACCGCGATCGTGAGCGGCGGCTGCACGCCGTGCAGTCCGAGCATCAGAGAGGTCGCCGCCGCGACGAAGACGACGAAGCCGACCACGTCGATGCGCTGCCGGCGGTGCTCCCCCGTGTCACGGAACCCGAAGATGAGGAGGACGAGCGCCACCGCGCCGATCGGCAGGTTCACGTAGAAGCACCACCGCCACGAGAGCGTCTGCGTGAGCGCGGCCCCGATCGCCGGCCCGAGCATCGCGGAGAGCAGCCACATGCTGCCGAACAGGCCGACGACCTTCGCGCGGGACCGGGAGTCGTAGAGGTCGCCGATCATCGTGATGCCGATCGGGATGAGCGCTCCGACTCCGAGGCCCTGGAGGGCGCGGAACACGATGAGCTCGTCCATCGTGCGGCTGCCGCCCGCGAGCACCGACGACACGACGAACGCGACGAGCGCGCCGAAGTACAGGGGCTTGCGCCCGTACATGTCCGCGAGCCGCCCGAAGATCGGCGTCGTGGCCGTCGAGACGAGGAGGAACGCGGAGAACACCCAGGCGTAGCGGTCGATGCCACCGAGCTCGCCGACGATCGTCGGCATCGCCGTGCCGACGATGCTGAAATCCATGCCGGAAAGGAGCATCCCGGTCATGACGAGGGCCGTGCCGAGGACGCGGGCCCGGTTCACGAGGGTCGGCCGCCGAGGGGCGCGATGCAGGCGAAGACGAGGCCCATGGGCCTCTGAGGCTATCCGCTACGGTCCGTCGAGCGGCTCAGCGCGTGCTGCCGCGGGCGATGAGCCGCTGCGCCACGTCCTTCACCCGAGCACTGGACACGGCGAATCCGAAGCCCTCTTCACCGCTCCCGCGCACGACGAGCGTGTTCAGGCCGATGACCTGCTTCGTGGCGACCCACACCAGCGGACCGCCGGAGTTGCCCGGGTTGATCGCGGCGTCGGTCTGCACGAGGTCGGTGAGCGACCCGCCGTTGCGCAGGTCCGCGCGCGGCAGCTGTCGTCCGAGACCGCTGACGATCCCGGACGTCACGGTGTTCTGGAGGAGCGATGCGCGCGCCGCGCGGACCACCGAGATCCCGGGGCTGCCGATGGCGACGACCTGCGCGCCGAGCGGCAGCGCGCCCGAGTCGCCGAGGACGGCCTGCGCCGGGAGGCCACCGTCGACCTTGAGGACGGCGACGTCGTTCGACGGGTCGTTCCCCACCGCGGTCGCGCCGCGGCGCGTGCCGTCGGAGAGGATGACGTCGAAGAAGCGCGACGGCTCCGTGCTCCGCGGCTGCTCGACGACGTGGCTGTTCGTGACCACGTAGCCGAGGTCCTTGTCGATGATGACGCCGGAGCCGCTACCGAGCTCCGCTCCGTTCGTGCCCCGGTTCACGACGGTGACGACCGCGGGGAGCACCTCGTTCACCGCGGCGACGAGCGGGCTCTCGCGGACGGTCGGCGCGGGCGTCGCCGTGGCCGACGCGACGACCGGAACGGGCGCCTCGACGCGCGCCACGAGGCTCGCGCCCGCGGCGCCGGTGATACCGCCGACGATCGCGCCGGCGAGGAAGATCGCGGCTCTCACGATGGATATGGGACGACGGGCGGGCGCCCGCGTGTTGAGGATCGGCTAAGACGCCGCGGGCGCGAAGTGCAGGCGGAAGCGCGCGCCGCCGTCGCTCGGTCGCTCGAGGCTGACCGAGCCGCCATGCGCCTCGGCGACCGATCTCACGATGGACAATCCGAGACCCGATCCGGGCAGGTGCCGCGCGTTCGCCGCGCGCCAGAACCGATCGAACACGTGCTTCGCGTCCTCGTCGGAGATGCCCGGCCCGTGGTCGCGGACGACGACCTCGGGCCCGTCGACGCTCACCTCGACGACGCCGTACGCGGGGCTCCACTTCGCGGCGTTGTCGAGGAGGTTCGTGATCGCGCGGGCGATCCGCGGTCGCACGCCGTGGATCGTCGCCGGCCGCAGCTCGTCCCGGAACTTCACCTGCGGGTAGCGGGCGCGCATCTCGTCGATCGCGGTCGCCGTCACCTCGTCGAGGCGGACGTCCTCGGCCGGGAACGGCATCTCCTCCTCGCGCGCGATATCGATGAGGTCGGTGACGAGCGTCGAGAGGCGCTCCATCTGCGCGACGAGGTCGTCGAGCAGCTGCTGCCGCTCCGCGGGAGCCTCGGGCTGGCCGCGCGCGAGCAGCTCGAGGTTCGTGCGCAGGCTCGTGAGCGGCGTGCGCAGCTCGTGCGATGCGTCGGCGACGAGCTGCCGCTGCTGCCGGAGGGAGAGGTCGAGCGCGATGAGCATGTCGTCGAAGCTGCGCCCGAGCCGCGCGAGCTCGTCGTGCCCCGTCGCCGCGACGCGCCGCGTGAGGTCGCGGGTCCGCGCGACCTCCTCGACCGTGTGCGTGAGCCGCTGCACGGGTGCGGTCGCGCCGCGCGCGACGACCGCGCCGAGGAGCGTGGCGAGCGCGACGCCCGCGGCACCGACCCCGAGCAGGAGGTCGCGGAGCTGCTTCAGGGCGGCATCGATCTCGTCCACCAGGCGCGCGAGCTCGAGCGCCTGGCCCTGGCCGAAGGGCACGGCGTGCACGCGCACGTGGTAGCGCGTGCCCTCGCGGTCCAGGTACACGTCGCCGAAGTAGGAGGCGAGCTGCCCCGCGGCGACCTGCTTCACCTCGCTCGTCACGAGCTGCGGGTTCGCCTGCGGGACGTCCGCGCGCGGGATCTCGCCGTTCGGGAGCACGACGAGCGCGACGATGTCGGGGCGGCCGGAGATGAGCGTCGGCCGGCTGAACGGGCCGCCGAACCGCCGGACCGCGTCGGCCCGGCGGTTGATCTCCTGCACGACGGTCGCGGTCTCCCGCAGCGTCTGGTCCGCCTGCTCGTTGAGCTGACGCTGCACGAACGCGTACATCAGGACGGACGCGCCGACGATCGCGACGGCGACGGCGACCGTCACCATGAGCGTGACGCGGAGCCAGTAGCTCATGGCCCCCTCAAGACGTAGCCCACGCCGCGCACGGTCTGGATGAGGCGGGGCTCGCCGCACGCCTCGAGCTTGCGGCGCAGGTAGCCGATGTACACGTCGAGCGCGTTCGACTCGGGGCCGAAGTCGTAGCCCCAGATCTTGTCGAAGATCGTGTGGCGGTCGAGCACCTTGCGCGCGTTCGACAGGAAGAGCTCGAGGAGTTGGTGCTCCGTCCGCGTGAGCTCGAGCGTGCGTTCGCCCCGCTTCCACTCGAGCCCGTTGGGGTCGTACGTGAGGTCGGCGAACCGCAGGATGCCGCGCGGACGGCCGTCGACCTTCGAGCGGCGCTCGAGCGCGCGCACGCGCGCGAGGAGCTCGTCGAGCGCGAACGGCTTCACGAGGTAGTCGTCGGCGCCGGCGTCGAGGCCCTCGACGCGGTCGGCGATCGCCGCGCGCGCGGTGAGGACGAGCACGGGCACCTGGTTCCCGCTCGACCGCAGGCGCCAGCACACCTCGAGGCCGTCGATCCCGGGGAGACCGAGGTCGAGGACGAGCGCGTCGAACGGACGCGTCGTCGCGAGGTCGAGACCGCGCTGGCCGTCGGAGGCGGTCGTCACCTCGTGCTTCGCGGCGCGCAGGGCCCGCTCGACGGCGCCGCGAACGGCAGGGTCGTCCTCGACGACCAATAGCTGCACACATCGAGCCTATCGGCCCATCGGTAAGAGGACGGTAAGAAGGACCGTTCCTTAGGGCCTTCTCACGAAGCGCGCCGCGCCGGGCCGTTCTCTAGGCAGCGACACGATGACGTCTCAGAAAGGAACGCACATGAAGATCACGAACGCGAAGCTCGCGGTCGCCGGTGCCGGCCTCGCGGTCGCCTTCCTCAGCGGGGTCGCCCTCGCACCGTCGCTCGTGTCGACGGCGTTCGCCCAGGTGGGACCGAGCGACCAGCAGGCGGTCGTCGAGCGCGGGCCGCACCCGGGCGGCGACCTCTTCAAGGCCGCGGCCGACCACATCGGCATCACGGTCGACCAGCTCCGCACAAAGATGGGTACCGACAAGTCGATGGCCGACGTCGCGGTCGCGCACGGCAAGACGCGCGACGGGCTCATCGCGGCCCTCACGGCCGCCGCGGCGAAGGACATCGCGACGCTCGTCGATCACAAGGGCTTCCCGCAGCCGCCCTTCGGTCGGCCGGGCCCCGCCTTGGGGGTCCATGTCAGGGTCGACCTGATCCAGACGACCGCGACCTACCTCGGCATCAGCGTCGCCGACCTGCGCACGCAGCTGCGATCCGGCAAGACGCTCGCGGCCGTCGCCGCGGCGACCGCCGGCAAGACGAAGGATGGCCTCATCGCCGCCATCGTCGCGGCCGAGACCGCGCAGATCGACAAGGCCGTCGCGGACGGCAAGCTCACCGCGGACCAGGCCGCGAAGATCAAGAGCGGGCTCACCGAGCGCGTGACCGCGATGGTCGAGCACAAGGGACCCGCCGGTGCCCCGGGCTTCGGCTCCGGCTTCGGTCCGGGCTTCGGCCCGCGCGGCGGCCGTCCCTAGACCAGCCTCCCTCCTCTCCTCGATGCGCAGAGGCGGTGGGTCACCCCACCGCCTCTGTTCATTCCGGCTCCGTCGGCCGCACGAGGAAGATCCAGATGTCCCACACGACGTGGCTCACGATGAGCGCCGTCATCGGCGCGCCGAGCGCGGCGAGCGCGCCCCAGTACATCCCGGCGGTGGCCGCGGCGCCGATGAGCGTCGTGTTGCCGGACGCGAGGTGCGCGCCGCCGTAGGCGGCCGCCGCCGGCAACCATCCGATGCGCCGCTGCAGCCAGCCGCGCCAGAAGAGCTCCTCGGCGGGGCCGATGACCGTCGCGAGCCGCAGCGCGATCTCGCCCTGCGGCCTGATCTCCCGGAGCGCGTAGATCTCGCGGATCTGCGCTTCTCCGTGCGGCACGATCTCGCGCGCCTTGCGGTCGCCGACCTGGAAGATCGCGTACAGGCCCGCGGCGATGAGGAGGCCGAGCGGGATGTCGCGCGGGCGGGGGCGGAGCCGCTGCCCCTCCCCGCCCGCGAGCGCGAGCGCGCCGAGGGTGAGGCCGGTCGCGGTCATTCTGTTCCAGAAGAGATGCCGGTCGCCGCGGAACGTGACGGCGAAGTGGGCGAACGCGAGGGCGAGGGCACCGAGGGCGCCGACGGGCAGTGGCCGGGGCCGATCAGTCCGTTGTTGTATTTGTCGAGCGTAGACCAGGTCGCGAGGATCGCGCTCTGGACCGTCTTGCTCAGCCTGTCCCACCTGGTCGCGCCGTACGTGATGAGCTGGGCGTCGGCGGTCGCGATCGTCGCGCTCACCGCGCTCGCGTCCGCGCCACGCTTGATGCTCAGCTTCGCCGCGAGCAGCTGCTCCCGCAGCTTCTCGATGCCGTTCGACGAGTCTTCCTTCTTCAGGATGCTCACGGCCGTGCTCGCGGAGCTGACGGTCACGCTACCGAGGGTGACGGGCAGGTACTTCGCGACCTCGCTCTGGTGCGTCTTCCAGTACCCGATCGTGAGCGTGCAGTTCGTGGTCGAGACGACCGGGCAGCTCACCGTCACGGCGACGGACGCCGCCGCGATCGCGGTCGCGCCGGTCGTGGAGCCGGTGTACCGCGCCGTGTTGTTGAAGGAGTACGCGCCGCACGTGCTGTACGGCCCGACCGCCATCGCGTACGAGAACGTGCCGGCGTCACCCGCGTTCACGGTGCCGAGCGCGCGCGTCGAGCCCGCCGCCGTGTCGGTGACGGCCACCGAGCGGTCGACCTCGCTGAGCGTCGCGTTCGCGAACGAGAACGGCGCCGACGCGGCGGCTGAACGAGATCCCTAGCGGGTGAACGCCGCCACGACGATCCCGACCACGAGGAGCGCGCCGAAGGCGGCGTGGAGCTGCGCAGTCTCGATGTCGATCATGGCGATGGCGCGCTGCTGCCCCTGGCTCCCCAGCTCGCTCGCACGGATGACGCGCACGAGGAAGGGCAGCGAGAGCACCGCGAGCACGGCGTACACGGGAACGACCCCGACGACGACGCCGAGCGCGAGGGCCATGTACGCCCCGACGACGAGCGCGACGTAGGTCCAGTACGAGACCCGGCGGCCGAACCGGGAGGCGAACGTGGCCGAGCCGACGACGCGGGCATCCTCGGTGATGTCCCGCCACTCGTTCCCGTGGAGGATCGCCGTCACAAGGAGGCCGACCGGCAGGCTCGCCCAGAACACCTCCGGAGCGAGCGTGCCGGTGATCGCGTAGTAGGTGCCCCCGACCATGAGCGGCCCCATGAGCAGGAACACGAGCGGCAGCCCGAGCGCGTGGAACTTGTACTCGAACGGCGGCGCCGTGTACGTGTAGCCGCCGATGAGGCCGAGCAGCCCCAGCCCGACGATCGGCCAGCCGCGCACGGCGACGAGCCCGATCCCGACGAGCGTCGCGACCGCGAACGCGGCGAACGCGAGCGCGAACGCCTCGCGCTCCGAGAGGCGGCCCTTCACGAGCGCGTGGCTCGCGCGCGGCGAAGTGATCGAGTCGACGCCCTTGCGGACGTCGAAGATCTCGTTCGTGACGTTCGTGCCGATGTGCAGCATCACCGAGCCGAGCATCGCGGCGAGAAAGAGCGGCGCATCGAACTTCCCGTCGAGCGCGGCCAGCGCGCCGCCGACCGCCGGCGGCGTCGCGGACGCGGTGAAGCTGAACGGCCGCGCGATCTCGGTGTACGCGGAGAAGCGGCGCCACAGGCGCGCGCCCGTGCCCATGCGCTGCTCCTCGAGGGCCTGGCGCGCGACGACGCGCGCCCGCCCGCTGCCGTACGCGACCGCCGCCTCGATCGCGAGCGTCGTCTGGTCCTCGTCCTGGACGATCGGCTGGAGGAGCGGAAGCTTCATGCCCGCGGCCTCGTACTCCGCGGCGCGCGCGGCGACCTCGTCGACCGTGCCGCACAGGATGAACGCGTCGAGGAGCTCGTCGGGGATGAGCTGCCCCGCCCCGTGGTAGTCCTCGGCGCGCCACCTCGCGGTGATCGCGTCGCGCATGGCCGTCTCGAACCCGGCGCGCCGGATCGTCACGTCCGAGAGGATCGACGTCATGTAGATGACGAAGGGCTCGCGCTTCGCCCTGTTGAGCGCCTCGCTGCGCGTGCGGTCGATGAGCGTGAGCAGGTAGCCGGTCGTATCGATCGAGTCGGGGTCGCGCCCCGCGGCCTTGGCGGCGCGCCGCATCTTCCGCAGCAGGTACGTGAGGCCGGGGATCGACTCGGCCGGGCGCGCGATGTAGCCGTCGGCCTTCCGCCCGGCGACCTCCATCATCGGCGTGCGGTACCCCGCGACGTAGATCGGGACGCGGTGGACCGGCGGGAACATCGGCTGGAGCGGTGGCAGCCCCTGCCGCGCGGGCGGCAGGCGCTCGCCCGACCACAGCGTGCGCACCGTGTCGATCGCGTCGCTCACGCGCGAGGCGGCGTCCTTCGGGTCGTACGGGATCGCCATCTGGCCGAGCCGCAGCGGCAGCGCCGACCCGAGCGCGAGCGAGATGCGCTCGGGAGCGATCTCGTCGAGCGCGCTCACGGTCATCGCGATGAGGACGGGGTGCCGCGTGTACGGGTTCAGCGCGCCGAGCCCGACGCGGATGCCGTCGACGTGGGACGCGACCGCGGTCGCGTACGTGACGGCGTCGCGCTCGAAGTACGAGTCGTGGAACCAGACCTCTTGGACGCCGGCGTCGCGCGCGCGGCGGACCCACTCGACGGTGTCGTCGACGTCGCCGCGGGCCGCGAGCCCGAGACCGACCCGCTTGGCGAGCTCAGCCATCCGCGAAGGAGAGGTTACGTCCTGCCGGATCCCGGGTCAGATACCCCGGCGGGCGTAGGCCCGCGCGTCGGCGAGCGCGAGCTGCCAGATGTCCTGCCACCACGCCTCGCGGAACCCCATCTTGTCGTTGATGGCGAGCATCGGCGCGTTCGTCCCCGCGTTGTCGGTGCGGATGAAGCGCGCCTCCGGCATCCCCGCGAGGATCCTCTCGACCATCGTCCCCTTGAGCCACTTGCCGATGTCCCGCCCCTGGTGCGCCGCGTCGACGGCGGTGCCGCCCTGGTGCACGATCGCCGGCTCGCGCGGGTCGAACACGACGTCCGTGAACCCGACGCCCTGGCCCGTGGCGTCCTCGACCGCGAGGAGCAGCCACTGGGTCTGGCCGCGCGCGACGCGCTGGCGCTCCCAGTCGCGCACGGTCTCGGCCGTGAACTTCCAGTCCTCCATCTCGAGGCCTTCACGCGGCATCCGGTTGATCGCGCTCAGCGCGTACAGCGCGGCGGGCATGAGCGCGTCCGGGATGCTGTCCTCGATGAGCTCGAGGCGGTACCCCTGCGGGCGCGCGCTCGCCCAGTCGCGCATGAGCGCGCGGTCGATGGTGCGGAGGTCGACCTGGCTCACACGCATGTGGAGCCCCCGCTTCGCGCCGAGGCGCTCCGCGAACGCCGCGCCCGGCGGGACGCGGTCCGAGGTCCAGCCGGTGATAAGCTTGACGGAGCCGTCGTCGGGCAGCGCGGAGACGCCCGCGCTGAACAGCGCGCGGCCGATCCCGCGGCGGCGGTGATCCGGGAGTACCTGCACCATGAGGTCACGGATGTGCTCGTTCGACCCGCTCCGGTTCTCGAACGTCGCGCAATGACCGACGACCTCGTCGCCGCGCGTCGCGAGCCAGTCCGTCCGCTCGGAGAACCGCGAGCGCATGCGCAGGCGCGCCACGAGGGCGTCGCGCGGCCGCGGCGGGTCTTCAGGGACGGCCTCCGTGTCCATGGCGTGCCAGAGCCGAACGACGCGGTCGATGAGCCGATCGTCCGCCTCGTGCAGGTCGATGCGCTCGATGGCGATGCCGGAGGTGGTCATGGTCATGGAGGCAGGGACCGTAGCACCGGCCGCAGCGGGCCGTCTGTTAACTGGGCTATATAGAAAGGACAGCGGATGAGCCTCACGGTCGTCGACGAGCCGCCCGACCGGGCCGAGTTCACGCGCGAAGCGCTGCGCCTCGTGGTGGACCGTATCGGGCAAGGGCGCGCCGAGCTGCTGAGCCGCGTCGCGGCGGCGAGCGACGCCGAGCTGGCGCGCGGCACGGACGACGACTGGGGCCTCGGGCAGATCGCTGCGCACCTGCTCATCGTCGAGCGCGGCGTGCTCGCCATCGCGCTCCGCCTCGCGCGCGGCGAGCCGGCGGGACAGACCGGCCAGCCGCGCCCCGCGGTGGCGTACGCCGACCGCGCGAAGATCGTGCAGCTCGCCGAGCGCGCGAGGGACCGGATGGCCTCGTTCGGCGCCGAGTTCCCGGCGGCGCCGAACACGACGGCCACCGCGCGCCAGCCGTACTACGGCGAGATGAACTGCTACGCGTGGCTGCTCACGCTGTCGCTGCATTACCCCGCGCACCTCGAAGCGCTCGACCGCGGCACGAAGAGCGCGCTGTGATCTACGTCCGGGACATCGAGCGCCTCTTCCTCGGGCACTACACGGTGCCCGAGGAGATGAAGGACCGCGTGGGGCCGCTCCTCGTCGGGAAGCAGGTCGTCGTCACGGGCTTCCTCATCCGACACTCGCAGGGGCCGTTCGTGTTCGACACCGGCTTCGGCGCGGCGCGGAACGCGACGACCAACCTCCTGAAGGTCGTCCGGCGCGACGTCGTCGCGCAGCTCGCTGAGGCGCGCGTCGCGCCGGCGGACGTCCGCGCGATCGCGAACTGCCACTTCCACTTCGACCACGGCGGCGGCAACCACCGCTTCCCCGGCACGACGGTCGTGTGCCAGAAAGCCGAGCTCGATCACGTGCACGACAAGGACTACACGTTCCCGGACCAGGTCATCGACTACCCCGACGCGCGCGTCGAGACGCTGAGCGGCGACGGCGACCTCGCCCCGGGACTGCGCCTCATCCCGACACCGGGCCATACCGAGTGGCACCAGTCGCTCGTCGTCGAGACGAAGCAGGGCCGCGTCATCCTCGCGGGCCAGGCGCAGAACTTCGCGACAGAGCACGCGATGTCCCGCTACGCGCGCGCGCTCGGCGAGCGCGGCGAGCCGCACGGCGACTACCCCGCCTGGGTCGACCGCTTCGCGGAGCTCGACCCGTGGCGCGTCCTCTTCTCGCACGACCTCGCGATCTGGGAGCGGCCGCACGCTTGAGGCCGCGCGAGCGCGTCCTCGCGGCCGTCCGTGGCGAGGCGGTCGACCGCGTGCCGTTCGCCGTGTGGCGCCACTTCTATCCGGACGAGGCCGACCCGCACCGGCTCGCGGAGACGACCGTCGCGTTCACGAAGCGCCACTCGCTCGACCTCGTGAAGTTCAACCCTCGGGCGCATTACCACGGCGAGCCGTGGGGCACGACGTATGAGTACCAAGGCAGCGACAAGCCGCGTCTCGTGAAGAACGCGGTCCAGCGCAGCGAGGGCTGGGCGCAGATCCACCGCGTCGGGACGGACGAGCCGGTGTTCCGCGAGATGCTTGCCGGCCTCCGCTTGGTCCGCGAGGCCCTGCCGGACCTCCCGCTGCTCGCGACGATCTTCACACCGCTCGGCGCGATGGCGCGGCTTGCGACGCCCGAGCAGCTCCGGAGCGACCTCCGCGACGACCCAGACGCGGTGCTCCCGGCCCTTGAGGCCGTGGCCGAAACGTTCCGCGCGCTCGCCGCGGAGTGCATCAACATCGCCGACGGCATCTTCCTCGCGACGACGCCCGCGGCGTCGCGCTCCTACCTCACGGACGCCGAGTACGCGCGCTTCGGGACGCCGTTCGACCTGAAGGTGCTCGAGGGCGCGCGCGGCGCGGCGCTGAACGTGCTCCACGTGTGCGGCGACGACGCGCCGGTCATCCCGCTCGCCCGTGCCTGCGAGGTCGCCGCGGTGTCGTGGAACGTCTTCGGGCGCGAGGACCCGCCGCTCGACGCGTTCCTCGCCGCCGTGCCGGACAAAGCCGCGGTCGGCGGGTTCAGCAGCGACGCGTTCGCCGATCCGGCGCAGGCGCGGACCGAGGCGCGTGTGGGGCTCGACCGCACGCAGGGGCGGCGCTGGATCGCCGCCGGCAGCTGCACGATCCCACCTGAGTCCCGTCCCGACGCGATCGACGCGGCGCGCGAGGCGCTCGCCGGCGAGTAGCTACCCCGCGAAGCGCATCTCCCGCCTGAACTTCTTCCAGTCCGACGCGCGCACGGAGAACAGGACATCGGTCGCGATCTGCACGACGCCGATCGCGAGCAGCGCGACGACCGCCCACGCCTGCGCGCCGCCTGCGGCCGCGACGACGGCGACGGCGAACGGGATGACCTTCGACACGATCGCGCCGCTCGCGTGCATCCACGCGCGCGAGCGCGCGGGCGCACGCAGGTACGTCGCGTAGTCGGTCTTGAACCCCGGCTGCGGGCTGAGCGGCGGCCGCGAGTAGAAGTGCGTGAAGCGGATCCCCAGGAGGCCTCCGATGACGTAGTGCGTGAGCGCGTGCGTCATCCCGATGAGCCCGCCCCCGCCGACGAGGAACGCGATCTCACGCCACGGCGACGCGAGCGCGGGGGCGACCGCGACGATCGCCGCGCACACGGCCGTACCGAGCGACTCGAGGGCCACGCCGGTCCACGCCGGCAGCGCGATCGGCGTCGCGCGCAGGAACGCGTCGCGGTCGATCGCGGCGATGCGGTCGCCGTAGCGCTGGGGCGCGCCGGGCGTGCGCTTCACGTAGGCGACGGCCTTCCAGAACCCGAGCTTCGCGAGGTCGACGCGTCCGCCCTTCGCGAGGGCGTCCTCGCACGCGCCGAGCGTGCGCTCGATGCCATCCATCTCTGTTCCTCCTAAGGGGTAACTACTACGCCGCAGTAGTAGAAGCGTACTCGCGCGCGTGAGGCGGACGATCGCCGACGTGCTCGCGGATGCGCAGTCGCGACTGCGGCGCGTCACGCCTTCCGAGGCCTGGGACGCGATGCGCCACGGCTGGCTGCTCGTCGATACGCGTTCGAGCGACGACCGCCGCGACCGCGGGGTCGTCCCCGGCTCGGTGCACGTTCCGCTCAGCGTCCTCGAGTGGCGCGTCGATCCGACGTCGGGGTCGAGCGCGCCCGAGCTCGCGGGTCGCGAGGATCGCCTCATCCTGCTCTGCGCCGACGGCTGCTCCTCGAGTCTCGCGGCGATCCGCCTGCACGAGATCGGCTTCACGAGCACGACCGACGTCATCGGCGGCTTCACGTCGTGGCTCGAGCAGGGACTGCCGGTGACTGATGCGCAGGGTGCCTCCGATACGCGTAGTACGATCGACGCTTCGGCGAAGGGCTTCCTCCAGTCGCCGCGGCCATCGGAGGGGTAGTGACCGCGCGAGCTGACGGACGGGTCGCCGAGTTGTTCGCCGGCGTCGGGGGCTTCCGCCTTGGCCTAGAGGGGCACCCCAGCCTCGGCCTTGCTCCGACCGGGTGGCGCGTCGTCTGGAGCAACCAGTGGGAACCGGCTACTCGCCGCCAGGACGCCTCCGTTTGCTACGTGACCCGCTTCGGACCTGAGGGCCACACCAACGAAGACATCGCAAGGTGGCTGGACGAGGCCGAGGCGGGCCGCCTGACGCTGCCCGAGATCGACCTGGTGGTCGGCGGTTTCCCGTGCCAGGACTATTCGGTCGCTCGGGTCCTCAGCCAAGCGGCCGGGCTCGTGGGCAAGAAGGGTGTCCTCTGGTGGGAGATCCTCCGGCTGCTCAAGCTGCATCTGCCGCGGCTCATCTTCCTCGAGAACGTTGACCGGCTCCTTCGATCGCCCGCCGCACAGCGCGGCCGGGACTTCGGGGTGATGCTGCGATGCCTGGCGGATCTCGGCTATGTCGTCGAGTGGCGCGTCGTGAACGCCGCCGACTACGGCTTCGCCCAGCGGCGGCGCCGCACGTTCATCGTCGGGACACTGATCGGAGCAGGGTCGCCACCGTTCGACTGCGCCATGGATCACCTGCTCAGGGACGGGGTGCTCGCGCGCGCGCTTCCTGTGGAGTTGAGCGATGAGGCGACACCGCAAACGCTCTTGGACATGCCGACGGCACCGAACTGCGTTCTGCCTGCGGACGTCGTCGAAGTGAGCGACCGCTTCGCCTACGAGTTCGCGAATGCGGGCGTCATGCATGGTGGACGCGTGTGGACGGCGAGGGCCAGGCCTGTCTACGACGGGCCGCGCGTAACGCTCGGGGACATCGTCCTGAACGACGACCTTGTCGCGGACGAGTACTTCATTCCCAACGAGCAGTTGCCGCAGTGGCGATACCTGAAGGGCGCGAAGCGGGAAGAACGGACCGCCAGCAACGGCTTCCGATACTTCTACACGGAGGGGGCACTCCCCTTCCCAGACCCGCTCGACCAACCATCGCGGACGATCCTGACCGGAGAGGGTGGCTCATCACCATCGCGGTTCAAGCACGTGATCCGGACAGCGGATGACCGGTTCCGGCGGCTCACGCCCGTAGAACTGGAACGTCTTGACGGATTCCCCGACGGCTGGACGGACACCGGCATGACGGAGAAGCGTCGCGCCTTCTGTATGGGAAACGCCCTCGTCGTCGGCCTGATCTACCGCATGGCTGGGC
>Ga0233425_10004235_pt1 | contig 24455 bp, 16 predicted proteins | sample Watercolumn_Towu_2_FD_181712 | JGI IMG/M metagenome (GOLD analysis project Ga0233425, IMG submission 181712) | Freshwater microbial communities from Lake Towuti, South Sulawesi, Indonesia - Watercolumn_Towuti2014_140_MG | ecosystem: Environmental > Aquatic > Freshwater > Lake | place... | reverse complement strand
TCTTTTTTTCTTCGATGTTTTGCGCCGCTTCTTTTAATTTGGAATAATCATAATCCACATCCCGTTTGATTCCCTTTTTTTTCTCCAATCTTTCACTAGGAATTACCATTTTCGGAATCAAGGTCATTTTGGGCTCTTCGTATTTGGCCTTGACCCGATCGACAACCGACATTACTTTTTCAACCGAAACTTCTTCCATACCCAAACCGCCATGATCAACGCGCTTAAGCAATGTTTGTTTGGCATCGATTTTGTTTCTGATTCCCTTGAGATACGTCGTAATAACATGATCGAAGCGGACGCGCAAATCATCTGAACTGAAATTAATATGCAAATATCCGTTAATTTCCAGCATCATTTTTTCCAAAGGGCCGATCTCTCGCACCACCACGCTGGGTTGATTTTTGAAAGATTCTACTTTCTTGGCCAACTCTTGAACTTCCTTTTCATCATCCGGAGAAAAAAAGAACCCCGAACTTCTGACCGCCAGCCGATCTCTGAGCATTTCGTTTTCCGCGTGCGGCATGACCGAAGCGCTCACCGCGCTTTCGCTTTCATTGACCAAACCCAAATATTCTAAAACTCCAAAAAAAATTTTCTGCTTCAGCTCAGTGACCAAATCTTCAGCCAAACGAGCGTCCAGACTGAATTCAAATACTAAAAATTTCGCCAAATCAACCACTCGAATATCCTTGATCATGACCCGCATCACCACGGTAGCCAAATTGATCCGATATTTTTTTTCCAGCTCGCCTAAAGCCGCAATCACTTCCGGAGTCGAAACAACATTTCGAAGATCAGATGGCAAATCATTAAATTTTTGCAAAAAATCAAGCATAAATTATTTTTCCAACTTTCTTATTTCATCCATAATCGCGCGCCATTCCAGGCTGCCTTCCGGATATTTTTTAGCTAATATTTTCAAACCTTCGATTTTTTTTCGGCTGTTTATTTCCTCTTCAATTACTTTGCGTTCCAAACTGCTAACACCAAAACTATTACCGGTTTCTTGCAGATGATCAATCTGCCGCTCTTCATGAGTCTTGGGGACGCCCAACTTTTCTCTTTTGGGAATAACCTTTTCATCATCAATTGGAATAATTTCCCAATTGTCTCCGGTGTCATTAGGCATGCTTTCGGGAAAAAATTTCACATTGCGATAAAGAAGCAAAAGCTTGCGCACCAAGCGCTTGTCGTCCTCGTTTAAGCCTTTGCAATTCGGAGAACGCATTAAATAATCCGACAATTCAATCTCATCAAATATTCCCGAGCCCTTGCTACTGACAAAATCCTTGAGCCAGGCGGAGATGGTGAGGTGGGCAAGGTTCTCTTGATTGGAATAAAAAATCTTTTCAAGAGTATCAAAAAAATCAGCATCATCTTTGGCAACAGAAAATATTCTATAATTAAATTTTTCTTTGATGATGGAATCAGATTTTATTTCATTTATTAAATTATTTTTAAAAATTTCTTTTATGTAATTTGCACAATCCTGAACGCTGATTTCATTTTTACTGTTCAGGAAATTCAATCTTAATACTAAGGGTTGAAATATTTCCTCCTCCATTTCATTAAAAATTTTACTGGCAACACTTTCATTTATTTCGAAATTATTTTTTAAATATTTTTTCGCACTATGATAATCCAAATCATCCACAATCACAAAAATAAGCATCGGAGCCAAATTAATCCCATGTTTAACGCTCAACTTCTTAACTTTTTGAGAAACATCAATACTGTCAATTGTTAAAATCGACTCTAATGGCAAATTGCTAAATTTTTCTAATGCTTCTTCAATAATTGGCATAATTACGCTTTAATAACTTTTTCTTTATAATCGTCAACCGACATAGTGGAATCTTCGCCTTTGGCTTTTATTTGATTCATAACTTCTATCACCGGAGAAAAATTCGCGATATTAACACCGCCCTTTTCAGCAGCAGCCAAACCCTGCTTCCACCCCTGAATACTTTCCAAAATTTTATCCGGAACATTGATTCCTGATTTTTGCTTGGTTAATATTTCTCTCATTGATCTTTCTAGATTTTGTATGGCTTTAACCTGTTGAACGTCTGTTTTTGATAAAAATTCAATTAACTTCTTCTGAGTTGCCGTTTGCCCATCACTGCTATACAAAGAGCTTTTTCCAAAAAAAGGATCGCCTCCTTCAGCAATGGCAGTAGCTCTCTTTTGGGCAGTATCCTCTTCTTTTGCACCTTCTTTCGCCGCCTCGATCCACAACTCATTGGGACGATAATTCTTATGTTCAAAAAAAGGATTGTCTATTTTTTCCATTGCTTTTTTGTGCTCTTCTTCAATCCTTGCCTTTTCTTTGACTGCATCGCTTTGAAGTTTGTTGATTTGTCTTTGTTTATCCATGGGATCAAGACTTGAAATATTCACTTCGTTAATATTATCAGCAAGTTTACCATTAACTTTTTTAATGGCTTTTTCTTTTTTACCTATTGCTTCTTCTCTGGCTTCCCCACCATCATGATCAAGTTTTAATACTCTTTCTTTGTGCTCGTTTTCAGCTGTTTCCTTTGCAGATTTAAAAGCATTTTCTGCTTCTTGTGATTTTTGTTTAAATTCATTTTCAATACTGTTCTTTTCTCCTTCTCTATCCCTGCGATATGTCTTGTTTGGATCGAGTTTAGCCCTTGTGAACGCGTCTTCTCTCTCTTTTTTTAATTCCTCCATTTTAGCGTCTTTTTCTTTTTGGGCTTTATCTATATCACTATTTAAAATATCTTTTGAAGTACTAATATGTTCTTTTCTTTTCTCTTCACGTTCATCGTATTTATTTCTGCCTTTTGCCTTGTTGCCATGACTTTTTAAGGCCGCTAGCCCGGCAATACCAGCCGCAAGAGCCAATGGATTACCAAACGCTATTCCCGCAAGAGAAGCGGTTACACCCAGTGTTCCTTTTATGGCTCTACCAGTCTTGCTGTCAGCGATTTGACCAACATTTTTAATTGCCGCATTGTTGAGCCCCATCTTTTTCATGAATGCCAATCTGGCTTTGACTGATTTTTCTTTTCTTGATTTTACAATCCCGTCACTCCAATTTTTTGCCAATTGAGAAACAGGACCTTCCTCAGGGGTAACTTTTGCTACAGCACGCAAAGAAAGCAAACCAGCCTGTCTGCCTATTGTTTTACCTGCCCATTTTCCTCCAGTAATCGCCATCCCCTTTCCTTTGTTTATCGCCCCCATCCCCTTACCAATTGCTCCGCCGGCACGCGCACCAATTTGCTGCGAAACCATCAAGCCGCCCATGAGTAAGGAGATTGTGATAACGTATTGGAGAAATATTTTATTTTCGAAAAAATTATTTTTTAAAGATGATTTAAAATTTAATTCCTGAGCACTTGTAGCACCTATCGCAGTTTCAAACCTACTATTAGCCTCTTTATTATTTTCTGGTAGCAACTTACCAGCAGAGGGTGCGGCTGTGGATAATGCCAACCAAATAAAAAACGCCAACACCGGACCGATAATTACTTCCTTGGAAAATTCCGACCACCACTGGCTAGCATATTTTTCACCATGCGGAAAAGCGGCTCCGAAAAAAGCAATCGGCGACAAAATAGTATAAATCCAAAGCATCATAATGCGAAAAAGAAGCACAAAAAATATCACCACCATCACTACCAGGGTAATTAAAAGCATTATCAAGGCAGTCGCGATGCCGACAAAGGTTGCAAGACCCATATTTTCGTTCTGATCATTTCCTTTTTGCACCATGGTCAACATATCCTTAATGCCTAAATTATCAACCATCGCGCCTGTACCGCTGGCTTGAAAAGCGCTGACAAAGGTCAACATAATAACCTGAGAAAAATCAATAATAATGCCGGTAATCGTCCGGGAATAATTAATCAATACCGCCATGATTAATAGCTTGGGCAAAGTTTTTTTAATATTATAACTTTCTACCCGAAGAATTGTGGCAAAAGCGATCACCAGAAGGATCAAAACAAAAAACAGATTGCATAAATCACGTAAAACCACCCAGCCTTTGATGACAGTATCAACATTAATAAAATCATTATAGCTTGCTACCACTCCGATCCAGTAAATAATATGCACTAAAAGCCAGCCAATGAGGAGGGCGACGCCGTACACAAGCCAAGCGGCGCCTAGGATTATTTTGTTTGAAAACCAGGTTCCGAGACCTTTATTTTGTGATTGTGTGTCCTGTGGTTGTTGTCCAATGCTTGGGGGATCTCCTGCTGCCGCATCATTGACGGTGGCACACTCCACCCCTCCAATAAAAAAAACATAAAACACCAAAAAAACCACTAAATATTTTATAATTTTTTTATTCCAATTTGTCATTTTAAATTCTTAAAAACTTTAATTTTCTTATTTAACTAACTTTTTCTTTAACAACCTCTTTGATGATTTCAAACCAACCGAAATTAAAAACCAGATCAAAAATCACCATTACACTGGCAAATAAAATAATAATTCCCAAAAGTACTGCCAAGTCCAAAAATATCAAACCAGCCACCTCAAAGAGCCCGACGCTACGACTTGGTCCGCCCGCGTGTCCATATCCGGTTTTCCATTCATCGCCTAATTTACAAAATATCTTGTCACCCATCGGCAAAATGCGCATAAAAGCATGGATATTAATCCAGATAAGCGTCAAGCCGAAACTGGGTATTAGCATCACCCATGACCATCTAAGAAGCCAAGCCGTGCCCAGATGCGCGGGGTTGGCCATAATATTTTCTAATTTATTTTGAGCGGTTTCTTTGTTTTTGTCTTCTGCGGCTTGCGCCTGTAAGGTTTTCTCCCTTAGACTAGCTTCTCTTTCTAATGGCTGATCCGAACCTGCCTCGTTTTCTTCGTTCATCAGGGCTTGATGTCGCAATTCTCTTAATTGTAGTGCGTCTGTTGACATTGTAGTTTCTTGCCATGCTGATCATCCCACGGCAGACGAAGCATCGCTCGAACAAAATCGAAGAGATTCCTCCGCTGCGGTCGGAATGACAAACGTTTTTTTGATCAAAATAACAATATTCTTTGTCATGCCGAAGCTTGTCGAGGCATCGCTTGGATTTTGTCAAAGAGATTCCTCCGCTGCGGTCGGAATGACAAACGTTTTTTTGATCAAAATAACAATACTTTTCTCTCTTGTCATGCCGAAGCTTATCGAGGCATCGCTTGGATTTTGTCAAAGAGATTCCTCCGCTGCGGTCGGAATGACAAAAATGAAAAATTCAAAATAACAATATTCTTTGTCATGCCGAAGCTTGTCGAGGCATCGCTTGGATTATTCTTTTAATAAATTACTAAACAAATCCTCCCAGTGGGGATTTTGAGTTTTTATTAAAAACTCTTTCTTTTTTCTGTTCCAATTTTTTAACTGTTTTTCTCTAGTTATTGCATTTTCTACGTATTCAAAATATTCATAATACAACAATTTATCACAACCATATTTCTTTGAAAAACCTTCAACTAATTTATTCTTATGTTCACTCATCCTTCTAAATAAATTATTAGTCATGCCAATGTACAATGTTCCTGAAATACTTCCCAAAATGTATACATAAAAATTGTATTCTCTGAAAAAAATTTTCATAAGTATAATTTTTATATTCAAGAGATTCCTCCGTTGCGGTCGGAATGACAAAAATGAAAAATTCAAAATAACAATATTCTTTGTCATGCCGAGGCTTGTCGAGGCATCGCTTGGATTATTTCAAAGAGATTCCTCCGTTGCGGTCAGAATGACAAAAATGAAAAATTCAAAATAACAATATTCTTTGTCATGCCGAAGCTTGTCGAGGCATCGCTTGGATTATTTCAAAGAGATTCCTCCGCTGCGGTCGGAATGACAATACATTTTTCTACTTTTCCGTCACTACCACCCAGCCGTTAAATTCATAATAACCGTCACGGCAATACGGATAAGCTCCGGAGCAATTCAAATCTGATTCGCAAGACGCGTTGTTGGTCGCGTTGGAAGCGTTGACGCATTTATTGTCGAACATGCATGGTCGATTGTCGCTGCCTTCCGTGCACCAGCCCCAATTGTCTTTGATTTTAACTTTTGGCTTGGCGACGCAACAAGCAGAAGTGTTCGGACAGGTGTAACCGCTGCTTTGCCCGTCAAAATTATTGGCAACCGCTCCCGCGTCTCCGCAATAAACAGAATTTTCGCCAATCGATCCTCCGATATTCTGATCGTAGGAATTCTTGGCCTTCATGTCCCAATAAGTATATAAATGATACATTTGGTGAGGATTTTTTTCATTGATCCGATCCCTAAGTTCCACTCCGGTAACCACCAATTCTTCATCATCGCCCCATTTGACGCCTTGCATCACGACCGGCATTTGATTTTCATCCAACAAAGAATTAAACGTGAAATTAACAAAACCGCCTTTTTTGAGAAGCACGTTGCCACTATTACCGCCTTCCAGTGACATGCTGGTCACTTCCGGCTTAATGCCGCAGTACTCGCTATTTGCTCCCGGCCTGGTGCGATTTCCGGTTCCATTGCAAGCGGTAGTTGGCGCAGACCAGATTAAGGACGGATCCGACACCGGCTGATAGTGCGAAGTAGCCGCATCCCAAACCCAGCCGCCATAGCTCTGGGCAAAGATTCTCTTGATCGTCCAAACTGGATCGGCTCCAAAATTAATCGGCGTACAAACTCCTTCGCCGGAAGAACACTCGGCCTTGCTTACCACATCAGCTCCGGGCAGATCCAAGCATAATCTATTCGATATGGAACATTTGCCAAAGGTTAAACCAGTGGCATTGACCGCGCTATAAGGAAAGCCGGCATTAACGGTATTTTGTTGCGATGATGGCCTGAAATAAATCGGCTGAAATCCGGCTTTGGCGTCGCCATCCCAACTAAACGGATCACTGGAAATCGGCGACACCATGGAGCCGAAAGGCGCGCTGTTTAATTCATAAGAATAGCCATTGGGATTCGTCAAATAATCACTACCCTGATAAACTCTGGCTGACCAAAATTTATTATGCCCGACATCATCAACGACTTTGACGATTTTTTTGCAATAAGCAAAAACATCGTCGTATAAAGACTGGGTGCTTGGATCATAAAATTTCAAACCTGAATCTGCCTCATTAAAGGAAAAAGAAGCAGCATTCACTTTGTGAAAACCATCAAATTTATACCAGCCACTACCTGCTGTAATTTGCCCATCATACCAAGAACCTCCGTGAATCACATATGGCTGACAATCAAAAAGACATCCTGTTTGAGGTGGCTGAATCCAGAAAAAACAGTAATTACCGCAACCGGCTCCAAGATTTCCATTTACCCATCCTGGAACATTTGACGCAATCGCACCACTTTCATCTTGACTATAAGCACCATTTTGTCCCTTTCTATACTCCACCGGCATCAACACCTCCGCCTCGGCGCAATAATACACCGGCGCTTTTCCATTATATCCCACTCCTTCATCAATGCCGTCGCCTTTTACTTTATCGATCGGATACCACATCAAGCACGCCTCAGAGCCTCCCGGATTTCTGTCATATTCCATGCAATAACCAGACAAGCCCTTAGCTCTTTTGCCAGAATCCTCGTAATACTCGCAAGACAAAGAATCGCTTTCCGGATACAATCTGCAAGTTTGCGAAACATAATCATAAGAAGCGCCAACTTTCTTAACGCCGATCGAAGGCTTAATCTTGATATCATCCACAAAAATATTACCAACACAATTATCGTTTCCAGCCACATCCTGGCACGAAGTATTAGACACCACATCATAAGAAAAGAGATGAATCTTTATAAAAGAAGTATTCGGACCGGTTCTAAATTTAGTGTAATAATCATCCCATTTCATGCCTCCCTGGATGTCAGACAAAACCGTGCTTACAGGCGCGCCGGAAGTATTCATAATGCCATTAGCCAATAATGTGCCGCTATTATAACCATAAATCGCGACAGCAAAGGAAACTTTTTTACCATCTTTGCCGGAAAAATTGCTAGTATCCGCAAAAGCGCTTAAAATATATTCCACATTCGGCTCAACACTGATAAATTCGGACTGCGGAGAATAACGGCTATCCTCACTACTCATCTTAAGAACTGATCTTCCATCAGGAGTTTTTCCAATGCCTTCGTTTTGATTAGCAACCGGATTATTAATCACAGAAAATAAATTTTCATTCCATTCTTTTGGACTATAAGTGCTCCAACCTATGGGTTTAAGCTGGGAAGAATAATATTCAAAACTGCCATTAGGGACTTTGGCCATTTCGCCATCTTGCTTCATGGTTCCAAACGAAACATAACCGGCGCGCAAAGAATCACTGTCAGAGTGTCCGGGCTTAACATAACCGGAAAAATTCAAAACGCTTTTTTTGTCAAAAACAGTCGGAACAATGATGTTGTTTTTGCTTTCCACAACAAAGTTGGAACAATTGCCATTTTTGTCAAAACTATCGCAAAGACCAATGTCATAACAAACATTTTCTCCGCCTTCGTCCTTAATAAAACTCTTACAAGCCAGCCATTTGTCGCACACGCGGTTTGGCTCCACCTTTAATAATTCATTGGAATCAACCGTGTCATTGATCGGATTAATCGTGGTTGGATTGGCAGTGTTTTTGTCCGCGTCATAAATCAAGCTATTTTTTCCAACGCCGTTTTGCGAACGTTTATTAAACAGCACGCAACCAGTCTTGAAATCTACCACGCCATTGCACTCTGTCTTATTTTCGTCTTTAGCTAACTGATAATCCACTACCGCTTTTTTAAGCTCCACCTTTCTAAGGAGAGCGGGATTGTGGGAAGCATCGTTAACCACAACTTTGGCCGAAGTATTAATAATAGAATAAAAAGTTTTACTGACCCGTCCAGAAGTCGCCGGAGTTGCCAAAGAAATCGTATTTACGCCCGCGGTTTCATTGTCACTCTTTATTTCCAAAAGATTGTTACCTGTGACCTGAAGAGTGGCACTCAAGCCGCTTCCCTCAACCGCAAAAACATACAAAGTATTAGCCTCCAAATCAATATCCTGCTCACCATTGCTTGCCGCGCTCCAACCGTCGGCGATCTCGGTCGTTGCCGGATTGCCGTCATCATCGACATTTTGTGAAAAATCAGAATTAAAAATAGTGCTAGGACTAAAGACTGACATCGGATCAATATACTCTGTGCATCCAGAATCGGAAACCGAACAAATTCCGGTCCAATTGTAACCGTTTGGATCTTCCGTGGGCTGATCGATCTTGTTACCGCTGCCGCCAATGCCAAAAGTCTTCAAAGGGCTAGTGTAGCAAGGATAATCGACTTTATCTTGAACGCAGGAATAATAACATTTTTGATCAATGCAAGAATAATAATCTTTATTCGGATCAGAATCGCAATCCGCTGACGTAGCGCAAGTAGCCGGACCGGCGGCGTACAATCCGCAATCCGCTCCGGATTTGCACGCATCATCCGTTCCCAAAACCGCGCCATCAGCATTCATATCGCAACGCATCATCTTTTTTTGGAACCAGCCAAAACCGGTCGCGCCCACATTGGCCTCCTGGCGCCACTCGCAAGTCTGATCACCCGGATTTTTAAAATAATCAATTCCCTCTTCCGTGGTCCATTCTTCGCAACCAGCATCAGACTGGCCGCACAAACTGGTCGCGTATCCGTCCGGATTGTTCAAAAGATATTTATCAGTAAAAAATTCCTGATCCAGGTAAGGCGACACCTCGCCCAATCTCTCACAGCCCCTCTCTTCTGAAACGCATTCTTTAGTCTGATCATAAACCACATAACGTATGTCATCTTTTGCCAAAGAAATGCAATCATCCTCGCCCGCATCACAGGTGCCGTTGATATTTGTATCATTAATCAGACTGGCTTGATGATTGTTGGAATTTTTTGTGTCAATCATCATTTCGCAACCAACAGCGCCATCTTGGCACAATTCGCTGAATTGTCTTAAATAATGAATATTTTGATCTGAATCAGCGTATTCTTCACAGCCCAAATTCCAATCCGGTCCGCGATAATTGCCAAAAATATCATCATAACAAACCTCCGGAATCTTGGAAGAATTTTTAATCAAGTAATATTTATCAATAATTTCAGTCAAAACAATATTATCAATATAATAATCACCATCTGATTCGATGGTTAAAAATTCATTCAAAAGAACCTCATGATCCAAAACGGTTAAATTGATTTCAACAATCTGCCAATTATGGCTTATGGACAAAGCCGAAACCACGCCGCCAAAAAAAGACGAAGTGGCAATGCCATTGGCAAAATAAATATTGGTAAAATTATTACCCGCGCTGCCGTTTAAAGTATTTTTCTTGGCCAAAAAGCTCAGATGATACGACTTGCCGTCTCTGACGATGCCGCTAACCGGATAGCTGATCGCGGTAGCCGTATCGCCTTTGCCAACCGCCAAAGAATGTTCGCCCACGCGCAATGATTCGGTGTCAACAAAATAATTGGTTCCATTGTTTAGCTGCCAACCGATTTCATTGCCTTCAAAATAACTCTGAGAAACAATTCGCGTATTCGCGCCAGCGCTGCCGCTGTATTCCCTACAACCGTTCTGGCTGGCGGAGCACTGTTTGCCCTCATTAGGAATAGCCATATAAACGCAGGCTTTTTGATCAAAGTCCCATTTGCCGTTGCCTTTACAAATATTGCACTTCTCCAAACCAACGCCCGGAGTCGGATCCCAACAAGAAACTAAACCGTCAGAAGAAGCTTCGGAGCACAAAACGCCACCACTACAAGTCGCGCTATCGGAAATCGACGGATCGTCATTAATGGCTGTCATTCTAAAAGGATGACAATCGCCGCTGCAGGTGATGGTATAAGGATAAAAAGCGTAAGAAATATTACCAGACTTGCTGTAAAACTCCATGCACATGCTGTTATTGAGCAGATTATAGGTCGAGGAATCGCAAGTCAAACCGTCAAAAACCGTATCATAAACATACGGTCCGTCAATATTGGAATCGCCCCTGAGTTTGTGGACTTTTAGTTGATAGCCAGCCTCTGACGATCCTTCCCAAGTATAAAATTCATCGCAAGTCGGCTCGTCTTCTCTGGTGCATTGCCTCAAATAGCTATAATATTCCAAATCTTCCGCTCCGTATTCATCGGGATTTTTGTCGCCCACTCTATCCAAATTTGTAAATTGTTCGCAACCCACATATTCCGCCGAGCAACTATCGGATAAGCGCGGAATAATATTGTCTTCCCTTTCGGAATCAAAAAATGTTTCAGTTTGCAAATAAGAATCATAATCAACACAAGACTGATCGCAATAATCCATGGTAGTCACCCGAGCCGGCACGCTCATGCCATCCTTGGTGGCGGTAAATAATTTGCAACCAACCTCATCCTGGCTGCATTCTCTGACATATTCGCCGCAAACTTCCGGAGCATTTTCCTTGAGCGCTAAATTAAAGGGATAATTTTCATAACAAGCCAAAGACAAATAACCGGGTAAAAGTTTTTGATAAAACTTTCCGGTTTGTCCGTATTCGGAAAAATTAGTGGGCGACCCGCCTCTTTCGACTTTAAATCCATCAATCAAACAACAATTATTATTGGCGCAATCATTGCCGTCGGTAATGCCTGTTACTGAAAACCATACTTCTGATCCGGCGGTAAAATAATGAGTAGTCGCGTATTTTTGCCATTCTCCGGTCGTTTCCAAAGTTGATGATGAAAATTCCGCCAAACCTTCACTTCCGATGGCAATCGAACCGTTGGTTCCGCAATTTTTAGCAAACAAAGAAAGAGTGTAAGCCTCATCCGTCAAATCCAACGCCAATCCGCTAAACAAAGGCACGGACATGGCCGCAATATCGGATGAAAGATGAACGCTTTTATCGCCAAATACTTTATCCTGATCATAAGCGCTGAATCCATCTTCAAAACCATTGTATAAATTCACGCCATTGCCGGCGCTTAACCGTATAAATTCATGGCAACCTTCTTTGTCGCTCTCGCACGCAACCGCGTCACGGTCAAAATGAAGCGATTGCGAAGATTTATTCCAATCATATTTGCCGCTTGAGGCGTCATATCCGCTGGGATCACCGGCTATTTTGTATTCTCGGCAACCGGCATTATCGGCCGAGCAGTTATTTTGGTTGTAATCCAAAGTATTTTCCAAATAAGAAACAGTTTTACCATCGCGCGTTCGGAAAGTTTGGCAAGTATTATAATTCGGATCGCAAGAATCATTGCCAAAATTCCATTTGCGACGCTCTTCTGTACAATATCCGTAAATATCGCAAGATCCGTCATTTTTTTCCTTAATGCAAGATTGCTCATCAGCGCAATAATTATCATTTCTAGAAATAACTCTCTGACTATCAGCGCCTGTTCCGGTCACCTGATCGGTCAGCAGTTCCGGTCCGTATCCTTCTCGCTTGCAATAATTCAAAGGCGCCTTAAGCACCCAGCTCGGATCTACTAAGCCGTTACACCAGGATTCTTCGTAGCCCTCGTATTCATCATTGGGATCAAAACAATCCACCAAATCTTTCAAATTTTTTGTACCGCTAGATCCAGCTTGCGCCGCTTTGATCAACGCGAAAAAATCATCATCACTCTTCGTCACTTCCGGATTGTCTTTAATATATTGCGCCGCCAATTCCCAACCAACCGGCAAAATCCTGAATTTACGAAGAATAATCATGGAACGATAGGGATAGCCTTCATTGAATTTCGGTTCCAATCCATCAGAAGTAAAGCCAAAAATACCCTGAGGGCTCAAATAACCCTGGGACAGTGCTTCGCCGATTGTCATCTTCTGCTCGATGGCCTGTCGGAATTTATCGGTAATGACGCAATTAGTCGGACCGGCTTTATTGGGATCCGGACACATGGTTAGTTCCGCTAAAATATCATAATCCCCTCTAATCGCGAAATTCGGTTCAATAATTTTATTAAAGCGATTCTTGACGACTTGCGTTCCTCCGCCTCCGCCGGTCGCATGATAATTCGAAAGTCCGTAATCGCCCGAATACGGCGAAGAAATTGAACCTTTTCCACTGGCCAAATTAGCCATCAATTTATTAAAAAGCGATATTGCCAGCTGATTAAGAAAAACATTCGCAGCATCTTGAAAAGTACCAGTAAACGCAGTCATTCCACCAGCTTTCAACTTGGCGTTTAATTCCATTCTGTATTTAACTTGATCGACTACAGGTAAACCCTCTATTTCCCCAGAAACACCAGTAACATCTAGCCATCCCTGCTTAACCTGAAGATCTTTAAATTTTGCATTAAGCTCTGCCTCGGTTTTTTCTGTCAAAAAACCGGTTTGAATAGTTAAAGCTTGACCAAGATCGTTGGATGCAGGATTAAACATGTCTTGAAATCTATTCAAAAAATCAGCACGAGATAGTTCTTGATCCCAATTTTTTTTCATTTCAGTAAAAGTACAACTTGGCTTTCGTGGTTTTTGCATATTAACCAAACCTATAGTTATACCAAATTTTACATCAAAATCAGGTTCGCAAAGATTAAATTGCCACTCTTTGCTTAATTTTCCAATAAATTCACCTGCAAAATTATCTCCAACATTGGTAATATAAGTTCCCCAATCTTCTGTGATAAATAATGGCTTTTGCCCCTTTCCACCGGACCCCAGCCAGGTGGCAGTATCATAAGCCACTGTATTCAAAGCCTTATTTAGAGCTGACCAAAAAGTTTGAGAAACAGAATTTTTTAAAGACTCTGATACAAATTTTTGATATATCATATCCTTTAAATCCGCTGCTTTTTCTTGAACCCATCCTATTATTGTCTGCTTAACTACTCCTTTATCGTCAACTTTAATTTGACCACCTGCTAAAGCACCCTCATATCCAAATGGATCACTTGTATCATATGACCATTCCGCAAAAACGTCTATGGCTAATAAAAAATTAAAAACAAAAACACCGACCAATACCACATTTTTCCACTTTATTTTATTGTCTTTTTTTCTAAACATTTAATATAAGGCGAATTTGCAAATTGTATGCAAACTACAATTGTGTATGAATATAAATTATTTTGACTTAAAGCCTATTTCTTTTTTGTTTTCTTTTTCTTCACTTTTTGTTAAGCAATTAATCATTTGAAATATTTCCTTGATTGATTTTCCTTGAATTGTTTGATTTTTTTCCAATTTTTCAATTTTATTTGCTAAATCCTTGTATGAATCAGCCATTCTTCTTATTTTGATAAAAACTCTCACTATTGCAATATTCATTTCTATGGCCTTTTTTGATTTTAATACACTGGAAAGCATGGCAACTCCGTGCTCTGTAAAAACATTTACATTGGGCGAGTGCTTAATATTTGAACTTATCACAATTTGTGATAAGTTGTTTATTTCATTTCTTGATAATGAAAACATAAAATCACCAGGAAATCGATCAATATTTCTCTTAACCGCCTGATTTAACACCCTTGTTTCAACGCCATATATTTCCGCCAAATCACTATCCAGCATCACTTTTTGACTGCGAATCAGATATATTTTATTTTCAATTTTTTCCAATGGAATTATATTAGACATTTTGTATTTTATTGCTTATTCAATGTTTCCTGATATGACTTCATTAGATCCTCATCACTGATTTGATTTAAAACATTTTGATCCATGCCGGACTCAATCAGCACCTTGCGCAAAGAAGCCGCGTCCATTTGTCCGGACAAAGCTTTGTTGATGTCTTCCTGGCTGGATTGATTTTGCAAAGTATTCAAATTTTGCTGAGATATTTCCGGCACAATCGCTTGTCCGTTACCCTGCGGTAAAATTTCTTCTTTTTCTGCTTGTTCCAAATTACCAATACAATCTCGACCAACCGGACAATTGGGGTCATTATCGCTATCTAATTCCTCTTTATCACTAAAACCATCGCTATCACTATCCTCCAGATAAGGCGAAGTTTTGTAAATATTTAATTCTTCGTAATCATTTAAACCGTCTCCGTCCGTGTCTTTTTGGCTCAAGTCTTGGTTGGATTGATTTTCAATGTCAATGCTAGCATCGGTTATCTGAGTGGACTTGGGCAAGGGGCCGGCTAAATTTTTCTTAAAAGAAATCATCCAGACAATAATCACGAAAAAAGCAAAAAAAGCCAAAACCGCTACAGCGATCTTCTGGCTTCTGGATAGAGGTTGAGGAGAAATTTGAACTTGCCCAATGTCTTGTTCAACGCCTTCAACATTAGTATTTTCTTCTGTTATTTGATTTTCTTGCATGGAGAATTTTATTTTATCAACAGGTACTTAAATTATAACATATTTTTCAAATTCTTCCAACAATTTTTTCCAATCTTCCACTGATAATTCTTGCGCTCTTATCTTTTCGTTAAAACCTGCTTTCTGGATCAGCTCTGCTGCTTTGGTCTGTGAAATATGATAGCCGCCGGCTAGATTATTTTTGAGCATTTTCCTTTTGGAGCTAAAGCCGTGTTTTACCAAGCGAAAAAATAATTTATTGTAGTCGATAGAATCACTCCTTGCCTCCCCTTTGGCTAATGAGATAGACTCATCGTATCCCCTCCCTTTACCAAGGGGAAGGTTGGGGTGGGTTTTTATTTTAATAATTGCCGAATCCACTTCTGGAGCCGGATAAAAATCACCTTTGGACACAAATTCAATGATCTCAACATCAGCAAAATACTGCACCGAAATTGACAAAAGACTCATTTCTCCCGGTTGCGCGCAAATACGCTCGGCAACTTCCTTTTGAAGCATGAGAACCATCATGTGCGGCTGACACAAGCCTTTTTTGTCTTTTTTTTCCGCTGACCAGGGCGGCAATTCGAGAAATTTTCTTAAAAACACCGAAGTTATATTGTAAGGCAAATTAGCAACAACCTTATACTGGCCAATGGCGGATAAATTTATATCCAAGACATTCTCATTTAATATTTCGACATTTTTAATTCCTTCTTTTTTAAAATTGTATTTTAAAATATTGGCTAATTTGTCATCCAATTCTATGGCAATCACTTTTTTAACCTTTTGCGCCAGTTTTCTGGTCAAAAATCCCAATCCCGGACCAACCTCCATGATCACATCATCGGATTTCAAATCCGCCGTCGCCACGATATCATCATAAACTTTTTCATTAATCAAAAAATTCTGCCCCTTGGAACGAGCCGGTTTGATATTGTTTTCTTCGCAAATTTGGATGGTTTTTTGATATAAATTCATTGATTTATTCCCGATGATTTTTCATTCTCCGAATAACGCTATTTTGAATCCTTGAAAAATCTTTTTTGCTTTTTCAAAATAACCGTCGTTTTTAGCCAGACAGCCGGAACAGCCTCCGGCCGATGCCAAAACGCCATTATCCATCAAGGCGGGAGACATGCCGCCGGCAATCAACTGTCCGCCGGATGTCAATCCGGCTTGAGCGATGGCGGTATTCAAAAACAAAGCGCTATCCCCCATGCCGCCGGCCGGCGTGCCGGAAACATTGGAATGAATAAGGCACTGCGGCTCGGTTAGAATGGCTTGGCACCAAGTGCCGCCAATGCAACAGCGGCAACCAGCCGGAGAACAGCAAGACAACCGGCATTGCGTGATAACGGAGTTCAGTAATCCGATCTGATAAGGATACCCAGCAGAAGCGGATTCAGCATACTGATACATGGAATAATCAAAAAACTTCAAACCAAAAAACAAGACCATGATTAAAATTGAAGTAAAAATCCAAATTTTTTTATTTTTAATTAACTTTGTCATATTTTATATTATACCAAATTTTTAAAATATGTTAAAATGAATTTAAGGCAATACAATAAACATAATTTTTGAATAAAATAATTCCAATGAAAATAATTTTATACGCAATTTTAATACTACTTCCGCTTTTTTCAACCTTGGCCCAAGAAAATTTATGCCAAAAACTAGCCGGCCGCATACTCCTGGAAGTAAAATCGCATGGTGAAGCCTGGTATATAAATCCCGGGGATTTGAAAAAATATTTCCTAGGGCGTCCGCAGGAAGCTTTTGCTCTGATGCAAAAATTCGGAATCGGCATCACTGATAATGATTTAAAAAAAATCCCGCTAGGCAGTCTATCCGAAGATGACCGAAAAAAAGATTCAGATAACGACGGATACGATGATTACACGGAAATACAAAACGAATACGACCCCTACGGACCGGGTAAACAAAACATTGATTCAGGTTTTACCAAAAAACACTTGGGTAAAATTTTTATACAGACAGAAAAACAAGGCGAAGCCTGGTATGTAAATCCCGTTGACCAAAAAAGATATTTTCTTAATCGTCCGCAAAACGCTTTTGATATTATGAAAAAATTAGGACTCGGCATAAGCACCGAAGATCTTGCGCCGATAGCTATCGGCATTCTTTATGACGAGCTTGATACTGATTCGACAAAAAACGACTCTGTTAACGAAGACGTTATCAATCAAGCGGCGCAAGCCATCCGTTCCGGAAACAAAGAAACGGCTATAAAATATTTTATCCCGGAAATGAGCAGGGCTATTGAATACACGATTGATTTTCTCAATCCCGAAGGACGTTTAGCGCTAGGCAACATCCTTTCCGGCTCTCGCCTAGAATCTTCTTCTGAAAACAAAAAAGTATACCGAAACGAGGTATACTTTAACGGTGAAGAAATTCCTGTGTATTTTTATATAGAAAAATTCAATAACACTTGGTTGATGACTAACTTATAACAATATTTACCAATTTTCCTTTGACAAAAACAACTCGTAAGATTTTTTTACCAGCAATGAATTTTTTAATCTTTTCGCTCTCAAGGGCGATTTTTTTTGCGTCTTCTTCTGTAATTTCTGGCGTAACTTCAAGAGTGTCGCGAAGTTTGCCATTGATTTGAACAACCAATTGAATCGTTTCGTCCAAAATTTTATCCGGATTGTACTGCGGCCATGCTTCTTTAAAAATACTTTCCTGGTGCCCTAACTTTTCCCACAAATCTTCCGCAATGTGCGGAGCAAACGGCGCTAATACCAAAACCAGCTTTTCTACCGCCGCCTTAGGCAAAGCATCATACTTCCCCATCTCATTGACCAAAATCATCATCTGCGAAATAGCGGTATTAAACTTGAATCCCTCAATATCTTCGCCCACTTTCTTAATGGTTTTATGAACAGCCGCCACCAGACTGCTGGACACGCTGGAACATTTTCCATCGCGGCAATCACACTCGCTTAATTTTTTATTTTCAACGATATTAACAACTTTTTCTAAAAATTTCCTAACGCCGACAAGCCCGCTGGTGCTCCAAGAACAAGATTGAGAAAAGGGCCCCATAAACATTTCATAAACGCGCAGAGCGTCAGCTCCGTACGCTTCCACGATATCATCCGGATTTATGACATTGCCCCATCTTTTGCTCATTTTTCTACCATCTTCCGCCATGATCAGACCGACATGCTGGAGTCTTTTAAAAGGCTCGTCATTTTTTACCACGCCAATATCGTGCAAAAATTTATGCCAAAAACGCGCGTAAATCAAATGACGCGTGGCATGCTCGGCGCCGCCGACATATAAATCAACCGGCGACCAATATTTTTCTTTAGCTTGATCAACCAATGCTTCATTGTTGCGCGGATCAATATATCGCAAATAATACCAGCTTGATCCCGCCCACTGCGGCATGGTGTTTGTTTCTCGCTTGGCCGGTCCGCCGCATTCCGGACAAGAAACATTCACCCAATCCGCGATATTTGCCAAGGGGGATTCGCCTGTTCCGGATGGTTCATAGTGCTTCACATCGGGAAGTTCAACCGGCAAATCTTTTTCCGGCACGCCGACCGCTCCGCATTTTTCGCAATGAATAATCGGTATCGGCTCGCCCCAGTATCTTTGGCGGCTAAAAACCCAATCTTTCAGCTTGTAATTTACTGTTTTTTGGCCGACGTTGTTTTCTTTTAACCATTGAATCATTTTTTCTTTCGCTTCCTTGGTTAAAAGTCCGTCCAAAAATTCCGAATTAAAATTTACTCCTTCATTAGAAAAACAAGCGTCGCTGAATTTTTCACGCGACTCCGACTGACAAGGCTTTACCACTTCAATAATATCTATTCCGAATTTTTTAGCGAATTCATAATCGCGCTCATCATGCGCCGGCACCGCCATAATCGCGCCGGTTCCGTACCCCATCATGACATAATCCGCCACATAAATCGGGATTTCTTTTTTGTTGACCGGATTAACGGCTGTCAAACCTTCGATCTTGATTCCAGTTTTATTTTTTTGAAGTTCGGTTCTCTCCAGATCAGACTTAGCGGAAGCTTGTTTTTGGTATTTTTTGATTTCATCAATATTTATTAGAAACGATTCGTAATTTTTAAGCAATTCATGTTCTGGCGCCACCACCATATACGTAGCGCCGAACAAAGTGTCCGGCCTGGTGGTAAACACCTCCAAGTAATCCTTTTCGTCGTTGTTTTTTGAGCGCGGATGAGAAATTGAAAATTTAACAAGCGCGCCTTCCGATCTTCCAATCCAATTCTTCTGCATCTCCTTGATGGCCGGCTCCCAATCAGGCAGTTTTTCCAAATCTTCCAGCATGCGATCGGCATAATCCGTAATGCGCAGCACCCATTGCCTCATAGGCTTTCTTTCGACCTCGCTCTCGCATCTTTCACAACGGCCATTTTCCAAATCCTCTTGCGCTAATCCGGTTTTGCAGCTCGGACACCAAATAATCGGTTCACTGGATTCAAACGCCAATCCTTTTTTGAACATCTGGAGAAAAATCCACTGCGTCCATTTGTAATACTCCGGATCAGTGGTATTGATTTCCTTGTCCCAATCGTAAGTAAAGCCAAGCTTTTCCAATTGGCTTTTAAAAGTGGCGATATTTCGTTCATTCATTTTACGGGGATGAACTTTGTTTTTTAAGGCAAAATTTTCCGCCGGCAAACCAAAAGCGTCCCAACCCATCGGATGCAAAACGGAAAATCCCCGCATCATTTTCAAGCGAGCAAAAATATCCGTCGCAATATACCCCTTGGGATGACCGACATGTAAACCCGCTCCAGACGGATAAGGAAACATATCCAAAATATAATATTTCTCTTTGGTGAAATTATCTTCAACCTGGTATAGATTTTTCTCCTTCCATTTTTTCTGCCATTTGGCTTCGATTTTTTTATGGTCGTACATATTTTTACAAGTTAGCCCCAAAGGGAACTAACGCAGTCCGCCTCGGGCGAAATAATTTAATGATATTGTCGTTTGCAACCCTCCGTCCAAGACAGCCTGTAAAGAAATTAAAAATCCTTTATGACAAAATAATGCCCACCGGACAATGGTCCGAACCCATAATTTCCGGTTTAATAAAGGCCTTTTTAACGTCTGTAATCATTTTATCAGACACGCAAAAATAATCAATCCGCCAACCGATATTATTTTTTCTGGCGCCGGCGCGGTAGCTCCACCAGGTGTATTCCTGCTTGGCGGGATAAAAATGCCGATAAGTGTCGATAAACCCCAAATCCAAAAACTCCGTCATGGAAACGCGCTCTTCCGAAGTAAAGCCGGGATTGCCGACGTTTTCCTTGGGGCGCGCCAAATCAATCTCCTGATGAGCCACATTAAAATCACCGGTCACGATAATCGCTTTTTTCTTTTTAAGCTTTTTTAAAAATTGATACAAAGCCTGATTGAAATCAATCTTGTACCGCAGTCGCGACAACTCATGATTGGCATTGGGAAAATAAGCATTAACCAAAAAAAAATTTTCAAATTCTAAAATTTGCGCCCGCCCCTCTTTATCAAAAAAATCCTGACCGATTCCATTGCGTGCGGAAACAACCTTGAGGCATTCTTCTTGATTGTTTTTTACAAGAATCGCCGTGCCGCTATATCCCGGACGCTCCGCACTGTTCCAATAAACGTCGTATCCTGGAAAAATTATTTTATCATCCGCTGAATTTTTTCTGGCGTCGCTCTGCAATCCTTCTTTGTCGCGAGCCGCTTCCGAGATTTTTATTTCTTGCAAACACAAAATATCCGGATTTTCTTTTTTTAAAAAATCTAAAAAATTTTTTTTCAAAATCGCTCTCACGCCATTAATATTCCAACTATAAATTTTCATAAATTATAATTTTTTATACGATTCACTGACTATTAATTAAGAGATTTAATTTTATTTGGAGTTTTTATAAAAAAATGGTATAATTTTATTATAATACGAGTTTTAATATTTTAGCATTTAAAATCATTCGCGTAAACAAAAAAATCAACTGCTTTATGAATAAACCATGGTACAAAAAATGGTGGGGTATAGTTTTGCTATTATTGTTAACTTTTTCTTTCGCTCTTTCTATCGCTTTCGGCTTTTTAATTATTCATATTTTAAAAAACCCGGCGCTAAACCAAGCACCTTCAGACCAAAAAATTTCGGAAATTCCCCCACTGATTATCGGAGAAAATAATTACTGGCTCGGAGCGGCCAATCCCAAGGTCACGATTGTTGAATTTGCTGATTTTGCCTGTCCCTTTTGCAAGACTTCCTTTCCAAGCATTCGCGAGCTGGGCTTAAAATACCGCGATGATGTCAAAATAATTTTTCGCGATTTTCCTGTGATCGCAGAACATTCTAAGAATTTAGCCCTGGCCGCCAGGTGCGCCGGCGAACAAGGTCTTTTCTGGATTATGCACGATAAATTATACTTAAATCAAAATATCAGCACCGATCAACAAATCAAACAACTTACCAAAGAAATCGGAGCCAACGAAGAAAAATTCAACATTTGCTACGACAAGAAAAAATACCTGACTCAGATTGAAAAAGATTATTTGGACGGACAAGCGCTGGGCATCACCGGCACACCGACCTGGTTCATTAACGGCCAAAAAATTTCCGGAGACATTCCCTTTGAAAAATTCGATGAATTAATTAATAACATACTAACCTCCAAATAACAAATTATAATTTCTAATGGTTGGTGCTTAAAAAAATATTTTTAGGCATTGGATATTAAAAATTAGAATTTTTTTAGAAATTTTAATTTAGAAACTTAGAAATTTAAAAAAATATGTATCAAATAAGAATTCATGGACGTGGCGGACAAGGCGTTGTGACCGCCGCCGAACTAATCGCAATCTCGGCTTTTATCGAAGGCTGGGAATCGCAAGCTTTTCCTTCTTTTGGCGTAGAAAGAACCGGAGCGCCGATTGAGGCTTTCGCCCGCATCGACAAAAAACCAATCCGCACGAGAGAACATGTCCAAAATCCCCACATACTTATCATTCAAGACCCGACCTTGATTGGCACCGTGGATGTTACCAAGGGCTGCAACAAAGAAACGATTATTATCGTCAATTCTTCCAAAACAAAAGACGAGCTAGGTCTCGATCTTCCCAAAGAAAATATTTTTGTCATTGACGCAACCAAAATCGCTCTGGAAATACTTGGTCGAAATATTGTCAACACGATTATCCTGGGAGCTTTTTCTAAGGGCACCAAACTTGTCAGTCTTAATTCTCTTAAAAAAGCCATTGAACAAAAATTCGGCAAAGGAGAAATGGGAACAAAAAACATCAAGGCGGTGGAGATGGCGTACAATCTATAAACTTTCGTCTTAAATATTTTTAAAGCGCATCATCAAAAACATTAACCAATAATAAAAAGTATATTAAATTTCTAATTTCCTAATCCACCTAATACCTAATAAAAATTTCCAATACTAAAATTAGATATTTATCATTAGGCTTTTATTAGAAATAATAATTTATAATTTAGAAATTTTTATGAAAATCCCTGTCATAGCTAAACCAGCTTCTACAAAAATAAATAAAACCGGCGGATGGAGAACCTACATACCCAGAACGGATTTTGAAAAATGCATCAGCTGCGGCACTTGTTCAAGGGTTTGCCCTGAAGGCTGCATTGAAATGATCAAAAAAACCGACAAATTAAAACCGAAAACCGATTATGACTTTTGCAAAGGTTGTGGAATTTGCGCCGAAGAATGCCCGGTAAAATGCATCAAAATGGAATTGGAAGTAAAATAGTCATTAATTTTAATTTTCAATATCCAATTTTCAATCAATTTACAATAAATATTGATTTATAAAATTACTAAACTATAAATTTTCATACTTTATGAACAAACAAATATTGGAGGGCTCCCAGGCCATCGCTCAAACAATCAACAATATCAAGCCGGCTGTTATCTCCGCCTACCCCATCACCCCGCAAACTCACATCGTCGAAGACTTGGCCAAGTTCAAGGCTGACGGAAAAGCAACTTATGAATACGTGCGCGCCGAATCAGAATTCGCGGCCGCCTCGATCGTAACAGGCGCCAGCGCCACCGGAGTCAGAGTTTACACAGCCACCAGCTCTCAGGGAGTTCTTCTGATGACTGAGGTGCTTTTTAATATCGCCGGCATGCGTCTTCCGATAGTTTTGACTTGCGCCAATCGCGGTATATCAGCTCCGATCACTATTTGGAACGATCACCAAGACGCCATGACGATTCGCGACGCTGGTTGGATTCATTTTTTCGCTGAAAACCATCAAGAAGCCGTGGAACAGCACATTCTCGCTTACAAAATCGCTGAGACTGTCAAAATCCCGGTCATGGTAAACATTGACGGGTTTGTTTTGACTCACACTTACGAAGGAGTTTCCATACCGACATCAGCTGATATTAAAAAATTTCTTCCTGATTATGTTCCGGAAAAAGGAAAATACCTGGATCCGGCGCATCCAGTCACCTTGGGATCTTTTGCCTCTCCGGCTTATTACATGGAAATCCGCGAAGAATTGCATCATGACTTAAGAAGCAGTCTTCATCTTATAAATCACGAATACGGCCTGCTCAAAAAAACCATCCCGGATGTCATCAAAACTCCAGAAAAAAAAGCCATAGTTCATGATGGCCTGATTGAATACTACGGACCCAAGAATCCCAAAACGGTTTTGATCGCCATGGGATCGGTCTGCGGAACCATCAAAGACGTTATTGATTCGCACAATGGAAGATTGGACGAAACACCGCTTCTCACATCCGGAACAGGATTGATTAAAATAAAAACCTTTAGACCTTTCCCGGCTGATGAAATTTTGAAAATCGTAAAGAGCGCCAGAGAAGTTGCTGTGATTGAAAAATCAATTTCACTGGGAGCGACCGACGGTCCGCTCGCGCTAGATGTTAAAGCAGCCATCAAAAACAAGGCCATTACCAAAGTTCAAGATTTTATCGTGGGTCTGGGCGGCCGAGATATCACCGGAAACATGATCAAAGACATCATTAAACTCGTTAGAAAAAATAGCGATAAAACTACTTTTATTGGAAAATAAAATGAAAAAACAAAATAAAAATAAAATAATCCAAAGCGCTTTGCTGTTTTTACTTGTTTTGTTTTTTGCTTTTCCAGTTTTTGCGGCAGATGAAATCTCTTTCACGCCGCAAATCGCTATTCCCGGAAGCGATAAAATAACTCCAGGGGA
>Ga0233425_10004234_pt1 | contig 24456 bp, 17 predicted proteins | sample Watercolumn_Towu_2_FD_181712 | JGI IMG/M metagenome (GOLD analysis project Ga0233425, IMG submission 181712) | Freshwater microbial communities from Lake Towuti, South Sulawesi, Indonesia - Watercolumn_Towuti2014_140_MG | ecosystem: Environmental > Aquatic > Freshwater > Lake | place... | reverse complement strand
TCGTGACCGTTCTTGCATTCAACGTCCCAGCCGTTCGCAGTGAGTAGTGAGCCCGCCTCGGCCCCGACCTGCCGTTGCCGCGGAGGGGTTCGAAACCGCTACTGTCGAAACCAATGCCCTTTGCCGCCTCCTGGGCTCATCGGATAGTAGCCAGCGTAGATCCCGTACTGCTCCGCCACTTCCGCAGAATACACGCAGATGTTCCCCAATGATGCGTTAATCCCCTGAGGGTCGTTCTCACGGATTTCGGAGCACCAGTCGTACTCGTACTTGAAGGCGATGTAGTTCGGGTCGGCTTGGTCGCACGTAGTTCCCTCCGGGCACCAGGCTCCTGTCAGTGGCGGGGAGCAGCACGTAGCGAGATAGTGAAAGCATGTCTTGCCAGTGATCTGCTGGCAGACCCACTGGCCCTGGCATTTGTAGTCGCCCTTCTGGCACTTGGCGCAAACGTCCTCGTGGCCCTCCACCACGATCCATAGGCCGGAGTCACACCCCACTTGGCAGGCGTCACCCTTGCCGTCGCCGTTGGTGTCCACCTGGTCCTTGTTGGGTACCAGCGGGCAGTTGTCGCACTTGTCCCCAAACCCGTCCGAATCCGTGTCAGTCTGCTCCCAGTTCGGAGACTGCGGGCAGTTGTCGCAAGCGTCGGCGACCAAGTCCGAATCCGAATCGGCCGTCGCATGAACACAGCCCGCATCGTCCTGGCACGTGTCGAGTGTGCAGGGATCCCCGTCGTCGCAGTCCTCCGGTCCCGTCCAACCCGCCCCGTCGTCCGAGCACCGGAACGCCGCCGTGCCCTCACAAGACCACTGGCCAGGCTCACACTTCTGCGCCGTATCCCCGGGAAGCTCCTCCTTCCCGTCCGAGCCAACCGAGGTCTCCGGAGTGCGGGAATCGGGCAGCTCCACCAGGAGCGTTTCCTCGGTCTCATCATTCGAATGCCCTTCCTTGCCCGCGGCATCGGCCGCAGTCGACCCACAGCTGGAATCGACCGTGGAAGGGCAACGGCACTGCGAGTCCAGCTGGGTCGGCGCACCAGAGTCGGAACCAGAGCATGCCGCCAGAGCGGCCACCGACGAAACAACGAGGAGGCCACTCCGGATTCCTGAAGTCGGTCTCGTCAACATTCCGGCTCCTTCTCGCTGAAGACGGATAGCACTCTACCACGCCTACCTCGAAGTTGGAAGCGTTTCCCAGTGCCGGCCAGCGGGCCCGGCAGGGGGCGTCCGCAAGACTTCGGGGTAAGGGCTGGGAAGACCCGCAGCAGTGCGTGAAAGCCGCGGTGTCTACGGTTTGCCCAGCGGGCCGTCCTTGTAGCGCTCGAAGAGCCGGCCCCAGTCCGTGGAATCCCAGCCCTTCACCCGGGAGCGGCCGGAGGTGGGATACCACACGTAGTCGTGGTAGAGGTACGACCCCACGATGAACGAGTTGACTATCGGCGTGTGGAACATCAGCCGCTGCAGCCCCTTGAACGGGCCGAACCAGAGCATGTCCCCCACCTTGCTGGCCGCATTGTCTCCCACCGTGAAGCCGAAGTTCCACGAGGACACGTCCTCGCCCACCACCTCGATGTCTGCAGGGTTGCCGCACCCGAGACCCGCATCGGCGACGGCGCCGTCTCCTTCGAGTACAAGGACCGCAAGGATGGCGGCAAGGTCAAGACCCTCATCCTGCCTGCCGAGGACTTCATCGGCAGATGTCTCCCGCACGTGCTCCCCGACGGCTGCCGCCGAATCCGCCACCTCGGGCTGTACGCCAACCGCAACAAGAAGGAGTTGCTGGACCGGAGCTTTGAGCCCCTCAAGCAAGCCCCGCCGCGGAAAAGGGAGACCGGCGGCTCAGTCCAATCGCCCCGATCCAGCATGCGCACCCACGGCCACGCCCCTCGCCACGCTCCAAGCGCACGCCGGATCGAGGGCTACCTGTTACGGGGTCGGAGGCCCTGGCGGAGTCCATGTGTCGTACATCTCGCCCCCCGCAGTCGGAGCCAGGCTGTCCGGGACCGTCACGGCGATGAAGACCGGCACCTCTTCCTGAGTGTGCAGCGCAGGCCACCGGACCACATAGGTGTCAGCGAAGAACGTGCCGATCATCTGGTACAGATCCTTAATCCCATCGCTGCTGGGCGCATACAGGAAGCACCCGTTGGTGTCGTTGGTCATGGTAAACATGGCCGGCACTGCAATTTCGCCCATGCCGATCACGAAGACTGGGAGGCCCTGGTCCTGAGCCGCCGCGACCACCGACGCGTGACAGTGCTTGCTGCTCGCGTTCTCCATGCCGTCCGTGAAGACGATTTCGAGGCGGAAAGGGGTGGTCTCCACGGACAGTTCTTCAAGCCCGCCAGCCATGGCATCGTAGAGTGCGGTGCTGCCTTCATGCATCGGCGCCACGATTGCCTGCTGCAAGAGGTTCTTGTCCGCAGTCATCGACTGGTAGGACATGACGACGTCCGTGAACTTGATGACGCTTGCCCGGTAGACAGGAGGGAGCGTGTCCACCAGATACGACAGCGCCTCCTCGAGAAGGCTCTTGTCCTGCTCGGACATGCTGCCGCTGTAGTCCAGGACAAACGCTATCGAGAACTGGGCATCCACCCCTTCGGTATCCGCAAATGACGACAGGGTCCGCACTTCCACGGCCTCGGCCGGAACCGGCTGGCTATCTTCGAATACCAGGAAGTTCCCGGCCTGCAGCCCCTTGACCGGGGTCAGGTTGTTGTCCACGACGAATACGTAGGCGGAGCGAACACCGTCTACGGGTGCGGTGGCATGGACGATGGACAGGAACGCCAGCAGTTCGTCCTCGGCCGTTATTCCTGCCTCGTCAAGCAGCGCAAAAGCCTCGTCTTTGGACACACCGAGCACTTCCGTGTACAACGCATCAGAGCCGCTGCCGAGCGCGTGGTCCAGCTCGGCAACCGAAACGCCCACCGCTTGAGCCGTGGCTTCAAAGCCCCAGAAGACGGCCATGGCCTGGACCAGATTCGCAATCTGGCCCTCGATGTAGAAGCCGTAGGGCATGGTCGCCAGGAAGTCCTTCCATGCCTGCGCTGTGGCCTCGGTCGCGTCACGCAAGACCCAAAACGTAAGCATGAGGCGCAGCTTGGCTTCCAGCTCGTCGTCAGTGCACTGCTCACATCCGACCGCAGCCCGGATGAGGTCCAGCGGGAATCCGCTCAACTCGACGATGGCGCCGGTGACGTCCCCGGCCGCTGCTTGAAGCTTGATCCCGGCAAGCTCGGCCACATACTGCGGCAATTCATGGACCAGGTGCCAGATGAACGCGGGGCTCAAGGTGCGGCACTGCGTCTGCTGGTATAGCTCGAGGATAGGCTCTAGCGGGAACTTGCCGAAGTCCCAGTTCGGTTGTGCGGTAGCTGGCCCGGCGCCCGCCATGCTGCACTGTGGTGCCGGGGAGGCCGGCTCCTGGCAGCCCTCGCAACCAGGTGCGCCGGAATCCGGGTCCCCTGCACCCGGGTCCCCTGCACCCGGGTCCCAGGCGTCCGTACCGGGACCGGAGGCGGAAACGGGATTGTACTGGCCGACAGCAGCAGATTCCGAACCGCATGCCGCCAGCAGGCACAAGACCGAGAACAAGCAGAATCGATTGCCTCTCATGTGCACCCTCCTTTGTTGTCCAAACGACCAGGAGAGGCAGATGCACTTGTCGTGCCACTTGGCGGGCCGTCAGGGGCGATCCCCCTGGACGAGCCGGTGGCAGGCCGGCGCTAGAGGACAAGGGGCTGCTGAAGCGCAAGTCGACGATCCATGACACGCCGCGGCACCACCACTCCAGGTCGTGGAGCAACGGTACTCCCGTGGTCCACGCATCTGGTTCAATCCCGTGCCCGCCCTCGAAGGCCGATCCCAGGAAGGCACGGTTTGGTTGGCCCCCCCCTGCCCTTTCTTCCCCCGCCGGGGGGAGTACCCCCAGGCGGAGCCGAGGGTGGAGGAGGGCGTCACTCGCTGGCTGTGCCGTAGCCAGGGCCGTGGGCTTCGGGGGGCACGGGCTGGCTGTACCTCACGCTGGATCACACCCCAACGGGGGCTTTGCCGCCCACCCGGGCGTGTGGTGCTCACCGCAGTCCAGAGCGTGAGTTTGGCAGCAGCGCGGCTGTGAGTGATGGCCGTGGCGTCTACGGTTTGCCCAGCGGACCGTCCTTGTAGCGCTCGAAGAGCCGGCCCCAGTCCGTGGACTCCCAGCCCTTCACCCGGGAGCGGCCCGAGGTGGGATACCACACGTAGTCGTGGTAGAGGTACGACCCCACGATGAACGAGTTGACTATCGGCGTGTGGAACATCAGCCGCTGCAGCCCCTTGAACGGGCCGAACCAGAGCATGTCCCCCACCTTGCTGGCCGCATTGTCTCCCACCGTGAAGCCGAAGTTCCACGAGGACACGTCCTCGCCCACGACCTCGATGTCCGCAGGATTGCCGCACCCGAGCCCGGCATCGTGCGCAAGCCGGATGTACGGAAGCTGCATCGGGTCGAACCCCATCACCTTCGATGCCACCGCATCCAGCGCCACGCAGTCGCCGGACGCGAGGATCACATTCTTCACCACCGGCGTCATGGTGCGCGGGCCCGGGCCGTTGCCGCACGTGGTGCCGTCCGCCACCGCGAAAACCCCAGGGTGGATCTCCTTCTGGATGGCCAGCAGGTCCACCAGCGTTTCGTGGATCACCGAATGGCAGTAGTGCCGCCTCCGGCTTAGCAGCCCGCCGAACGCGTTCTTCATCGAGCAGGTCGTCGTGGTGTAGATGTGCGTCTTGACCGTCGGCAGGTGCACCACGTTGCGGCCCGGGAAGAAGTCCGGGATCCGGATCCCCTCGGGAAACACCCTGTCCAGAGCCAGCATCTTTGCCTTGGGCTTGTACTCCACCCACTTCATGTCCTCTTCCCGGAAGTTGAGCTTCACCGGGATCGAGTACGCGTCGAAGATCGGCCCGAACCGGTTGAGCCGCCCGCCTTTGATCGGGTCGTTCACCACGGTCTCGTTCTCCACGCACGTGATGGGCTTGTCGGTCAGCCCCCGCAGCTTGCGGATGCACGCCTCCAACTGCCACGGTGTGGTGTTGGCCCCGGGGAAGAACAGGTGCCACGAGATGTTGTCCTTGATGATCGTCTCGTGTGCCGCAGACAGGTGCTTCCGGATCTCGGCAAGGTCGTACAGGCGGTCGTAGTCCTCCAGAACCCGGTCCGGAGACGTGGTCAGCACCGCCACTTTCGATTTCATGCAACACCCCCTACGGCTTCCAGAGGACCTTCCAAGGATTCTTCTTCAGGTCCAGGATGAGCTCGCGGACGTCGTCGTATATCTCCCGATCCTGGAGGAACGCTCCCAGCGTTCCCTTGCCGTTTCGAATGGACGACGCGATCGCGTTCAGGTGCCCCACCGTCTCCTCCGTCTTCGTGGAGAGCGTGCGGATGCTGCCCGTGGCAGTCGTGAGGTCCTGCGTCACCCGGTCCATGACCTTGCGCGCACTGTCCGCAAGCCCGGCTTCCTTCAGGTCGGACACGAGCCCGGCTGCCTGGCTGATGAGCCGCCGTGCGCCTTCCGCGGTCGCGGTGACCTGCTCGTCCAGGCTCTCGACCCGGGTGAGCGCGGTCTGGAGAAGGTCCGCAGACAACAGCGAGAGGTTCTCCAGAGACGCCAGCATGTAGGGCAGCTCGTCGTCGATCTGCCGCGCCACCGACGACGCGCTGGCGACCAGGTCCCGCACGCCGTCCTCGTCGTCCAACGCCTGCCGCCCGGAATCGATGAGCGCGTCCAGCTTGTCCAGCGACGCCTGCGTCCGCGCCACGGTCTGCCGCGCATCCGCAAGCAGATCGGGCAGCTCCGCGTCGAGCTGCTTGAGGATGCTGCTGGAGTGCTCGATCATCGCGCTGGCGTTGTCCACCAGGTTGCTGATCCCCTTGCCCTCCTTGTCCACCGACACGTACACCTTCTCCAGCATGTCCGCTGCCCGCGACGTGACCATGGCCAGCTCCACGGGCGGCTTGCCCAGGCACACCGTGCCGTCCGGGATCGGGGCCGCATCCGGCGGGCCCGGCACGATCTCCACGTAGCGCTCGCCCAGCAGCCCCTCGGTGGTCACGAAGAACTGCGAGCCCTCGGTCACGGACCGGGCCATGTCCGCGTCCAACTCGACTTTCGCCCGCACGTAAATGGGCTCCCCCTTCTCGGAAGTAGTCTGGCCAGCCATGAACTCGATGCCCTGCACGCTGCCCGCCTTGACCCCCGCAATCTTCACCTTCGCCCCCTCGCGCAGGCCCCCCGACGAAGGGAAATCTAAGAACAGATTGTGGCCTTTGGAGAACCGGAAGTTGCCCAGCACGAGGATGAACGCAACCAGGATCCCGAGGGACGCCAGCAAGAACACGCCCACCTTGATTTCGATCGCTCGGTCCTTCCAACTCATGGGCCGCATTGTACCTTCCGACTCGCCCCTGTCAAACCCGCTGCTTGACAACTCAACGATGAGATTCCTAGGATCTGCCGCTGGAGGTGCCAGGTGCGCGCCATCTACATGGACTGCAACGCGAGCACGCCCGTCGACCCCCTCGTTCTCCACGAGATGCTGCCCTTCTTCACCCACGAGTTCGGCAACGCGTCGAGCGCGGACCACGCGTTCGGGTGGCGGGCGGAGGACGCCGTGTCCGTCGCACGGGCCCGTGTCGCGGCCCTGCTGCGTGCACGCAGCGACGAGATCCTCTTCACCAGCGGGGCCACCGAGTCGGACAACCTCGCGATTCGCGGGGTGGTGGAAGCCGCGGCCCAGGACCGCCGCCGCGTCGTGACCGTCGCTACCGAGCACAAAGCCGTGCTCGAGACGTGCAACTACCTCTCGAGGACCGGCGTCCCGGTCACGGTGCTTCCTGTCGACGCTTCCGGGCTGGTGGACCTCGAACGGCTCAAGGCCGCGATCACCCCGGACACCGCGCTCGTGTCCGTCATGGCCGCGAACAACGAGATCGGGACGCTCCAGCCCGTGGCCGAGATCGGCGCCATGTGCAGGGAAGCCGGCGTGCTCTTCCATTCCGACGCGGTGCAGGCAGCGGGGCGCATCCCCCTGGACGTGGAAGCCATGAACGTCGACCTGCTGTCGCTGTCCGCTCACAAGATGTACGGCCCCAAGGGCGTCGGCGCCCTGTTCGTGCGCAGGACCGCCCGGCGCAACGTCGCACCGCAGATGCACGGCGGCGGGCACGAGGGCAGGTTGCGTGCGGGCACCGCCAACGTGCCCGGCGCGGTGGGCATGGGCATGGCGTGCGAGCTGGCCGTGGCGCGGATGCACGAAGATCCGCCCCACATCGAAGCTCTGGCCCGAGACCTGCTGGAACGGATCCGGTCCGCGCTCGACCGCGTCACCCTGAACGGCCATCCCACGAAGCGCCTGCCCGGCAACGTGAGCCTGAGCTTCGCGGGCGTGAAGTCCGAGGCGCTCATCCTGTCGCTTGACGGGGTGGCCGTGTCCGCGGGCTCCGCATGCACCAGCTCTCAGCACGCAACGTCCCACGTTCTCAAGGCGCTGGGGCTACCCGACGATCTCGTGCGCTCCGTCGTCCGCTTCGGCATCTGCCGGAACACGACTCCAGAGGATGTCGCCGAAGTTGCAGACCGCGTGGCCGCCGCGGTTTGCCGTCTGCGCGACATGGCCCCGCTGGGCCGGGAGTAGCAGGCGGCCCATGCCCAGGCCTTCGGACCCGGTGCTCCAACGCGTGGCGTGCCCCCGGTTCACCGGTGCGCTCCCTTCTCGCGGCGACCGCGTCGGCACCGGCATCGCCATGGCCGACTCCTGCGGCGACGTAATCCAAGTCCAGGTCCAGATCGGATCGGACGTGTCCATTGCTGCAGCACGCCACAAGACCTACGGTTGCGGCCAGGCCATCGGCGCAGCGGAGATGGTCTGCGAGCTGGTCGAGGGGCGCACCGTTGCAGAGGCCCGGCTCCTGGACGCTGAGACCGTCGCTCGCAAGCTCAAGACCACGGACCTCCACGCGGTCCGCGTGGCCGTCTCAGCCCTCTTGCTCGCTCTGGACGCGACCTCGGGTCAGTAAGGGATGGTGCTTCCGCCAATGAACTCGCGAATCAGGCTGTCACCCGGGATCTTGGCCTCGTCCTCCTCGGACACAGCTTCTATGGAGTTGAGCAGATCCAGCACCCGCTGCGAGCGGATGATCGCATCCTCACGCTCCGGCTGGGCCTTGTACTGCTCCACCAGCTTGGGGAAGTAGCGCCACACGTGCCGCTTGAGCACGGGCAGCTCGTAAGGCAGAGAGCCGTTGACCGTCAGGTCCACGGTGTGCAGGTACGGGATGATGTGCTTGATCTCGGAGTTCCGCACGTAGTGCCAGTGCCCCAGCGTCAGCGCAGGGTCGTGGTTCCGGAAGTTGGCGTCCCGCACCATCCGCCGCAGGAGCCGCACGTCGGTCCATCGCACGAACCGGCCGCCCCTGGGACGGACCTGGCAGAACGTCTCGATGTACAACTTGAACTTCCGATCCTCCGGCACGGTGCGCGTCAGGTCCTCCGAAAGCCCGTGGAGGGTGTCGATGAGGATGATCTCGTTCTTCTTGGCCCGTATGGGCGTCTGGTTGAGGAGCTGCTTGCCCGTGTGGAAGTCGTAGCGGGGCATCATGATCTCCTCGCCCTCGATGAGCCGGGCGAGGTGCTCGTTCACCAGCGGCAGGTCCAGCGCTTCCGGCGTCTCGTAGTCGTAGTCGCCGTACTTGTCCTTGGGGTGCAGCTCCAGGTCCCGGAAGTAGTTGTCCAGGTTCAGCGCCTTGAGCTCCAGCCCCTGGGCCTTCAGGCGCTGGGCCAGCTTGTACGTGGTCGTGGTCTTGCCCGAAGACGAAGGGCCCGCCACGATGAGGAGCTTCACCTTGTCCCCGCGGCTTACAACCTCCTCCGCTCCCCAGTCGAGCTGCTTGGCGTACTCGGCGTCCGCTTCCTGCGCCAGCGTCCCGAACTGGCCGCCGGTCACCCAGCGGTTGAGCCCATCGATGTTGTCGCAGTCGTGGTCCGCATTCCAGGCCAGCGTCTTCCACACCAGCTTCCACGGGATGGTCTCCACCGACCCGCCCTTCTGCTTCCCCATCTCTCCCTTGCGCACCTGCTCCCGGCGATGCCGGTACACGATGTACGCCTTCGCAGTGCGCACGTGCCCCTTGTTGATGAGCACGCGCTCGACCACGTCCTGCACCTCCTCCACCGAGGGGCGCTGGCCGTTGGGGCGCTTGTTGATGATGCGCACGACGTCGTCCGCAAGCTTCTCGGCCAGCTCCTTGTCCTTGCCGCCGATGGATGCCGCGGCCTTGTAGATGGCGGTAGCAATTCGCGCCTTGTCAAAAGGCGTCTCGCGTCCGTCCCTCTTCAGGATGGTTTGAAACCGACATTCTACTGCCATACATCACCTCCACCATTCCAACTCAAGGAAAGGATTATACGTTTGCAATCCTCTCATGCAAAAAAACAGGGGTACCCGACGGCCGCGTGTCAAGCCCCGACGTCGCACCCGCGGCGATGGCTTCCGGAATCCGTTGCACCCCGCATGCGTGTCCGCTAGGATAGCGGCACGGCCAGCCCGGCCGGCCCGGAGGACGCGTCGTGAAGGCGTTTGCAGCACGTGGCAGCTTGATTCTCTTTTGCGCGGTGACCGCATGCTCCTGCGGGTCCACTGCCGGGCCTGGTGCGGATGCCGAAGCCCCGGACATGACCACCGTCCCGGAGACCCTCGACCAGCTCGCCGACCGGGCAGCGGAGGTCGCGGACGCGACCCGCTCGGACGCACCGGTCGCGGATGCCGACGGGCTTCCGGAGGACGCGGACTCCGTTCCGCACCAGCCGGTCACCCGGACCTACACGTTCAAGTCCATCGGCGGCATCTCCATGGGCGCGTGCAGCCTCAACCTGCACGTCCACCACCCGGGCATCTTCGACACCGTCTGCCCCTTTGGCGGCTACGTCAACTTCCACTACCTCCAGGACTTCTTCTCCCGCATGATGTTCGCAGGCTTCTGCGACCGGGAGACCATCGAGGCCCACATGGACCAGCTCAACGACCCCGATGTGCCGGAGCTTGTCTGCGGCCCGGTCCTGCCCCGCCACCCGTGGGAGTTCGCGGTGGACTTCAACCACTGGCACTACGACACCAGCGGCGGCGACTGGGACCGCGACTTCGTGTGGAACGTGTTCGAGGGCGTGTTCACCGCATTCGGAAACCTCGTCTACTACAACCCGGACAACCTCCTGCTTCCCCCCGGCGTGCCGGAGTCGTGGCTTCAGCCCGGGAACGGGGAGGACAAGTGCGCCAACGTGGTGCACGTCGGCAAGCCCTTCAACTACAACGCGGAGTTCAACCCCGAGGGCACGTACGACCTCATCACCTTCTGTGACGGCGAGGAGCCCGTGCCCGGCGGCAAGGACAACCCGGACTACCGGACCCTCAAGGGAGCCTACGACCCGACATACAACCACACTCGACCCGTGCCGTTCCTCCTGGCCGTGGACTTCAACGGCAACGGCACCCGCGACTACCACGAGCCCATCGCCATGAACTTCACCGAGCGCTTCCAGGACGTCGGCTCCGACGGATGCCCGGACCCCCTCGAGGACGGCGTGGGCGGCTGCACCGCCACCGACGCGACCGGGGACCCCAACGGCGACAACTACCACAACACCGACGCGGTGTTCGGCACCGAGGGCAACGCAGTGTGGGACGAGGGCGAGCCCTACGAGGACTACGGACTGGACGGCGTCGACGGCACCGGCGACTACGGTGAGGGAGACGGGAACTACTCCCTCAACCCCCGCCTGAAGAAGCTCATGGACGCGTCCGCGCTCCGCTGGTTCGACACCGCAGCCATCGAGGACATCCTGGCAACGGACTTCATCTTCGACGGCGGTATTCGCGACGCGCTCCACTCCCTGGTCGGAACCTACCCCATCGCGATGCATCTCAAGGCACGCGTCCCGGACACCAGGGTCTTCAAGGGATACACGGAGCAGGCCGAGTCGCTGCTGCCCGCGCTCACGTCCGTGCTGCTGCTGGTGGTCTACTACCAGGTGGACTGGTCCGTTGCCGGGCTCGGCAAGAACTTCATCGTCCGCTACGGGAAGGATGACGCAACGCCAGACGAGATCGCTGCCGGCGACGGCAAGCACCTCGGCGCTTCCAACGACATGGTCAACCGCGCGGCCACCATGATGCTCACGCCTCTCATGCGCTGGCCCGACCTGGACTGGAGTGAATGCAAGACCTACTCCGGCAAGATCCTGGCCAGCTCCTTCTACTCCCCCGCGCTCAAGAACCGCTACGGCTACGCGGTGTCCCTGCCTCCGTGCTACTCCGCCCCAGGGTTCGAGGAAGCCCGGTTCCCCCTCGTCGTCTTCCTGCCGGGCCACGGCATGTCCTCCACCGACACCATCGCCGCGGGCGTTGCTTTCAATATCCTGATCCAGGGCGGTATCATGCCCAAGTTCATCCTCTCCGTGCCCGAGGGGCAGTGCTGCCGGGTGAACCTCGAGACCGGCGAGCGCTACTGCGCGTGCACCAGGAACGAGGATGACGGGTCGTACCTGGACTGCAAAGATCCGACATGCACGGGCTCACACGACGAGTGCGCCATCATCCAGGTGAAGAAGAGCGGCCTCGAGCAGGAGTGCAACGGCGGGCACTTCTTCGCCAACCAGGTGGCCAACCGCTGGGGCGATGCCAGCGCGTCGGATGTCATGAAGTACGAGGACATGATGGTGGACTACGTGCAGCACCTCGAAGCCACCTACCGGCTCAAGAAGCCCATGACCGTCACGGAGTGATGGAGGAGGAGCCCCATGCAGTTCCTGATCCTGGCGGGTCTCGTAGCGCTCGGCATCGTGCTGGCCCTGTTCGTGGGATGGCTGCGCCGCAGGAGACTCGGAGCCGCGATCCCCGCAGGTGCGGAAGCCGCGGTCCTCGCCGAGCGCCTCCGATCCAAAGAGGACCAGATCCAGGAGCTGCGATCGGTGGCCAGCATCCTCACCACGCAGAAGGATGACCTGCAGGAGCGGCTCAACGCAGAGACCTCCCGTCGCTCCGTAGCCGAGGAGCAGGCCCGGAGGGTGGAGGAGATGGAGCGCACCCTGGCAACCGAGCGCACCGAGGTCGCACGGCTCTCCGGCCTGCTGGCGGATGCCACCGCCCGCCTCGACGCTCAGAAGGCCGCATCGGCCGAGAAGCTCGCCCTGCTCGACCAGGCACGGGAGCGGCTGGCAGACGCGTTCAAGGCCCTGTCCGCAGACGCGCTGCGCCAGAGCGCTCCGGAGTTCCTGCGCCTCGCCGCGGAGTCCTTCGGCAAGTTGCAGGAGTCCGCACGGGGAGACCTCGCTTCCCGACAGGAAGCCATTGCAGGCCTGCTCAAGCCGCTGGAAGAGAGCCTGCGCACCTACCAGCAGCGGCTCCAGCAGGGGGAAGCCAGCCACTCCGCGGTCCTCGGCGAGGTGCGCAAGCAGCTCGACATGCTCACCCAGCGCAGCGACGCACTGGCAAAGGAAACCGAGCGCTTCCGCACCGTGCTGAAGTCCCCGCCCGCCCGAGGCCGATGGGGAGAGGAGACCCTGCGCCGCGTCGTGGAAGCCGCGGGCATGAGCCCCCACTGCGACTTCATCGAGCAGGCCGTCAACGAGGACAGCAAGCCCGACATGGTGGTCCGCCTTCCGGGCGACCGCCTCATCATCGTGGACTCCAAGGTCCCGAGCCTGGACTTCGTCGAGGCGCTGGAATCGTCGGACGCGGAGCGCAGGGCAACGCTCCTCAGGAACCACGCGGACCGTCTGAAGGAGACCATCCGTGACCTCGGCAAGAGGGATTACCCTTCGCAGTTCCCCGGAAGCCTCGACCACGTGATCCTGTTCCTCCCCGCGGAGTCCCTCTTCTCGGCCGCGCTGGAAGGAGACAGGGAGCTCGTGGTGTGGGCCGCGGAGAAGCGAATCATGCTCGCCACCCCCGCTTCCCTGATCGCCCTGCTGCGCTCGGTCAGCGTGTCGTGGCAACAGCACGCCCAGACGCAGAATGCACGGGAGATCGCGCAGGCAGCGGCCGAGCTGTACGGCCGCACCGCCAGGTTCATCGACCATTTCGAGCGGATCCGATCCGGTCTGGCCGGCGCTACCAAGGCCTACAACGACGCGGTGGGAAGCTTCGAAAGTCGCGTGCGGCCCGCGGGCGAGCGGCTCGTGGCCCTCGGTGCCGCTCCCGAGGACAAGCGGCTTCCGCAGATCGACCCCGCGGACGAGACGCTGCGCCTGCCCCCGTCTGCATAGCCGGTTTTTCTTGCATCTAGAATCCAAGATTACTAATATCCGGCACGGATTTTCGGGGGAGGTCTCCATGGCCGCCAGAGTCGTTGCGATGTTCCTTCTCGTGGGTGCTGCCTGCCTGCCGGTCTCCGCAAGGGCAGGCTCCATCGAGGACGCAGACGCGTTGTACGCCGCGGGTACGCAGCTCTTCGACCAGGGCAACTTCCAGGAAGCCCTGAACCTCTACACCCAGGCCTACGCCAAGTACCCGAACGCGAAGTACGTCTTCGGCATCGCGGGCTGCTACGTGAAGCTCGACAACCTCCCCCGCGCCCTGGACGCATACGAGATGTTCACCCAGTACGAACCCACCCCCGAGATCCTCAAGCGGGTGCAGGACGAGACCTCCAAGCTCAAGGAGATGCTCAGCAAGGAGTACGGCGAGGTGTTCGTGTTCTCTTCGCCGTCCGAGGCCCAGATCATCATCGACGAGATCTCCAAGTCCAACGTCTACGCCACGCCGACCCGGCGCTGGCTCAAAGAGGGTGAGCACTCGATCTTCTTCAAGAAGGACAAGTGCCTCCCGAGGGAGATGAAGATCACCGTCAAGCGCGGCGAGCATCTCTACATCTATGCAGGACTCAAGGCCGAGGGGCAGTAGCCCGGGCCCCAAGCACATAGCACCGTTTGAACAGGAGCACACGCGGATGAGCAAGAAAGACAACTACAAGGTGAAGGACCTCTCTCTGGCGGACCAGGGGAAGCTGAAGATCGCATGGGCGGAATCCCGCATGCCGGTCCTCATGTACCTGCGCGAGGAATTCTCCAAGACCAGGCCGCTCAAGGGCATGCGCATCGCAGGCTGCCTCCACGTCACCAAGGAGACCGCAGTCCTCATCCGTACCCTGATCGCCGCTGGCGCAGAGGTCTCCTGGTCCGGCTGCAACCCCCTGTCCACCCAGGACGAAATCGCAGCCGCCCTGGCAGCGGAAGGCGTCTCCATCTACGCATGGCGCGGCATGAACGTCGACGAGTTCTACTGGGCCATCGAGAAGACCCTCGAGTTCAAGCCCACCCTCACCCTCGATGACGGCGCGGACCTCATCTTCACCATCCACAGGAAACACCCCGAGCTGTGCGAGTCGGTCATCGGCGGCACCGAGGAGACCACCACCGGCGTGCACCGCCTCAGGGCAATGGGCGACGACGGCAAGCTCCTCTACCCCGTGTTCGCGGTCAACGACGCGGAGACGAAGTGGGACTTCGACAACGTGTACGGCACGGGCCAGTCGTCCCTCGACGGGATCCTGCGCGCCACCAACGTGCTGCTCGCAGGCAAGACCATGGTCATCGCAGGATACGGCCACTGCGGCCGCGGCTGCGCCATGCGGGCCCGAGGCATGGGCTGCCAGGTCGTCGTCACCGAGGTGGACCCCATCCAGGCCCTCAAGGCGCACCTCGACGGGTTCGCAGTCATGCCCATGGACGACGCGGCACAGTACGGAGACATCTTCATCACCGCGACCGGCATGAAGGACGTCATCGTCGGCCGCCACTTCGACGTGATGCAGGACGGCGCCATCGTCTGCAATACCGGCCACTACGACTGCGAGATCAACATCAAGGACCTCGAAGAGCGTGCCGAGTCCCACCGCGAGATGCGTCCCAACAACGAAGAGTTCCGTCTCCCGGACGGCCGGCGCATCTACCTGCTCGCCCGCGGTCGTCTCGTCAACCTCGCAGCAGGGGAGGGCCACCCCAGCGAGGTCATGGACATGTCGTTTGCAAACCAGTTCCTCGCATTGAAGCGTCTGGCCGAGACCGGCGCAGAGCTCGAGAACAAGGTGTACGATCTCCCGGAGGAGCAGGACCTGGAGCTCGCATCCCTCAAGCTCGAAACCCTCGGCGTCGAAATCGACGACCTCACCGAGGAACAGCTCAAGTACCTGTCCGACTACTCCTCCGGAACCTAGCCGATGCCGCTGTACGTGTACGAGCATGAACAACCCTGCGGCGGGGCGTGCCCCGACCCCGTGGAGCTCGTGCACGGCATCGCGGACACCCCGCAACGGTGCCCCCGGTGCGGCGGGATGATCCGCAAGATCGTCTCCAGGACGGCCTGTCGCCGCAACGTCCTGGCCTCCTCCAACCTGCGGGAGAAGGGCTTCACGAGGCTGCGGCGCAGGGACAAGGGCGTCTACGAGCGGGACTGACCATGAACCCCGCAGCACCCAGCACAGCCGGGCCCCACAGGGTCTCGGCCTCGGTCAAGAGAATCCTCTTCCTCTACCTCTGCGGCGTCACCATCTCTTTGCAGGCGACCTCGCTCATCGAGTGGATGGTGGACCTGTCCGCGGTGTGGCAGGTCAAGGCCCCCATCGTGCTGCTGGCAGGCCCGCTTGCCGTGGCGTTTCTCGGATACCTCCTCTTCCCGCCCTCCAGGCACGACGTGCCCCCGCTCGTGTGGAGCCTGAACGCGGTGGTCATGACCGTATTCTGGGGGGGAGGCTACGTGCTGGCAGGTGTCCTCACCTATGGCGGAGACTTCATGTCCCTGGAGATTCCGCTGGACCGCCAGATCCCCTTCACGCCCGAGTGGATCTTCGTTTACTTGACCGTCTACTTCGTCTTCCTCATGCCCCTCTTCTACCTCGAGGACAGGAGACGGCTGGTGACCCTGGACCTCGCCCAGGTGCTCTCCCTCGCATTCAGCTACACCATGTTCCTGTACTGCCCCGTGGCCATCGACCGGCCGACGGTCGAGCCGCTGGACTTCGCCACGTGGACCGTGGCCGTCGTGCAGGGAAACGACCCCGCGTGGAACTGCTTCCCCTCCACTCACTGCGTCGCATGCACCGTGGCCGCCCTTGCCATGCTGGAGAGCAACTGGAAGGCCGGATACTGGATCCTCCTGTCCACCGTGGCCATCTGCATCTCCACGGTCATGACCAAGCAGCATTTCGTCCTCGATGCCGCGGCAGGCGTCCTGCTGGGCGTCTCGTTCTTCTTCCTGGCAAAGGTCATCGTTGCCACCGCCGGCGACCGTCTTGGACGCCTGCTCGGGCCCGACTGGGGCGCGAAGCAGAATGCATGAGGACCACCGCAACCGGAGAAACCCATGATCGCAGCTCCCAACAACCTCTCAGTGCTCCTCGACAAGCCCAAGTCCGATTTCACCCGCGATGACATCAAGGACGCGGTCAGGCGCCTCGGCATCCGCATGGTGAACTTCCGCTTCGTGGCCGGTGACGGCCGCCTGCGTACCTTCAGCTTCGTCGTCCAGTCGCAGCACCACCTCGACCGCATCCTCACTGCCGGAGAGCGCATCGACGGCTCCAGCATCTTCCGCTACATGGACGCGGGGCGCAGCGACCTCTACGTGGTCCCCGCCTACCGCAAGGCCTTCATCAACCCGTTCGCCCACGTGCCGACCCTGGACGTGATGTGCGCGTTCTTCGACAGCGCGGGCCTGCCCCTGGCCACCGCACCGGAGAACATCCTGCGCAGGGCCGCAACCACTCTCAGCGAGCGCACGGGCTACTCCCTCGAGTGCCACGCGGAGCTGGAGTTCTACCTCGTCTCCACGCAGCCGACGCTGTATCCCGGAACCGCACAGCGCGGCTACGGTCAGTCCGCGCCGTTCTCCAACTGGGAGTCGGTTCGCACCGACGCAATGGTGGCCCTGGCAGACATGGGCTTCCCGGTCAAGTACGGCCACAACGAGGTCGGCAAGATCCACGAGTCCGTCCACCACCTCGAGCAGCACGAGATCGAGTTCGCGCTCATGGACCCCGAGGACTCCGCAGACGCGGTCGTCCTGGCCCGCTGGGTCCTCCGCATGGCGTCCGACCGCCGGGGCGTCACCGCGACCTTCGCACCGAAGCTCGTCCATGGGCTTGCAGGCAGCGGCATGCACGTGCACGCACGCCTCGTCAAGGACGGCCGGAACGCAACCGCGGACGACCGCGGCATCACCGACGCGGGCAAGAAGCAGCTGGCAGGCATGCTCTCTCTGGCCCGCTCCCTCACCGCATTCGGAAACACGGTGCCCATCTCCTACCTGCGCCTCGTCCCGAACCAGGAAGCGCCCGTGTTCATCTGCTGGGGCGAGCGCAATCGCTGCGCGCTCGTCCGCGTGCCCCTCGGATGGAGGGGCGTGGCGGACATGGCCGCGTCCGCCAACCCCAACGACCCCACGGTGCACACCGAGATCGCGAACAACACCACCGTCGAGCTGCGCAGCCCCGACGGCTCCGCGGACGCACACATGCTCCATGCCGGGCTGCTGGTCGCCACGCGGCACGGCCTCGAGATGCAGGCCGCTTCCGACCTGGTCGACAAGCTCCGCATCACCGCCAACATCTTCCTTCCGGAGTACGAGGAGTTCCGCACCACGCTTCCCAAGCTCCCGGGCTCGTGCCGGGAGTCTGCAACGGCACTCGTGGACCAGCGGGCCGTGTACGAGCAGTACGGCGTCTTCCCGCCCGCGGCCATCGACGGCGTCGCCCAGGCGCTCAGGGGCTTCGGAGACGAGGAGCGCAGCATCGCAGCCAACTTCGAGGAGCTGCACTCCATCATCAACAAGTACATGCACTGTGCGTGAGCCCGGCCACCTTCCGGATCCCAACCCCGTCCGCTTCGCCCCTGCAGGAACCGCTGCCCCGGTACCCGTGCCCGGCTACCTCGCCAGGACCATCTCCACCGCGGCCGTGAGACTGTAGACGTCGATCCCGGTCGGGACCGTAAGCCGGAAGCCGTTGATGTACACCGCAGGCGGCGCCGCAGGATCCTGGCCCGGCACGTACGGCTTCTGGTACACCACGACCTGCTTCGGGAACCGCTGCATCAACCCCACCAGGTGCGGCATGAGCTGGCCGCAGAACGGCGACGCGTCGTCCCACATCGCCACCACGCGTACCGGCCCTTCGCCTGCTCCCATCGGGCTTGCTCCCGCCATGTCGATGGGGGTCTCCTCCGCTGCCAGCAACGGCACGGCATACCCCCGGCCCGAGAGGAACTCGTACACCGACTCGCGCTTCAAGCCGCGTTCCACCAGCGTCGCAGCCAGCTCGCTCTCGCGTTGGATCAGCGCGTCCAACTCCCCCTGGGCCTGCACGCCCGAGCGCCGGATCCCATCCACGTAGTAGACCGGTGTGCCCGCGGCCAGAATGGCCACCGCTTCGACCCGGACCCGCTCCAGCGGCCCCACCATCCCGGGTGCGTCGAACCGCTCCGGAGTGCAGTCCGAGGTGCCGGCAGCGGCACAGGCCGCGGACAGAGCGTTCTCCTGGCCCTGCGCGGCGAAGTACGCGTCCACGAACGCGACGAGATTCCCGCGGGAGCGGGCCTCCGTGGCCGCCGCAGCAGCCCGCAGCGCTGCCACGTCCCTGCGCGTCGGGTTCAGCCTCACGTGGTATCCCGCAGCGTCCGGGGCCGCTGCCGATGCTGCCCGTACCCGCTCCCACGCCACCTTCGAATGCGGGCACGTGAGGTCCAGGTACAGCACCACGGTCACGAGGCTGGCCGGGCTTCCCAGGTCCGGCAGTCCGCTCACCGGTACCCGAAACCGCGTCCACGGGTCCGCGAGCGGATCCACCTTCTCGACCCGGTCCCAGCGCACTCCGTCCGTCAGCAGCACGCGATACGGCTCGTACACCGCAGCAGCGGCCCGGTGCAGCGCATCGAGGGAAGCGCCTCGCTCCTGGAGCGCACGAGCCGCGGCAAGCTCCTCGACCACGAGGGATTCGAGCTTCTCCTGCCCGGGGTAGCCCAGCACGATGCGGCCGTTCACGAGGAACACGGGAGTGCCCGAGAGCCCCAGCGCCGCAACCAGCGCCCGGTTGCGCTCCACGTGCGCCTTGATCTCCTCCCGCTTCATGTCCTTCAGGAACAGGTTGACGTCCAGCTCCGCCCGCCGCGCCAGGGCCAGCAGGTGATCCTCGTCCGCGGCCGCCTGCGATTGCATCAGCAGCGCGTGGAACGCCGCAAACCGCCCCTGCCGCTGCGCCGCACTGGACGCAATGGCCAGCAGGTAGCCCAGCTTCTGCCCGGGCAGCGGATTGTGCAGCCAATACCTGGCCACCTCCCCGTGCTTCGCAAGGATGGCCTGCACCGCAACTTCCGCTTCCCGCGTGTGCGGGCACTCGTAGCTGCCCCCCTGAAGCACCACGACCAACGGGCTGCGGGAGCCCTCGAACGGAACCTCCAGCAGGGCCGGATCCTGCGCATCCACCCTGTCGAACGGCCGGAATGCCCCGGCCCCCACGGCTGGCGCCCCGGCCCCCACGGCCGGCGGTGCGTCCTGCTCCCCGCCCGAAGCCCCTTGCTTCGAGTCGCGGTCCGCCGGGGTCGAACGGCACGACAGCGCTCCGGCCACCACGGCGCACGCCACTGCCAGCCGCCAGGGCGCGGCAGACGATATCCTGCGGTATCTCATGAAATGATCCGGAGCCTCGAGGCTAGTTGTCCCACCCGTTGGGCTTGAAGTCGAGGTCGTCAACAAACTCGAGGCCGTTGGGCAGCACGAGGGAGTTGTTGTAGAACGCCATGAACGCGGGCCGGGTGCCACTGGGTCCGCCCGATGGCGAGGTGAAGATCACGGTGCTGGTGCGGTTCTTCGGAATCGTGATGTCGTGCGACGTGTTGTGGCAGGCGTTGTAGTCGCCGCCGCCGCTGTGCCAAACCTCCTGGCCGTTGAGCGCGATGCCCGCCCACTCGTTCCACGAGCCGTACGCGGTCTTGTACCAGTACACCTTCCACGTGATGTCATTGGCCGTGCTGTTCCGGATGCGGAACAGCGTGGCGATGACCTTGCCGTTGGTGGAGCTGGTGTAGTACCACTCGTCCGCGTATACCATCGCGTTCTTCAGCGTGCCGATGGGCGGGCCGCTTCGCGTGAACAGGGTGCGCAGGATGTCCGAGTCGGACGACACGTGCACCGCCCGGTAGTTGCCGTCCGTCCAACTGGACGGGTTCACGCCGCCGAACAGCGCACTGTCGTTGTTGGCGTACCAGCAGCCGTTCCACTGGGAGTATGTGCTGAACACCGCCCACCGGTAGGTCGCGTTGGAGCCGAGGAACGTCCAGTTGGTCCCGTTGCACCACTGCACCACCGAGTTCTTCACCCGCAGCGTGCCCTTCTTGGCCAGGTTGCAGGCGCCCTCGTCCGTGCCCAGCATCAGGCCGCCCGCGATGGTCGCATTGCCGCTGAACGTGAGGCCCCCGTCCACCACCAGGTTGCCCTTCACCTGCACCTTCTTGGTGGAAAGCGTGGACACGGTCACCGCCCACGAGTTGATCTGCCCGTCGAAGCCGTTGTCCTTGAAGCCCGTGTCGATGACCTGGAGCCGCCACGTCCCCTTGGGGTTCTTGTTGATCCAGGCCGTCAGGTCGCCGGACTTCGTGGGCGTCGGCTTCGGATAGGTCGTGCCGAGCTGCTGGCCCGGACCGTTCTTGCTGTACAGGATGTACTCGGTGTTGTTCGGGTCGTACAGCTTCACCTCCACGGTGGCCATGTCCGAGTTCGAGATGTTGATGGACACGGTCAGGTCCTGCGCGATGCCGACGTCGTCCACCAGGATCTCGTCGGTGATGCCCGTGGGGTTGTTGTCCTTGATCGCCGCGGGGCAGGTCTTGCTCGCGAAGCTGTCGCTGAACTGGTTGTACAGCAGGTTGTTGGACACCTCGTTGAGCCCGTCGGCAGGCAGCGTGGACGGATCCACCTTCACCACGATGTCGGAGCAGGTCCACATCGCGCCGTCCCACTTCGGCACCTGGTCCTTCTTGCACGCGAGCTGCCAGAGCTCCTCGCCGCAGTTGGCGTCCTGCGTGCACACCTCAGAGCCGTTCACCGACAGCACGCCGGTCACGTCCAGGTCGCCCGACACCGTCTGGCCGGCAAGCGTCGTGCCCACCTTCTCGCACACCAGCGCTCCGCCGACCCCGATGCCCTTGACGAGGAACCCCGCACCGCACGAGCCCTGGGGCAGGTTGAGGCCGGTGAGGCCCGAGCCGTCGCCCACGAACTTGGTCGCGCTCACGACCCCCTTGACCGCAAGGTCTCCCGCGTCCAGCTCCGCCTTGGTGATGGGGTCGAACCCCAGCATGGTCTCGTCGATGCAGCCCGAGCAGTCCACGTCGTTGGCAGTGGCGGCCGTGCGTGCGTTGAACGCATACGGCACGGTCGTGACGCGCACACGCGGCAGCTCGGCTTCCGCTTCCACCGTGATGCCGAGCCACACCTGCGCATTCTGCTGGAACAGGCTGGCAGGCAGGAGGCTCAATGTCCCCAGCACGACGTTGTACACGCCGTTCTCCACCGTCACCGTGGGCTGCGTCTCCGTCCACAGCGCAGTGCCGCCCTGCTGCACGTTGTACAGCTTGAAGGTCAGCTTGTACGTGCCGTTGACCACGTCTCCGGTCTGCGACCGCACCACCCCCTGGCTCGTCATGAGGCTCGGAACGTCACCCGCAAGCGCAGGACCAGGAGCCAGGATCCCCAACGCAAGCACCACCACAAGCAGATTCCTCATATGACCCTCCCTCATCATTTGGGTTTCACGACAGTGGAACACAGGTTCCCGGACTGGACCGTCGAGCCCTGTCCGTTCTTCAGCACCTCGGAAGCATCGTACACGCCGACCCCGGCAGTCACGGCCATCGCACCCGCGGGTTTCGCAGACAACCCGGCCGCGACGAACAGCGGTGCGATCTTCGACGGCTTGCACGCAGGCTCCGGCTTCCCGTCGCAGTCGTTGTCCTTGTTGTCGCACAACTCGGGAGCGCCGGGATAGACGGTGGGATCGTTGGGCGCGCAGTCCCCCGTCTTGGGCGACGTGTACGGAGCGGCCGCCTTGCACAGGCACTGGCTCGGGCCCGCAACGCCCACGCCGTCTCCGTCCGCATCCTGGTAGTACTTCGTGCAGCCGCCCGCATTGATCGGATCGATCTTCCCGTCGCAGTTGTCGTCCAGCCCGTTGCAAATCTCGGCCGCGGACGGGTTCACCTTCGCATTGACGTCGTCGCAGTCTCCGCCCTGGAACGCAGAGTAGGGCGGCTCCGGAGCGCACATGCACAGCTCCTCCCCAGTCACGCCGAACCCGTCGCCGTCACCGTCCGGGAAGATCGGCATGCAGCCCGTCGCCCCCTCGTTGTCCGCAATGCCGTCGCAGTTGTCGTCCGCTCCGTTGCAGAACTCCTGGGCCTGGTGATTGATCTTCGGATCCAGCGGAGCACAGTCCGTCAGGTCGAAGTCCCCGTCCCCGTCGTCGTCGCCGTCGCACGCGTCCCCGAACCCGTCCTTGTCCGTGTCGAGCTGCAGCGGGTCCGCGATGAACGGGCACTTGTCCTGCATGTCCACGATCCCGTCCCCGTCATCGTCCGGGTCCACGCAGTTGGCCAGCCCATCCTTGTCCGTGTCCGGGAAGTTGTTGTCCACGGTCCCGTCACAGTCGTTGTCCACGCCGTCGCATACCTCCGGCGCGTTGGGGAACGCCTTGACCTGCTTGGGCGCACAGTCGAGCACGTCGATGACGCCGTCGTTGTCGTCGTCCATGTCGCACTCGTCGCCCTGCAGATCCCCGTCGGTGTTGAGCTGGTCCGGGTTGGAATTCATCGGGCAGTTGTCCATGCCGTTCGGGATGCCGTCGCCGTCCGTGTCGTCCTCGCAGCAGTCCGCCTTGCCGTCCTTGTCCGAGTCCGGGTAGTTCTCGTCTGCCTTGCCGTCGCAGTTGTTGTCCTTGCAGTCGCACAGCTCCGGGCCTCCGGGGTAGGAGTTCTTGTCCAGCGGAGCGCAGTCCTGCGCATCCGGCGTCCCATCCCCGTCGTCATCCGGGTCGCACACGTCCCCCTGCTTGTCGAAGTCCGTGTCCTTCTGGTCCTGGTTCGGGATCATGGGGCAGTTGTCCAGCATGTCCGGGAGCCCGTCCCCGTCGTCGTCCCCGTCGATGCAGTCCGCCTCGCCGTCCTGGTCCGAGTCCAGGTACCCTTCGTCCGTGGTCCCGTCGCAGTCGTCGTCCAGCCCGTTGCACTGCTCCGCACCGCCCGGGATCACCTTCGGGTTCTTCGGCTCGCAGTCTTCGGTGTCCGGCACGCCGTCGTTGTCGTCGTCCAGGTCGCACGCATCCCCCTGCCCGTCCGCATCGAAGTTCTCCTGGCCGGGGTTCACCAGGCAGGGGCAGTTGTCCGCGGCATCCGGCCACCCGTCCGCATCGTCGTCCGTCTCCACGCAGTCCGCGATGCCGTCCTTGTCGCAGTCCGTGTAGCCGTCGTCCGGCGTGCCGTCGCAGTTGTTGTCCAGCCCGTCGCACGTCTCGGCCGCAGGCTCCTTGCCCTGGCAGACCGGGGCGCCGCCCACGCACAGCACCTTGCCCTTGCACGTGCCGAAGATGTTCGTGAGGTCGCATTCCTCCTGGATCAGGTTGTCGTCCACAACGCCGTTGCAGTCGTCGTCCTTGGAATTGCACGTCTCTGCCGCGGGCTTGGCCGCGTCGCACGGAGTAAGACCGTCCGGCTCGCACACCCGCTTGCCCGTGCACTTCCCGAACGCGTTCGACTGGAAGCACGCGGTGGAAAGCCCCATCTCCACCGCCAGCGGCGAGCACTCGCACTCCCCGCTGTCAGGAACGCACTGCTTGGCCGCTGCCCCCTCCACCGACGTGGCATCCTTGCACGAGTAGCCCTCAGGACACGGGCTGCCGTCCTCCGAGCAGTCGCCGCCGCAGAAGTTGCCGGCAGGACCCAGCGCCACGCACAGCACCTTGGTCCCAACCTTGATCCCCTGGCACTCCTGGTCCGACTGGCACGGCCGGCACAGCTTCGCATGCTCCGGCACGCACGCATACGTCACGTCCGGGAAATCCGACACCATGGCACAATGCCAGCCCTCGGGGCACTCCTCCACGCAGATCTCGGAGCACACGTACCCGTTCGGAGTCTCCACGCACCAGCCGCTGGAGCAGTCGCCGTTGGTCTTGCACGGGCAGCCGAAAAGCCCCTCGTCCTTGCAGGTCGTCGTGTCCGGAGCAGGTCCCTCCGAATCACCGTCCGGAAGCACCGCCTGGTCCTTGCCGTCAGCCGTCGCGTCCCCCGGCAGCTCCTCCTTCTCGTCGATCCACTTCCAGTCAGCGTCCTCGGGTACGAAATCGGGCAGCGCAGGCACATCCCCGTCCGCAGTC
>Ga0233425_10004233_pt1 | contig 24460 bp, 21 predicted proteins | sample Watercolumn_Towu_2_FD_181712 | JGI IMG/M metagenome (GOLD analysis project Ga0233425, IMG submission 181712) | Freshwater microbial communities from Lake Towuti, South Sulawesi, Indonesia - Watercolumn_Towuti2014_140_MG | ecosystem: Environmental > Aquatic > Freshwater > Lake | place... | reverse complement strand
TGCAGCGCCGCTGGCGCCTGGGCCTGGATCTGCCCCGGGTCTCGCTGGACGGCGAGGAGGGTGACCCCTGGCTGCTCACGGGTTGGGCCCTCGGGCGGCTGGTGGATCGCCTGACCGAGGCTGGGGACGAGACCATCGCCCTGCTGCGCCCCAGCCGCGAGGGCGCGGTCTGCGCGGAGCTGTCGCTGCTCTGCCGGGACCCCGCTCCGTGGCTCGGCGCGCGGGTGGAGACGCTCGCGGGCGCGGTGTTCCTCTCCGGCACGCTCGAACCCCTCGATCTGTATCGGCGGCGGCTCGGCTTGTACCCGGCGAGGGCCGACTCCTGCCGTGTCCCCTCGCCCTTCGACCCCGAACGGCTGGCGGTGCTGGTCTGTCCGCGGGTCTCGACCCGCCTCCAGCACCGCGACCGCGACCGCGTCGCCACGGCGGACATCGTCGAGCGCGTCGTGGCGGCCATCCCCGGTAACTGTGCGGTGCTGTTTCCGAGCTTCGCCATGCGCGACGACATCGGAGCGCTCCTGTCGCTGCCTGGGCGCGAGCGCCTCGACCAGCGACCGGAGATGACCGACTCGGCCCGCCAGATGCTGCTGGACCGGCTCCTGGAGGGGGGGGAGGCTCCGCGCGTGCTGCTGGGTGTGACCGGGGGAATCTTCGCCGAGGGGGTCGACCTTCCCGGCCATGCGCTCCTGGGGGTGGTGGTGGTCGGCCCCGCCCTGCCGGTGGTGAGCCCCGAGCAGGAGCTGATCCGCGCCTGGCTCCAGGAGCGCGGTGAGGACGGCTTCCAGTCCGCCTACCTGCTGCCGGGCATGTGCCGGGTGGTGCAGGCGGCCGGCCGCGTGATCCGCACCCCCGAGGATCGCGGCGTGGTGGTGCTGGTCTGCCAGCGTTTCGTGCTGCACGAATACGTGGCCTTCTTCCCCGAGCACTGGCGCTGCACCCGGACCGCGAAGCCGTGGCGGGAGATCGTGCGGTTCTTTGGGTTAGGATGACGAACCCATGAAGGTCGAACGGCACCTCGAGATCCGCGCTCCCCTCGATCAGCTCGAGCAGGAAGTCGTGCAGCGCGATCTCGACCACCCCGACGAGATCGGGCGCGAGATCGTGGCAGGGCTGCGCTACGTCCTGTCCTTCGCCCGGATGACGGTGGTGCGGAACCGCGACGGGCACGATGTCGAGGTGGCGGGATTCCTCGCGCCCCACGCCTGGCGCGTGCGCAACGCCCTGGAGCCTCACCTCGCGCCGGGCGGGGGAGGCGGGCTGTGGCATGCCGTGCGCGAGCTGCCCGACCTCGTGGCGGCCACCCGCGAACAACGACGTGCGCTGCTGGAGCGCCTCCCGCTGGATCGCGACAGCCTCGAAGAGGAGGTCTGCCAGCGCCGGCTGGTGGTGGCTGCCGGCGGCGGTGGTGGCGCCGGCTACGGCTATGTGGGTGCCTACCTGCTCTTCCATCGGAACAATCTCGATCCGGCGCTGATCGCGGGCACGAGCATGGGGGCCATCATCGGCCTGTGCCGTGCGCGCCGGCTGCGCTTCGACGTGGCGGCCACCTTCGAGATCGGCAAGCGCCTGACCTGGTCGAATCTCTTCCGCGTGCTGCAGACCGGCAGCCAGTACGGGCTCCCCGCAGGACTCAGGCTCAACCTCCACGCCGTGCTGGGGCCCCTGTTCCTCAACGACCGGGGCGAGACCCTCACCCTGCGCGAGCTACCCGTACCCATGCGGATCGTCACGACCGGCATCAAGCTCGACGCCCTCAAACACGACCTCTCCTACTACGAGCACTTCCTGGACGACGCCATGACCCTGGGGTTCGGCCTGGCGCGGGGGCGCCTGGAGCGGGTGGCAGGGGTCATCCACCTCATCCGCGAGCTGACCGAGGACCCGGAGCTGTTGACCGAGATCGTCTTCGGCGCCGACGAGACCACGCTGGACGCGGACGTGCTCGACGCCGCCGGCTTCTCGTCGGCCATCCCGGCGCTCATCCACTACGACGTGCTGCGCGAGGAGCCGCGCATGCGGGCACTGCTCGATCGCCTCTACGCCCAGCATGGGATCGCCCGCATGGCCGAGGGCGGGTTGGTGAACAACGTGCCTGCCCGGGTGGCCTACCAGGCCGTCATGGACGGCGCGCTGGGGCGGCGCGGGTGCTTCGTGCTGGCCATGGACTGCTTCGCCCCCCAGGTCCGGGAGCTCATGTTCTTCGCACTGCAGCAGTACGTGCGCGGCAACGTCGTGCGAAACCTGCCCTACGCCCACCTCTATTTCCCGCTGGGGCGCGTGCTGAACGCCCTGAACCTCGCGCCGACGGCGCGCTCGGTGGAGAAGGCCATCCGCTGGACCAAGGAGGAGTTGCGTCCGCATCTGCCCCTCGTCAAGGCCATGGTCGCGCGGTTGCCGGTTCTGCCCGATCGCGGATGAAGCGCGGTGGCAGGGGCTCCCCGGGGCGCTGCGCCGGTTACAGGACGCCCGCGTTGCCCGCGAGGTGATTCCGTGCCCGAGTTCATCCTGTGCGTGGAGGCTGAAGGACGCGTCCTCGGCGAGTTCCCCATGGGGCCGGGGCCTCTGACGCTCCGGCTCGTGGAGCCGGGGACCGGGCGGGTCATCTCGATCATGACCATCTCCCCTGGGCCGGCACAGGCCGCGGCGCCCGCCGAGGCGACCGACCTGTACCGCGACACGACCGTCGATCTGTCGCCCGCCATGGCCGACGCCCTGCGGATCGAGCTGCCGGTCCCCGCCCCCCCCGTCGCCGAGGTCCACGGCGCGTTGTTCGCCGCGATCGAAGAATCCGAGCCCGAAGTGCTCGAGGTCTCCGAAGGCCTGGGAGGGGGCCTGCCGTCCGATGTCGTCATGGGCGCTCCACTCCCCGCAGGGGTGGTCTCCGCGACCCTCGAGGTCGCGCCGGAACCCGAGCTCGAGGGCACGGAGTCCGGGGGGATCGACCTCGGCGCCAGGCCCGCCCCCGCTCGCCTCGAGCTGGATCGCTCCATCACCCGCCAACTCCCCGACACCACCTACGATCTCCTCCAGGCTGCCGGGCTCGGCCTGCTCGAGGGCCCCGCGGTCCACACGGATCCCATCCCCGAGGACGACAGCTCGCAGGCCACCCTGGTGGAGCGAGCCGTGCTCGACGAGGTCGCGATGCTGGAGGCCGGCCGTCCGACCAGCGGGGGGGGGGATCGCGAGTCGAGTTCCGTATCCTTCCTCGCCCCCGATGACCCCTCCGCCGCGCTGGCCGGCTATGGTCGGCTCTCGGCAGGGCCGACCATCATCCCCTCCGACTTCGCCGACGAGGACGAAGCCGTCACCGTCGTAGCCCAGCAGCCCGGGACCGACCGCGGTGAGGCGCAGCGGGAGCTGGTGCGGGGCGAGTATGACGAGCTTCCGATCCATGTGCGCCACACCCTGGCTCCCATGGACGACGATCTCTCGCTCTCCCTGCCCTACGACCCGGCCGGGACCGACGCGTCCATCCCCGAGCTCTCCCTGGGGACGAGCCCCCTGGGGTTCTCGACCGGCGAGTCCGAGGCCTCGCTCTCGTTGCCGCTGCCCGATGGAAGCCTCTACGGCCCTTCCGACGACGACGACCTGAGCCTGCCCGTGCCGGAGGGGCTGGTGGTCGAGGCCGCGACCCCGCCCGCCGCGAGCAGGCTGGCGTCCCCTTCCTTCGCCCGGCCCCAGGCGGTCGCACCGCGCATCGACACCACCGGCGGGTTTGAGCGTGACCCCAGCACCGAGCGGCTGGAGGGGGCCGAGGTCTGGTTCCGTCGGGGCGGAGAATGGACCCCGCGCGGAGCCCTGAGCCTCGGCCAACACGTGCAGGCTTTCGGCGGCATGGTGCGCTGTGACGATTCGGGCGGGCTGGTGGTCCTGGCCGGCCCGCGTCTGCACGGCTCAGCGACGCTGCCGAGCGGGGAGCTGCGCCAGATCCAGTCGGGCCAGCAGGCTGTCCAGCTTCCGCCGGGTACCTCGGTGATCCTCTGGCAGGGCGAGCAGGGTATCTATGTGCGCTCGAACGTGCCCGCCGATGTCAGTGGACCGCTGATGGACCGCGAGCCCGCGGCGCAGCAACGCGCGACACGGTCGCGCACCTGGAAGCCGCCGCGCTCGGACTACGAGGACGAAGGCAGCTAGTACCGCCGCCGCCTCCGGCCGCGCGACCTACTGGATCGCGCGCGAAAAGATGCTTCTTCCCAGGATCTACTGCGCGGGTTCCGCCGGCCTCGTGCTCACGCGGTAGGTGGTGCGCAGCTTGTTCGCCATCTCGATGGTGACATCGTACTGGCCCGGCGCCACGTTGTGGAGCACGCCTTCGACGGTCGGGGTCAGGATGCCGATCTCCGTGCCGTTGACCTCGACCTTGACCCAGCCGATGGTGTCATTGCGGATGTGGAGCTCTCCACTGGAAGGCACTTCGCTTCCCTCCAGCGGCGCGACCGGCTTCAGGCCCTTCACGAACGGGTCAGGATCGACGTACAGCCAGCGGAAGCCCTCCACCGCCCCCTTGCTGTAGTAGGGGTTGTTGGGGAAGGTGGTGGTGCCGCCCGCGAAGACGGGCGCGGCGGCGAGGCTTCCAAGCAGCGCGAGGACGAGGGGAAGACGCATCGTGATCTCTCGTTGGGGCCAGCGGTCAGTTCGAAGGTGTCAGACCGGAATAGGAAGTTAACTCGCGGCTGAAGTACGTGGAGCTGTCACTCAGATCGTAGTGGACCTCGTGCACCAGGCCGAGCCCGCGGACCCACCACTGTTCGGCGTACACATCCAGCTCTTCGCCGGTCATGGCGTTCGACATGTGGTAGGAGTTCGTGAGCTTGTAGGTCTTGTAGTTGTGGCCGCTCGGAGCCGTCCACTCGCCCCACCCGATCTCCTGGTAGGTGCCGCTGAAGCCCACGGTGTAGGCCTGGCCGTCGGAGGAGGTGGCGGACATGGTGTAGTCGAAGGTCCACGATCCGCGGCTGCCGGTCTCGGCCTCGGAGGGCAGGTACAGGCGAGGGGGGCTGTCCGTGGCGGTGAGATCCATCGACATCGGGTAGCCCATCATGTCGACCGCCGCGGTGCCGGCCCAGCCGTAGACGTACATGCCGTCGCCCTGGGGACCATCACAGGAGACGAAGGTCTGGACGTCCCAGCCGTTGGTGCCGCCGATGACATCGTTGTACCACCAGCCCGAGACACCGTAGGCCGTTCCGCGGCTGTTGGCGGACTGCTCGCCGGTGGTGCTCTCGCCCAGGTGCGTCACCGAGTAGGAGCGTGACCAGCCGGTCTGGTCCACCGGATCGTAGCCGGAGGGGCAGGCGCCCGGATCGGTATCGGCGTCGGAGTCGGCGTCGGAGTCGGCATCGGAATCGGCGTCGGCATCGCCGTCCGTGTCGGTGTCCGTATCGGAGTCGGCGTCCGTGTCGGTGTCCGGGCTGGAGTCGGTCGTGTCGGTGTCGTCGAACTTGCCCTGATCGTACGGGTTGTCGGAGGGGCAGCCGACGAGGGCGGAGAACCCGAGCAGGACGAGAGGGAGCGCGCGCATGGTGCCTCAGTGGAGCAGGGGGTTGTCGGGACCGCGGAGGGTCGTCGGTTAGGATGGGGTCGCGCGACCGATGCAGGCTTCGCCCGGGAGGGCGCAGCGGCCTCCGGAGACGCGTTGTAGCCTCAGCCCCAGCGGGTGGCAACCGCGCATTCCTCGGGCAGATCCCCCACGCCTCCCAAGGTGCCGTTGGATCGCGTGCCCACCCCAGGAGGTGCTCCTTGACTGCCGACATCCTCTTCCACGGTATCCGTCAGCTCATGACCGGCGATGGTACCCCCCCGTTGCGCGATGCCGCCATCGCCTTCCGCGCTGGACAGATCGTCTGGATCGGGCCGATCGATGGGGCACCCCCGGCGCGGGAGAGGGTCGACTGCGACGGGCTCGTGGGCTTGCCGGGGCTGGTGGACTGCCACACCCACAGCTTGTTCGCCGGCAGCCGCGCGGCCGAGTTCTCCCGGCGCCTGGCTGGCGCGACCTACACGGAGATCCTGGAGTCGGGGGGCGGCATCCTCTCCACCGTGGCCGCCACCCGTGCGGCCTCCGACGCCGACCTGGGCGCCGTCTTGTCGCGCCGCCTCGACGCCATGCTCGCCCGCGGGGTCACCACGGTGGAGGTCAAGAGCGGCTATGGACTCGATCCTGCGACCGAGGAGCGCCTGCTGCGCATCATGGGCAGCACGCCCAGTGTCGTGGAGGTCCTGCCTACGTTCCTGGGCGCCCACGCGGTGCCCCTCGAGTACCGTGGCCGGCGGGAGGCCTACGTCACCCAGGTGATCGAGGATCAGCTCCCGCGCTGCGCCCCGCTGGCCCGTTTCGTCGACGTCTACTGCGACCGCGGCGCGTTCACCCTGGAGGAGGCACGCGCCATCCTGGTGGCCGGGCGGGCCCGCGGGTTGATCCCGCGGATCCACGCCGAGCAGGTGGCCTGGACCGGGGCCGCCGCCCTGGCGGCTGGTCTGGGGGCCACCAGCGCCGACCACCTCGAGCGGCTGGACGAAGCCGGCATCGCGGCCATGGCCATGGCCGGCACGGTCGCCGTGCTGCTGCCAGGGGCGCAGCTCTTCCTGCGTGATCCGGCTCCCCCGGTGGAAGCCCTGCGTCGGGCGAAGGTCCCCATGGCGGTCGCCACCGACTTCAACCCCGGCTCCAGCCCCGTGCGCGATCTGTGGGTTTGCGCCACACTGGCCTGCCTGCGGATGGGCTTGACGGTGGAAGAAGCCCTGCTCGGCATCACCCGTCACGCCGGCCGCGCCCTGGGCCGGCCCGATCTGGGCTGGCTCGGTCCCGGCTCCGCGGCGGATCTGGCGCTCCTGGAGCCTCCTCCAGGCGAACCGCCCGAGCTGGCGGTGCTGGTGCAGTACCTCGGTGGGCACCTCGCCACCCACGTGGTCAAGGGCGGCCGCTGGGTCCTTCGGCACGGACGGGTAGCCCCCGCAGGAGTGGCCGGGTAGGTGGAGTGCCCTCGTCGAGGAGCGCCGCCATGTCCATGATTGGTGTTCCCGAGCTGTTGGTCATCCTGGTGATCGTCCTGATCTTCTTCGGGGCGGGAAAGCTGCCGGAGGTGGGCCGCGCTCTGGGCGATGGCCTGCGTGCTTTCAAGAAGGCCCAGCGCGAGGTCGATGAAGCCGCGCGCCTGCCGCCGCCGCGCGAACCCGTCGAGCGAGAAGCCGAAGAGGTCGAGCGCGAGAAGCCTGGGAAGGACTGAGCGGCCACGAACGGCGGCGGGACCGACCCTCCGGGATCAGGCCCCGGAGGGACCCCCCTTGCCCTGGAGGCTCGCGATCTCCGCCTCGGCCGCCGCTTCCTCATCCGCCGTCGGCTCGACTCCGGGGGCGGTGTCGTGGGCGCGAAGGCGCTGATCGAGCGCATGTCGGGCCACCGACTTGAGCTCCGGCCCGACGGGGATGGCGCTCACGAGCTGGCGCAGGTCCTGCAGCAGCAGGGTGCCCACGAGCTGGGTAGAGATGGGCAGAGGGGTGTACGGGTTGCAGACCAGCGCCAGACGCACGCGGTAGCGCGCCGCCCAGCGCGGGTGGGCGGCGATGGCCGAGAGGATCGCGGGGCGGGTGGGGCGCATGGCGGCGATGCGCACCACGTCACGCTCCACCGCGCGGGGGTTGTCGAGGAACGTGAGGATCACCCGGGGGTCCCGGTCGTGCAGCACGCGGTCGAGGAGGAGCCGGTCACGGCCGCGGGCGGCAGAGCGCCGCTCACCTGCCGACAGATCGAGGTGCTCGTTGGCGACCTGGGCCTCCTCCAGGGTCGGGTTCACGCGGTGGCGGTCACCCAGGAACATGCGCTGGACCTCGGAGAGCCCGAGCGCCTCAGCTACCTCGTAGAGGTCCGTGATGCGGTCGTAGCCGAGACCCTGGAGCAGGGAGTCGTCCAGGGCCAGCTCCTGCAGCAGCTCGCGGTGCGGCTCCCTGCCGAGCAGGCTGCCATGCCAGAGGTGATCGAGCGCCGCGATGATGGCGGCGTCGTCGCTCTCCTCCAGGCAGGCCATCAGGGCCGCGCGGCGCAGGCCGCGGTCGCGCAGTGCTCGTAGGCGTCGGCCCATCAGGCGGACGAGTGCGACGGCTTCGCCGTCGTTTTCGGCGAGCAGCGCGCGTGCTCGGAGGAGGACTGGCTCCTGGGGCTCCATGGCGGGGAGGACCGGCTGGCGGGTGGGAGGGGCTTCGGCATACTAGCCCGCCATGAAGCGATGGGCTCTCCCGCTGTTGGTCCTCCTCCTGGCGCTCGGCGCCATCGCCGCGGTGGTGTGGTTCCGCCGACCGCCGCCGCCGCCTCTCCCAGCCGCGCAGGCCGAGGAAGGCGACACGGGCTTCTCCCGTCAGGCCACCGAAGACCGCATGCGCGCCATCGGCTACGTGCAGTAGGTCCATGTCCGGGCGCGCCTTCCTGTTGTTGTACCTGGCCTGCCTGGGGTTGTGCGTCGGTGGGGTCCAGGCTGCGCGCGCAGCCGCGGAGGGGGGCGGGGCCCCCCGGGAATCCTTGGAGTCCGAGCCCATCGCCGTGGCCATCCCCCCCAAGCCTGGCGGTGCGCTCCAGGGGGGCGCGGCGCGTGGGGAGGGGGAGGGGGCGGGTACGCGGTACACGCAGGCCATCTGTGTCCGCTACGAAGGTGATTTCCGCGACGTGTGCTTCCACGCCCTGGCTCGCCAACGGGCCGCCCGCGACCTGGCCGGGGCGCTGGCCGCCTGCGGCGAGGTGGCGCGCCCGCGGCTGCAGCAGGAATGCCGTGCCGACGTCGCCGAGCTGCACGTCCCCGCCGATCTGGCCGCGGCCCGCGCGGTCTGCGCCTCCATCCCGACCCGCAAGTGGCATGACCAGTGTTACTTCGCCGTCGCCACAGCCCTGGTGCCGACCGATCCTGGAGCGGCGCTCGCGGGGTGTGACGATGCCGGAATATGGCGCGACTTCTGCCGGCACGACACTCTCGGTGAAGCCGCCATCACCGACCTCGACTTCGTGCTGGAGACCTGCGGCCGGGAGGAGGGCGACCTGCTCACCCGCAAGACCTGCTGGCATGGGATCGGCAAGTACATCGGCCGCGTGGATCTGCCGCGTGCGGCCGAAGCCTGTCGGCGAGTGCCCGAGGGACCCGCCGGGCTCTACCGTGAAAACTGCGTCCACGGCTTCGGCTGGGCCGCGGGCGAGCGTTTCGGACCCGCTGGCGTAGCCCAATGTGCCCAGACCGCTCCTCAGGAAGACTCTTGTCGGCTGGGCGTTGCTTTCGAGGTGCTCGCGGGTCATCCCGACGCCGCGGTGGAGCTGTGTCAGAGCGTCAGGCGGTCGGATCTCCGCCGCCACTGCCTGGAGTGGGTCGAGAGGCGATAACGCCCGGAACGGGCGCGGTTGCAGCCCGAGCGCCACCGTGCAAGGCTCACCCACCGGAGGTGACCACTGACGTGGCTCCTGGCGTTGCTGCTGACCACCTGCGGAGGGCGGGCCCCTGCCGGGGCCGAGGACTGTGGCACCCTGGGTACGGCCGAGGCCCGGGACGCCTGCTGGGTCGAGCTGCTGCCGAGCCGTTTCCGGGACGACCCCGAGGGAGCGGATCGCCTGGCCCGTGACGTTGTCTCAGACCCCCTGGCGCGCGACCTCCTCTACCTGACCGTCACCCGCGAGATCGATCCGCATGGTGGGCGATGGTGCGACCGTATCGAGGCGGGTGTCCTCGCAGATCGCTGCCGGGCACTCGCGCGCCGACCTCACCTGCAGCGCCCCGCAGCACCCCCGCCGAGGGAGCGCAGCCCCTGAGCGCCGACCGGCCTCGCGGCCGGTCATGGAGTCGTCAGGAAGCCCCCCCCGCGAAAACAACCCTCACCGCAAGAGATGGAGGAGACGCTGAGGCTTTGCCAGGTGGGGAACCAGCGGGGGGGGGAATCCTGACTGAGCGGCGCGGAAGTGCGCGGCCCTGACACCTCGCAGCATAGCGGAGGCATCCCGAGCTCGCCAGAAAAAAAATCAGAGGCGCGCTTCGTTCTTCTGGCCAAGCGCCCGCTCGAGTCGAGCCCCGAGCTCACGCAGGGAGAAGGGCTTGCGGAAAACCTCCTCCACCAGGTCTCCCACGGCGCTTGCGGACACGACCTGATCGGCGTGACCGGTGATCGCGAAGATGTGGCAGGCCGGCTGGCTGTCCCGGAGCTGGGCCATGACGTCGGGGCCGTCGATCCCGGGGAGGGTCCAGTCCACCAGGGCGGCGTCGAAGTGGCTGTCGGAGTGGGTGCACAGGTCCAGCGCTTGACGCCCGGTCTCCACCACCTGGACGGAGTAGCCGCGGGCAGTCAGGAACTCGCCGAGCAGGTGGCGGATCTCACGCTCATCGTCGACGATGAGGATCCGTGGCGCAGGGGTGCGCGGAGATGAGCCCTTCATGCTTCACATCCTCTTTCTCCATCAGCATACCCCCTCTCGCGGCCGGACGCACGGCGCGCTGCGGGGACCGCAACCCTCGCCATGGTGAGCGGGCATCGACGTCAGGCCCGCCACTGGGGTCCAGCACGAAGGATCACAGGTCTCTCGCGCTGGAGATCCGGTGTGGAGCGAGCCCCAGCGAACGGCGCCAGGCCAGCTCGAGCGCCACCAGGCCGCCCAGCAGGCAGAGCACCGGGAACCAGTTGCCCAGCCGCCAGTAGACCGTGTCGAAGGTGGCCAGGCGCAGGGTGTGGACCTCGGCCAACTCCGTGAAGATGGGCGACTCATAGGGAATGTCGCCGTGGGGTTCGACGATCATGCTGATGCCTGTGTAGGCCTCGCGCAGCAGGGGCCGGCCGAACTCGGTGCTGCGCACCGCCGCCAGCATGGCGTGCTCCCACGACGCGGCCGAGTGCCCGAACCAGGCGTCGTTCGTGACGTTCACGAAGAGGTCCGCGCCCTTGAGCTGCTGCACGATGTCGGGCTGGATGGCCTCGTAGCAGATGGGGGCGGCGATCTGGTATCCATCGGCCGGGAGCAACTTCGGCTCGGTGCCAGCGCGGAAGTCGCCGGGGCCCTTGATCCACTCCTTGAGCTTCGGGAAGACGTTTCCCAGCGGCAGGTACTCCCCGAAAGGCAACGGCAGGAGCTTGTCGTACCTGCCCGTGATTTTGCCGCTGCGGTCCATCATGTAGACGCTGTTGTAGAAGACGACGTTGAGCTCGCGGCTCTCCGGGTCCACCTCGTACTGGTAGGTGCCACCGCCGATCAGGAGTTCGAATTGGCCCTCACGGCACATGCGCGCCAGGGCCTTGAGCATGTTGCCCTCGAAGGGGTTGTAGGGGCTCGCCCCCTCGGGCCACACCACCAGATCCACGGGCTGGCCGCCGAGCCGGCGCGTGACACGGAACCAGCCCCGGACCACGTCCTCTGGCGCCTGGGCGTAGCGCTCCAGCATGGTGATGTTCTGCTGGAGCACCGCGACCCTCAGCTCTCGCGCCTGCTGCAGTGCCGCCTCGATGTGGGCGTGGCGCCAGGCACCGAACTCGAGATTGGCCGCGAAGACGCAGGCGACGATCAAGGTGGCGCGCCAGGGCCAGGGTCGCGTCTCGCGCCGACGGAAGACCCACTCGGCCAGCACACCATTGACCATCAACAGCAGGAAGGAGAGCCCATAGACACCCGTGACGCTGGCGAGCTGGATGACCCAGGGCAGACGGTACTGGGTGGCGCCTTGCTGGTAGGGGAACAGGGCCGGGAAGAGCCACTCGGTGACCACCAGCACCGCGGGGACCGCCAGCAGCCAGCCCCAGTCGAGGCGCCGCCGGAGGGGGTGGACCAAGCCGAAGACCACTGCGAACGGAAGGGCGTGGGCCCCGGAGAAGATGACGAGCACGATCAGGCCGAGCCAGACCGGCAGGTTGCTGAAGCGTCCGACCGTGTCCACGAGCCAGAGGTAGATCGCGAACTCCGAGACGAAGCCGAAGAGGAGACCCAGCAGCGTGTTGGCGCGGTTGGAGGGCTCGAACAGCTCCCAGAGGAGTGGGAAGAGGCCGTACCAGCGACGCGGCCGTGGCGTGCGCGGGGCTCGGTCGGCCCTGAGGGCCCACAGCAGCGGCACGAAGCAGAGCCAGTGCAGCCAGGCCTGCCCGCGGGGCGGCGCCACGGCGACGAGGGCAACCCCGGAGACTATTGCGGCCAGGACGCGGGCGGAGAGGAGGAGCATCGGGAGTCTCTTCGGGATGGGCGGTGCGGGGTCCAGTGTGCTCGCCCGGAAGTCGGAACCACCCCAGAAGGGCAGCCGCCGCGTGCAATAGCGCGGACGCGGAGCGTCCGCACGGGGGAGCGCTGCACCTCCACGAAGCTGTCTGAGCGCAGGAAGCGGCCTACGCGCCGCTCAGCGGCGGCACCCGTGCGGCGTCAGCCGCGGCACGAGCCGCCCCCGAGGATGCAGTCGACCCAGTCGCCGACCTCCGCGGCAGCGGCCAGGGGGAGGTCCATGTGGCCCGCACCGGGGACCTGGGTCCAGGTGCCGCCGGCGGCGTGCAGCAGGCGCTGGTGGTCGGCCAGGCGCACGAAGGGGTCGCGGGCTCCGCGCCAGCCACGCACCGGGATGTCGAGATCGGCCAGGGCGGCCAGGTAGTCTGTGCCGTCCATGCCGGTCCAGTCACCGCGGCGGCCCCAACCCACGACCTGACGCCAGAAGGTGACGGACTCGTCTACCCCGAGCCCGAGCCTGCGGGCGGGCAGGCGGTGAGCCCAGCGGACCACCGGCAGGGTGGCCTGCCCGGCCAGCCGCCGCAGGTTGCCGTACACCAGGCCAGTGCCGCGGTGGCTCCACAGGCCCGAGGCCAGCACACCGATGGCATCGAGATGGCATCGGCCTGTGCCCTGGGCGGCAAGGGCCACCAGGCCTCCGAGGCTGTGGCCGATCCCGAGGACCGGCAGCCCTCGGGCCTCGGCGCGCACCCAGGCGACCGCGGCGGGCCAGTCCTCGCGCACGAGGTGATCGAAGCTCCAGTCGTGGAAGCGCGCCTGGCCCTCGCTGGCCCCGTGCCCCCTGAAGTCGAGTCGCCAGACCGCGCAGCCCAGCAAGGCGAGGTTTCTCGCGAGGGGGCGAAGCACACCGGAGTGGGACATCATGGCGTGGCCCATCAGCGCCGCGGCCCGCAGCGGACCGCGGGGTGGTTGACCGTGCAGGGTCAGGCGGAACCCGCCTGCCTGGACATGGACCTTGTACGCCCGCGGTGGATCAGGCATCCCAGACGGGCCTCCGCTGGGCGGCGCGGGCTGCAAGGCCCTCCAGCGGTTCACCGGAGAGCAGCGCGTTGGCGCCGGCCTCGGTCTCGAGTACCAGGGCATCGGCCAGGTCGAGGTCCTGGGCCGTGCGCAGGAGGTGCAGCACGCCCGCTGCGCCGGTGGGTGCGGCCGCGCGGATGTCCTCGGCCAGGCTGCGCGCCGCGGTCAGGGCTTCGCCCGGATCGCACAGGATCTCGATGCAGCCGGCCTGCTGCGCCACGACCCCGCTCCAGGCACGGCCCGCCAGGGCCAGGAGGGCGGCGCGCCCGGGACCCACCAGGCGGGTCAGGCGGGCGGTGCCACCGAGATCGGCCACCATCCCCAGGCGCAGCTCCGGCAGGGTGAAGTGCGCATCACGGCTGGCCACGCGGAGGTCGCATGCCAGGGCCAGCTCGAGCCCGGCGCCGACGCAGGCGCCCTCGATGGCCGCGATGGTCGGCGCGGGAAACGCGGCCACGAGGTCGCAGACGGACTTGAGCTCCTGCACCAGGGCGCGTGCGCCGCTGGCGTCCCCGTGCTTCACGATGGGCAGGATTCGGGCCAGCCACGGGTTGTCGGGTTTGAGATCGAGCCCCGCAGAGAAATGCCCGCCCTCACCGGTGAGCAGCAACACCCGCGGTGGGCTGTCTGCGGCCTCCGCGAGCCGCTCGCGCAGCTCCTCCCACAGCACTGCGCCGATCGCGTTGCGGCGTTCGGGGCGGGAGAGGGTGAGGGTGGCGATGTTGCCTTCGCACACGAGGCGGACGTAGGGCATGGGAGGCCTCGGGGGGAGGAGGTGTAACCGGGCGAGCCGCGATGCAGCGCGCCCCCGCCGGCGGGGGCCGTACGGGGGCGCCATACCCGCGGGTTCGTGGAGGCTACATCATGTCGTCCATGCCGCCCATGCCGCCCATGCCGCCCATGCCGCCCATGCCGCCGCCACCGCCGGCCGGGGCCTTCTTCTTCTTCTCGGGCTTGTCGCAGATGAGGGCTTCGGTGGTGAGCATCATGCCCGCGACGGAGGCGGCGTTCTGCAGGGCGCAGCGGACCACCTTGGTGGGGTCGATGATACCCATCTCGAACATGTCGCCGTAGACGTCCGTGGCGGCGTTGTAGCCGAAGGCACCCGAGCCCTCGAGGATCTTGTGGACGATGATGGAGCCTTCGAGGCCCGCGTTCTCGCAGATGGCGCGGGTGGGCTCCTGCACGGCGCGGCGGATGATCTGCACGCCGAACTTCTCGTCGCCAACGGCTTCGATGGCGTCGAAGGCGGGCAGCGTGCGCAGCAGGGCGACACCACCACCGGGGACGATGCCCTCTTCGGCCGCCGCGCGGGTGGCGTTGAGCGCGTCCTCCACGCGAGCCTTCTTCTCCTTCATCTCCACTTCGGTCGCGGCGCCGACGTAGATCACCGCCACGCCACCCACCAGGCGGGCGAGCCGCTCCTGCAGCTTCTCCCGGTCGTAGTCGCTGGTGGTGTCCTGGATCTGGCGCCGGATCTGCTTGACCCGTGCCTTGACGTCCTTGCGGTTGCCGAGGCCGTCCACGATGGTGCAGTTGTCCTTGTCGACCACGACCCGCTTGGCCTGGCCGAGATCGGAGACGGCCAGGGTCTCCAGGTTGATGCCGAGGTCATCCATCAGGGCCCGGCCGCCGGTGAGGATGGCGATGTCCTCGAGCATGGCCTTGCGGCGGTCGCCGAAACCGGGGGCCTTGACCGCGCAGATGGTCAGGGTGCCGCGCAGCTTGTTGACCACCAGGGTGGCCAGGGCCTCGCCCTCGATGTCCTCGGCGATGATCAGCAGGGGCTTGCCGGCCTTGTGCACCTTCTCCAGCAGCGGCAGGAGATCCTTGGGGCTGGTGAGCTTCTTCTCGTGGACGAGGATGTAGGGATCCTCGAGCACGCACTCCATGCGCTCGGAGTCGGTCACGAAGTAGGCCGAGACGTAGCCCCGGTCGAACTGCATGCCCTCGACGATCTCATGGGAGGTCTCGAGGCCCTTGGCCTCCTCGACCGTGATGACGCCGTCCTTGCCGACCTTGCCCATCACCTCCGCCAGGATGTCGCCGATGGTGGCGTCGCCGTTGGCGGAGATGGTGCCGACCTGGGCCATCTCGGCCTCGGTCTCGGCGGGGTGGGACATCTTCTTCAGCTCATCGACAGCCACGACCACGGCCTTGTCGATACCGCGCTTGACGTCCATGGGGTTGGCGCCGGCCGCGATCAGTTTGGTGCCTTCGCGGAAGATGATCTGGGCGAGGACGGTGGCAGTGGTGGTGCCGTCACCGGCGATGTCGGAGGTCTTGGAGGCGACCTCCTTCACCATCTGGGCGCCCATGTTCTCGGCCTTGTCCTTGAGCTCGATCTCCTTCGCCACCGTGACGCCGTCCTTGGTGACCACCGGCGCGCCGAAGCTCTTGCCGAGCACGACGTTGCGGCCCTTCGGACCGAGGGTGGCCTTGACGGTGTCGGCCAGCTTGTCAACGCCCAGCAGCAGGGCGGCGCGGGCGGTCTCGTGGAAGTCGATGTTCTTGGCGGGCATGTGGTGTCTCCGTGCAGGAAGGGGGAAGGGCAGCTTTGCTCGGGGTCAGCGCTCGACGTCAGCGCTCGACGACGGCCAGGATGTCGTCCTCGCGAACGATGAGGTAGTTGACGCCATCGAGCTTGATCTCGTTCTCGGAGTAGCGGGCGAAGAGGATGCGGTCGCCGACCTTGACGGTCATGGCTCGGCGCTCGCCGTTCTCACCGAGGCGCCCCGGGCCGGTGGCGATGACCTCGCCCTCGAGGGGCTTCTCCTTGGCGCTGTCCGGGATGATGAGGCCGCCAGCCGTGCGGGTCTCGGCCTCGATGCGCTTCACGAGGATGCGGTCGTTCATGGGGCGGAACTTCATGGGGGGCTCCAAGGCTGGGAGGGTGGTGTGCGGGTCCGGCAGGCGCGCCGCGGGCGTTCGCCTGAGGGCCGGAATCGCTACGCACCGAAGCCTCGTGCGTCAAGCCATGAAGTGCTTGGAGGATGCCCGCCACGCCGGGGAGGGTCAGGTCAGGGCACGGACGTTGGGGGAAGGGGTTGGTTCGGACCCGGCGTGGCGGACACCCCGGGTTTATGCAGGATGCGTGCCATGTGCTGGAACCATTTGAAACAACATGAAAAACGAAGAATCCATCGCAGCCGTGGCGTTTCCCGGTTGACGTGTGGCGCGGCACGGCTGTCGTGCCGCGGTGCGCCGTGGCCCCGCCGTATCTGTCGCGTCTTCTGCGCGCCTTGACGCCCCCGGGGTCGCGATTAGCTTTGCCGCGTTCCCAGGAAACCTCGCGTCGGCCCACGAGATTGACCAGGAAGCAAGCAGATTGTCGAGCTTCCTGACCTGGTTGGGCCGTGCACCTCGCGCTCGGAGGCAGTCCCCATGGCCCGCATCATCGGCATCGATCTCGGCACGACGAACTCCGTCGTTTCGATCATGGAGGGTGACAAGCCCACCGTGATCGTGAACGAAGAGGGTGGGCGCACCACCCCCTCCGTGGTCGCCTTCACCAAGGATGGTGAGCGCCTGGTCGGCGCCGTGGCACGGCGTCAGGCCATCACCAATCCCGAGAACACGGTGTTCTCCATCAAGCGCTTCATGGGGCGCCGCTTCGACGAATCCCGCTCGGAGATCGAGCGCGTTCCCTACAAGGTCGTCCGCAGTCCGGATGGCGGCGTGCGCATCGGGGTGGGGGGCAAGGAGCATTCGGCCCCCGAGATCTCTGCCATGATCCTGCAAAAGCTGAAGCGGGAGGCGGAGCGCTATCTGGGCCATGAGATCACCGAGGCCGTCATCACCGTGCCGGCCTACTTCAACGACGCCCAGCGCCAGGCCACCAAGGACGCCGGCAAGATCGCCGGGCTCGACGTGAAGCGCATCATCAACGAGCCCACCGCCGCAGCCCTGGCCTTCGGCGCCAAGGACGACCAGATCGTCGCGGTCTACGACTTCGGCGGCGGCACCTTCGACATCTCCGTGCTCGAGGTCGGCGACGATGTCGTCGAGGTCAAGTCCACCGCCGGCGATACCCACCTGGGCGGCGACGATATCGATCACCTCATGATCGACTGGATGGTCAAGGAGTTCAAGCAGGAGACCGGCATCGACGTCGGTCGCGACAAGATGGTGCTCCAGCGCCTCAAGGACGCCGCCGAGAAGGCCAAGATCGAGCTGTCCAGCGCCCAGAGCACCAACATCAACCTGCCGTTCCTCACCGCGGACGCCACCGGCCCCAAGCACTTCCAGCGCGATCTCTCCCGGGCGAAGTTCGAGCAGATGATCGAGCCCATCGTGGACCGGACCCTGCAGCCCTGCCGCCAGGCCATCAAGGACGCCGGGGTCTCCACCGCCCAGATCAAGGAGGTCCTGCTGGTCGGCGGGTCCACGCGCATCCCGCTGGTGCAGCGCAAGGTCAAGGAGCTCTTCGGCCGTGAGCCCAACCGTTCGCTCAACCCCGACGAGGTGGTGGCCCAGGGTGCCGCCATCCAGGCTGGCGTGCTCGCCGGCGACGTCAAGGACATGCTGCTGCTGGACGTCACCCCGCTGTCCCTGGGCATCGAGACGCTGGGCGGCGTGCACACAGTGCTCATCCCGCGCAACACCACCATCCCGACCTCCAAGGCCGAGGTCTTCTCCACGGCCGCCGACAACCAGACGGCAGTGGACGTGCAGGTCTACCAGGGCGAGCGCCCGATGGCGCGCGACAACCGCCTGCTCGGCACCTTCCGGCTGGATGGCATCCCGCCTGCACCGCGCGGCATGCCTCAGATCGAGGTCAAGTTCGACCTCGACGCCAACGGCATCCTGAACGTCACCGCCAGGGACCGGGCCACCGGCCGCGAACAGCACATCACCATCACCTCCTCTTCGGGGTTGTCCAAGTCCGAGGTCGAGAAGCTCGTCAAGGACGCCGCCAACAACGAGGCCGAGGACAAGCGCCGCCGCGAGATCATCGAGAACCGCAACCAGCTCGACTCCCTGGTCTACCAGACCGAGAAGCTGTTCGCCGAGAACCGCGACAAGCTTCCCGCCGACCAGGCCTCCACCCTCGAGGACGAGCTCAAGAAGGCCAAGGAGACCCTCGACAAGGACGACCCGGATGCTCTCAAGGCCGCCTTCGACCGCCTCCAGAAGGCGATGCACAAGCTGGCCGAGGTGATGTACAAGTCCGCGGGCGGCTCGATGCCCGGGGGAGCGGCTGGGCCGATGCCCGGTGGAGCGGGAGGCCCGATGCCCGGCGGCCCCACACCCGCGGAAGGCGGGCCCAGGGCGGGTGGCGCCCCCGGCCGCGACGATGTCATCGACGCCGAGTTCGAGGAGACCTAGGCCGACCGGGGTTCGGAACCTGGCCGGTGGGTCGCCGAGCAGTCACCCTGTCGCGATCGGCCGAAGCTGACGCTCGCTGGAGGACTTCGTGGCGGACAAGCGCGACTACTACGAGGTGCTCGGGGTGGAGCGCGGCGCCACTCCGGAGGAGCTGAAGCGCGCCTACCGCAAGCTCGCGCTGCAATACCACCCAGACCGCAACCAGGAGCCCGGCGCTGAGGCGCGGTTCAAGGAAGTCTCCGAGGCCTACCAGGTCCTCTCGGATCCCCAGAAGCGTGAGGCCTATGACCGTTTCGGGCATCAGGGCCTCGGCGGGGCTGGCTATTCGGCCGGCTTCCAGAATGTGGACGAGATCTTCAGCCAGTTCTCCGACCTCTTCGGCGAGCTCTTCGGGTTCGGCGGGATGCGCGGCGCCCGGCGGGGTGGGGGGCGGCACGGAGCCGACATCGAGTACCCCCTCGAGATCGAGTTCCTCGAGGCGGTACACGGCTGCAGCCGCGAGGTCACGGTGCCAAAGCACACCGTGTGCGGCACCTGCGAGGGCACCGGCGCGGCGCCCGGCACCAAGCCGGCGGTCTGCGGCACCTGCGGCGGCCACGGTGAGGTCATCCAGGCGCAGGGGTTCTTCCGCATCCGGGCGCCCTGCCCGACCTGCCGCGGCGAGGGCCGGGTGATCCGCGAGCCCTGCCCGGACTGCCACGGTCGGCGGCTCGTGCCGGTGAGCGAGAAGCTCAAGGTCACCCTGCCCGCGGGCGTGGACGATGAGATGCAGCTCCGCATCCCCGGCAAGGGCGAGCCAGGCCTGGGCGGTGGTCACCCTGGCGATCTGTACGTCACCGTGCGCGTCCATCCGCACGCGGACTTCAAGCGCCAGGGGCTCGACATCTACTCGCAGGTCCCCATGTCCTACGCCCAGGCCTGCCTGGGGGCCACGCTGACGGTCGCCACCGTGGATGGCCCCGAACCGCTGGAGATCCCCGCCGGCACCCCCTCCGGCAAGGTCTTCACCCTGCACACCCGCGGCGTCCCGGCCGTCCGCGGCCGCCAGCGCGGGGACCATTACGTCCAGGTGGTCGTGGCGGTTCCGAAATCGCTCTCGGCGGAGGAGGAGCAGCTCGTCCGCAGGCTGGCGGTGCTGCAGGATGAAAGGGTGCACGAGAAGGGTTTCTGGCGCGACCTGATGGACAGACTCACTCATTGACCCAGCGCTGATTTCCAGGAAACCGGGCGCGGTCGGCGCCCTTTTTACGTTGATGAGGTACCCGGCATGCTGAATCTCGAAGGAATCGAAGCCCGCGTGGCCGTGGCCCGCCCGAAGGTGCAGGCCATCCGCGACGAGCTGCAGAAAGCCCTCGTCGGGCAGCGCGCCATGGTGGATGGGCTGCTCCTCGGCCTGCTGTGCGACGGGCATGTGCTGCTGGAGGGTGTGCCCGGCCTGGCCAAGACCACCGCCGTGCGCGCCTTGGCCAGCGTGTTGGACATGGGCTTCGCCCGCATCCAGTTCACCCCTGATCTGCTGCCCGCCGATCTCGTGGGGACCCAGGTGTACAACCCGCGCGAAGGCAGCTTCAGCATCCGCAAGGGTCCCGTCTTCGCCAACATCGTGCTGGCCGATGAGGTCAACCGCGCGCCCGCCAAGGTACAGTCGGCCCTGCTGGAGGCCATGCAGGAGCGCCAGGTCACCATCGGCGACGAGAGCTTTCCGCTGCCCAGGCCCTTCCTGGTGCTGGCCACCCAGAACCCCATCGAGCAGGAGGGAACCTACCCGCTGCCCGAGGCCCAGGTGGACCGGTTCATGTTGAAGCTCAGGGTCGGCTATCCCAGCCGCGAGGAAGAGCAGAAGGTCATGCGCCTGGCGCCAGACGCCATCTCCGCGCTGCGCCCGGTGCTCGGGATCCCGGACGTGCTCGCCCTGCGTGAGGTGGTGGCCGCCGTCCACATGGAGCCGGTCATCGAGGGCTACATCGTCGACGTGGTGCGCGCCTCGCGCACTCCGGCGGCCGTGGGGCTGGCCGATCTCGTCCCCATGATCGAGTTCGGTGCGAGCCCGCGTGCCTCCATCGCGCTAGCCGCCTGCGCCCGCGCCCGCGCCTTCCTCGACGGCCGTGCCTGGGTCGGCCCCGACGACGTCAAGGCGGTCGGTCCCGACGTGCTCCGGCATCGCGTCCTGCTCTCCTACGAGGCCGAAGCAGCCGAGCTCACGCCCGAGGCCGTGGTCCAGCGACTGTTCGACCACGTCCCCACGCCCTGACGCCGCGAGGTCGCCGCGATGCTCACGCCCGAGGAGCTGCGCCAGATCCGTCGCCTGCAGTTGCAGGCCGGCCGGCGTGTGGAGGGCCTCCTCGCCGGCAATTACCGCTCCGCCTTCCGCGGCCGCGGTATGGAGTTCGAGGAGGTTCGGCCCTACGTCCCCGGCGATGACGTGCGCCACATCGACTGGAACGTCACGGCCCGCAGCGGTGAAGCCTTCGTCAAGGAGTTTCGCGAGGAACGCCAGCTCGTGCTGGTGCTCGTGCTCGATGTCTCGGCCTCGGTGGGGTTCGGCTCTGGCGGGCGCGATGGCCGGACCGACAAGGCGCTGCAGCAGGCCCGCATCGGGGCCGCCCTGGCGCACGCCGCCACCCAGGCCAACGATCAGGTCGGGCTGGTGGCCTTCGCACGGCAGGTGGAGGGCTTCATCCCGCCCCGCCGAAGCCGCGGCCACGCCTGGCGCGTGATCCGCACCGCCTTCTCCCACCGCGCCCAGCAGCGCGGCACCGACGTGGGGGCCGCCGCGGAGTTCCTGGGTCGGGTCCTGCCGCGCCGGGCGGTGATCTGCTTCCTGTCCGACTTCCTCGACCCTCGCCCCTGGGATCGCGCGCTGGCCTCGCTGGGGCGGCGCCATCGCGTCAACGCCTTCCTGCTGCACGATCCTCGCGAGCTGGCCCTGCCGGCCGTGGGCCTCCTGGAGCTGGAGGACTCCGAGACCGGCCGTGTCATGCTGGTCGACGCCGCCCGGGTGCGCGGGGTGCTCGGCGTCGAGGCCCGCGTGCAGCGCCTGCGCCGCGCTGGAGCCCAGGTCACGGCCGTCGGCACCGGCGACGATCCCTTCCAGCGCCTGGAGGAGCACTTCCGGCGCATCGAGCGGCTGCGGTGAGCCCGCGCGTCGCCCTCACCGCCCTCGCGCTGGTTCTGGCCGGCTGCGGAGGGGATCTGCTCCCGCCCCTGGCCCAGCCCGATGCCGACGTGCGTCTCGAGGTCGACGCCCGCCACGTGGACGCCGGCCAGCCGGTGCACGCCGTCGTGGAGATCCGGCAGGCCGACGGGGTCACGCTCGAGGTGGGCGCTCCGGCGGCCGATGGCCTCGAGGCCACCCTCACGGGCGAGCGCACCGAGCCCTTCGGCGGAGGGAGCCTCACCACCCGCACCTACGACCTCACCGGCGTGAAGGGCAGCTACGTGGTCGCGGTGCCCGAGGTCACCGCCACCCACCCCGACGGCCGGCAGGAGATCCTGCCGGTCGCCCCGGCCTTCGTGGACATCGGGGTGCAAGGACCCTCTTCGCAGCTCGAGGGGTTGCTGGTGCCCGAGCCCCCGCCGCCGCCCACCTGGCCCTGGGTCCTGGGCGCCGGGGTGGGGATCGGGCTGTGTACCGCAGGCGTAGTCTGGGCCTGGCGCCGTCGACGGCGCAGCCTGCGGCGGGTGGCCGTCGAGCCGGCGGACGTGGTGGCCCGGCGGGCCTGGCAGGCCGTGCTGGCCGATCGAAAGCTCGACGACCACGCCCGCGCCCTGCAGCTCTCCGAGGTCTTCAGGGTCTACCTGCAGGCCGTGCACCCCATCCCGGCCTCGGCCCTGACCAGCCGTGAGATCGTGGCGGCCATCTACGGCGAGGGGTTCGTGCCCGGCGCCCTGCTGGACCGTGCCCGGCGCCTGCTGCTGGCCACCGACCTGCTGAAGTTCGCCCGGCGTGGTGGGGGCCCCGAGTTCTTCCACGATCTCGACCAGGACTTCCAGGCCTACGTCGCCGCCACCCGCCCGCGGCCGACCCTGTCCGAGGAGCGCCATGCTTGAGTGGCACTCCCCCTGGGCGTTCGCCGGGATCCCCCTGGTGGGGCTCCTGCTGTGGTGGATGCATCGCGCCCGGCCGCGCTTGCGCTTCGCCTCGCTGTCCCTCGTGCAGGTCGGCCAAAGCCCGCGCCGCGCGCTGGCCTGGCTGCCGAAACCCCTGCTGGGCATGGGCTTGTGCCTCTGTTTCGTGGCGCTGGCACGGCCCCAGGTGCCGTGGACCGAGACCGTCACCAAGGCCGAGGGGCTCGACATCGTCCTGGTGCTCGACACCTCCCAGTCCATGGATTCCCCTGACTTCACCATCGCCGGGCGCTCCGCCTCGCGGCTGGATGTCGCCAAGAACGTGGTGGCGCGCTTCGTGGCCAGCCGCGAGCACGATCGTCTCGCGCTGGTGGTCTTCGGCGAGGAAGCCTTCACCCAGGTCCCGCTCACGCTCGATCACGTCGGGCTCGCTCGTTTCCTCGGTCAGGTGCGCATCGGCCAGGCCGGGGAGCGCCGCACGGCTGTCGGCGACGCCATCGCCATCGCCTGCCAGCGGCTGGCCAAGCTGCAGGCCCCCAGCAAGCTCGTCATCCTGCTCACCGACGGCCGCTCCAACGCCGGCCAGATCGAGCCGGTCCCGGCCGCCGAGGCCGCCGCGGCCGTGGGCGTGAAGATCTACACCATCGGCGTGGGTCCCGAACCCGGCCAGGGAGGTGGGTTCTTCGGGATGTTTGGCTCCCGCGGCGGCGATCTCGACGAGCCGACGCTCAAGGCCATCGCCGCGCAGACCGGCGGTCGCTACTTCCGCGCCCAGGACGCCGACACCCTGGAACAGGTCTACGAGACCATCGGCCAGCTCGAGCCCAGCACCGCCGAGGTCAAGGAGCTGACCCACTACGAGGAGCGCTTCGCCCCCTGGTTGCTCTGGGGGCTTGGCCTCGTGTCGCTCTGGGTGCTCCTGGAGACCACGCTCTTCCGGAGGCTGCCGTGACCGGGGCCTCGCTCTTGACCTGGGGCGCAGGTCCGCTGAGGAACCTGCTGTGGGCGTTGCCGCTCGTGGTCCTGCTGTTCTGGTGGGCGCAGCGTCGCAGGAGCCTGGGCCTGGCCCGCATCGCGGCCGCTCCGGTGCTCGCGGGACTGGCGCCCGCGGATCTCGGCGTGCGCCGCGTCTGGCAGGCGGTCTTGCTGGTTCTCGGTCTGTCCTTCCTGATCGTCGCGGCGGCCCGCCCGCAGTTGGGCTTCCAGTGGCGCGATGTCGAGCGGCACGGCATCGACCTGGCCATCGTGGTCGATGTCTCCCGCAGCATGGACGCCCAGGACATCAGCCCCAGCCGCATGGAGCGTGCCCGCCGGGAGGTCCTCGATCTCTGCGCGCGGATGCCCGAGGACCGCGTTGGGCTGGTGGTCTTCGCCGCCGGAGCCTACCCGCGTGTGCCCCTGACCCTCGATCACGACGCCCTGCTCACCATCCTCGAGGAGGTCGACACGACCACCCTGCAGGCCCAGGGGACCTCCCTGCCCGCCGCGCTCGACGAGGCCCTGAAGCTCCTGACGAACGAGGACTCCACCGACAAGGCCGTCGTGGTGCTCTCCGACGGTGAGGTTCCGGTGGAGGACGACGCGGTCGCGGCCGCGGAGCGCATCGGCGCCGCCGGAGTCAAGGTCTTCGTCCTGGGCGTGGGAACCTCCACCGGGGCGCCCATCCCATTGACGGGCGGGGGTTTCAAGAAGGACCGCGGCGGGCAGGTGGTCGTCTCGAAGCTGAACGAGCCCCTGCTGCGCCGGTTGGCCGCCAAGGCCGGGGGAGCGTACGTTCGCTCCGTGGCGTCGGATGAGGATGTCGCCGCCCTGGTCGCTCAGATCCGG
>Ga0233425_10004232_pt1 | contig 24463 bp, 20 predicted proteins | sample Watercolumn_Towu_2_FD_181712 | JGI IMG/M metagenome (GOLD analysis project Ga0233425, IMG submission 181712) | Freshwater microbial communities from Lake Towuti, South Sulawesi, Indonesia - Watercolumn_Towuti2014_140_MG | ecosystem: Environmental > Aquatic > Freshwater > Lake | place... | reverse complement strand
TGACATTGAGCTCATCGAAGATCTCCGTGTTAAATTCGGTGGTATCGGTGCGGGCGCCGATGTGGTATATAAAATTCACCGAGGGGGCATTCTGCTCAAACCATTCGAGGAACTCGCTGCGCTCTATCAGGCGTAGGTACTGCTTTCCAAGGTAATTCGCTTTTTTCTCTTCACGCGAAAAATCATCCACCAAGATGAGGTTGGTACGTCCTTCGCTGTTCAGTTTGGCTACCAGGCAACTTGCAATAAAACCGGCGGCACCTGTAATGACAATCATCTTTTATCCTATTTAATAACGGTTAATTTTTTGGAGACCCTGTGGTCTTTGAAGCTGAGCACGATATGGTAATTGCCTTCGGCGAGCATGGAGCAATCCACCTGCTGCAAGGCCTCACCCTGGCCGATAGGTTCCGAACCGGCAAATACCAGCTCTCCCAGCGTGTTATAGATCTCTGTTTTCACTTCCTGCGGCTGCGCAGAGTGGTAGCTTATGTAAAAACGGTCGGAAGCAGGGTTGGGGAACAGGCTGGCTTCTCCTCCCGCTTTTGCCAGCTGCTGAAGGCCTACAGGCACTTCCGGTCCGGTGAGCAGCTTTACTTCGGTCGCGTTTAAAACGGCCGAGGTGCTGTACTCAGACAACACTGCCACCAGGTATACATTCTCCGGGTTGTAACGGTACTCGCCGCCTAATGCCACCGGCAGGGTGTAGGTATAGGCTTTGCTGTACGACTGTCCGGCCGTGCTGCCATTCACCGGGATAATGCCGGGCGCGCCGTAAGGGCCGTCGAGGAATTCGCTTACCACATACTGGTGGCTGTACTGGTTCGGACCCAGGATATTGGTGCTGGCATTCAATGGATAGCCCACCTGGTAATAAGGCGATGCCTGAATGTTGAAGAGGTTGCTGTACTGGTTCCAGCCATTGTCGGAAATATCCATGATGGGGCCATACACGTTATTCTCTTTGATGTAGAGGTTGAGGCGGTAGTCGCCTTTCACATCTCCTACAAAGTTAGCCGATACACTGGCGGAGATCTGCCGCGTTGCCTGGTTGTAGCTCAGGCCGCTGATGCTCACATCTGCCGGAACAACCATCGCCTGGCGCTGGGTGACGAATGTTTCCCACTGGCTCCTCGTGCTGGTTATTTTTCCAACGCCGGGGTAGTAGTAACGGTCGATCATGGCCGACGAGCCGTCTTCGGCAAGGTCATTGGTGAGCGTCGTCCCGGTGACGTTCGTCAGGTTATCATTGCTGTGAATGGAAGTGGCGATGACCGCAGGCCTGGCAAGCGTCAGATCCCTTAAGCTGATGTAGCTTTGAGGGCAGCCCGCGCATTTCACGCTGGTGAATTCCTCCACGAGGACTTTTTTCACAGGAACGGCGGTAGAGAGCGTAAGCCCTGTGCTGACTGTATCATTGGCGTGCTGCTGGTCTGCCTGCCCGTTGATAGAGCTCACCCATATCTTCACGGTGTTATAGGCGGCGGCAGGCGAGCTGTAGAGGAACGAAAAGGTATGAGCGCCGATCTCCAGGTAATTGAGCGGGACGGCAAAGCTTTTGGTCTCCGATACCACGGGGCTGCTTCCCACCTGGTAGTTCAGCACCATGCTCGAGATCGGCGTGGATCCCAGGTTGCGGAAGCTTCCGGAAATGGTGTGGTTGGTATTGATCACGGAGTACTTGTAGGTATCGTTGGAGAGCATGGCCACGTCGTAAGCGTTGGACACGTTCTTCACCTCGATGTCGTCGAGCCAGAGCTGGTATTTGTTTGAGGAGTTGTTGCGGAAGGCGATGCGGATGTTCTGCCCGGCATAAGCCGAGAGGGAAATGCCGTGTGCTGTCCAGCTGCCGTTTTCGGCGGCGGTCACAAACACCCGGCTGGTGGCAGGAAAATCGGCCGTAGTGGGGATTGCGGAGATGCTGGTGGTCACAAATACCTCGTAGCCGTCGGCATTGCTGATATCGGGTGCCATGGCCTCCCAGGTAAGCACGCTGCCGGCGGAAACGTTTGAGATCACCGGCGTGATGAGCCAGGCATCGGCCGTGCCGGCGGGCTTCAGCCAGGACGTGGATACCGCAAAGGTATCCGCTGTATTTTGGTGTTTATAGCTCAGCCAGGCTTTTTGCTGCTGCCCCGGCTTCCGGAAAGGATAGTTCCCCGAAAGGGTATCCGCTACCAGGTTCCCGTTGTTGATCATGGTCATACCGGAAGGCACATCCTGGTAAAGATAGGTTTGTGTGGCGCTTCCTGAGGTGTAAGTGGCCGTGTTCATGCTCAGGGAGTTGAAGCGTTCGCTGTAAAGTACCTGTGAAAAAGAAGGACTACTGAGTTGCAGGACAACCAGTAAAATTATATGTCTCATGATCATGATTTACAAAGCGCCCTTAAAAGGCAACTTAGCACAAAAATAAGCTTTTAAATCAAATTCAGGATTCGGGCGCAGGCAAAACAGGGCTTATTCTGCTATTTTACGTTAAAAGGGCTGCCACTAAAAAAAGCCGCTGCGGGGATTCCGCAGCGGCTTTTTACTAAACAAACAAAAAGATTATTTTACAACTGATAATTTTTTAACCACAGATCCGTTCTCTGAAGCTACCACAACGTTGTAGATACCGGCAGCGTATGCTTTCGTATCGATGTTCACGGTGTTGGAGCCAGCCTGCAGAGCAGATACTGTCTGGTAAATGATCTGCCCTACATTGTTTACAACCGTTACCGCTACCTCTGAAGCCTTGTTCAGGTTCACGCTCACAGATGTTTCTGCTGTAGCAGGGTTAGGGAACAGATCCACTGATTTGAAGTTTTCGTCGATGTTTTTCACGCTTGTGAAACCAGCGTTTAAGTTCACCTGGTCGATGTAGATATTGTTACCATACCCGCTTGTTCCTGTGAATTTCACCAACACGTTTGGCTTGTTAGCGTAAGCTGTCAGGTCAACAGACTCAGATCTCCACTGAGTAGCGTTTGGAACGAAGCTTGAAGAGGTTGCAGGAGCCGTATTTAAAGCAGCACCCATTTTGTCATAAACTGTTGTCCAGGTTGTACCGCAATCCGTTGATACTTTCACTTGCAGCTGGTCATCTTCCGGAGTAGAAGCTGTGTAAGGAGCAGAAGCCACGTCGAAGGTCAGCTGTACTGCTGTAAATCCTGTTAAGTTTGTCGGAGGCAGGATCAGGTCGTCAGAATCACCTTCAGGTGCAGCGTAAGCAGGGTATCTTGCAGATTGAGAAGTAGACTGGCTGCCGGAAGAGGTTACCCTTGCCCATGTATCAGAACCGCCATCCGTATTTACCAGGATCCAGTTTGCCGGTGGGAAAGTGGCTACAGAAAAGCTTTCTACAGTTGTGCTGGCAGTATATGCACCGATTACCGAGAACACCATGCTTTTTGAGTTGTTGCCCAGGTTGTAGTCAGTTGCACCGTTTACAGTACCTGCAATACTCACAGAGAATGTTTTGGATCCTGCTGTTAAGCCGGTAACTGCATTCATTGTTACAGTAGTTGTTGCACCGGCTGCGAGGTTACCGGTCCAGTTAACAGAAGCGCCATTAGCTGTTCCGTTTACAAATGGATTAAGTGTCATGCTGGTAATCGCGTTAGAACCGATGTTTTTAACCACTACCTGAGGAATTACAGAAGTAGAGCAGGTAATTGCCGGTACTGAAACAGCGTTGGCAGCAGCATCGTTTGTCAATGGAGCTGCAGCAGCCAGAGCCGTTTGCCATACTTTTTTGTTACCATCGTCCTGTAAGAAAGCTACCATTTCCACCTGGCTCTTATCCCAGATATACGCCGGGAGCGGGCAGCTGATAGAGAATGTCTGTGTTTGAGCAGCAGCCCACACAGAAGGGAGAGCTGTACCGTTTGTAATATCAGGGAACGATTTACGCACTACCCAGTGGAATTGCGTTTCGCCGTTCGTGCCCGGCTGAACAGCGTAGTTTACTTCTTTCTCTGTCATTACCAAGCGCATTTTATAGCTACCTGAAGCTGTAAACGAAGCCGTAGCGGTAATAGTACCGGTTACCGTAATGGTAGAATAGGTGGCATCCCAGCTCCTGTTTAACGCAAGCGTGAACGGAGTTGTTACCGCCGCGGCGGTATTAAGGATAGAAGGCGAGTTGACAACGTTTCCAGGATGATCTACGCTTGAGCCGGTAGCACCGAAAGCGGCCTGGCTTTGCCCATCGATACGACCACTTGGAGCAGAGCTTACAGAGTAATAGGTCGCACGGGTATCGATTTCTGTTTTATTTTGCTGATACAGGGAAATTGTTTTTGTAGGAGCCGTAGGAATCGGCACCTGCCATTTAATAGGGATGATGTTGCTGTTAGCAGACAGTACCGGATCCAGGTAAGGATTAGTAGCTGCGCACGGCGGACATGTTTCTCCGGTAAACTCTTCATAAAGAGCTTTACGCGGATTCTGCGCTACGGCGAGGGTGCCAATAGCCAGCAGGGATAAAAACGTAGTTGTTCTTTTCATGTGTATTGATTTTGGGTTAGTTAAGCTTATTGTTGATCGTATTATTTATTGATCGTGAACTTTCTGGTAATAACGGAATTACCGGAGGTCAGGGTTGCGAAGTATACACCGGATACGAGGTTGTCTACATCCAGGGACACTGTATTTTTACCTGTGGAAAGAGCCGTCGTTTTAGTATATACGACCGCGCCAAGCGTATTGGACACCGTGATGGTCACGTTACCACCTTCGAAGGCCGAGTTCAGGTTGATGAATGCTTTGGAAGCGGAAGGGTTCGGGTACACGCCGGACACAGAGGCAAACACAGAAGCGTTTTCTTTCACAGAAACACCCACATCATTATACTTCAGCGTGAAGTTGAACACATCGCTGGCATCGTTGATGTTGTAGATCTGGTAGCGGATAGAGGAATAGCCCGGTGTCGGAGCTTCTTCGAGGTCCAGCAATAAATTCAGATTTTGTGAAGAAAGTGTCTGATTGGCCGTCAACGTAACCGTAAGAGGCGAAATGGTTGTCTGAGGTGTATAACAGTTGGCACCGCCCACACAGAAATAAGCACTCGCTCCCGGATTCAGCACATCGTCTATACGCTTCAATTTGTAATAGCGTGTTGTAGAAGACGTATTCTTGGCATCGATCTCCGTCGTGATGTGCTCGTTGGTGGTAGTGGTGTAATAAATCGCGCTGTTATTGGTCACATTGGCCTGACCGTTGTTGACATCCGTTACCTGCAATGCAGACTGCGCCCTTAAGGCTTGCCCGGCAATAACAAGAAGTCCCAGAAGGTAAATTTTTTTCATATTATATAAACGTTACGAATTTGTTATACAATATTAACGAACGGGCCTGCCAAATCCTAGTGATATTTGAAAAGACTATGGTAATCCTAAAACAATTTAACAAATAGGCGTTAAATCTGTCTATTTTCTGTAGAAGCTCATCTCATCCGCGTATTCCCAGGCTTTCAGGGGCATGAAAAAAGACACGTCTTTACCCGAGCGCAAAGAATCGCGGATAAAGGTCGAGGAAACATCCATGAATGGCGCCTGCGTCAGCTTAACGCGTGGATGGTGGTGCAGCGGGGTTTCCTGGCAGCCCGGCCGCGGGTATACATAGAGGTCGTAATGCTCCAGGATGTATTCGTAATTCTTCCACTTCGGAAATGTTTCGAGGTTGTCCTCACCGATGATCAGCGAGAACCGGTGCTCCGGGTATTTCTCTGCCAGGTGCGCCAGTGTGTTAACGGTATAGGAAGGCTGCGGAAGCGCAAACTCGATGTTGCTGCTTTTTAGTTTCGGATGATCGCCGATCGCCAGGTTGACCAGGTGCAGGCGCTGGTTCTGATCGAGCAGGGAGGCTTTTTTCTTCAGGGGGTTATGCGGGGATACCACGAACCACACCTGCTGCAGATCGGTAAAGGACACCATGTAATTGGCCAGGGCCATGTGCCCGATGTGTACAGGATTGAAAGAGCCGAAAAACAAGCCGATGTGCATAGAGCAAATGTAAGTTTTTCCGGCGATTTCAGCGTAGGGCCGCAAGGCAAATAATTGCCGGCATTGAAAAAAATTAAAGCGCGTCAATGCAAAAAAATGGTACTTTTAAGGCAGTGTTTTTTAAGGATATCATAGGGCAGGCAGAGGTCAAGGAACGGCTTTTACACATGTTCAAAGACAACCGTGTGCCCCACGCGCTGCTGTTCTCCGGCCCCGAGGGCAGCGGGAACCTCCCGGCAGCCTTTGCCTTCATCCAGTACGTGTTTTGCACCGACAAGCAGGCACACGATTCCTGCGGGCAATGCCCTTCCTGCCTCAAGGCATCGAAGCTCGCGCATCCCGATATGCACCTCGTGTTCCCGATCTCCAAAAGCAAGCATGTGCGCACCAGCAACGACCTCGTGAAAGAGTTCAGGGAAGCCTTCCTGGAAATGCCTTACATGACGCTCAACGACTGGTTCAACAGCCTCAATGCCGAGAACAAGCAACCGCTGATCCCGGCAGACGAGGCCAACGACATTCTTAAAAAATTATCGTACACCAGCTACGAGGGCGGCTATAAGGTGATGATGATCTGGCAGCCGGAGAAAATGAATACGGAGTCGGCCAACAAGCTTCTGAAGATCCTGGAAGAGCCGCCTGAAAAAACCCTGTTCGTGATGGTTTGCAATCATCCCGAGCAGTTGCTGGCAACCATTATTTCGAGGGTGCAGCAGATCCTGTTTTACCAGCTATCGGTAGAGGACATCAGCAAAGGGCTTGTGGCCCAATACCAGTGCGACCCCGCCGCGGCCCGGCAGGCGGCCCTGCTCAGCGACGGCAGCTACCGCGAGGCGCAGCTGCTGCTGCAACACTCCGACGGAGGCACAGCTTATCTGCAGAATTTCCGGGCCTTCATGCTCATCGCGCTGAAATTCGACGCGCCGAAAGCGGTGGCCTGGATCGATGAGAATGCCCGCACCGGCCGCGAAAAACAAAAGCAGTTCCTGCAATACGGCCTCGAGATCTTCCGCGACTGCCTGATGATGAACTTCGGGAGCGCCGAGCTGGTCAGGCATTCGGGAGAGGAAAGGGAGTTTGTCGGAAAATTCTCACGCTTCGTGCACCGCCGCAACTACGAGCGGCTCCTCGAAGAATTCAACTCCGCCTTCTACCACATCGAGCGGAATGCCAATCCCAAAATCCTGTTCATGGACCTCATCATGAAAACCAACGAGCTGATCAATATGCCGGCGTAAGAGTTCAGCGAAATGCGGATTGGCAAGGTATCGGCAAACTATGCAAAAACAACAAGTATGATTACATTCAAAACGGTCATCAATAAACTATTCCCTTCCATCATCCTGATAATCTTTAGTCACCATTTTTTACCAGGCCAAAACATCGACGACGTCAAGGATGACCTCAATTCATTACGGATCATAGGGAAAGCGAAAACCATAAAGCAGATATGGTATAATGTCAAAGACTCTCTTGGCACACCTTTAAAAGCAAGGATTAAAGCAACAAAAATTTCAATGTTTGACGAAAGTGGCAGGCTTACCGAAGAAAAATATGAACACGGCACCGCCCCAAACGACTACAAGACCGTGTTTATTTATGATGATAAGGGGAATAAGCTTAAGTCCTTTACCTACAATTACAAAAAGCTGGATACAATCTCTAAAAATCTGTATGAGTACAATGGCAATGAAATTATAAAATTAGGCTATACGAATAAATCGTTAAGTACTAAAATCATTTATAAATATGATAAGAAAGGCCGGTTAACGGAAGTTTCTACGGTTCATCCAAGCCCATACGGATCTGTAGACAAATACGAGTACAACAGAAAAGGAAATATACTCACTTCGCGGAAATACAATTTAGACAGAAGCCATTTGATGTATACGTATAAATTCAAATACGGCAAATCCGGTGAGGTGATCGCATTAATGATGTATGAAACAGATGGTAGTTTAGCAGTGAGGAAAGAATACACGTATGTTTTTGACAAATCCGGGAACTGGATTATCAAAACTTTTTACGAAAAAGGAGTCGCAGACTGTATCATAGAGCGAAACATAGACTATTACTAATTTCACATTAACAAAAAAACTCAACGGCCAGTAGAGGATTAAGTAAGCGTTTTGGCAGGACAACTGGGGCTGGCCCGGATACGGCCTGTGAAACTCTATTCCAATGGTGCGCCTGAGGGAAGCTCCGGCTCTACAAATTCCTTTTCGGCTTTGGAGATCACCATCGTGGCAACACCATTGCCGATGATGTTGGTGATGGCACGCGCCTCGCTCATGAACTTATCCACTCCCAGTAAAAAGGCCAGGCCTTCCACCGGGATCTTATGCAGGGCCGTTAAGGTGGAGGCCAGCACGATAAAGCCACTGCCCGTCACGCCGGCCGCGCCTTTCGAGGTGATCATCAGGATGCCGATGATGCTCAGCATTTCCCCGAACGACAAATGGACGTTGTAAAGCTGTGCGATGAAGATCACCGACATCGAGAGGTAAATGGAAGTGCCGTCGAGGTTGAAGGAGTAGCCTGTAGGAACCACGAGGCCCACCACCGACTTGCTGCAGCCCATGTTCTCCAGCTTCTTCATGAGCGACGGCATAGCGGGCTCCGAAGAGGAGGTGCCTAACACGATGAGCAATTCCTCCCTGATGGATTTCAGAAATTTCCAGATGCTGAGCTTGTAGTAGCGCATGATGGCGCCGAGGATCACGAACACGAAGAGGGCCATCGTCATGTATACGCAGAGCATCAGCTTGCCTAAAGGCAGAAGGGTCTGCAATCCGAACTTGCCAACGGCGAAGGCCATGCCGCCGAAAGCGCCGAGCGGCGCCAGGTACATCACATACTTCAACGCTAAAAACACATAGTGCGATACCGTTTCCAAGGGCCTGATGATCGCCATTTTTTGTTTGAGATTGCTGATAACGATGCCGGCGATGATCCCCGCTGCGAGCACCTGCAGGGTAAAATTGGAAAGAAAAAAACCGAGCCAGCTGAATCCATCGGCGGCATGCTGTGTGTATTGCGAGGCATCTTTCACGGTGAGGCCTGACATATTAATGCTACCCGGCTGAACGATATATGCTATCAACACGCCAATGGCAAGGGCGATGGTGGACACGATCTCAAAATAAAGGAGCGCCCTCACCCCTACTCTTCCCACCTTCTTGAGGCTGTCTATCCCGGTGATGCCGAGCACGATAGTGAGAAAGATGATGGGCCCGATGAAGAGCTTGATGATGTTGATAAAGCTTTTCCCGATGATCTCCATCTTCACGCCCAGGGCCGGATAGAAATGGCCGAGCAGCACACCGGCAACGATAGCGACTAAAACCTGAAAGGCGAGATTGGAAACTATTTTTTTTAACTTCAAAGCGTTGCGGGTTAAACAATATTAAGCTATTTTTAATTTGTTTCAAAGTGCTGCCAACACGTTCTTTAAAATTATACTTATCAAAAAAAGAATGTCAATCCGGATAACACGTTTACACAACAAGCGCATCACGTGCTGCTGTAATAACGAGCTGAGCTTACATTCTACCTAAACACCAAACGACTATTTCTCTAATTAATCTTTTTATTATGAATTTTCCTTATCAGATCACTTCCATCGAAGCCTACCAAAAAGCCTATCAGCAAAGCGTTGAGCAGCCCGAGCAATTCTGGGCGGACATCGCGCAGCATTTCACCTGGCACAAGCCCTGGGACAAGGTATTGGAATGGGATTTCAAAACAGCCAACAGCAAATGGTTCATCGGCGGCAAGCTGAACATTACGGAGAACTGCCTCGACAGGCACCTTGACACGATGGGCGACACGCCCGCGCTCATCTGGGAAGCCAACGATCCTCAGGAAAAAAACGTGAGCTTCACGTACCGGCAATTATACGATCGGGTGTGCCGCCTGGCCAATGTACTGAAGAACAACGGCGTGAAAAAAGGCGACCGCGTCTGCATCTACATGGGCATGACACCCGAGCTGGCCATCAGCACGCTGGCCTGCGCCCGCATCGGCGCGATCCATTCGGTCATCTTCGGGGGCTTTTCCGCGCAGGCCATTGCCGACCGTCTGCAGGACGCCAAAGCGGAATGCATCCTCACGGCGGATGGCAGCTACCGCGCCGCCAAGGACATTCCTCTGAAAGCCGTGGTGGATGAGGCGCTGAAGCAATGCCCTTTTGTCAAAAAAGTGATTGTGGCCAAACGCACGAACACGAACATCAGCATGCAGGAAGGGCGCGATGTGTGGATGGACGACGAGCTGAAAACCGTGGAGGCCTCGGGTATTACCGATTGTAAAGCCGAAGTGATGGATGCGGAAGATCCTCTGTTTATCTTATACACATCGGGCTCGACGGGAAAACCGAAAGGCGTGGTGCATACCATTGGTGGCTACATGGTATGGGCCAACTACACCTTCGTCAATGTCTTTCAATACAAGCCGGGGCAACTGCATTTCTGCACGGCCGACATCGGCTGGATCACCGGCCACAGCTATATCGTGTACGGCCCGCTCAGCGCAGGAGCCACCTCCCTGTTATTCGAGGGCGTTCCGACCTGGCCTGACGCCGGGCGCTTCTGGGAGATCGTGGACAAGCATAAGGTGGACATCCTGTATACCGCGCCCACGGCCATTCGCAGCCTCATGGGCTTCGGGCTGGAGCCTCTGAAAGATAAAAAGCTGGATTCGCTGAAAGTGCTCGGCTCCGTGGGAGAGCCCATCAATGAGGAAGCCTGGCATTGGTACAATACCAATATCGGGAAAGGAAAATGCCCGGTGGTAGACACCTGGTGGCAAACGGAAACGGGCGGCATCATGATCTCCAACCTTGCGGGCGTCACGCCGCACAAGCCCTCTTACGCAACCCTGCCGCTGCCGGGCGTACAGCCCTGCCTGGTAGACGAAAACGGGAAGGTAATCGAAGGCAACGAGGTGAGCGGAAACCTCTGCATCCGGTTTCCTTGGCCGGGGATTATCCGCACCACCTATGGCGACCATGAGCGCTGCAAGCAAACGTATTTCTCTACTTACGAAAACATGTACTTTACCGGCGACGGCTGCCTGAGGGACAAGGACGGCAACTATAAAATTACAGGGCGCGTGGATGACGTACTCAATGTGAGCGGGCACCGCATCGGCACTGCCGAGGTGGAGAATGCCATCAACATGCACGATGCCATCATCGAAAGCGCTGTGGTGGGCTACCCGCACGACATCAAAGGACAGGGCATCTATGCCTATGTGATCTGCGATGCGGGGAAAACAGGTGACGATGCCATGCGCCAGGAGATCAATGCCATGATCAGCAAGGTGATCGGGCCAATTGCGAAACCAGATAAGATCCAGTTTGTGCCGGGCCTGCCAAAAACACGCTCGGGGAAAATCATGCGCCGCATCCTCCGGAAAATTGCGGAAGGCGATACCTCCAACTTAGGCGATACGAGCACGCTGCTGGACCCTTCGCTGGTGGATGTGATCATCAGGGAAAAGGTGTGATAGTCCGGAGACGCAGTAACAGAGAAGGGGCAATCCAACCAATGCGGCTCTATTTTATAACCGCAAAGAAGCGCAGAGTATATACGCTGAGGACGCAGAGAATTTATCACATCGACAAGCTTTGTGCTCTCTGCGACCTTCTTTGCGGCTCTGCGGTTAACCGGCCTCTTATATAGCTTATACAGCTTGGGTATTACTTAATCTCATCCAGGCTTTTCATCACCTTTTCTTTCAGTTCTTCCTTAAAGGCGACGAGCTTATCGAAAATGGCCTTGTCCTGGCAGCCCAGGATCTGTGCGGCGAGGATGCCGGCATTCTGAGCTGCGTTGACCGCTACAGTGGCCACAGGAACACCGTTGGGCATTTGCACGATGGATAATAAGGAATCCCAGCCGTCGATGGAATTGCTGGACTTCACCGGCACGCCGATTACCGGCAGAGCCGTTAAAGAGGCTACCATGCCCGGCAGATGCGCTGCCCCGCCGGCACCGGCAATGATCACTTTCACTCCGCGGGAAGCAGCGTTCTTCGCGTAGTCGAACATGCGCTCCGGCGTGCGATGCGCCGACACGATCGTAACTTCATGCTCAATGTTCATTTTTTTCAGAAATTCTGCCGCGTCGTTCATGATCTTCAGATCACTGCTGCTGCCCATAATGATGCCTACCATGCCAGTTATTGAATTAAAGAGTTATTTAGTTGGTGAGTTTAATGAGTTATCGGTTTGAGCGTGAGATGCTGAAACATCACGACGTGTCGTGACAGCATGACCCCCGGAATAATTAACTTACAATTTTGACGATGTCCTTGACGGATACCGCTTTTTTCTTGGCCTGCAGCAGGTCGTCGTCTACCACGGTCACGTGGCCCATCTTGCGGAAAGGCTTCGTCGTGGTTTTGCCGTACAGATGCACATACACGCCTTTGTACTTGATGGCATCCTGCAGGCCTTCATATTTTGCAGGGCCTTCATGGTTCTTTTCTCCCAGCAGGTTGATCATCACCGCCGGCTTCACAATGGACGTATCGCCCAGAGGCAGGTTCAGGATGGCACGCAGGTGCTGCTCGAACTGGGAGGTGATGTTGCCTTCGATGGTGTGATGCCCGCTGTTGTGCGGACGCGGCGCCACCTCGTTCACCAGCACCTTGCCGTCTTTGGTGACAAACATCTCCACCGCCAGGATGCCAACAATGCCAAGCTTTTCAGCCACTTTCACCGCAATCTCCGTAGCCTGCCTGTCGACCGATTTTTTGATATTGGCCGGCGAGAATAAAAATTCCACGAGGTTGGCCTCCGGGTTAAACTCGCATTCCACTGCCGGAAAACATTTGATCTCCCCGCTTTCGCTACGCGTCACGATCACCGAGATCTCCTTTTCGAAGTCCACCAGGCGCTCCAGCACGCTCGGCGCCTCAAAGGCATGCTCGATCTTATTCGGATGCCCCAGCTTCACCACGCCTTTGCCATCGTAGCCGCCGGTGCGCAGCTTCTGGAAGAAAGGAAAGAAATCGCGGTATTTTTCGATCTGCGCCTTATTCTCCACCAGGAAGAAATCCGGGCTCGGGATGTCGTTGCGCTGGTAGAACATCTTCTGCAGTCCTTTGTCCTTAATGATCTCGATGATCTCCGGCTGGGGATATATTTTTTTGCCGTCCTTCTGCAAAGCCTTCAGGGCCTCCACATTCACGTTTTCAATTTCGATGGTGATGATGTCCTTGTCCTTCCCGAATTTATAAACGGTATCGTAATCGGTGAGGCTGCCTTTGGTAAACTCGTTGGCTATGGCCTTGCAGGGCGCGTTACCATCGGGGTCGAGGCAGCACACATACAGGTTGTAGTTGATGGCGCTCTGGATCATCATGCGCCCCAGCTGCCCGCCGCCAAGTACGCCAATTTTTAGTTTGTCAGGTTGAAAATAAGTCACGGGCAAAGTTACTGTTTTTTATGAGGTTAAGATATAAGCTTTTGCCTGTTGGGGTAATTTTTTGCGGCCTCTTTTTCAAAAAATCGTTTCGGAGACAAAAGGGTTTTCGGTACACTTCCCGATATCACGACGTGTCGTGACCCCAAAAGGAACCGGGGCGTCACTCGAAGTGACAATACAACCAACGGTCAGTTCGGGTGTTCTGCATGTAGCGCACAGCGGAATGCAGAATGTATCGAGAACGGCAGAAGGGCGAACTATTTAGGAACGCTTCCCGATTGTCACGATGTGACAACCTGCTCTCAAGCTTATAAAAATCCTATAAAATTAAAAAAACCGCCTTTGGGCGGTCTTCTTAATTATTTTGCAGCTTTTTTAGCGGCTTTTTTCGGTGCAGCTTTTGCTGTGACAGCAGCGGCCGTGTTTTTTTTGCGAGGACGTAATCTTCCGAATGATCCGATATGAATTTTACCTCGTCTTGATCTTTGATCTCCTTTTCCCATAATGCTGTTAATTTAGTTTGCCAAAAGTAAGGGATTTTATGAAATCTCCAAACAAAAATACGCTCTAGAAGCGCTTATTCGCATTGAAGGGCTTGACCGGTTTCTCAATGGTGGTGAGGATAGCCGTCATTTTCTTCGGATCAGCCAGCAGCTTTTTGGCCTCGCTTACGTCATGATCGTATTTCAGAGCCATCACGATCCTTCCTTTCTGGAACTCGAAACGGGAAGCGATCTCCTCCTCGATGAACTGCCTGATCTCCGGCTTGAAACGGCTCAGGTCGTCCTTTTTATTGGAGTTCATTTTGGTGAGCAGCGCATTGTACTCGGCCTCGATGCTTTCAAAGCATTTATCCTTGATAGCGTCCTCCTTCAGCTCCTCCATGGCGAAGTCGCTTTGCGTCACGTACTTGTAGTCCTTGTCTTTCATGTAGGCCACAAACTCGTTGTAATCAGCGTCCGGCAGCTGGAAATCCGCCGCTTTGACCTGCAGCTGCGGGTGCTGCAGCATATAGCCATTCACGTAATTGAAGATGTGGTGCTTGTTGATAAGGGTGATGAGCACATTGCTGTACTTCACATCCTCTGTTTTATAATCCGGTAAAATGCCCGCGCCATCGTACACGATCCTGCCGTTTTTCGTTTTGAACGCGGTGATCAGGGAATCCGGCACTTTTTCCACGCGTCCTTCCTCGTCCTTGTGCGTATAGTCGAGGGCCTGGATACAGCGCCCGCTCGGGATATAGTATTTGGCCACCGTTACTTTCAGCTTGGTGTTATAGGTGAGGTCGCGCGTTTGCTGCACGAGGCCTTTGCCATAGGAGCGCTGCCCCAATACCACTGCCCTGTCTAGATCTTGTAGCGCCCCCGAAACGATCTCGGAAGCGGAGGCGGAATTATTATCTACCAGCACCACCAGCGGGATCTGCGTATCGACGGCGTTATACAGGGCCACGTAGTTTTTGTCCCAGTCCTTGACCTTTCCTTTGGTGAACACCACGTCGCTGCCTTTATTCACAAAGAGGTTCACGATGTTGACCGCCTCGTGCAGGAGGCCTCCGGGATTGCCCCTCAGGTCGAGGATCAGCGACTTGCAGTTCCTTTCCTTTAATTTCAGGAACGCCTCCTTCACCTCGCCCGAGCAGTTGTCGGTAAAGCTGTTGAGCTTGATGTAGCCCACTTCGCTGTTGAGCATGTCGGAGTAAGGAACGGCTTTGATCTTGATCTCCTCGCGCATCAGGTTAAGGTCGAGGGTGGTGCTCTGGCCGAGGTGCCTGATCTTTAATCTGATCGGCGTTCCGGCCTGCCCCTTAAGCATGTTGGTGATATCGTCGGTTCTTTTCCCCGACACATCCACGCCGTTTACCTCCAGAATCTCATCGCCCGCACGCAGGCCTCCTTTAAATGCTGAAAAACCTTCGTAAGGCTCCGTGACCGTGATCTTATTGTTCACATCCTGGATGAGCGCGCCGATGCCGCCGTATTCGCCGGTAGTCATGTAGCGGTAATCCTCGATGTCGTTCTCGGTATAGTAATTCGTGTAAGGGTCGAGCGATGCGAGCATGGCCTCGATGCCTGTCTTCATGAGCTGCCCGGGCTTCGTCTCATCCACGTAGGCAATGTTCAGCTCACGGTACAGGGTATTGAAAATATCCAGGTTCTTCGACACTTCGAAATAATCCTGGGAAAAGCTGAAGGTAAACGCGGAGGCTATGCAGAGGCAGCCAATGACAATATATTTTTTCATGCGACGTTATAATAAATAGTGTAAATAAACCCGGCTTAGAGGGACCGTCAAATTTAAAACCAGATTAAAAGTACAGCAAAAAACGGGGGCATTAATTACCGTTTATACTTTTTTAGGAAATACGATAGCTGTTTTGTTGAGTGGATGTGTTTACTAAGCGAGTAAGTATATTCAATCAATTGGCACAGAATTTTAAGCACGATATTTGTAACTTTGAGTAACGAATCTCCGGGTTAAAGAAAGAAACCATTAAACTTAAAAAAAATGGCAACACAACAACAACTCACTATACCCATGTTTCCCCTCAATATGGTATTATTGCCCGGAGAGACAAAAACCCTGCACATCTACGAAGAACGCTACAAGCAACTGGTAGCGGATTGCATTGCCAACGAGGCGCATTTCGGGATTCCCTTTGTACATCAGAAGGCTGTTGGCAAATACGGCATCGAGGTCAAGATCAATCACATCATCAAAACCTACGACAACGGCGAGATGGATATCCTGATCGAGGGCGTGCGTGTATTCCGGATGATGGAGTTTTCCTCGGTGCTGAGCCCCAAGCTCTACGGTGCGGGCATCATCAGCCAGGAGCAGGAGATCAACAGCAGAGCCTCCGTTGCGCTCCAGGACCTTACCAGGGAATACCTCTGGCTTTCCCAGCGCAGCACCGTGGAGGAAGATGCCTTCGACAATGCCAATGTGTACAGCATTGCCCGCCTGCTGGACTTTTCCTCTCCCGAAAAATACGAGCTCATCAAAGCCGCAACGCCCGGGGAAAAAGAAGTGCTCCTGAAATCAAAGATCAGGCTCTTCATGCACCTCATCAAAACCGAGCAGACGCTGCAGGACAAGTTTATTCTGAATTAAATCAGCCTTCGACCCCGCTCAGGCTACCACTGGTGCAGGCTCCGGCTATGCTCAGCCTGTACTCAATACAACACCGTTTTTTTCTACCGGGTCCTGCTCAGCCTGGTAAAACAAAAAACCTCCCACGATGTATCGTGAGAGGTTTTTTTGTATCAGCTACTAACTGAAATTTATTTTTTAGCAGGGCCTGCGTTGTTTTCAGCGGCTACCGCACGGGTTGTCTGAACAGACACCACCGATACGTTTTTAGCGTTCAGCAGGGTTACACCGTTGATGTTGATGTCGCCAACGGCAATGCTGTCGCCGATGTCCAGCTTATCAATGGCGATGCTGATGGAATCAGGCAGCTCGTGAGCCAGGCCACGTGCTTTCAGCTTACGCTGCTTCAGCACTAATTTTCCACCTTTCTTTACACCTTCCGACTGACCTGTGAGTACAACAGGGATATTGGCTGTTACCGGCTTGCCGTCCACGATCTCGAGGAAATCCGCGTGGATCAGCTTATCCGTGATCTTGTGGTATTGCGCTTCCTGCAATACGGTTTTATATACTTTACCGTCTAAGTTTACTTCTACGATATGCGCGTTTGGCGTGAAGATAATAGGCTTGAATGCACGGATGTCTGCCTCAAAGTGGATCTGCTCTTTTCCACCATAGATCACGCATGGTACATTTCCTTTTTCTCTTGTCGCTTTTGCGTCAACTTTCCCTACGTTCGCACGTAACGAACCGCTCAATGTTACTGATTTCATTATATTGTTTTTTAGTGTGGTGAGCTTAAAAATGCCCGTTTCATCTCGCCCTTCACCGGTTTTTTTATGTTTTACGGGTTTGTTTTACATGATAAAGTTGCTGCTGATCGACTCATAGTTTTGCACGCTATGGATCACTTTCGCAAATAATTCTGCCACGCTGATCACTTTGATCTTTTCGCTTTCCTGCTTCAGGGGAATGGTATCGGTGACGATCAGCTCCGTTAACTTGGAGTTGGCGATGTTCTCATAAGCCTTTCCGGACAAGACGGCATGCGTACAAACGGCCCTCACACTCAGGGCGCCGCGCTCCATCATCATATCGGCCGCCTTGCACAGGGTGCCGCCGGTATCCACGAGGTCGTCCACGAGGATGATGTTCCTTCCCTCGATGTCGCCGATGGCCGTCATGTGGTCTACCACATTGGCCTTGGTGCGCTGCTTGTAGCAGATCACGATCTCGGCCTTGAGGTGCTTGGCATAGGCGTTGGCGCGCTTGCTGCCTCCCATATCGGGCGCGGCAATAGTGAGCTGCGGCAGGTTCAGGCTCTGGATGTATGGCAAAAAGATGGAAGAAGCGTACAAATGATCCACCGGCACGTCGAAGAAGCCCTGGATCTGGTCGGCATGGAGGTCCATCGTCATCACGCGGGTAGCGCCGGCCACCGCCAGCATATCGGCTACCAGCTTGGCACCGATGGCCACGCGCGGCTGGTCTTTACGGTCCTGGCGGGCATAGCCGAAATAAGGCAATACGGCAATGATGTGCTTGGCAGAAGCCCGTTTGGCAGCGTCGATCATCAGGAGCACCTCCATGAGGTTGTCGGTTGGCGGCATGGTACTCTGGATCACAAACACGCTTTGCCCGCGGATGCTCTCCTCGTAGGATACCTGGATCTCGCCATCGCTGAAACGGTAATGAGAAATTTTCCCAAGGTCTTTTCCATAAGACCTGGCGATTTGCTCGGAAAGCGACTTGGTGGCACTCCCTGAAATAACTGAACTTCTGTTTCCATTTTTTTGTAAGGGAGGCAAATTTACTAATTTTCAGCGGGTTTACACAATAATTCGGGGCATTTTTTTGATTCACGGAGAAAAACCGTTACATTTGCTGCCCGATTTGAGCCCGGCTGTAAAGTTAAGCTTAAATCCCGGCCCGCGGACCATGCCTGGCGTGGAAAAGAGGGGCCCGGACCCTGCTCCGGGGAACATTGCAGAAAAGCAATTCAAAAAACGAAATGCCCAGCTGGCGGAATGGTAGACGCGCTGGTCTCAAACACCTGTGGGAAACCGTGCCGGTTCGAGTCCGGCGCTGGGTACTAAGCCGGATCATTTCACGATGATCCGGTTTTTTGTTGCTCTTCCTCAATAAAATCAAGGGTTTTCATTTAATTCTCTAATTCGACTATTTCAGCGAATAAATTGCCGTAGTTTACATCCGTATTGAGAATGAATTAATTAAGAGTTCGAGTACGGTTCACCCTGAAAATTAAATTATGAGCAACTATAAACGATTGAGTATTGAAGAACTAAAATCATTTCCGGATTTTGAAAATTACACGGATGAGATGGCTGAAGAAACAATAAAGACTCTTGAAACATTATCGATTCTATTTTATCAATTACATCAGAAATCTATAGCCGAGGCAACACGACTAGAACAGTTAACCCCTGACCAAAACAAAGTGGTTAATGATTAAATCACTTGCTTAATAGTTATATGGATTTTGTTATTTTTGATTAAGTCTAAAAAAATGAAGAGAGTTAAGAAAAAGGAGAAAATTATAAGTGAGAAGCTTAATGATATATCTTATTTGCTGACTAATCCGGAATCACCTATTCCTCCTCCAGCAACCACAAGAATTAATGAGCTACCCATCGATAAATTATTATGGCCGGATTTTGAAAGACTTTGCCTCAGACTAGTAGAAGAAGAACACACCATTGATAAATGTGAAATTTATGGTGTACCCGGAAGTAAGCAAGAAGGCATTGATATATTCGCATTTAAAGACACTCAAAAATATGAGTGCTTTCAATGTAAGAGACATCAAAGCATTTCACCAGGTAAACTTGAAGAGATAGTTAAAGAATTTAAGAAGGGTAGCTGGTTTTCAAAATGTGACAAGTTTTATTTATGTACCAGTCTAGAACTAAATTCTACGGGTCTACAGGATAAATTCAACACCTTAAGATCTGATCTGAAAGAGGTGGGAATAACCTTAATCAAATGGGATAGTATTCAAATTACTAGAATTCTCAAAAAGCATCCTCACATCGTTCGCAATTTCTTTGGAACCGAATGGTGTAGAATGTTTTGTGATGAGCAACATGCAGATCCTAACGAATTATTAATAGAAGAGTTTAGAAAAGAATTTGCTACAATAAAGAGCCTACTCACTGCTGGGAAAGATAATGATAATCTAAATTCAATCATTGAAAAAGCTTACGATAGAGAATACTACTGGATAGAATCAGAAAAGGTGTTAGCGTTCAATAAAGCTCTTGAAGAGTATAATGCTACAATCGCTGATAAAAGAGAAAAGTTTGGATTTAGTCAGAATATCATTCGATCGATTTTTGATTTATCAGAATTAGATGAAATTGTAGGCGACTGGATTAAAGACTCTTGGTCACCTGAAAATTTAGATCATTTACGTTTTATTCACAGTGGATTACTGGCATATAGCTGTTTGGAAAAAATTCCGAAAGACATTTTAATGGATTTAAAACTACTGAATTGGTGTCCAATTCATCATAGTTATTTCTCAGGTCATCTAAGTAGTTTTATTAGGGAGATCAAAATGTCAATGGATTTAAAATTGGATTTGATCCAAACGTATCGCTCGGATAGATATTTATTTGAAAATCTTACTCGTATAATAGATTCATTAAGGAAATATTTAAAGTTTGACGTAAATGAACTTTACGTTGAAAAACCGAGGGCTTCAATTATTAAAAATTTGCCCAGAAAATTTGTTTTGGTTACCACCTCCAATGAACTTACATTAAGAAACCCAAATAGTATAGATCAAGTTTATGCAAGGTTGCCGCTGGACAAACAATTAAGAGTATCCAATATAGAGGTGGTCAAAACACTGAATTCGATTTGCATCATAGGTATCAATGCAAGAGATTGTTTTTATTGGAATCCTGAACAAGATTTAACGGCTCATTTCTTTTATCATGCTTCAGAAAATGAGAGCATCAGTAATATTTTTTGCAAAATTTTGAATGATGGTTCAATTGAAACCATAGTCCAAATTGGAAAGAAAACAATGGTGTTCAATGAATTCCGCCATTTAAAGAGTCATTATATGGATCACGGTCTTAAGTTAACTCCTTTTAATTCTGGATTTGTAGGAATTGCCCGTAATTACATAAATAGTAGCGGAGCGCTAGTCTATAAGGTAACTGAAGATTTTCAAATGATTCCGGTAATAACAATTGAATCCATAAGAACTAACGTTAGGGCTTTCAAGGAAATTAATGATTGGCTAAAAACACTTGAATCAGAAAAGGAATTCCCAATTATTAATGACCTTCAGAGTATATCCCTTCAAAAGGTCGATTGTAAAGGTGAAGAGTTAATATTATTGAGAGGCTCCACGAACAGAACGGGAGTTCTTCTTCTTATTCGTTTAACAAAATCTGAATATGAAATTTTGAATATTATCCATCTAAAAGAATCAACTTCCATTGCTATTGATTATGAGAACATCGGTATCGATTTAGAGCTTTATTGTGCGTATCTTGATTTGAGTAGAAAGAATAGTGTATTTGAGTATATCAAAATTCGGAATTTTAAAACATTGGAGTCTAAGACGATAACGAGGGAACGAAAAGACGATAACTGCCGAGACATCGAGAATATTTCCGTTGGCGGCAATGGAATGATTTATTTGAATGAAATGGGAGATAAAATCCTTGTTTATTCAAAAAACACAGAAGAATTTCGGGAATTTAGCTTCGAAAACGAAAGGATTTATTTTATGAAATATTACGGTTAGGGGCTTGCAATATTCTTTAAGGATAAATCTTAATAAAGATGAGTTACAGGAGCCATCGCTCAATTTGCGTTATTTGGATCATATTCATCAAAATTCTAATCCGCTCGAAATCATCCAAAAAGTTCGACCTTTCCAACCCGTAGGGCACTAAAGCCTCTGAGAAATCAGGGGCTTTTTTCATTATCTTCTATAAAAATAGACACGGATGCGCAACCTATGCACGACGGGCATAACCTCCAAAGAGGATGATCATTTCAATTTCGCCATTTTCATGTCTTTTCGTACCTTTTTTTCAATTCAGACCTTAAAAAAGTATTCAGGGCACTTTGCTCCAGGCCCAGATGTTCTTTTAACGCCTTATAAAATTCGGCATCGGTATTACCAGCATTTAAGAGTATTTTAATTAATGCGTAGCCACCTTTTTCGTAGGCATATCGAATTAAAAACCCACCAAGGGCATATTTAAATGCCGTCGTAGCGTCCATGTTCTGAAGCTTTGTGAGGTTGTTAAGATCCAGCCCGGGATGCAACAATAAGTAAGCATTGACTTTTTTAAGGTGCCAGTCCAGATCCTTGCCACGGCTCATCCCAAAGCAGGTTGCTACTCCTTCCTCAAACCAAAGGTGCGTTTTTTTGTATTTTTTGTATAAAATAACATGAATTAGTTCGTGTGGGTAATACTCACCAAGGCCTGATGAATAAACCATTTTATTTGCTGCATCGGCTTTGCCGAATGGCAATTGCTCTCCGCTATTACCAGTTATAAAATCAAGCCCTTTCAGGTTATTCAGCTCTTCATGATCGGATCCAAAATAATACTGAATGGTATCCGGCTGCACCTCAAAATTTTTAGCGAATTTCGCTATAAAATCACTTTGCTTTTGCGCCAACGCCCGGTTAAATACATGCGACTTTGGATAGTGGTAACGTATATAACCTATATCGGCATGATTTAAATATAACTCCGTATTTATGCCAATGGCGTTATATAATTTAAAGTTGCCTTTTTGTTCTTTTACATACACATGAAAAATGTACGGGATATTGGATTTGGCTGCTTCCGGCTTAAACTCCACTAAAGAGCTTATCCTGAAAAAGCCGGCATTTTGCTTAACCTGCAATATTTTGATGGTTGAATAACTCAAGGATTCCAGAAAATTATCCATCCCAAAGTCAAGTTCGTTCTCAAGAAGAAAATAGGATGTATAGCCATATTTTTTAACTTCAGCATCATTCCAGTACTTAGCACCGGTAGAATCATCTTTGGTCTTCAAAAAATCAATCCAAAGTTTTAAAGGCCCGGCTACTTTATGGATGGTTGTATCCACATCATAGTTGATAAGAATATCCTGTGCCCTGTATGATAACGCAGTCATCGTAAAGATAATTAAAAGCAATTTTTTCATCGGTCTATGCTTTGAATCCTGATAGATAAAAATACACTTTTACGTTTTATGAAACTATTGCTGAATTAATTTTTCACTCGATAAACCCGCCGCAGGCGGACGAGACATTGAAGAGCAACCGAACACAGCTAAGGCCTATTCTTTTATCCCTACTTTGTAGACCGTCTCAATATAAGTTCCCGCAAGCGCTTCTCGTTATCATCACCCCATTTACCTAAAGCCGAGATGACGGGAATGACAGTTTCTCCAAAGGGCGTTAAAGAGTATTCAACCTTGGGTGGTACTACCGGATAAATCTTCTTTTTAATTAAGTCATGCGCTTCCAGCTCGTTCAGCTGTACATTCAAAACCCTACGCGAGGCATCCGGAATTTTCCGTTGCAGTTCACTTGGACGTTTATGTCCAATATGGATAAACCATAGTAAGCGGATTTTCCACTTGCCATACAAGACCTCGCCTGTCAGGTCAAGACCGCAATTGAGATTTAAAGGAATTTTTCTTTCGCGCATGGTGCAAAATTAGCCTAATGTTCTTACTGAAACAATATGAGATAAATTTATCCCTATGCCATTCGAGTACCCGTAATTGTTTTAGTAGCTCATACGTCAGAAATTTGCAGTGTCAATTTAAAAAAAGAAATACTATGAATTACAACAATGAGTTAAATGGAAAAATCGCCCTGGTGACAGGGGGAACAAAAGGAGCCGGAAGAGCGATCGCAGAAAGGCTGCTACAAGCTGGCGCAACGGTTATTATTACCGCGAGAAACGCCCCTGTAAACGAAAGCAAGCATCTACATTTTATTTCAGCAGATTTGAGTACGGCATCGGGAACACAAAAAGTGGTGGACGAGGTTTTGTCGAAATACAAAAAACTTGATATTTTGGTAAACAACCTTGGAGCGTCCGAAACTCCGGGCGGTGGCTTTGCGGTTTTAACCGATAAAGATTGGGAGAAAACCCTGCAAACAAACCTGTTTGCACCGGTAAGATTAGACCGGGGATTTTTACCCTTAATGCTTAAGGAGAAAAACGGGGTCATTATTCACATTGCTTCAATTCAGGGGCGTCATCCGTTATACGATGCAACGCTTCCATATGCAGCAGCTAAGGCCGGCCTGATCAATTACAGCAAAGGCTTATCGAAAGAAGTATCATCAAAAGGTGTTCGGATACTGACAGTTTCTCCAGGATGGATCAATACTGAAAATACCAAAAATTTTTTGGAGCTAATTTCAAAGAGTTCAAATTCTTCGATTGAAGAAGCCCGGCAAAGTGTTATGAATGCTTTGGGGGGAATTCCCTTCGGAAGGCCGGCAGAGCCCGAAGAAGTAGCTGAGCTGGTTGGATTCCTGGTTTCCCCAAGAGCTAATTACTTAACCGGGACAGAATTCGTTATCGATGGCGGCACTATACCAACAATTTAATAACCAATAACTCATAAAAACATGAATTTACCAAAAGTAATCGCTGACTTAGTAGCAGCTCAAAACCAATTCGACGCCCCAACGTATGCCAACTGTTTTTCTGAAACCGCTGTAGTGTTCGATGAAGGGAAAACGCATATCGGAAGGAAGGCTATCGAAGATTGGATTGATGAATCGAATAAAAAGTATAAATCGGTGATGAAGCCTCTGTCAATAGTTGATGAAGGCAAAACACGCATTTTATCTGCAGAATGTTCAGGAACATTTCCGGGAAGCCCACTTGTTTTAACGTTTCATTTCGAATTAAAAGATGATCTTATTCAGTCGTTGAAAGT
>Ga0233425_10004231_pt1 | contig 24474 bp, 31 predicted proteins | sample Watercolumn_Towu_2_FD_181712 | JGI IMG/M metagenome (GOLD analysis project Ga0233425, IMG submission 181712) | Freshwater microbial communities from Lake Towuti, South Sulawesi, Indonesia - Watercolumn_Towuti2014_140_MG | ecosystem: Environmental > Aquatic > Freshwater > Lake | place... | reverse complement strand
AGCCGTTCTCGAAAATGCAAAAGATGATGTTTCTCAAGAAGAAGGCGATATTTCTGAAAATTAAATGGTGCATAATAAAGGAGCGTCATGATATCAACACGATCTTTCTGGCCTTTAACGCTGTCTTTTCTATCTAACTCAGCACCTTGCTTGAGTATAAGCAATACTTCTGCCGCAACAACATCAATTCCTTCTATTTTTGTGCGAGAAGAGGAAATTTCATGAAGAGGAAGTGTCAATTGAGAATAATAAGGAACATAAATATCAAGGTCAATCTCTTCAAATTTAATTTCATATTTTTTTAAAGACGTATTTTTCTGAAGTGTATACCTTTGCTTGAGATACTCAAGATCTTTCAGATCAAGAAGAACAATATCAATGTCCTTTGATTTATGCTGTTTTGTCCATAGATACGCTGCCCAGCCACCAATAACAACAAAATGAAACGGCTCTTTTTTTAACGCAATAAGAATATTCCAGCTTTTTTCTGTTAAGATGCTATTCCAGAATTCCATGAAATCTCACCTCAAACGCAGTCACAAACTCCTTTGCATACCACTCTCTGATATTCCAAAGATCAACGAACGTTTGTGCATACGTTGTTTTCTTCCCATATTTCTGTATGCTATCATCTGTTTTTAAGACAAATAAATTAGGAACATGCTTCTGGGGTGGAAAGCGTTTTTTTATTGTTTCAAGATCAGCATAAACATACACTTCTGAATAATCTGCAGGGACATCATGAAACAAAAATTTATATGCAGAATACGCACCAAAAATAATATCATCAGGCATTGCTTTTTCTATTTCTTTTACTGGCTGCTCTACACGTGTTGCATAAATACAATCTTTTTGGAGATTCCTGATACTTGCCCAATAATAAAGCACCTTTTTAACATCAAGAATAGAAAATGAACGAAGATGAATCTCCACTGCACCCATATCAGCTAAAATACGAATTGCGCGATTCACCGTGCTGAGGGAAACATGGAAGGAAGCAGCAAGCTGCGCTTGTGTGAACATATTTCTCTTCAATTCCATCCTTTGATAAAGAATCTCACGGAAAATAATCTCTATTTGCTGCATATTTTCATTTAGGAATTCACTTATTTATATATCTTTCTATAAATAAAGAAAGATAAATAAAGAAAGAGACTTTTGAAAAAATAAGATGTTCTAACTACTCAAAAAAGAGTTACATAACATTTATAAGTAGCTCCCTGTTCTTTTCTGTCATGGCAGATAAAGATATTTCATTCTTGCTTGCTCTTGCTCAGAAAGCAGACTTGCACGGAACACTCGCATCTTCCACTGTGCAGCTTGCTGAAGAACTTGGTGTTTCACAGCAAACTGTTTCTAGAAAATTACAGGATCTTTTTGATGCAGGCACTATCGACAAATCCATAACTCCAAATGGTGTAACCATTACACTTACAGAAAAAGGAAAAGCACAATTGCGTGCATTGTATGGTGAACTCCAACAGCTTTTTGGAAAGCAGCTTGTTCTTCACGGCATTGTTAAGGATGGATTTGGGGAAGGAAAATTTTACATGAGCCAAGAAGGCTACATAAAACAATTCGCAGGATTGCTCGGGTTCACTCCGTATCATGGCACATTAAATCTTGCTGTTGACAAATATGCTGCAGCGCTTTTTCTCTCTACAAAAAAACAATCGTACATTTCTGGCTTTCAAACAAAAGAACGCACCTTTGGTGGCTTAAAATGTTATCCTATTCTCATCGCTAAAAAAACTGCAGGAGCTGTTGTTGTTCCTGACAGAACTGCACATACACTGGATACAATCGAACTCATTGCGCCGATTTATTTACGCGACCAACTGAAACTTGAAAACGGAAAAGAGGTTGTTCTCTCATGATGACATGGAAAATAGGTGTTGCAGACACAACATTTGCCCGCATTGATTTATTCAAGGCTGTGGAAAAAGCATTTTCAGATGCACAACAACGCGATCCTTCCTTGCACATTGAAATTGTTCGTTATACTGTTCCTGGCATTAAAGATTTGCCTGTTGCATGCAAATCATTGCTCACCAATAATAAGTGTGACATTGCCATTGCACTTGGCATGCCTGGTCCGGTGCCTATTGACAAACAATGCAGCCATGAAGCATCCATTGGAATCCAGCACGCAATGTTGATGACTAATAAACACATTCTTGAAGTGTTTGTTCACTATGATGAAGAAAAAGATTCAAAAAAACTTGTTGCATTAGGGTATGATCGCGCGTATAAGCATGCACTGAACGCACTTGCATTATTGAAAGGAAAAACAGCATTGACTCCTTTTGCAGGTAAAGGGTTGCGGCAAGGAAAAGCACATCTCGGAAGTTTGGAGTGAATGACATGGCAAAACTAAAATCAGAGATCATTTCCATTGGCATTGTTGTTGCAGATTTTAACAAAGAGATTACTCACGACATGCTTCGAGTTGCAGAGGAGCGCGCTCAAGAAAAAGGAATTACTGTTGCTTTTGTTGTTCATGTTCCTGGTGTTTTTGATATTCCTCTTGCAGTAAAAAAATTATTGCAAAAAAAAGAAATTCATGGCGTTGTGACGCTTGGTGTTGTGCTTAGCGGCGGAACAGCGCATGATGCTCATGTTGCAGATAATGCAGCACGGCAAATCAGCAATTTAACATTGGATTTTGAGAAACCTGTCACGCTGAGCATTATTGGCCATAACGTTTCAAAACAGCAAGCACTTGAACGCTATGAAAGTTATGCACAACATGGTATTGATGCGGTTGTTGATTTGGTGCAGACGTTTCGCAGGATTTAAAATGGAAATTCAACATAACAAAACATTTTCAACAATAGAAGAAGCACTTCTCGCGCTCAAAAATAAAAAGCCCATTATCGTTGTCGATGATGAAGATCGCGAAAATGAAGGAGATCTCATTTTTCCAGCAGAAACAATTACTGAACAGGATATTGCTTTCATGCTGCAACATACTTCTGGCATCATTTGTGTTCCATGTTACTCGGATCGCTTAGATCATCTCAAAATTCCTCTCATGGTTCATGATAATACTTCTAAGCATGGTTGCGCATTCACTGTTTCTGTCGATGCTGCAACAGTACACACTGGTGTCAGTGCAGCAGATCGCTTGCAGACTATTCGTGTTCTCGCCAGCAAAGAGAGTACTCCAGTTGCTCTTGTTCAGCCGGGCCACATCTTCCCACTTCGCGCAGCATATGGTGGTGTCCTCAAACGCGTTGGCCATACAGAAGCAGCTGTTGATTTTTGTGTTCTTGCAGGATTTCAGCCCATCGGTGTTCTTGCAGAGCTCATGAACTCAGATGGAACAATGATGCGCCTTCCTCATCTTACTGCATTTTCCCAACAGCATCATATTCCTCTTGTTCGCATTGCAGACCTCGTTGCATACAGAAGACAAAAAGAGCACCTTGTTGTGCGTCAAGATGCAATCCATCTTCCTTCTCGCTTTGGTGATTTTACGCTGATTCCCTACAAAGAAACAAATACAGACACAACGCATCTTGTCATTATGAAAGGTGATGTTTCAGGAAAAAAGAATGTTCTTGTCCGCGTTCATTCTGAGTGTTTGACTGGTGATGTTTTTGGATCACAACGCTGTGATTGTGGTGACCAACTCGCTGTTGCACTGGAGCTCATTGAAAAAGAAGAGCTCGGTGTTGTTTTGTATATGCGCCAGGAAGGTCGCGGCATTGGATTACTCCACAAATTACAAGCGTATCACCTTCAAGAAAAAGGATTTGACACTGTTGAGGCAAACAAATTGTTAGGCTTTACTGCGGATCTTCGCGACTATGGCACCGGTGCACAGATTCTTTCTGACCTTGGCTTAACGTCTCTTCGCCTCTTAACCAATAATCCAAAAAAAGTTGTTGGTCTTGAAGGATATGGACTCATGATTGTTGGTCGCGTTGCTTTGCAAATGCAGCCAAACATCCACAACAAAGCCTATCTCAACACAAAAAAAGAAAAGCTAGGACATCTCTTTGAACATTTGTGATTTGAATAATACTATGACTTGGTGATTTTTATGAAACAAACAAAACAGGAAAAACAAGAGGAAGAACATCTTGATCTTCTTTATATGAAACGCGCGTATGATCTAGCACAACATGCATATCCTGCTCCTAATCCCCAAGTTGGTGCTGTTCTTGTTCGTGATGGAAAAATTATTGGTGAAGGACATCACACATCTTCAGGTCAACCACACGCAGAACTTATTGCACTACAAGATGCTGAAAAAAAAGGTGTTCTTCCTGATGGGGCAACGTTGTATGTGACCCTTGAGCCGTGTTGTCATTTTGGAAAAACCCCTCCATGCATTGATGCATTAGTTGTTGCAGGCGTCAAGCACGTGGTTATTGGTTGTATTGATCAGAATCCTCTTGTGAACGGTGCAGGAGTCACTGCGTTGCTTCATGCAGGGATTCGTGTCACTGTTGGTATTCTTGGAAAAGAATGCAGTGTGTTGTATAGAAATTTTTTTCACACACAGAAATACAAACGACCGTATGTGACATTAAAAGCTGCACTCACTCTCGATGGAAAAATTGCGCAAAAATCTGACGCTCCGACAATGATTTCCTCTCCAGAATCGCGTTACAAAAGTCATGAGCTTCGTAAAAATCATGATGCAATTCTTGTGGGTATTGGGACTATTCTTGCAGATGATCCTCAGTTGAATTGTCGAGTTCCTTGTACAAGGCAACCTATTCCTATTATCTTAGATAGTACGCTTCGCATTCCACTGGATGCGCGTGTGCTTCATAATAAGAAAACAATTATTGCAACAACGAATCGTGCAGATCCAAAAAAGTGTGCAGCGCTGCAAAAAAAAGGATTTCGCATTCTTGTGGGAAAACAAGCTTCTAAGGACGTTGCTCTTCCTGCATTGCTTCGTCAACTCCCTTCACTCGGAATTCTTTCTGTTCTTGTGGAAGGTGGCGCACATGTTAATGTAGGATTTATTGATCATCATCTTGTGGATCATCTTTGTTTCTTTATTTCACCAAAACTTTTTGGTGGCGGTGTTCCTGTCTTTGCCACAGCCAATCTCTTTGCAAAAGAAGGACTTCTGCTAAAAAATGTCGTGTATCAGCAGGTTGGAACTGATATTTGTGTTGAGGGTGATTTTGTACAGCGCTGATTTTGGATAAAATATATAAATAGCCTCTTGTTTTTGTCATCTCATCATCATTCTGGAGGACAGACCATGAAATATACACGATTCGAAAAAGCACGCTTAATCGGTGCACGGGCACTGCAAATTGCACAAGGAGCTCCATTCATGATTGAACTAAAAGAAAAAGAACTTGAAGGGGTTCGTTTTAATCCAATAGAAGTTGCAAAAATGGAATTTGAAAAAGGGCTTATTCCTATTGATGTGAAGCGGCCTGTTCATGGAAAGGTTGCGAGCAAGTAAAGTGTTTATTCTATAAAACAAATAACTTTATAATTTCCGTTTATTTATACTTTTGTATAGACTGAAATGTATAAACTGAAATACAGAGGTGCTCTTTATGCCAAATGTGATAACTAAATTTTTAGACAAAATTACTGGTGTTGAAGAAGAAGCCTCTTATCCATCCCGCGAGTATGCAGAAGATGAGTATGTTACTCTTGATCTCAATGCACAACAGCTCAAACAGCTTGAAGAAGTGAAACACTCTGGCCAACTCTGCGTTAAAGTTCACAAACTCAAATCAGATATGGAATATCAATCTATTCTTGACATGGTGCGCAACAATACTATTGTGATTCTTGATATTTCTTTGTTGAAAAGCAGCGACTTCACTGGCTTGAAAATGCTGAGCAACAAACTCAAACAAAAATGCGATGAAATGCGTTGGGGTCTTGGTGCACTAAGCAATGATTTACTGATGGTCACTCCTTCATCTGTCAAATTTGAAAAGAAAAAGCAAGAAATTCCTTCTGAAGGGCAGTAATTTTCTTTTTGAATTTACACTTTGTCAATAAAGACGGTCATGTCCACTCTTTTCTTTTGAAATACCACATAAGCACAATGACTGAAAGAATCATAATTCCCCAGACATACACATACCCATATTTCCATTCCAATTCAGGCATATAGCGAAAGTTCATTCCATAAATCGAACTCACAACAGTCAACGGCATGGTAATTGTTGCAATTACTGTTAATACTTTAATGATTTGATTCATTTTGTTGGATACAACAATAGTATGGGTTTCTACAATGTTTGAAACAATTTCTCTCTGGATTTCTATAAAATCTGCAACTCGAATTACTTTGTCGTAGAGATCACGAAAATAGACCTCAGATCTTGGAGAAAGAAATGGAACACTTCTCTTTGCTAGTGCTGCAACAACTTCTCTATGATTCGTTGTATGCCGTTTGATGTCCATGACATGCTGTTTGAATTTGAACAACCTCGTGAGTATTGTTGCTTCTGCTTTTTTGAAAATACGCGCTTCAATCTGATCTATTTCTTCGTCAATCTTTTCAATTGCCGGGAAAAAAGATTCTATTAAACGATCCATTATATACTGCATAATAAATTCTGGGCCTTTGTTCAAAAGATGCTGTAGTATTTTCTGATCCTCTTTTAATTGGTGTATTGCTTCAACATCATTGAGATGGTTTGTAATGATAAAATTCTGGCCAACAATAAAATCAACTTCCTGAATTTTAATTTCTGATTTTTGGATGGCAAGGCCATAGGCAATGACAAGGATATAGTTTTCAAATGTTTCTATCTTGATCCGCGTTTCTTTTTTGAGACAATCATCCACAGTTAAGGGGTGGATTCGAAATAGGTCTTTTATCGCAAGAAAATCTTCTTTGCTTTCATGGATATCTATCCAAAGAACTTCATCTTTTTTTGGCAGCTTTGTGACTGGTTTCTTTACTTCACTAAAAATGTTTCTTTTTCTATTCTGGAGATAAATTTTTGCCATGTGACGCAGGTTCTCTCGCAAATCAAGTATTTATATCTTTGGAATCTACGGTGCAGTCAAGTTAAGTGAGAAATCAAGGAAGAGAGAAAGTAAAACAAAACACGGCGGCGGAAAAATTGTAACACCTCTTAGTTGACGGCACCGGAATCTACCAGACATCATAATGCTCATTTCCTTTTGTCATGAAATCAAGTGTTTCTTTGATAATGTTCATGAGTTCATAACATTTGAAGCGAAGCTTATCTTCCCAAAGTGTATCAATCTTCTTTTTCCACATGATCTTGGTAAGAAAATTAACCATGGACATGTGAAATTTGGTTCTACCCATGCGTTCTCCAAAATCAAATTCAAGTTTATGTTGAATACGAATAAGAAGTAATCCTCTGACAAGCTTTTTTGGCTTTCCATCTTTAATCACTTCCACTTCCATAAGATCTTGAAATTGGAAATGAAGATTAATCCAATACATAACAAATTCCGTCACTTTTTTATGGGCATTCCAGTCAAAGGACCGCTCTTTGCCGCCTGTTTGCAATGCAATACTTTTATATTTTGATTCGTGAACTTGATACCCTCGAGAAATAAGCCAATCATAAATAATTTTGTAGAGCTCGTGAATGTCAAAGACACCTTTATAGCGAATAACTTGGTGTAATGATTCATCTGTAACCCCTGCGGGCTGCCCTTTGTCAAATCCAGGGTTTCGTAAAAATCCATCCATCTCAGCCATACTCTCTTTTTAGGAAAGACAAAGATATAAAGATTTCCATGGGAAGCTATAAAAATACACCCCTTCTCACTACTTTATGCTTCAATTTATCAGAAAACTATTTGCAAAAGAAGATGTTGACGTTGTTCTTCCAAAAGAAGTTATTCCTTTTTCTGAACTTCCTGCCTGGATTGAAAAACATACGTCACAAACCAATAAAACAGTTTCTGATCAAGCAAATCCTCTTTTTGAAAAATTGGATGATATTCTTTTTGCTGTGCAGGGGAATATCACAAAGCTGGAGCATGCGGCGCTTCGCAATAAGAATATAAGCAGCAGAGAGCTGGAGATTATGAAGGGAAACCGTACCTCGTACGTGCTGAAAACCAAACTCTTCCTTGCACCACTCTCATCGTTTAGTGAAAAAGAAAAAAAGACGTATGATGATATAAAGGAGTTTGTTCAAAAATATACAGCGCAGCTTCAACCATATCATGACACCACGCTCAAACCATATGCGGTTTTGCAGCATTTTTTTGCAAATGAGGCATATGCTATTGCGAAAAACATCAAAGAGATTGATGAAATAATCAAACAGTTGCAGGCACTCCTTCAAAAACAAAGTGTTGAATCTATCGCAAGCCTGAAACAGCAGATGCAAGCACTTCGTGAGAAATGTGATGAAGAACGAAAGCTTACGAAAGAAAGAGAGGCGCTTCAGCAAGAGCATGGCCGTTTGGTCGAGCTTGAAAAGCAGAATCTGGAAAAGTTGGAAAAAATAGAGAAAACAGAAGGGTATCAAAAATATCTTGCACTTGTTGCTAAAGCAAAAGAATCTGAGAAAAAATGCAGTGCGCATCTTGATTCACTAAAGCATTCCTTCTCTGTTCTTGACAAAGCAATTCGCAAATATGGGAAACTCTTTCCAGAGAAGGAGGCAGTTCTCAATACCTTTCTTGAAAATCCGTTTGACGCATTACAACATGATGCAGCAACGATGTCTTCTGAAACGTCTGTTCAACCCTATGCCATAACAACTCTTCTTCAATCTATAAAGGAGCAGCTTATTGCAGATGCGCTTGACATGAAAGATGATAAGAAAGAAAAGGCGCTGCAGGAATTACATATGCTGACACAGGAATACTTTGAAAATTTCTTGAAGAAGCAGCATGATTATGAGGAAGAAAAAAAGCAGGACGATGCACTATGCAGCTCTGATTTTGCAAACCAGCAGTACAAAGAAGCAGAGTACATGTATTGTACCTATAAAGAAAAAGCTGCTGCAGTAGAAAAAGAATGTAAAAAAACAGAGGATAGTATACACGCATTAGCCATTTCTGAGCGATGTCGACAATTGCAAGAAGACGTCGTCACATGTACAAAGCGAGATGTTGAGATTGTTTTTACATGAATCTTGAAAAAAAATAGAGTCCCCCATAAACAACTATACTCATACCCACAAACCATACTTTATGCTGCACAATTTCCATAAAAAGCTCCTTTCTTAACTGGAGCATATTTTCTTTCACATGAGAAGAACATGCTTTCACAGTGACCAAGCCTACAGTGATAAAAAAGAAAACAGAGGACACAAAAAAAGCATCTTTATTCTCTGTTGTAAGGAATAATGTCAGAGGAGAAAGCAATGTAAGAACACATAAAACCATGATCAACGATGCAGTTATTTTTTTATACTTTTGAAGCTCTTCACTTGCAAGCCAGCTTGTCAGGAAGCCTGCAAATATTCCAAGTACCATGGTGCCGAGTTGAATAAAAATAGTTGTAATATAGGTCATTTATATGCCCTCTTATGTCTGCTACAGATTATATCTTGTTTTCAAAGAATGTAATCGCTTTACATATTCGTCAAACGCTTTCTTGTGCGTTCCTATTGTGAGCATCCAAACGACATTTCCTTCAACATAATATATCAATCGTACATTATCTGTAATTGGTTCTCTATAACAGTTGGAACCACCACTCAAATGTTTCACTCTGATTGGATTTTGTTTTATTTTTTCCTTTTTATCATAAAAATTCTGTAACTCACGAGTACCGAGCTTGTCCAAATCCTTAAAGAAATCCGGGTGCTCTTTTATTACCCATTCAGGCAACTTTAACTCCTCTTGCTTTAAGATATTTGTTTAATTCTTCTTCAGATCTCCCTTTAACTTTTTCTGACTTTATATCTTCTAGCCTCTGTTCAGCAATTTGATCTTGATCTTCTACAAGATCCTCAAAATGCGAAACCAATCGTTCTACATCAGAGAGAACAACTTGCAATTTTGCTTTTGGCACAATAACTGTTTCCATAGAATCTCTTGGACACTGCTTTCTTATAAAGTTTTCTTCCAAAAAACATATAAAAGCAATGAACATCAAAACATCCCATGACAAAATTAACACTTCTCAACGCAAAAGGAACACGGGACTTTCCTCCTGAAGAGCAGATTCTTAGAAACAAAATCCAAAATATCCTCATCGAAACATTTGAACTCTATGGTTTTTCACCATTAGAGACACCAGTTCTCGAACGATTTGACATTCTTTCTAGCAAATATGCAGGCGGTGCAGAAATTCTTAAAGAAACATTCAAACTTACTGATCAAGGAAGAAGGGAACTTGCATTGCGATATGATCTCACTGTCCCATTATGCAGATTTATTGGCATGAACCCATCTATTAAATTTCCTTTCAAACGATATCAGACAGGAACAGTCTATCGTGATGGCCCTGTTGCATCAGACCGTTTGCGCGTGTTCACGCAATGTGATGTCGATATTGTTGGTGCAAAGAGCATGGCAGCAGATGCAGAGTGCATAAAACTTGCAGAAAGTATTTTCAAAAAACTCAACATCAACGTCACGATTGAAATAAATAATAGAAAATTCCTTGATGGGCTGCTTGAAGACATTGGTATTCCTGAAGAAAACTGGGTGGACATTATTCTCATTATTGACAAGATGAAGAAGATAGAACAAAAACAGTTGGAAGAAGAGCTCAAACAAAAAGGCTCTACAAAAGAGCAGACAGCAAAACTATTCAAGCTTCTCAAAGAAGCTAAAGGAACAAATGAAGAAAAAATAAAGAGCATGAAAAAACAACTCAAGAGCAAGAGAAGCCAAGAAGGGCTTGATGAGATAGAAAACCTCTTCAAATATATCCCTCATGCGGACAAAAGAAATATTCGCTTTACACCAACGCTTGCACGAGGGCTTGCCTATTATACAGGGACTGTGTATGAAGCATTGGCAACAGATGAAGCAGTTCATTCTTCCATTGCTTCTGGCGGAAGATACGACAAGATGATTAGCCAGTTTTTGGGAACAAAGTTAGAATATCCTGCAGTAGGCATCAGTTTTGGCTTGGATAGGTTGTACATCATTATAGAGGCGCGGGAGAAGCAAAGAGTCAAGACAGTGACAGAAGTATTGGTCATTCCTATTAACGCAGAGAACGAAGCAGGGGAAATAGCAGCATCCCTTCGCCAGCAAGAAATAAGAACAGAAACAGATATTATGGGGAGAGGACCATCAAAAAATCTTCAATATGCAGATTCGTTGAAAATTCCGTTTGTTCTTTTTGTTGGAGAAGAAGAAGTCAAAGCAAAGAAATACAAGCTTAAACATATGAAAACTGGAAAAGAGATTTCAGAAACTGTCGAAAAAATCGTTGAAAAGATTAAAGAAAGCAGGATTATTCTTTCACAAACTTAATAAATCTATAATTTCTTAATTTTTATAAGGCATAGATATAAATCGCAGCAAACCCTTATAATGGCAAGGGGGTAGGAAAAGCCAATGTCAGTACAACTGAAAGAATTAATCAAACCAATACCGATAGTACCATATTCCATGAATATCGCGGGTGTAGCAGTAACAATGGATTTGAATAAGCTCCACTGTGTTTTAGTGGAATATATTGATGGTTCTCTTGGAATCATTACAGAAAAAGACATTATTAGAAAAGTCGTTGCACGCTGCAGAGATCCTTCACAGATAAAGGCATTTGAGATTATGAAACAGCCATTGATTACAGCAGATGCAGAGACAGATATTAGAGATGCAATTCAAATTATGCGAAAGTGCAACGTTCGGAATCTGATTGTGACGAATGGTTCAGAAATTCTTGGCGTTGTGAAAAGGAGTACAATTCTGAATAGCATCAAATTTGAAGAAGAAGATAACTGGACAGAACGAGTAGAGCAAATACAGGCATCGAGAGGAGAGGATTTGTTGTATTAGGTAATCACTTCGTCAAACACACAACAGTCTCATCAATCAAAAATGTGTGTTCTGCCTGACTCACCATGCCTTTAGAAACTTCAACAAGCGGTGCATGGCCTTGCACATTGCCATTCATTTTTAATTGCTGCAATGCAAGGCTCACTTTATTCACTCCATACTTTTCATCCAGCCATCGTCGTGCAAATGGAACGTGCTGAAATTTTTCAATCTCCTGCAGTATTTGTCGAGCAAGTGGACTGCGAACAGGACGATGCGAAATTTCTTCAAAAATCACAACATCACCGCCATCTTTAATTCTGCCTTCACCAGATGACGCAAATGGCTCGATTGCAATAATCATCCCTTTCTCTAAAACAACCTTCTCTTTCGTATCATAATTTGGAATAGAAGGGCCTGTGTGAATTTGATAGAGCGCAATACCATGTCCTGACAGATTACGAATCGGTTGAAATCCATACGGCATAATTGTTTGTTCAACAACGCGGCCAATTTCAGCAATAGGCAAACCAACTTTTAATGTTTTCATCACATTTACGAGTGCCTGATGAGACGCTTCCACTAATTTTGTTTGCTTGCCAGATAAATCAACAGTGTATGCAGTATCTCCAATTGCGCCTTCAAAACAGACACCAATATCCACTTTCAAAATTTGATCAGAAAGAACAATAGAATCATTCAGAACAGGAGTATAATGCGCAGCGATTTCGTTCAAAGATAAATTAACAGGAAATGCAGGAAAAGCTCCTTTTTCTTTGATTTTATTCTCGATTGCGTTTGCAACATCAAGAAGTTTTGCACCTGGTTTGATAAGTGATTTACTCCATTCCCTGACTTCAGAAGCAATCTTGCCTGCTTTGATCCACTTTTCTTTATCTTCTGGATTCATGATGTTTGGAAATTGTTTCATAAAAAAGAAAAAAGAAGGATTTCTTTAAATGGTTTGTTATTTATAATCAATGATTATTCTGTCGGACTAAATCGCAATAATCTTCCAGAGAACTTGACTTCTCCGAGCCATAAATAACTGCCATCATATGAAGGTGTTGCTGGCCAGAAAAGAGTGTCCTTGCCTATCTGTGGATCTCCACCTTGTCCAAGTTTCACATCTGCAGATTCTCCAGCAAGCGCATCTTCAACATCTTTCCAAATATAGACGTAGCTATTTCCTGTATCTCCAATAAAGAGATGACCATCAGCAATTTCAGATCCTTGAGGAAGGTTAAATGTCCCTCTGCCACCAATAGTTGTAGGAGTGGATTCAAGATCATGAACATCGTAAATATCAACTGCATGTTTGTTTGTTTTTGTTACAGCCAAATATGTTCCATCACTAGAGAGCCTTGTTGGTTCGCTGCTTTCTAACGTATAAACAGGGTCATCCTTCTCTCCAGGAATCCCTTCCCAGACATAAACCTTATTTGCTTGTTTATCTGCAATATACAAATATTTTTCATCAAGCGCAACACCCGTAAGTTCTTTGAATTCAACATTTCCAATTTCCCCCTGAAGGATTGTATCTGGCTCTTGGCCAAGTGGGAGATCATTCCAAATATACACAGTATCTTTTCTGTTGCCGCCAACAATAATAAAATTATTTTCATACAAGGCATTATCCCAGCCACCAACATTATGATAAACGTAATCTGGGTGCGCGTTACTTTCATCAGGCAACTGCTTCCAGACAGAAAGTGTTTTGTCATAATCAGAACTGACAAAAAGATGCTCCCCATCAGAAGCAGGAACAGGATTTGTAATGAAATAATTCGATGCGTAGGTATTTGTATAGATGTCTGGCGCACCGATGACAAAATCAGGTTCTCTATCTTCACTAGGAATTCCATCAAAGCCAACAATTCTGTTTCCATTAGAGAGCGAAACATAAACAATATCATCTGCTATTGCAATGCTCGAAGCATCGCCACCATCATATTCAAATGCATCGAATGTGATGTCAGCAGTGTCTTCTTCATCTTTAGGAAACCCTTCCCATAAGAAAAGTCCAGTATGTGCGATGGCAATAAATGCACCATCATCTGTAAATGCACCACCATAAATTTCTGCTCCCATATCTGTATCTTCTCCCATAAATTTAGGATTTTCAACATAAAAATCATATGGCTGATCATCTTTTGTTGGAAATTCTGACCAGAAAAAGGTTCCATGCTCTGTGGAAAATGCATTATGGTCACCAACAGCAAGATTTGTTCCATCACTCATCACATTTCGTGGAGTACCAATATCATCTGATGTAAGTACAATGTCCTCTTCTGTATTCTCAGAAGGAAAATCGTTCCATATAAGAATTTTTGATGTGCCTGTGCTTGAAATAATAAGTTTTTCTCCATCTGTCCAGACACCCCATGGCCATCGAATGTTAGAACTTTTTATTGCAAAATCAGCTGCTTCTCCATTTTCCGTTGGCCAGCTGTTCCACACAAGAATTCTATCATTATATGTATCTGCAACAACAAGATGCGTTCCGTCTGTGAAGACTGCTATTGGCCAGTTGAACTCATTAAGGCCTTCTCCAGGGCTGTTTGTTTCAAAATTTTCTTGTCCGAGAACAATGTCTGCTTCTTCATTTCCTTGAGGAAGTTCGTTCCAGATCAATATACGGTTATTATTGCGGTCAGCAAGAACAAGGTGTGTCCCATCAGTTGCGATTCCAGTCTGATGATTGAATAATAATGAACCACCTGCATCGTTAAAATCAACTCCTGACAAAAGAATGTCTGCTTCTTGTCCAGATGTGAAAAAGCCGCTTGTCTCTCGATCAGCAACAGCGTATGAGGTATCTACTGTTTCAACAGTAATATCTTCATTTCCTGTTTGCATACTTTGTTGTGAACTCGTTGTTGTCTGTGTTGTTTGACTTGTTTGTTTTGTTTGGCTTGTTTGTGTTGTTTGTTCTCCATTGCAATCTGCAGAGCAGAGCCCTTTTTCTTTTTCTACAGAATCGCAAATGCCATTGCCACATGCTTCAGGAGTTCCTTCTTGTGCATCGCTCTCGCTTTCTTCTGTTGTCTCAGATTCATCAGAATTGCATTGGGTGAGCACAAGTGTCATCAAAAAAATTGAAATAATCAAAATTATCTTTTGTTTTAGTTTCATAAAGATTCCTCAACTGCTTTCCATTTTCTGTACAAAATCATCAAGCATTTGCTGTGCTTCACTAACAAGTGCTGCTGCTTTTTCTGTTTCATCAAGGGTTCGTACTTTTATCGCACTCACGCCAAGTGTTGCTGCATTGACAGCCGGCAATTCAAGCGCTGTACCATCTTCAAGCGTGAGTGTTAAAGAAGTGGTTGATGCACCAGACCCGTACATTGCAATTGTTGCTGCAACTACTGCATCATCTTCAATGAGGTTGTTTGGAAAAAGATTGTGGAAAGAACCGCGGACAATAGTAGAAGGAAGCATTAATCCATCATCTTCATGTTGATATGCAAGTCCATGTCCTGTTTCATGCGCTGTGACAATCATAATGCTTGTTGCAGAAGCAGAGGAACTATCTGTGCGCCAACCAATGTTGGAATTATAATGAACATCTCCACTGGAATCGCTTTCCGATCCTTCTTCTGGTTTTCCTGTTGGACTGAATGGAGTTCCTGTTACCATGCTGTCATATGCTTCCATACCATAACGAAGATCACCAAGATTTTCTGAACCAGGTATGTCATAAACTTCAACATCAGCATTACTTGGAGTAGATGTTCCTGTTTCATCACCAAGATCTGTAAAAACAATTTCGAGATTTCCACCATAACCATGCGCAGTGTTAAAGACAGATTCAAACAATGCTTCCCATGCTGTAATTCCTTCTCTGATTTCTTGTTTAAACTCTTCATTGGAGACATCATTCCCTTCATAGTCTTTGAGATCCATACTCTCACCATTTTCCATCTCTGTTCCTTCAATAATAAAACTGTAGGTGAATTCTACCTTTTGATTTCCTTGGTCAAGTGCATTCACAGCATCTTTGATTCGTTGCCATGGTGTTCCTGCCGAACGATAGTCATCTGTAGCAGAAAGAGTTTCCTGATTTGTCCCATACAATGGTTTGACTTCATTGCTTTCTGTTGCTTCTGCGATGGTATTTATTTCTGTAATCAGTGCATCAATCTCTTCTTGAAGTGATGCACGTTCTGTCGTGCTTAAAGAATCATCTGTTGCTGATTCGACGAGTGTCTCTAGTTCTTCAAGTATTGCTGCAATTTCATCATATGCATCAGCAGCTGTTTGCAAAAGTTCTTCTTTTTCCTCATTGGAGAGTTCTCTTTCTTCTTGCATTGTTTCCTGATCAGAAGTTTCAGAAGTAGTGCTCTCCCCAGAACTTGCTCTTGATCCTGCTGTCTCCTGACTTGGTGCTGAAGCTCCGCCACAATCTGCAGAGCATAATCCTTTTTCTTTTTCTACAGAATCGCAAATGCCATTGCCACATGCTTCAGGAGTTCCTTCTTCAGCATCACTTTGTGTTGCACTCTTTCCTTCTTCTGTTGTTTCTTCTGCTTCTTCAGAACTACAACCTATTATAAAAAGTAAGACAGCGAACAACACGAACAGGAGAATATTTTTTGCTCTCATGTAATCTTTTTCATGTTGAAGTTTAAATAACTTATGGCTTTCTCTCACGCTTACTTTGTTTTATACATCATTTTCATAATGATCAAACTGAGAACAAATAACAGCGTCATTGCGTTCGCACTGATGATCACCATATTCCAAATTGCCAAGCCATAGATGAGCCACATAAGAACGCCAAAACCAAGCACAAAAAGATACGCATAAGAAAAGTCATCCAATGATTTTGTCTTTAGTGCCTTTATAATTTGCGGGGTAAAACAAAATGTTGTACAAATCGCACCAATGTATCCAATAAATTCCCAATTCATACGTTTTGTTATTTTTGTTTGTTAATAAAGGTTTTTATCTTATAGTGACGGACATAAATAAATTATAATTGTGTCCGCCACTAGAATAGTGAACGATAGTTTTTTTATATTCTATTTCTGTTTTCAAATTCATAATAGATTGCGTTGTCATGTCTTGGGATGTTGCTCAGTGAGTCTAACGAGCATAATCCGGTGAAACTTGTTTCACGTTGCCTGTGTGTGTTGCGCCTAAATCGTCATGCATCGCCTAACTAGTTTCAATCTATTGTAAGATAAAAATAATGTGAAAATAAACAAACGAACATAAGAATATGGCAAACATTTTTATTCTAAGAACAGTTTAAAGAACTCATGACAACTTCACAAGCAACATTTGGCGCAGGATGCTTTTGGCATGTTGAAGAAGCATTCAGAGAAGTACAAGGAGTTGTGAAAACTGCAGTAGGATACATGGGTGGGAAAACCAAAGATCCCTCCTATGAAGACGTTTGTTCTGATAAAACAGAACATGCAGAAGTTGTGCAGCTTAAATTTGATCCAAAGAAAGTTTCCTACGAGCAACTTCTGGAAATATTCTGGAGCAGCCACAATCCCACAACACCAAACAGGCAAGGACTTGATGTGGGTACACAATATCGCTCAATCATTTTTTACCATAGTGAAAAGCAAAAAGCTGCTGCAGAAATATCAAAAGAGATTGAACAGAAAAAATATATGCAGAAAATAGTTACGGAAATAGTTCCAGCGCAAGCCTTCTATAAAGCAGAAGAATATCACCAGCACTACTTGGAAAAAAGAGGACAAAAAACGTGTGGAGTCCAGCTTCTCTATTCAGCTATTCTCCATCAACAGTAAATAAGACATTATCTTTGCCAACGTCAAATAGTCCTAAACGTGCACCTGCATCTAACCATCCATGTGCATAATTCAATGCAGCAAATGCAGTCACTATGTCTCCTTTATCAGCAAAGTGTTGTGCATCACTATAATATCGCTGTGCCATGTCAAGAAAATCTTCAGCAGCTGCTTCCCATTGTATTTCCTTTTGTTTTGCAATCTTTACTTTCTTGAGTGCTCTTCCTGTCACATCAAAATATTTTGCAAGTTTGTTTGGAGTAACAGTTGAACTGTTCATTGTTTTACTCTCCTCTCATTCTTTTCCTTTGCTTTCTTAGCCATAATATTTTTGAAGCCAGGTGAGCATTATTGCAGGCAACCCATCCTGCGCTGCTAAAATATCAGTGCCATGGCCGCCTGATTGATACATCTTAATTTCTTTGTACTCTGTTCCTGCTGCATTGTAGATCTTTGTTGCTGCAACTGCTGCGTCTTTGTCATCAAGGCTTGCAACAAAAAGAACAGGGCGATCATAAAATTCTGCAATCTCGAGAATATTCACACCATGATACTCTTCTCCTGCAGAAAGAAGCACAAGTGCTCGAATTCGTCGATCCTGCACAGCGTGCTTAAAGCCTACGTTTGCGCCAATGCTTGCTCCGATGACTGCAACATTGGAATATCCTCGCTTTTCGAGAAAATCCAATCCTGCTTCAACATCAAGAACGAGATTCTGCCAATCCTGCTCTGTAAATTGCGCATAGTCCAAATCACTATTTCCATGTCCTCTAAAATCCAATGCAAGAACAGTGTAGCCATTGTACAGCAGATATGGCGTCAGATTATCATAATCTGATTTATCACGGCCAACCATATGAAGAAGAAGCACTGCTTTGCGCGATGTATCTATTTCTGTATATTTCCCCGTAATATTCACCTCATCTGCTGTCGTAAAAATGAGATCGTTTGCATCTTCTTGTTCTGTTTGTTGTTCCTTAGTACCACAAGAAAGAATGAGGAGCATAATTGCAACAGCAATAGTTATTTTGTACTTCATGAAAGGAGAATATAGAATAGTCTTTTATATGTTTCGAATATACCACTGGTTTGTTAACCAGTGGACAAGGTCCACATTAGAATTTCGCAGGTGCTATATTCGTAACATGCTCAAGAACCACCAAGCCCATGCCACTGATCTATATATAGCAACCGAAGGGAGCGGTGATCGGTGGTTCTTGACAGTTTGTGAAAGACAACAAATTTTATATACTTTCTTGGATATGATGCTTCCTTATGGTTGGAACGAAAAGAAAAACAATTATCCCAAAAGCATCTGTCACGAGATTGTTACTGAATTCTGGCGCAAAACGAGTTAGCGCAGATGGGGTTGATGCACTTACTGCTGTTCTGGAAAAATTCGCAATTGATGTCACAAAGCAAGCTGCACGGATCGCAAGCCATTCTGGAAGAAAAACAGTGCAGGAAGGAGATATTGTTTTAGCGGTGAGACAATGACGGTGAGATAATGACATTCATGCTTCATTATAATGGACTTCCTCTCTATCTTCGTGTTGCATACATCTTTTCAATCTTGCTTATCATCTGCCACATTGTCGCGCTTGCTGCACTAGTATATTGGCAGCTTGTCGAACCAACAAATCTCACCTTCAAATATTGGTTTAAAGCGCCATTGCATCTTGCTGCTTTTGATAGTGTCACAACAGCTGTTGTTCTTGGTGGCTTCTTTTTTGTTGCACAACTCATCGGCCTCTTTATATTCACATCGTGGATATTTCAGCAGGGTAAAAAGGTCTATTATCTTGTTTTTGGGTTGGTTGTGTTAGGAATATGGACATATTTTATGCTGCCAGGAATTATTCTCTTGGCTTTAATGCTGCCTGAAGTTTCCCTGCACCATTTTGGATTAGTGAGTTTTGAGGATTTGTTTTGATTTTAGAGGAAAAATTTATATTCTCATTAAGAATAATAACGCCAAGGCCGGGATTTGAACCCGGACAGGTCGGGAAACCAACGGGTTTACCCAGGGCCTTCAGTTTTTGCTGAAGGCTTTTGAGACCCGCGCCATACCAGATTAGGCGACCTTGGCAATTGTTCTTCCAATTCTCTATAACTAAACTTCTTAAAACAACTATTGGTCGCTCTTTTGAAAACTTTTCGACTATTCCGAAAGAAATACGACAACGTGTCAAGAAATTTCATTAAATGGCATTTTTTCCGAAAATCTTTTGGTTAAGGCGAAATGTTGAGAGTACTTTTTTCCCACAAACTTTATTAAATCAATTTTCATTCCTTCTTTCATGGGCATAAAAGATATATTGGATAAGCCTTTCAGAAAACAAGAAAGTCTTGATGCTTTGTTGATTCCTCGAGAGCATATGATGAGCGGAATTCTTCCTTCAGATGCGCCTGCTTTCTTTGACCACTATGCAACAAAAATTCAAGATGCGCTTCAAGACGTGTATGGCAATTCTTTTGATAGAACTGTTGTAGTACGTGATCAAAGGTTTCACTACCATTATGCATCATCGCATTTGCCTCTTCGTGTTTCTTATAGTATTAGTCCTATTGTTAAGAGTAGAAGTTTTGGTAGTGAAGGCGCGATCGAAGGACCTTCTATTTATGCAGGTATTTTTCATTTAGAACAAACACCACTTCAGCTTTCAAACGTGAGGCGTCTTTTTGATACGATTGCAGCAGACTACTTACTCGCTTGGCAAGAAAATGGAGGCTTTCAAGTCTACCACTTTAGAGGAAAAAAGATGATTGCTGAAAAAGACGAACTTGTTCGTCAATTGGGCATTACTCCTTCTGATGCAGCAGTCTATCATGTATTACCTGGTGCTGTTTTTTGGGCACGCCATGATTTTTCAAAAGAACGAAGAGAGCACTTTCCGTAATACAATAAAAAATTCTAAAAATTTATAAACCACCTCTTCATTTCTTAACAGTATCTTGGAGAAATTCAAGAGACCAATGACTGATGAAGGCACATAAACAATTATGCGCTGGAGAGAGGTAAACAATTCTTACCTTTTAATGTCAGAAAAGACACTTGAAAACCAATTGATTTGGAGGAGTAAAAAATGGTAGACGCAGATCAAATATACGAAGCAGTTGAAGTAGCTCGAAATACAGGAAAGCTCAAAAAAGGATCTAATGAAGTAACAAAAGCACTGGAACGCGGAGCAGCAAAACTTGTTGTTGTTGCAAAAGACGTGCAGCCAGCAGAAGTTGTCATGCACTTGCCTCTTCTTGCAAAAGAAAAAGGAGTGCCATGCGTTGAAGTTCCAAGCAAAGAACAGCTTGGTGCTGCAGCAGGACTTGCATTAGGGACAACAGCTATTGCTATTGTTGTTGAAGGAGAAGCAAAAAAACTCATTGATGCAATCGCACGAGCATAAGTGGGTGATTGATACAATGGCAGATCCAAAAGCAGAAAAACAAGAACCACAAAAACAACAGCCGCAGAAACAGGCAGCTGAAGAAGGAGCAGAAGCAAAAAAAGGCGCTGTTACTTTCTCTCAAGCAGTTCCTGCACGTGTTGAAGAAGTGATCGGAAGAACAGGAACACGCGGAGAAGTAACGCAAGTGCGATGCAAAGTTTTGGAAGGATTTGATAAAAACAAAATCCTCAGAAGAAACGTTCGTGGCCCTGTACAAAAAAATGATATCCTCATGCTTCGCGAAACAGAAATCGAAGCGCGTCCACTCAACAAAGCTGGACGAGGAAACGTATAAAAATAAAATAGGTGTATAAAATGGTCAAATGCGCATTTAGCGGCAAAGAAATTCCAAAAGGAACAGGAAAGATGTTCGTTCGCAAGAATGGACAGATTCTTTGGTTCTTGAACAGCAAATGTCAGAAAAACTATTTGTCATTGAACAGAAAGCCTGTCAATTATAAATGGACAAAAGCATACGTCAAAGGTGAAGCTGGCGTTGCTTTGAAAAAAGCAGCAAAAGAATCTCCTCTTCTTGCTTCGCAAGAAAGAGATTCTAACAACAAAAAACGAGGTGAATAAAATCGCTTGCAAACGAAGTGCGCAGATGCGATTTTTTTACAATGTTTGAACGAACATTAGTGTTGATTAAACCTGATGGTGTTGAACGCGGTCTCATCGGCTCAATAATCACACGCCTTGAAAATGTTGGACTTAAAATCGTCGGCATGAAAATGGTGTGGATTGACAAGGAATTTTCCAAGAAGCACTATGCTGCACATGTTGAAAAAGCATTTTACAAGGGGCTTGAGTCATTTATTATTTCAGGCCCTGTTGTTGCAATGGTCATTGAAGGGATTGACGCTGTTGACACTGTGAGAAAAATGGTTGGTGCAACAGAGCCAAAAGCATCTGCGCCTGGAACAATCCGCGGCGATTATGCTCATCACTCCTATGGATATGCGGACAAAAAAGGAATCGCGATAAAGAACCTCATTCACGCATCTGGATCAAAAGAGGATGCAAAAATTGAAGTTCCTTTGTGGTTCACTGCAAAAGAATTGCATAGCTATCCAACAGTGCATGAGAAACATACTTTATAAAAAAAATAATGATGAGGTGAAAAATTTTCCACAGGAAAATTTTTACTATGGGAGAAAAAATGGTTGATCGCGTCATGCGATTGATGAAACAGCAGGAAAAAATCCGAAACATTGCTATTTGCGCGCATATTGATCATGGAAAAACAACATTTTCTGACAATCTTCTTTGTGGTGCAGGGATGATGAGCCAAGAGCTTGCAGGAAGTGCAAGAATGCTTGATTTCCACGAAGACGAAATTGCTCGTGGTATCACCATCGATTCAGCAAACGTTTCCATGGTTCACGAGTATGAAGGAAGCGAATATCTCATCAACTTAATCGATACTCCTGGTCACGTTGATTTTGGTGGCGACGTCACACGTGCAATGCGCGCAGTTGACGGCTGCATTGTTCTTGTTTGTGCAGTTGAAGGAATTATGCCACAGACAGAAACAGTTCTTCGCCAGGCATTGAAAGAGCGTGTCAAACCAATCTTATTCATCAACAAAGTTGATCGTTTAATCAAAGAATTACAATTAACTCCTGAGGCAATGCAGCAGCGATTTGTGAGTTCTATCACAGAAGTCAATAGACTCATCAGGCAAATTGCAGGAGAAGAATATGGAGAAAAATTTCAGGTTAATGTTGCGAATGGGAGCGTATGCTTCGGAAGTGCATTTCATAACTGGGCGCTTTCTATCCCATACATGAAAAAAAAAGGGGTCACTTTAAAGGATATTATTGTTGCATACACTGGCTCAGATCCAGATGGACATAAAGTGCTTAAGAAAAAAGCGCCTATTCACGAATGTATTTTAGATGCTGTCATTACACATTTGCCAAATCCTGTTACTGCACAGCACTATAGGATTCCAAAACTCTGGAGAGGGGAACTTGAAACAGAAGAAGGAAAAGCATTGCAAAAATGTGATCCAAACGGGCCACTCTTCTTCGTCATTACCAAAATTGTTGTTGATCCACAAGCTGGAGAAATTTCTGCAGGTCGTTTATTCTGTGGCACTGTTCAAAAAGGAATGGAAGTGCATTTGAACAGAGGAAAACAAAACCTCCGCGTGCAGCAAGTGTTTATTTACAATGGTGCAAAGCGGGAGATTGTTGATTTTGCAACTGCTGGAAATATCGTTGGAGTCGCAGGATTAAAAGCAATGCCTGGGGAAACAATTACACAAAAACCAACAGAACCATTTGAAGAAATTTCACACATCTTCGATCCTGTTGTCACAAAAGCAGTTGAAGCAAAAAAACCAAGTGACCTTCCACGCCTCATTGAAATTCTTCGCATGGTTCAGAAGGAAGATCCATGTATCAAAGTGAAGATCAATGAAGAAACTGGAGAACACTTGATGAGTGGAATGGGTGAATTACACCTTGAAGTCATTGAGAATAGAATCAAGACAGAAAAGGGGCTTGACATCCAGACAAGTGCACCAATTGTTGTCTACAGAGAAACAGTCACAAAAGCATCTGAGATTATGATGGGAAAATCTCCGAACAAGCACAACCACTTGTTCTTTAAAGTAGAGCCAATGCCGCAGGCAATGATTGATGCAATAAAAGTAGGTGACTTGCCTCTCAACTCACGAGTTAAAAAAGTTGATCTTGGAATGCGAGATAAACTTGTGGCAATGGGTTTTGATACAAAGTTAGCAGCAAAAGTCAAAGGATTTTTTAACTACAACGTTATATTTGAACAGACAAAAGGACAGATTCACCTTAATGAAATCATGGAAATGGTTCTTGACATGTTTGAAGATGTCATGAACGCTGGGCCACTCGCACGAGAGCCATGTTTTAAAGTGATGGTTTCATTGATGGATTGTAAATTACACGAAGACGCGATTCACAGAGGCCCTGCACAGTTGTATCCCGCAGTTCGTGAAGGAATTCGCGAAGCAATGAATGGTGCTGGTCCTGTCTTATTTGAACCAGTGCAAATCTTACAGTTTGAAGCACCAGTGGATTATATGGGAGAAATTTCCAAATTGATTGCAAACAAACGAGGGCAATTATTAGAGATGGATCAACAAGGGGTCATGGTTGTTGTTAAAGCAAAACTTCCAGTAGGAGAAATGATTGGAATGAGCAACGATCTTCGTTCTGCAACTGGTGGAAGAGGAAGCTCCTCTGTCATTGATCAGATGTTTGAAAAACTCCCTGGCGAATTGCAGATGAAGATTATTACCCAGATCAGATCAAGAAAAGGCTTGACTGAGAATCAGTAGTTTTGTTTTTTTATTTGTTTTTTATATTCGAGTCTTCACAAAAATTTAC
>Ga0233425_10004230_pt1 | contig 24477 bp, 21 predicted proteins | sample Watercolumn_Towu_2_FD_181712 | JGI IMG/M metagenome (GOLD analysis project Ga0233425, IMG submission 181712) | Freshwater microbial communities from Lake Towuti, South Sulawesi, Indonesia - Watercolumn_Towuti2014_140_MG | ecosystem: Environmental > Aquatic > Freshwater > Lake | place... | reverse complement strand
GCGGCACGGACGGCCAGGCGCGCGCCTATCTGACGCTGGCGCGGCCAATCCTGGACGGCAGCGGCGCGGTGCGCAGCGTGCTGCTCGCCTATCTCGACCGCGACTGGCTCAACGCCCACTTCGCCGAAACGGTGCCCGCCGGCGTGGTGCTGCGCATCTTCGACGGCGACGGCGTCTTCGTCGTGCGCCAGCCGAACCCGGAGTGCTGCGTCGGCAAATCCGGCCTGCAGCTGGGTGGCATCGGCAAGGCACTCGTCGGCGGCCGCGAGCAGGCACGCAAGAGCATCTGGCTGGACGGCGTCGAGCGCCTGCAGGCCGACCTGGCGCTGGCCGCGCCGCTCTCCGGCGTGGTTTCCATCGGCATCCCGGAGGCGCAGGTGCTCTCCGAGGCCGACCGCGCCATGACACACTTGAGCTGGCTGCTGGCAGCGCTGTGCCTGGCGCTCTACGGCCTCACCTGGCTGTTCTCCGACCGCACCATCCTGCGCCCGCTGCGCGCGCTATCCGAAGGCGCACGGCGGCTGCGCGAGGGCGAACTCGCCTTCCGCATCCCGGAGTCCGTCGGCAGCGGCGAGTTCGCCCTGCTGCGGCGGGACTTCAACGAGATGGCCGACACGCTGAGCGCGCGCGAAGGGGAAATCCGCCGCGACCTGGCGAAGCTCGCCGCCAGCGGGCAGGCGCTGCGCGAGAGCGAATCCCGCTTCCGCAACCTCTACGAGCAGGCGCCCCTGCCGCACCAGTCGCTCGATGCCGACGGCACGATACTCGACGTGAACGCCGCCTGGTGCGAGCTGTTCGGGCGGCCGCGCGAGGAAGTGCTCGGCCGCTGCATCGGCGAGTACCTGAGCGAGGAGTCGCGCCTCCTTCTCGATGATCGCCTCACACGCTTCAAGACCGAAGGCCGCACCAACGTCAACGTCTTCGAGATCGTGCGTCCCGACGGCGAGAAGCGGCTGGTGGAGGTGAACGGCCGCATCGCGCGCGACGCCGAGGGCAATTTCCTGCGCACGCACTGCATCCTCAGCGACGTCACCGAGCGCCGCGAGAAAGAGCTGGGCCTGCGGCTCGCCGCCAGCGTCTTCGAGCAGGCCAACGAGGCCATCACCATCACTGATGAAAAGGCGACCATCATTGCCGTCAGTCGCCGCTTCACTGACATCACGGGCTACCGCGCCGACGAGGTCATCGGCCGGAACCCGCGCATTCTGCAGTCGGGCCGGCAGGATGCCGCCTTCTACAAGGCGATGTGGGGCGCGCTCACCAGCACCGGCCACTGGAGCGGCGAGATCTGGAACAAGCGCAAGGACGGCGCGATCTACCCGGAGTGGCTGTCGATCTCGGCGGTGCGCGACGAGGGAGGCCGCACCACCAACTATGTCGCCGTATTTTCGGACCTGACCGAACGCCATGCCGCAAATACCCAGCTGCGCGAAAGCCGCGAGCGCCTCACCACCCTGATCGAAGCCATCCCCGATCCGATCTTTTTCAAGGACGGCGAGAACCGCTGGCAGATCATCAATGCCGCCGCCAAGCGCCTCTTCCGCATCGGCGACCTGCCCTGGCAGGGCAAGACGGATCTCGAACTGGCGCTGCTGCAGCAGGAATTGAGCGGCGAGCACATGGGCTGCTGGAGCAGCGACGAGGCGGCCTGGCGCAACCGCGCCATCACCCAGTCCACCGAGGTGCTGCGCGGGGACGACGGCCGGACGCTGATCTACAGTGTGAACAGAATGCCGCTCTTCGATGCCGAGGGAAGGCGCCAGGCCCTCGTCATCCACGGCCGCGACGTCACCGACCAGCACCGCCACGCGGAGGAGTTGCAGCGCCTCAACAACGGGCTCGAGCTGCGTGTCATGGAGCGCACGCGCGCCCTGCAGACGGCCAACCGCGAACTGGAGGCATTCTCCTATTCCGTCTCGCACGACCTGCGCGCGCCGCTGCGCGCCATCAACGGCTTCAGCCACCTGCTCGACGAGGAGTACACCGGCACGCTCGACGACAAGGCGCGCAGTTACCTCTCGCGCGTGCGCGCCGCCTCGGAACGCATGGGCCAGCTCATCGACGACCTGCTGCACCTGTCGCAGATGTCGCGCCGGCCGATGCGGGTTGTGCCGACCAATCTTTCCGAGATGGCGACCGAGATCGCCGCCGAGCTGCAGGCGGACGACCCCGCGCGCCAGGTGGAGTGGGTCATCGCCCCGGACGTCATCACCGAGTGTGACGAGAGCCTGCTGCGCGCCGTCATGCAGAATCTGCTCGGCAATGCCTGGAAGTACAGCGCGAGGCGCGCGGACGCGCACATCGAGTTCGGCGTCTTCCGGAAGGACGGCCAGCCCGTCTACTTCGTCAGGGACAACGGCGCCGGCTTCGACATGGCCCATGCCGGGCGGCTTTTCGGCGCTTTCCAGCGCCTGCATTCACCGGCCGAATTTCCCGGCAGCGGCATCGGCCTGGCGACGGTGGCGCGCATCGTACACCGGCATGACGGCAAGGTCTGGGCGGAAGGCAGCCCGGACGCGGGCGCGACGTTCTACTTCACCCTGCAGGCCCGGGCCGGCTCCCCGACCCCCGAGCGCCATGGGAATTGATCTTGGTCAATTTTTTCCGAAAATCGGGCTCAAGCCGCCGGTCCGGGCGCCGTTATTCCGCTTACATCAGCAAGGATACGCCCCGACCCTGCCTACCTTGCGCTCCTGCAACCCAGGTTCGCCTTCTGATGGCTTGAGACAATCGACGACCGGCCGGCGGCCGGCCACGCCGATGCAACGGGCTCTCTACCGGAGGAAAGCGACATGAAACCCTCATCGATTTCGCAGCGCCTGGCCCTGCTCGCCGCGGTGCCCCTGCTCGCCCTGATCGTGTCGGCGGGCATTCTGGTGCATGACAGCTACGGGCGTCACGCCAATGCCTCCCTTACCCGCGACCTGATGGCGGCGGCGGTGGCGGCCGGCAACCTCATCCATCACCTTCAGATCGAGCGCGGCTCGACCGCCGGATTCCTCCAGTCGAAAGGCGAGAAATTCGCCGACGTGCTGCCAAAGTACCGCGGCGAGACGGACGGCCGCCTGAAGGACTACCGCCAGCACCTCGGCAGCCTGACGACCGACGCCATGCCCGACCTGAAAAAAGCGGTCGACACTGCCCAGGGCCAGCTGGAAAAGCTGGCCGGGGTGCGCGACAAGGCCGATCGTCACGCTCTCCCCGTGCCGGAGAGCACCGGCTTCTATACGGCCAGCATCGGCACGCTGATTCAGGCGATGGACGCCGTGGCCCGCTACAACGGCGACGCCGACATCGCCAAGCGCACCGCCGCCTACCAGGCGTTCGTGCGCGCCAAGGAAAATGCCGGCCAGGAGCGGGCGCTGACCACGGCCGGATTCGCCGCCAACAAGGTCGAGCCGGCCCAGTACCGCGCCATCCTGGACAAGATCCATCGGCAGGAGGCCCTGCTTGACTTCTTCCGCGGCTCGGCCGGGGAGCGGGACACGGCGAAGCTCGCCGCCCTCCTCGACGGCGCCGCCGCGCGGGAGGTGCTGCGCCTGCGCGGCGTCATGGCGGAGCGGGCTTTGCAGGGCGGCTTCGACGTCGACCCGACGGCCTGGTTCAAACAGATCACCGAAAAGATCAACGGCATGCTGGAACTGGAGCTGGAACTGGCGGGCGGCATCGGCACCGCAGCGAACGAGCGCGTGGCAACAAGCCGCGCCGCCATGATCCTGAATCTGGCGCTGGCGCTGGTTGCGGTGGCGCTGGCGCTGGCCATCTCCGTCTGGGTCAGTCGCGGCGTGAAAAGACCGCTGGAGGCCGTCGTCGCGGAGGCCGAACACGCGGTGGCGAACGACGATTTCACGCGCACCGTCCCCGAGCAAGGCACGCTGGAGACGGCGCGCGCCGGCCAGGCGCTCAACATCCTTCTGCAGAAATTCCGCGGCATCATCGCCGACGCCAAGCAGTCCAGCGAGGGCATCGCCGACGCCTCGCGCGCCCTGGCCACCACCAGCGAGCAGGTGACGCGCAGCTCGGCCGCCCAGGCGGAATCGTCCTCCTCGGTCGCCGCCGCGGTCGAGCAGGCCTCGGTCAGCGTGAGCGAGACGGCGGCCAACGCGCAGAGCGCCAACGAAATCGTCGGCAAGGCGCGCGCCGGCGTCGAGCGGGCGCTCGCCGTCATGGCCAAGACGGTGGGCAACGTCGGCGGCATCGCCGACCTGATCCGCGCCTCGGGCAACAGCGTCGCGCAGCTGGAGCAGAGCTCGCAGAAGATCGGCGGCATCGTCCAGGTCATCAAGGAGATCGCCGATCAGACCAACCTGCTGGCTCTCAACGCTGCGATCGAGGCGGCGCGTGCCGGCGAGCAGGGCCGCGGCTTCGCCGTCGTCGCCGACGAGGTGCGCGGCCTGGCCGAGCGCACCGCCAAGGCGACGCAGGAGATCGCCGCCCTCATCGGTGACATCCAGTCGCAGATCGGCGGCACCGTCAGCGGCATGCAGCAGGCCAACGCGCAGACGACGGAGAGCCTCACCCTGGTGAACAGCACGGAAGCCGCGCTGCGCAACATCGGCAAGGATTCGGATGAGGTGGCGCGCAACGTGCAGAGCATCGCCGATGCCATCCGCGAGCAGGATGCGGCCATTCACCAGGTGGCGTCCAACATCGAGCGCATCGCCCAGATGACGGAAGAGAACAGCGCCGCGGCGGCGGCCAGCAGCGAGACCGCGACCCGGCTCGACACGCTCGCCGGCCGGCTGCGCGACAGCGTGGCGCGCTACCGCGTGTAGCGTTTAGTCCTCAAACCCTTCGTCGCGGGGATCCTCGTCGCGCGCCAGCTTCGCGGCGGCCTCGCGCTCGGCCTGCCGGGCCTTCTCGCGCACCTGCGCGCGGCGCTTCTCGGCGGCCGCCTGGTGCAGGGGGATGCTCTCCTCTCCGAACATCACCTGGCGCAGGAAGCGGAAGCCGAACTGCATCAGCGCCTCCTCGCTCTCCAGCGAATCGCCGGGCATCGCCTGGCGCTCGGCCTCGGGCACATCGTAGAGCTCCTGGAACGGACCGCTGTCGACGAAGGCACGAAAGGTGTCGAGGTCGTAGCAGGTCATGAAGAACAGCTGTCGGCTCTTCACCGAGGGCTTGCCCACCGTCGGTCCCGAGGACATCTTCTTCAGCACCAGCTGGCGCCAGCCGCGCCCCTGCGCATCATAGTCAGTCAGCCCCTGCTCGACGCGGTAGGCGTCGATGGTGAGGCTGCGCGGCTCCTGGTGGCCAAGGCAATGCGCCTCCTTCACCAGCGCATAGGAATGCGTGTCCGTGTATTCGTCCTGCTTGCGCATGGAGAGCAGCGCCACCGGGTAGTAGCGGCAGGCGGTGGGCCGGTCCTCGTACACGCTGCAGCCCTCGGGCGTCATGAACTGGCAGGCGCTGCCGCCCTCGACCGGCTTCATCTTAATGCCGGCGATGCCGTCCTTTTCCATCTCGTAAGGCACGGCGTACTGCTGCAGGAACTGCGCCGAGGCCAGCCCGAGGCGCCGCTTCAGCCGCAGGATGTCGTAGGGCGTCAGCGAGATGTCGATGTTGCTGCAGCAGGCGTTCCAGCAGGCGATGCCCTTGCGGCACTGGAACTGGATGGTCTTGCCGCCATCCACCATCTCCGGCACGACGGGGCTGTTGAAGGGCAGGTCCTTGGGATTCGGGGTGCTCATGGGGTGCCTCAAGAAAAAAAGCGGGCGCCCCTGATGGAGCGCCCGCCCAGTTTACTCCGACTGGCTCGCCGCCGGGCCGCCCCAAGGCGAGCCCAATGTAAAACATGGAGCGCAGCGAACCTCCGTCACCCCCTTCCACGGGAAGGGGGCGGGGGGTTGGCCGTCCTTAGTGCGCGGCCGCCTTGAAGAGCTTCGACTTGTCGACCAGGTCGACGTGCTTGCGCTTGAAGCAGGTCCACTTGTGGGTCTTCTTGTCGTAGATCGAGTTCACGAAGCAGTGCCAGTTCTGCTCATCGACGAAGTTCTTGTCGGTGCGGTAGTAGAAGCCGGGGTAGCGGCTCTCCTCGCGGAACTGGATGTGCTTCATGTGGGCTTCCGCCGTCAGGATGCGGTGGTAGTTCTCCCAGGCCCGCAGCAGCTCGTGCAGGTCCTTGGCGCGCATCTTCTGGGCGTCTTCCTTGAGCATCTCCAGCTTGCCTTCGGCCACGGCGAGCATCTTGTCGTTGGTGTTGTAGTAGGTGGCAACACCGGCGACGTACTCGTCCATGATCTTCTGCAGGCGGAACTGCAGCATCTTCGGCGTGATGTAGTGCGGGTTCACGTCGATGGCGGTGGTGTAGTCCTTGTGCTCGAGGAAGTTGCGCACCGGCTTGTAGATCTCCTCGGCCAGCTGCTCGGCCGGGGTGTCCAGCTCGGGCGTCCAGTCCTTGTTGTCGAGGGCGTACTTGACCATCGCCTTCGAGGCGAGGCGGCCTTCGGTGTGCGAGCCTGAGGAGAACTTGTGGCCGGAGGCGCCGACGCCGTCGCCGGCGGTGAACAGGCCCTTGACGGTGGTCATCGAGCGGTAGCCCCAGTTCCAGCCCTTCGGCAGGTGGTCGGGCACGCCCGGCAGTTCCTCGCTGGTCGGCGCGCCGACGTCGGTCGGGCCGGACACCCAGATGCCGCAGCAGCCGGAGTGCGAGCCGAGCAGGTAGGGCTCGGTCGGCATCAGCTCGGACATGGTCTTCTCGGGCTCGATGTTCTCGCCGACCCAGATGCCGCACTGGCCGATGCACATGTCGAGGAAGTCTTCCCAGGCTTCCGCCTCGAGGTGCTTCACTTCCTTCGGCGTCAGCGTCTCGCGCAGCTTGGCCAGCGCGGTGACGGTGTCCATATAGATCGGGCCGCGGCCTTCCTTCATCTCTTTCAGCATGAGGTGGTTGCGCAGGCAGGAGGCGGGAACGGCAGCCTGCCCGTAGGGCGGGTAGTCGTTCAGCATCTCCTTGTTCTTGACCATGTAGTTCTCGCCGTAGGCATTGGTCGCCTGGGCCTTGAAGAGCAGGAACCAGGCGCCGACCGGGCCGTAGCCGTCCTTGAAGCGGGCCGGCACGAAGCGGTTTTCCATCATGGTCAGCTCGGCGCCGGCTTCGGCGGCCATGGCATAGGTGCTGCCTGCGTTCCACACCGGGTACCAGGCGCGGCCCGTGCCCTCGCCCACCGAACGCGGACGGAACAGGTTCACGCAGCCGCCGGCGGCGAGCAGGACGGCCTTGGCCTTATAGACGTAGATCTTGTTCTCGCGCACCGAGAAGCCGACCGCGCCGGCGATGCGCGACGGGTCGTTCTTGTCGTTAACCAGCTTGACGATAAAGACGCGCTCCTGGATGCGGTCCAGGCCGAGCGCCTTCTTCGCTGCCTCGGCGACGATCCACTTGTAGGACTCGCCGTTGATCATGATCTGCCACTTGCCCGAGCGCACCGGCTTGCCGCCGTCCTTCAGGGCCGGCAGGCCTTCGCGCTGCGCCTCGGCGCCGTCGTGGCGCACGCCGTCGGCGTCGGTCTTCCAGATCGGCAGGCCCCATTCCTCGAAGAGGTGCACGGAGTCGTCGACATTGCGGCCGAGGTCGTAGGCCAGGTCGTCGCGGGTGATGCCCATCAGGTCGTTGGAGACCATGCGGGCGTAGTCGGCCGGATCCTGCTCGGGGCCGATGTAGGTGTTGATGGCGGACAGGCCCTGGGCCACGGCGCCGGAGCGGTCCATGGCGGCCTTGTCGACCAGCTTGATCTTGAGCTCCTTGCCGGTCTCGGCCTTGACGGCCTCGGCCCAGCGCATGATCTCGTAGCCGGCGCCGCAGCAGGCCATGCCGCCGCCGATGAGGAGGATGTCCACTTCTTCCTGGACGATCTCGGGTTTGTCGAATGTTCCAGACATTGCAGTCACCTTATTGAATGGGTTGTCGGTTCGCCGCTTACTTCACGCGGATCAGTTCGTCGGCCTTGCCGGCGCGGTAGCCGCCCATGACGTCCTTGGTGAAGACGCCCGGCTTGTCGAGGTCCGCCATCTTCGGCGTCGGCTTGCCGCCGAACGGGTCGATCGAGCCCTCGGCGGTGGTGCGGATGGGGAACTTGAAGCGCTTGATGGTGCCGTTGCGGAACTTGATGGTCCACATGATGGAGTCGGAACCGCGCAGGGGCTGCACCGAGCCGCCCAGCGGCACGATGTCGGCGTAGTGGCGCGCCTCGATGGCGTTCTGCGGGCAGATCTTGACGCAGGAGTAGCACTCCCAGCACTGCTCGGGTTCCTGGTTGAAGGCCTTCATGGCGTGGCCCGTCTCGGAGCCGTCCTTGTCCAGCTTCATCAGGTTGTGCGGGCAGATGTACATGCACGCGGTCTTGTCCTGGCCCTTGCAGCCATCGCATTTCTCGGTACGAACAAAGGTTGGCATCTTCCTTCTCCTAAAAAACGACGCCGGCGCCCTTGCGCCGGCGCGAACCAAAATCAGCGCGCCGAATGACCGACGAGCTTGACTTCAACTTTCTCGGTGAGCCCGGCGTAGTACGCGCGCAGGATCTCCAGCACTTCGGGACGGGAGAACTCTGCCGGCACCTCGTCGCCTTCCGAGAGCATCTTGCGCAGCTTGGTGCCGGAGAGCAGCAGGCGGTCGGCGTCGCCGTGCGGGCAGGTGCGCGCCGAGGCCATGCCGCCGCACTTGTAGCACCAGAAGGTCCAGTCGATCTTCAGCGGCTGGGTCTCCAGCGAGCCCTTCGGGATCTCGTCGAAGATGTGGTGGGCGTCGAAGGGGCCGTAGTAGCTGCCGACGCCGGCATGGTCGCGGCCGACGATCAGGTGCGAACAGCCGTAGTTCTGGCGGAACAGGGCGTGCAGCAGCGCCTCGCGCGGGCCGGCGTAGCGCATGTCGAGCGGATAGCCGGCCTGCACCACGGTCTTCTTGACGAAATAGTGTTCGGCCAGCGTGGCGATCGCATTGGAACGCACGTCGGCGGGAATGTCGCCGGGCTTGAGGTTGCCGAGCAGCGAATGGATCAGCACGCCGTCGCAGGTCTCGATGGCCACCTTGGCCAGGTACTCGTGCGAGCGGTGCATCGGGTTGCGCGTCTGGAAGGCGGCAACCTTCGACCAGCCGTAGGATTCGAACAGCGCCCGCGTCTGCGCCGGGGTCATGAAGAGCTCGCCGTACTTGGCGGGGAACTCGGCCTGCGAGAGCACCTTGACGGGGCCGGCGAGGTTCACGTCGCCCTGCTCCATCACCATCTTGACGCCGGGGTGCTCCAGGTCGGTGGTCTTGAAGACCATGGCGCACTCGTGCGCCTTGTCGATCGAATACTTCTCGGTGACCTTCATGGTGGCGAGGATCTCGCCGCTGTCCGGATCGAGCAGCGCGACGTCGCCGCCGGTCTTGATCGCGTCGGCCGTCGCCTGGCCGGTCGACAGCGTGATGGGGATCGGCCAGAACAGGCCGTTGGCCATCTTCATGCCGTCGCACACGCCCTGCCAGTCGCTGTGGGTCATGAAGCCGTCGAGCGGCGTGAAGCCGCCGATGCCCAGCATGATGATGTCGCCCTTCTCGCGAGAGCTGACCTGTATCTTCGGCAGCGTCTGGGCGCGCGCCAGTTCGGCCTTGAGCGCCTCTCCGGCGAGCAACAGGGGCTTCAGCGAACCCCCGCCGTGCGGATTGACCAGTGCCATTGCATCTCCTCCCTGAATGAGCCTTTTTCGAGTCCGTGCGAAGGCTAACACTTCCGGGAAAACGCAATAATCGTTTTATTTTATTCGGAAATAGGGGTGGTCGATTTTCTGATCTGTGTCAACATAAGGCCGCCCAATGTGCCGCTCAGAAGGGCAGTTTCTGCTTCATTTCCTCGGCGTGGCGGGCGCGCAGTTCGCGCAGGCGGGCGTCGACCTGGGAGTGCTCGAAGAAGTCGCCGTCGCCGGCCTTCTGCGCCAGATCGAGCTGCTGGATGGCGGGCATGAGCTGGCCGCGCAGGGCGTAGAGCTCGGCCTGGGCGCGATGCTGCTGCAGGCGCTTGCCTAGGTTGGCATAGCTTTTCGCCTGCAGGCCGTGCAGGGTGGCGTCCGAAGGCGTCAGCTGCAGTTCGGCGCTGGCGACCTTCAGCGCCTCCTGCGGCTGCCCGTCCGCCAGCAAGGCGTCGATCTGGCCGTAGAGCAGCGCCTTGTTGCGCGCATAGCGTGCGCGCGCGCTCCGGTACAGCGCCAGCGCACCGGCCTGATCGCCTTTGGCCATCTTCACGTAGGCGGCAATGGACTCGACCATGGGCGAAGTCGTCCGCAACCGGCGCAACTCGGCGATCTCGCGCTCGGCCGCGGGATACTGCTTGGCGAGGAACAGCGCCACGGCCAGGCCATAGTGCGCCGAGGCCTCCGACAGGTATTTGCGCTCGCGCAGCTGCGCCTCGAACTCGACGATGGCATCCTGCGGCGCCCCCTGCGTGGCGCGCAGCTTGGCGCGCACCAGCTGGAACTCCAGCGTGTCCGCCACCTGCCGGTAGTGGGCCTGCATGATGCGGTTCTCCATGTCGCCGATGCGCTCGGTGGTGAGCGGATGGGTGCGCAGGTAGCCGGGGGCGTTGTTCTCGTAGAGGCGGCCGTACTTCTGCATGCGCTCGAAGAAGCTGCCCATGCCGCGCACGTCGAAGCCGGCCCGCTCCAGGGTCTGGATGCCGATGCGGTCGGCCTCGCGCTCGAAGTCGCGCGAGTAGTTGAGCATCGTCTGCACGCCGGCGGCCGAGCCCGCCACCACCGCGGCCTGGGCCGCATCGGGGCTGGAGCGCGCCGCCAGGATCGCCACCGCCAGCGCCAGCCAGGACGCCACCTGGGCCTGGTTCTGCTTGCCCACCATGCGCGCCAGGTGCTTCTGCGTAACGTGGGCGATTTCGTGGGCCAGCACGCCGGCCAGCTCGGATTCGGACTGCGCCGCCAGGATGAGGCCGCTGTGCACCCCGATATTGCCGCCCGGCAGGGCGAAGGCGTTGAGGGTGGCGTCGCGAATGGCGAAGAACTGGAAATGGCGCCCCGACTCGGGCGTGGCCGCCGAGAGGCGCGCGCCGAGGGTGTTCAGGTAATCCTCGACTTCCACGTCGTCGACGTAGCTGCGCTCGCGCAGGCGGATGTCGCGCATGATCGCATCGCCGATGCGCCGCTCCATGTGGGGCGGCAGGTCGGCCGACGAGACGTCGCCCAGGTCGGGCAGGTCCTGGGCCGGCACGGCCGGCGCAAGGGCGGCCAGCAGGAGCAGGGCTCTCAATTTCATCATCGGCATGATACCTTGCTGCTCATGGGGTGCAGGGCGCGGCTTGGCGCCCCTCAAGTTCGGCTAGAATAGGCCGAAAGGCATATTGATCCTTCCTTTCCGCAAAGGTTCGCGTGAGCGCACATTCCATATTGCTGGCCGAGGACTCGCCCGAGGATGCCCGGCTCATCCTGAACGCGCTGCAGCCGGCGATCCCCGAGGAGATGGTCGCCCTCTGCGGCGACGGCGTCGAGGCGCTGGACTACCTCTTCGCGCGCAACGCCCATGCCGGGCGGGCGGGCGAGGAGCTTCCCTGCGTCGCCCTGCTCGACCTCAATCTGCCCAAGGTGAGCGGCCTCGAGGTGCTGCGCGAACTGCGCGAGAACCCGCTCACGCGACTCCTGCCGGTGGTGATCCTCTCCGCCTCGTCGGAGCAGCGCGACGTGCGCGCCGCCGCCCTGCTCGGCGCCAACAGCTACGCGCGCAAGCCGCTCGACTACGGCCGGCTGCGCGAGACGGTCGAACTGCTCGGCCGCTACTGGATCGACCTCAACATCCCGCCGCCGGTCTCGATGGCCCCCTGAGGCGTCCCGCCATGTCGAACCCGCTGACCCATTTCGACGAGCGCGGCGCGGCGCACATGGTGGATGTGGCCGGCAAGGACGAGACGCGCCGCATCGCCCGCGCCGCCGGCACCGTCTTCATGCTGCCGGCCACGCTCGCCCTGATCGAGGCGGGCGACGCGAAGAAGGGCGACGTGCTCGGCGTGGCGCGCATCGCCGCCCTCCAGGCCGCCAAGCGCACGTCCGACCTGATCCCCCTCTGCCACCCGATCGCCCTGACGCGTGTCGGCGTGGAATTTTCAATCGACCGCGACAAGGCCTGCATCACCTGCGAGGCGACGGCCGAGACCGTTGGCCGCACCGGCGTGGAGATGGAGGCGCTGACCGCCGTTAGCGTCGGCCTGCTCACCATCTATGACATGTGCAAGGCCGTCGACCGTGGAATATATTTTCAGAATATCCGTCTATTGGAAAAAGAGGGCGGCAAAAGCGGCCACTGGCAGGCGGACTGAACCCCTCCAATAAAGCCGGAATATTAGCCGGCGCTGAAATTGGGGGGGCTTATTTTCCAATCAGAACCAATGAGTTGTCCTGCCGGTCTTTCCAAGCTAGAGTCCGCCCACGTCCTGCATGCCTGTTGCTGGCCGGACGAACGAACATACAGACCAAAGGAGTCACACGGATGGATGCATTGCGCAGAACCCTCTTGAAAGGGGCAGGTGCCACGGGCGCCCTCGCCGCGGCCATCGCGGCCGGCGTGCTCAAGCCTTCCCAGGTACTGGCCGCGGAGTGGAACCGCGCGGCCTTCGACGCCAAGGATCTTGGCGGCGCCCTCAAGGGCCTCGGCGCCGCCAGCCCGGCCGACAATTCGGGCATCGTGATCAAGGCGCCGGACATCGCCGAGAACGGCGCCGTGGTGCCGGTCGATGTCGTCAGCAACATACCCAACACGATCTCGCTCGCCGTGCTGGTCGACAAGAACCCGCTGCCGCTCACCAGCGCCTTCGATTTCGCCAACGGCGCCCTGCCCGAGCTGGCGCTGCGCCTGAAGATGGGCCAGACCTCGCTGGTCGAGGCCGTGGCCAAGACGGCGGACGGCAAGTACTTCATTGCCAAGAAGGAAGTGAAGGTCACCGTCGGCGGTTGCGGCGGCTGAACGAACGCCCAGGAGAAAAGGAAACGACATGGCAGATCCGATGAAAATCCGCGCCCAGATGAAGGGCGACACCGCGGAAATCCGCGTACTCATGAGCCACCCGATGGAAACCGGCCAGCGCAAGGACAATGCCGGCAATACCGTGCCCGCCCACTTCATCCAGGCGATCACGGTCAGCGTCGGCGGCAAGCCCGTCGTGCAGGGACAGACCGGCACGGCGATTTCGCGCAACCCGGTGTTCGGCTTCCGCGTCAAGGGGGCCAAGGTCGGCGACAAGGTCGTCATCAACTGGGTCGACAACAAGGGCGACAAACGCACCGACGAAGCCACGATCAGCGCCTGATCGAAAGAAAAGAACAACCGGGGCGGCAACGACCGCCCCGGAGCAATGCAGCACCACCCTCAGGAGGAAGCACCATGAAGCCGCGCCTCATCACGCTCATGGCCGCCGCGCTGATCAGCGCGCCGCTGGCCGTGCACGCCCAGCAACCCGCGAAAAAAGCCGCTCCGCCGGCGAAGGCTGCCGCTCCGGGCAAGAGCGCCATCACCGAGGAGTTCGAGAAGTTCCGCGAAGTACTCGAGGAGGACAACCCCGCCGAGCTGTTCGAGGCCAAGGGCGAGGACATCTGGAAGAACAGGAAGGGGCCGGACGGCGGCTCGATGGCACAGTGCGACCTCGGCCTCGGCGCCGGCGTCGTCAAGGGCGCCTATGTGCGGATGCCGCGCTACTTTGCCGACGTCGGCGGGGTGATGGACGCCGAGCGGCGCGTCGTGCATTGCATGGTGAAGTACCTCGGCTACCAGGAAGCCGACATCCTCAGGCAGCCCTTCAGCAACGACCGCGTCACGCCCGACCACGTCTCGGTCATCACCTACGTCGCCGGACAGTCGCGCAACCTGAAGATCGCCGCGCCGAAGAAGCACCCGAAGGAGATCGCGGCCTACGAAATCGGCAGGGAAATCTTCGCCTACCGGGCCGGGCCCTATGACTTCTCCTGCGCCACCTGCCACGGCGACGACGGCAAACGCATCCGCACCCAGGACCTGCCCAACCTGAGGAAGCCCGACCAGGCCATCCGCGCCTACCAGGGCTGGCCGGGCTACCGCATGACCGGCGGCTTCATGCTCACCCAGCAGTGGCGCATGAACGACTGCTTCCGCCAGCAGCGCTTCCCCGAGCCGACTTATCTGTCGGATTCCGTCACCGCCCTGCTCGCCTACATGACCGTCACCGCCAACGGCCAGGTGTACAAGGGCCCGGGCATCAAGCGTTAGGGGGGAACAGACATGAACGACATGAACAAGACCATCGTATTCATCGCCGCCGCGCTCGCCAGCTCGGCCGCCCTCGCCGACGAGATCCGCAACTACCGCGCCGAGGCCGTCGCCATGATGAAGCGGGATTTCAAGACGCGCGGCGGCGCCGCCGCCGACCGCGTGCACGAGGACGGCCTGCAGGCTGTCTGCAACCGTACCTCGGACAATCCGCCGAAGGCCCTCGCCGAGCGGCTGGAAAAGGACCAGCTGGAGGGCATCAAATACCCCGCCGACGGCAAGTTGCTCGGCGACTGGAAGGAAGGCGAGAAGATCGCCCAGAGCGGCCGCGGCATGACCTGGACGGACCCGGCCGGCGTGCCCGGGGGCGGCAACTGCTACAACTGCCACCAGATCGGGCCGCAGGAAACCTCCTTCGGCACCCTCGGCCCCAGCCTCTACCAGTACGGCAAGCTGCGCGGCAATTCGCCCGAGATCCAGAAGTACACCTACGGCAAGATCTGGAACGCCAAGGCCTTCAATCTCTGCTCGGCCATGCCGCGCTTCGGCCACGCCGGCGCACTCACCGAACAGCAGGTCAGGCACCTCGTCGCCCTGCTGCTCGATCCGGCCTCGCCGGTCAACAGCAAATAACAACGATAAACCCGGGGGAGGCTTGGCGATGCCAGGCCTTCCTTTTAAAGGATTTCCCCAACCCAACATGTCCATGAACCGCAGAGAGTTCCTGCAGATCCTCGCCGCCGCCTCCGCCGCCGGCTTCGCCCTCGACTCGCGCGAGCTGCTCGCCGCCCAAGGGGGGAGCAAGCTCTACGACCTGCCGCGCTTCGGCAACGTGCATTTCCTGCACTTCACCGACTGCCACGCCCAGCTGCTGCCCATTTACTTCCGCGAGCCGAACGTGAACCTCGGCATCGGCGGCGCGCAGGGCAAGGCGCCGCATCTGGTCGGCGAGCACCTGCTGAAAGCCTTCAACCTCAAGCCGAAGAGCATCGAGGCGCACGCCTTCAGCTACCTCGATTTCGCCGAGGCCGCCCGGACCTACGGCAAGGTCGGCGGCTTCGCCCACCTCGCCACGCTGGTGAAGCGCCTGCGCGCGGGGCGCCCCGGCGCGCTGCTGCTCGACGGCGGCGACACCTGGCAGGGCTCGGCCACCTCGCTGTGGAGCAAGGGCCAGGACATGGTCGACGCCTGCAAGCTGCTCGGCGTGGACTTGATGACCGGGCACTGGGAATTCACCTATGGCGCCGAGCGGGTCAAGGAGATCGTCGAGAAGGATCTGAAGGGAAAAATCGAATTCCTCGCCCAGAACGTCAAGACGACGGACTTCGGCGACGCGGTGTTCCAGCCCTACGCGCTGCGCGAGATGAACGGCGTGCCGGTGGCGGTGATCGGCCAGGGCTTCCCCTACACCCCCATCGCCAACCCGCGCTACCTGATCCCCGACTGGACCATGGGCATCCAGGACGAGGAGATGCAGAAGGTGGTGAGCGAGGCGCGCGCCAAGGGCGCGAAGGTCGTCGTGCTGCTCTCGCACAACGGCATGGATGTCGACCTCAAGCTGGCGAGCCGCGTCACCGGCATCGACGCCATCCTCGGCGGCCACACCCATGACGGCGTGCCCGCTCCGACGGTCGTGAAGAATGCCGGCGGCCAGACGCTGGTGATGAACTCCGGCTCCAACGGCAAGTTCCTCTCCGTGCTCGACTTCGACGTGCGCGGAGGAAAGGTGCGGGACTTCCGCTACAAGCTGCTGCCGGTGTTCGCCAACCTGCTGCCGGCCGACAAGACCATGGCCGCCCACATCGACCAGGTGCGCGCGCCGCACAAGGCGAAGCTCGAAGAGAAGCTCGCCGTCTCGGAGGGCCTGCTCTACCGCCGCGGCAACTTCAACGGCAGCTGGGACCAGCTCATCCTCGACGCCATGCTGGACGTGAAGGGCGCGCAGATCGCCTTCTCGCCCGGCTTCCGCTGGGGCACCAGCATCCTGCCCGGCCAGGCCATCACCTTCGAGCACGTGATGGACCAGACGGCGATCACCTATCCCTACTCGACGCTCACCGACATGAGCGGCGCCATGATCAAGGACATCCTCGAGGACGTCTGCGACAACCTGTTCAACGCCGACCCCTACAAGCAGCAGGGCGGCGACATGGTGCGCATCGGCGGCATGAGCTACGCCTGCGACCCGAATGCCGCCATGGGCGCGCGCATCCAGGACATGCGCCTGAACGGAAAACCGATCGAGGCGGCCAAGACCTACAAGGTGGCCGGCTGGGCGCCGGTGGCCGAAGGCGCATCGGGAGAGCCGATCTGGGACGTCGTGTCGAAGTGGCTGCGCGACAGGAAGACCGTGGCGCCGCGCAAGCTCAACAATCCCAGGCTGATCGGCATGGGCGGCAACCCCGGCATCGCCTGAAACGCCGCTGCAACAAACCGTTACAGTCACTTCGGCGCATGGCGCGGTAGAATCCGCCGTACCATGGAGACTGACTTTTCCGCCGGGCTGCGGCGCGTCGCCCTGATCGCCGCAGCCATCCTGGCGCTCCCCTCCGCGCAGGCCCAGCCGAGCGATCCCTTCGGCACGCTGGCCGAGGTGCCGCCCATCGCCGGGCTGCGCCCGGTGCCCGCGCCCTGCCAGCCGGCCGACCTCGCCAAACCGCTCGATCTGGCCGACGTGGTGGACCTCGCCCTGTGCAACAACCCGCAGTCGCGCCAGAGCTGGGCCAACGCGCGCGTCCTGGCGGCCCAGGCCGGCGTGGCGCAGTCGGCCTACCTGCCCGGCGTCACGGCCAGCGTCGGCGTCTCGCGCCAGCGCAACGAGGCGACCTTCGGCAACGACCATTACACGCGGCGCAGCGGCGAAATCGACCTGTCCTACGTGCTGTTCGATTTCGGCGCCCGCTCGGCCAATCTCGAGAACGCGCGCCAGCTCTTCGCCGCCGCCTCGTACTCGCGCGACGCCACCGTGCAGGCCCTCTTCCTCGCCGCCGTGCAGGCCTTCTTCCAGCGCCATGCCACGGCCGCGGCGGTCGAGGCGAGCCGGCTCTCGGAGAAGGCGGCCCTCGAATCCCTCAACGCCGCCGAGGCGCGCTACCGCGTCGGCACCGCCACGCCGGCCGACCGCCTGCAGGCGCGCACCGCCCACGCCCAGGCCGTGCTGGCCACCATCAGCGCCGAGGGCCTGCTCAAGAACGCGCAGGGTGTGCTGGCCAATATCATGGGCCTCGATCCGACGCGCCCGATCGCGCTGGCCCCCCTGCCCTCGAGCAGGCCGGGCGCCGCCTTCGAGGCCGACACCGCGCGCCTGATCGAGGAGGCGCGCGCGCGCCGTCCAGACTTGGCGGCGGCCGAGGCCGGCTTCCGTGCCGCCCAGGCAAGCGTCGACGCGGCCAGGGCCGCCCACCTGCCGACGCTGTCGCTCGGCGTGGCCGGCCTGCGCAGCCAGATCTCCGGCCAGCCCGCCTATGACAGCTCGGTGGTCGGCCTCACGCTCTCGATCCCGATCTTCAGCGGCTTCTCCACCACCTACCGCGTGCGTTCGGCGGAGGCGCTGGCCGACCTGCAGTCGGCGCGGCGCGACCAGGTCAGCCTGCAGGTGGCGCTCGACGTGTGGAACGCCCAGGCCGCGCTCGCCACCGCCACCCAGTCGGTGAAGACGTCCGAGGACCTGCTCGAGAGCGCCACGCAGTCCGAGCGCGTCGTCGCCGGGCGCTACCGCGCCGGCGTCGGCAGCATCCTCGACCTCCTCGCCGCGCAGTCGGCGCTCGCCAACGCACGCCTCGAGCGCATCCGCGCCGGCTACAACTGGTTCGTCTCGCGCGCCAGCCTGGCCCAGGCCATGGGCGCCCTCGACGCGGGGCTGCTCACCGCCCTCTTCCCGCCGGCCGCCGGCGCCGGGAACTAAAGGAAACCCGATGACCCGCCGCAAGCAAATCCTGCTCGTCTCCGCCGCCCTCCTCATCGCGCTCGGCGGCTATGCCGTCTGGAAAAGGCAGGCCGCCGCCGACCCGGAAAAACGCTACAAGACCCAGGAACTAACCAAGGGCGACGTCACGCAGACCGTCTCCGCCAACGGCACGCTCAACCCGGTGACGCTGGTTAATGTCGGCACCCAGGTGTCGGGCACGGTGAAGAAGCTCCATGTCGACTTCAACGACCAGGTCAAGGAAGGCCAGATCCTGGCCGAGCTCGACGACGCCATCTATTCCGCCCAGGTGCGGCAGAGCGGGGCCAGCATCGCCAGCGCCCAGGCCTCGCTCGCCCTGACGCGCGCCACCGAGGCGCGCATGAAGTCGCTCTACGAGCAGGAATACATCTCGCGCCAGGAACTCGACCAGGCGGTGCAGGCGCGCGAGGCGGCGGAAGCGCAGCTGAAACTCACCCGCGCGCAGAACGACCGCGACCGCGCCAACCTCGGCTACTCGGTGATCCGCTCGCCGGTCTCCGGCGTGGTGGTCGACCGCGCGATCGACGTCGGCCAGACGGTGGCCGCCAGCTTCCAGACGCCGACGCTGTTCAAGATCGCGCAGGACCTGACGCAGATGCAGATCTACACCACCTTCGCCGAGGCCGACATCGGCAACATCCGCGTCGGCCAGACGGTGCGATTCAACGTCGACGCCTTCCCCAACCGGCGCTTCCAGGGCAAGGTAAAGCAGATCCGACTCAACCCGACGACGCAGCAGAACGTGGTCACCTACAACGTTGTGGTCGAGGTCGACAACCCGGAGCAGATCCTGCTGCCCGGCATGACGGCCTACGTGAATATCGCCGTGGCCAACAAGAAGGGCGTGCTGCTGGTGCCCAACGCCGCGCTGCGCTTCAAGCCGGCCGACGCCGCCAAGGGCGAAAAAGATGCCGCTGCCAAGGCACCCGCCGAGCGCGCCGAAGGCGGCCGGCCCGCCGGCATGGGTGGCATGCAGGGCATGGGCGGCGATAAGCGCAAACGCGAGAGTGGCAGCGGCACGGTGCATGTGATCGCGGACGGCGAGCTGAAGCCGGTCAAGATCGGCATCGGCATCACCGACTCGCGCTTCACCGAGATGGTCGAGGGCGAAATGAAGGAAGGCGACCGCGTCGTCACCGGCGAGAACCTGCCCGCCCCGGACAACGCCGCCGCCTCTTCCAGCACCTTCCGCATGAGATTGTTCTGATGACGGGCGAGGTCATCAGGGTCGAGGCACTGTCCAAGGACTACGACACCCCGGCCGGTCCCTTCCCGGCGCTCAAGGAGGTCGACCTCGCCATCCGGGCCGGCGAGTACGTCGCCATCATGGGGCCCTCCGGCTCGGGCAAGTCGACCTTCATGAACATCCTCGGCTGCCTCGACCGGCCGACGCGCGGGCAATACCACCTTGCCGGCCGGGACGTCGCCGCGCTCGACAAGGACGAGACGGCGCGGCTGCGCAACCGCACCATCGGCTTCGTCTTCCAGGGCTTCAACCTGCTGCCGCGCATGAACCTCTCGGACAACGTTTCGCTGCCGCTGGTCTATTCCGGCCTCGATCACGAAGAACGCCGCGCGCGCGCCCGCGCCATGCTCGACAAGGTCGGACTCGGCGGCTACGCCGATTCCCTGCCCAACCGCATCTCCGGCGGCCAGCAGCAGCGGGTGGCCATCGCCCGCGCGCTGGTGAACCGCCCGCGCCTCATACTCGCCGACGAACCCACCGGCAACCTGGACAGCCACACAAGCGAGGAGATCATGGGCGTCTTCCGCGCCCTCAACGACGAGGGCATCACCATCGTCCTCATCACGCACGAGGCGAACATCGCCGCCCACGCCCGGCGCCTGGTGCGCTTTCTCGACGGCCGCATCGTGGAGGACAGGACCACCCCCCCTCTCCCGCAAGCGGGAGAGGGGTCGGGGGAGAGGGCAGGCTCGTGATCGGCGCCATGCTGCAGGAAGCCTGGCGCGCCATGGGCGCCAACCGCCTGCGCACCCTGCTCACCATGCTCGGCATGGTGATCGGCGTCGGCGCCGTGGTGCTGATGATGGCCATCGGCCAGGGCGCGCAGTACGCCGTGCAGCAGACCATCAGCTCGATGGGCAGCAACATCTTCGTCATTCTCTCCGGCTTCACCTCCGCCGGCGGCGTGCGCAGCGGCGGCGGCAGCGCGCCCACGCTCAATGTCGCCGACGCCAATGCCATCGCCGAGCTCGACGGCGTCGAGACGGTGGCGCCGGTGCACTGGGGCTCGGTGCAGATGGTGCATGGCCCGAACAACTGGAATGCCTGGGTCCATGGCACCACGCCCGCCTATTTCGACGCGCGCTCCTGGTTGCTCGCCGACGGCGCACCCTTCAGCGATTCCGACCTGCGCGCCGCCACGCGCGTGGCGGTGCTGGGCCGCACCGTGGCGCAGAACCTGTTCGGCGAGGAAAACCCCGTCGGCAAGACCTTCCGCATAGGACAGGCGCCGTTCACCGTGCTCGGCGTGCTGGCGCCGAAGGGGCAGAACCTGGAGGGCCGCGACCAGGATGACATCGTCGTCATGCCGCTCACCACCGCCCAGCGCAAGGTGTTCGGCACGCCCTTCCAGGGCTCGGTGCGGCAGATCCTCGTCAAGGCCGGCTCGCCCGAGGCCATGCCGATGCTGGAAAAGTCGATGGAGGCGCTGCTGCGCCAGCGCCACCGCCTGCGCGAGGGCACCGACAACGACTTCACCCTGCGCAACCTCACCGCCGTGGCCGATTCCGCCGCCGAGACCACGCGCATCATGTCGCTGCTGCTCGGCGCCATCGCCTCGGTGTCGCTGCTGGTCGGCGGCATCGGCATCATGAACATCATGCTGGTGTCGGTGACCGAGCGCACGCGCGAGATCGGCATCCGCATGGCGATCGGCGCGCGCGAGCGCGACATCCTCGCCCAGTTCCTGCTCGAGGCCATCATCATTTCCGTCATCGGCTGCGCCATCGGCCTCGTCCTCGGCGTCGGCGGCGCCCTGCTCGCCAACCAGCTGGCGAAAATGGCCGTCGTCGTCTCCGGCAGCTCGGTGCTGACCGCCTTCGGCGTCGCCGCCGGCGTGGGCGTCTTCTTCGGCTTCTATCCGGCGAAAAAGGCGGCGCGGCTCGACCCGATCGAGGCGCTGCGCTATCAATAGATGGGCGATAATGTCTCTCTCATGGCCGAGGAAATCGAGATCAAGCTGGCTCTGCCGGAAACCGCGCAGCGCGCCTTTCTGCGCCACCCGCTGCTGCGCGGCGCGGAGCCCCTCCCCGCGCGCAAGCTGAACAACGTCTACTACGACACGCCCGAGCTGGCCCTGCACCGCCAGGGCATCGCCCTGCGCACGCGGCGCCAGGGGCGCGCCTGGCTGCAGACGGTGAAGTGCGCCGGCACGGCGAGCGGCGGCCTGTCGCAACGCCCCGAGTGGGAACACCCCTTCACCGGACGCTTCGACTTCGCCGGCGTCGACGATGCGCGCGTGCGCGCCCAGCTCGAGCGGCACCGCCTGCAGGACCGCCTCGAGCCGGCCTTCGAAACCGTGTTCGCGCGGAGAACCTGGCGCCTCGCCCCGGCACGCGGCAGCAGCGTGCTGCTCATGCTAGACCGCGGCTGGATCGCGGCGGGCGGACGGCGCGAGTCTCTTTGCGAAATCGAGATCGAACTGGTGCGCGGCAAGACGGAGGCCCTGTTCGAGGTCGCCCGTGCGCTGGCCGCCGACCTGCCGCTGCACCCCGAAGCCCTCTCCAAGGCCGAACGCGGCTACCGGCTGCGCCTGAACGCCCCCCTGCGTCCGGTGAAAGCCGGCCCGACGCCCCTGCTGACCGCGCACACGCCGCACGACGCCTTCCGCAGCATCGCCGCGGCCTGCCTTGCCCAGTTCCAGGCCAATGCCCTCGGCGCCGCCGAGTCCGACCCGGAATTCGTGCACCAGATGCGCGTCGCCCTGCGCCGCCTGCGCTCCGCCCTGCGCACCTTCCGCCCCGTGCTGCCGCAAGGCTTCGAGGCGGCGGTGGTGCCGCCGCTGCGCGCGCTGGCCGCCGTCCTCGGCCGGGCGCGCGACTGGGACGTGCTGGCGGAGGACATCGTCGCGCCGGTGCGCCAGTCCTTCCCCGACGATGCGCGCCTCGCCGCCCTCGCCGACGCCGTCGAGCGCCGGCGCCTGTCGGCGCACGCAGAGGTGCAGGCGGCGCTCGCCGGGCGCGCGCCGGCCCTGGCCTTGCTCGACTTCAACGCCCGCCTGCATCGGGCCGCCGCGCCGCTCGAAGAGCCAGCGCTCGCCGCCTTCGCCGCCCGCCGCCTCAGCCGGCTGCAACGTAAAGCCCTGGCGCTGGCACGGGCGGCGCAGAATGCCGACCCCGCCCGCCTCCATGCCCTGCGCATCGGGGTGAAGCGGTTGCGCTACGCCGTCGAATTCTTCGCCCCCCTGTACCGGGGGCGTGCGCTGGGCAACGCCCTGGCCACCCTCACCGCGCTGCAGGACAGCCTCGGCGCGCTGAACGACCTGTCGCGCGCCGGCCCGCTGCTCATGCAATGCATCGACAGCGCGCCCGCCCTGCGCGAGGCGGTGGCGCTCGCCGGCGGCTGGCACGGGCCGCGCCACGCCGTCCTGCAGAGACTGACTTTTCAGGAGCTGCGCCGGCTGCAAAAAATGAAACGTTTCTGGAAGGATTGACATGACGACCAATCCCCCACCCCCTTTCCTAAGAAAAGGGGTGACAAAAGTTCAGCCGCTACGCGGCTTCCATATAGCTGACTTCAGCCCTCCTTGGGGCGGCCCGGCGGAGGGCTGACAACCATGGCAGGCAAAACAACCCCGGCGGGAGAAAAAACGATGGACCTCATCCTCTGGCGCCACGCCGAGGCCGAGGACGGCACGCCCGACGCGAAGCGCCGGCTCACCGAACGCGGCCGCAAGCAGGCAAAACAGGTCGCGCGCTGGCTGGCGAAACGCCTGCCGGCCGAGGCGCGCATCCTCGCCAGCCCGGCCGTGCGCACCGTGCAGACGGCGGAGGCGCTGGAACGGCCGTTCGACCAACTGGCCAAGCTCGGCACCGGCGCCAGCGCCGCCAGCCTGCTCGGCGCCGTCGGCTGGCCCCATGCCGGCGGCACCGTCATCGTCATCGGCCACCAGCCCACGCTGGGACGCGCCGCCGCGCAGCTGCTCACCGGGGATGCCGCCGACTGGAGCGTGCGGAAGGGCGCGCTGTGGTGGTTCACGCGCCGGGTGCGCAACGGCACCGAGGAGACCGTGCTGCGCGCGGTGATCGCGCCCGATCTGGTCTAGCCCCGCAGCCGCCTTGAACAGGCCAGCCGGGTCATGTAGAGTATGGTCGTATTGACCGAACAGTATGGGTGCCCATATGAAGACGACCATAGAAATATCCGACGCGCTGATGGAGCAGGCCCGCCGTCTCGCCGCCCGCGAAAACACGACCCTGCGCGCCCTCGTCGAGCAGGGTCTGCACAAGGTCATTGCCGACAAGAAGCGGTCGGCCGGCTTCCGCCTGCGCCGCGCCTCCTTCAAGGGCAAGGGGCTGCAGTCCCAGCTGCAGGACGCCGGATGGGCGCGCATCCGCGAGATGGCCTACGAGGGCCGCGGCGGATGATCGCAGTCGATACCAACCTGCTGGTTTACGCCCATCGCGAGGACTCGCCCTTTCACGAGCAGGCCTTTGCCAGCATCGACGCGCTGGCAAACGGGCTTGCGACCTGGGCCATTCCCTGGCCCTGCCTGCACGAGTTTTTTGCCATCGTGACCCATCCGCGCATCTTTGCGCCGCCCACGCCGCTGAAAACCGCGCTGGACCAGATCGACGCGTGGCTCGAATCGCCCTCCCTCGTCCTGCTCAGCGAAAGCGGGGAGCACTGGCCGCTGCTGCGCTCGCTCATCGAGGCGTCACGCATCGCCGGCCCCCAGGTGCACGATGCGCGCATCGCGGCACTCTGCCTGAGACATGGCGTGCGCGAATTGTGGTCGGCGGACCGCGACTTTTCCCGTTTCCCGCAGCTTTTCGTCACTAATCCGCTCGTTGGAAAATAAACTGCCGGGCAAATCACACGACATGCCAGCCGACATCCTCTTCGACCTCGACGGCACGCTGATCGATTCCTCGCCGGGCATCCTCGCCTCCTTCGCGCGCGTGCTGGCGGCGCACGGCCTCGCGCCGGCCGTGCCGCTGGAGGCCTCGCTCATCGGCCCGCCGCTGGCGGTGACGCTCAGGCAGGTGAGCGGCCTGGGTGACACGGGCGACGAGGCGCTGCTCGCCCGCCTGGTCGAGGCGTTCAAGGCCGACTACGACACGGCGGGCCATCTGA
>Ga0233425_10004229_pt1 | contig 24478 bp, 18 predicted proteins | sample Watercolumn_Towu_2_FD_181712 | JGI IMG/M metagenome (GOLD analysis project Ga0233425, IMG submission 181712) | Freshwater microbial communities from Lake Towuti, South Sulawesi, Indonesia - Watercolumn_Towuti2014_140_MG | ecosystem: Environmental > Aquatic > Freshwater > Lake | place... | reverse complement strand
GAACTCACGCTCTACATCGCTTACGTGAAGGCGCGGAACGGCCTCGGCTCGCCGCCGACGCTGACGCCTGAGCAGCAGGCGCGCTTTGCCAAGCACCTCGACGGCCCGGACCTGAACGCGGCGCAGGTGGAGACCCGGCTGGCCAGGGAGGCCGCTGGGATGATGGAGGACAGCTTTCCGAGCCACCTCCGGGCGCGGACGCAGTTCACGTTCGATGCGAACGGCAACGTCGCCGCAGACCAGTTGGATGCCTACGTCCTGACCGGGAAGCTGAAGATCATCGTGCCGGCCACCGGCGCCGCCGCGGAGCCCTTCGCGAGCCTGGTCATCAAGGCCCCCCCCACATTCTGGAATGACTCGGGCTACGACCTGGTCCCCGCCGGCGGGAACCGGCAGGTCCCGTTCTCCATCACCTACGAGCAGATTCCCGTCGGTCAGGTGCAGGTCGAGGTGCGAAGCCCCATCGGCGGGGTCCTCGCGAGCCAAGTGGTGAAGATCGACAAGCGCTGGAACGAGGTGACCCTGAAGGTCGGCGGGCCGGCGGCCGGGCCGGTCTGGGTGCTCAAGGACGGCTTCCCGAAGACCAATCCCGACAACGCTCCCTCCCCCACGAACACCCCCGCGGCCGCCGGCTTCGCGTGGATGGAGACCCTCCTGACCCGGTTGTCCCCCGCCCAGTTCGGCAAGCGCGTCGTCAGTCACGATGGTAACGGAAAGCAGACGGGCTATAGCCTCGACTGGTACCTGTCGGAGGCGCCGCCGCGCATGCTGGAGTGGAACCGCCCCGTCCACATCAACATTGTTGGGCAGGTCGCCCCAACGGCTCAGCCGGGGGAGGCCTGGCTCGACTTCAGGTGCTTTGGCCTGCGGGCCTGGAGCGACACCGACGCCGGCGGCGCCAACGCCATCCTGAGCTTTGGCCACCTGGGGACGGTCAACGGCGGCCCGGTGCTAGGCACCAACGAGACGCTGCACTTCACCCCGGCCTACCAGCAGTCCGACCCGGTCGAGATGACTCTCAGCATAGGCGCGGCTTGGGCGATCAAGTGGGAGTGGCAGCGGCAGGACAGCGCGCCGCCGACGGTGGAGCAGCCCACCACACCCACGACTCCCACGACACCGACAACACCGACCACGCCCACGACTCCCACAACGCCAACAACACCCACAACGCCGACAGGCCCGGGGTCGGTCATGCGTCCCGGCGGGCCGCCCCTCCCGGGTGGCGGCGACGGCGCTGCGGGCAGCCTCGGAGCCGACATCGCGGTGGAGAACGGGCAGCTCGTGATCAAGTCCGTCCTACCGGGCGGCATGGCGGCGGCGATGGATCTGGCCCCCGGAGACCGCATCGTGAAGATCGGCGATCGGAGCACCGATGGTCTGAGTATGGACCAGGTGCGGGCGCTGCTGCGTGCATCAGGCGGGGAGCCGATCACGCTGTCCATCCGGCGGCAGCTCGACGGCCTGACGATCAGCACGGCCATCGCCCCGCCAAAGTGAGAGGGGAAGTGAGCCCCATGAGGAGCGGCTGCGCAGTCGCGATGGCCATGGCGGTGTGCCTTCTGGGCGTGGCAGCGCCCCCGGCGCACGCCGAGTGGGATGACATTCACTACTACCTGACCTACGTAACGGCGCGGCTGATCGGCTACACGCCGGAGCAGGCCTACCGGGTGGCCGCCGCCAATGCCTCGGTCAACACCAGCCCGGCCACCGGGCCGCTGCAGATGGACGCCACCGACTTCGCGGCTGGAACCGACCCCGATGCCCCGGCGAGGAGCCGCGCGCGCTGGGCGTTCCACGCCTACACGGACCTGGCGGCGTGGACGCAGGCCAGGAAGAGCAGAAGCGAGCTTCCCGACTTGTGGACGCCGCGGGTGAGCGCCCTGACGGCCGTGGCCGCCGACCCCGGCCAAAGTAACCCCGGCGTGCTGATCCACTATCTCCAGGACAGGCCCGCGCACGAGAAGCTCCTGAGCGACCTGGGTGGCTATCTCCATGCCACGGCCGGGCCTGACTGGCTCGGCTACTCGGTCTACGGGACGGAGTTGGTGAAGGTCACCGCCGAGGCCCTGACGGAGGCGCTGGCCGATCTGGCGCCCACTCAGCGGCTCCATGACATCAGGCCGGACGACCGCACGGCGATGGCGGACGCCTTCCTGCGCGCCAACCCCGCCCCGGCTGTGCTGAGCGCCGCTGACGAGGACGCGTACGTCAGGTGGGCACTTGGCCAACTCAGCCCCCTGGTCCCGCCCGGTGCCTTCGGCAACGAGGACCTGGCGAAGCTGCAGGCCCGCTGGCGCGGCCCGGACCTGCAGCGCACGGCTCAGGCCGCCGAGGGCGTCTTGGCGTCCTATGGCGTCGCTGGCCCGATCCCCGATGTCGCCACGGCCCGGCGGGAGTTCCAGCTCGATGCCGATGGCAAGGTGTCGTCGGCGCAGGCGGACCGCTATGTCCTGACCGGCGCGCTACGCGTCACGCTGCAGAGCGCCGAAGGACAGCCCCAGGAGCCGGTGGAGATGGTCATCAAGGGGCTGCCGTCGCAGGCCGAAGGCGCCGAGTACGACCTGTTGCGGCCGACGCAGATGAATGTGCCGAGCACCATCAGGGCGGAGCACCTGCCCATTGGCAAGGTCCACATCGAGCTGACGCGCGACGGCAAGGCGATCCAACGACAGGAGAACGTGGTGCTGGACAAGCGCGAGCAGGAGATCACCGTGAAGGTCGGCGCGCCGGCGGTGGCTGCCGGGCCGGTCTGGGTGCTGAAGGAGGGCTTCCCGAAGACCAACCCGGACAACGCTCCCTCCCCCACGAACACTCCCGCGGCCGCCGGCTTGGCGTGGACGGAGACGCTCCTGACCCGGCTATCCCCCGACCACTTCGGCAAGCGCGTCGTCGAGCACGATGGCAACGGAAAGCAGACGGGCTATGGCCTCGATTGGGTCCTGTCGGAGGCGCCGCCGCGCGTGCTGGAGTGGAACCGCCCCATCCACATCAACCTCGTCGGGCAGGCCGCCCCAACGGCTCCGCCGTGGGAGGCGTGGCTCGATTTCAGGTGCTATGGCCTGCGGGCCTGGAGCGACACGGACGCCGGCGGCCCGCATGCCATCCTGATCTTCGGCCATCTGGGAACGGTGAACGGCCAGCAAGTGCTGGGCGCCAACGAGACGCTGCACATCACCCCCGCCTACGAGAACTCCAATCCGGTCGAGATGACGCTCAGCATGGGCGGGGCCTGGACGATCAAGTGGGAGTGGCAGAAGCAGGACACCGCGCCGCCGACGGTGGAGCAGCCCACCACACCCACGACTCCCACGACACCGACAACACCGACCACGCCGACCACGCCGACCACGCCGACAACACCCACGACACCCACGACACCGGCAACGCCGCCAGGGCACGGAGTGCGCCTGGGCATGGACGTGAAGACCGTGCAGGGGCCGGATGGGCCGCGGGTCGTGGTGGTCAACGTGCCGGCGGATGGTCCACTGGCGGGCCTCGTGGAGCCGGGGGAGTGGATCCGGGTCGTGGAGGGCACCCTCATCACGAGTGTCGCGCAGATCCGGGAGATCCTCAGCAAGAAGAAGCCGGAGGATACCCTCGAGCTGCAGCTACAGGCCCCCGATGGCACCATCTCGGAACTGACCGTGACCCTCGAGTAGCCTCGGCAGAGCGCGGGCCACTCGTCCCGAAGGTCCCTCACGGCGTGCGGGTGTTGCATCTCTGACCGGTCGATGCAGACCGGTCCGGAGGTGACCCCCATGCGCAGCGCGCGCGCCGTCCTGTACACGTCAATCCTGCTCCTCCTGGCGACGACCCCCGCCTTCGCCTACTGGGATGACGTACACTACCATCTGACCTACTACGTCGCCCGCGTGGTGGGCTACACGCCGGAGCAGGCGTACCGCGTCGCAGCGGCCGATCTCTCGACCGACACGGCGGCGACCACCGAGCCGACGCAGATGACGAAGTTCGACTATGTTCTTGGGGCCAAGGAGGATGAGCCGGCGCGCCAGGCCCCGCGTTGGAGGTTCCACGCCTTCCGCGACCAGACACGTTTCGCCGACGCGGTCGGTGGAGGGGCCGGAGCAACCCGGGCCGACGCAGCGATCGATCAGCAGCGGCAGGCCCTATGGGACGCCGCTCGCGGCGAGGCGACCCGGAACCCGGGCGTGTACCTCCACTTCGCGCAAGACCGGAGCCAGCACTTCGGGTTCGGGAGCGCCTTCGGGCACTACTTCGATCCCAGCGACCCGGCCAGCAGCACCCTTAAGGCGCGCCAAGCCGGACTGGCGATCGGGGGTACAGTGGACTGGATCGACTACCGCGGACCCTCCGGGCAACCGGACATCGGAGACGTGACCGCCCTTGACCTGGCGCGCTTCCTGAAGGACGTCTCGCCACGCCAGCAGCAGAGGCCGTTCAGCCAACAGGACATCGCGGCGGTCGTGCAGGCGCTTCGTGCGGCCAACCCGGCGCCCGGCGCCCTGGCCCCTGAGGAGCTGCCGCTCTACATGGCCTTCATGAAGGCCCGCAACGGGCTGGGCTCGCTGCCTGCGCTGACCCCGGCGCAGCAGACAGAGTTCGCCAAGCACGCCGACGGGCCCGACCTCCCCGCCGCCGAGCGGGTTGTGGCGGCCGCGCTCACCGCCGCCGGGGCGATGGAGGCCGGGATTCCGGCTTACTTGCAGGCGCGGACCGTCTTCCGGTTCGACGCCGAGGGCAACGTCCTCCCCGATCAGCGCGACCAGTACGTCATCACGGGTGCTCTCAAGGTCACTCTTGCGCCGGAGGGCAACGGCGCGCCGCCCGGCGACGTGGAGCTGGTCATCAAGGCGCCACCGACGTTCCTGGGCGACAAGGAGTACGACCTGACGAAGCCACAGCAAATGGCCGTTCCGTCCTCGGTGACCTATGAGCACATCCCCATCGGCAGGGTGGCCGTGGAAGCGCGTCGTCCGGGGGGGGAAGTGCTGGCGAGCGAGATGGTAGACCTCGTGAAGCGGCAGAACGAGGTCACCGTGAAGGTCGGCGCGGCCGCCGAGAAGCGCGTGGTGTGGGTGCTGAAGGAAGGCTACCCCAAGGTCGGTCCGCCGGAGGCCCTGGGTACCCATGAGTTCTTCGGTCCGCGGGGCCAGACCAGGTGGGCCCGCCGGGAGCGGGCCGCCTCGATCTCCGCGGTCACGGTCCACAAGCGCGAGGAGCAGGGCAAGGAGCTCGTCTCCGACTGGGTGTTCAGCGTGACTCTCAGCGGCGTGCCGCCCAACGCCTTCCGCGAAGGGGATGCCTTCGATCTGCGGATCGCCGGCACGACCGCGGGCGAGAAGACGGAGGGCGACTGGAGCTGGACGCGCCACTGCTACTTCAATTACGGGTACAGCGGCTTCACGGTCCCCGAGGGTGCGCCGTGGCAACGCAACCTTGGCGTGGAGGTCGCCCCGGCCCCGCCCACCCCCTCCGCCGAGATCGCGGTTCGTCTCACCGCGCCCCGCTACGAGGACGTGGCGGACGCGGAAGACGCCGTCCTGAACATCGGCATCGACCAGGACGTGAAGCTACAGTGGGAGTGGGAGCACCGTCTGGTCTCGGCCCAAGAGGCCCAGGGATTGCTGGGGGGCGCCACCTCGCCGCCTCCCGCGACTGGAGGCCCGACCCCTCCGGCAACCGGCGGCACCGGGGCCGGACCCTCGGCGCCCGCTGAGCCCCGCCCGCGGCTTGGGCTGACGGCCCGCACGGTGACCGGCGACCACGGGCAGCCACAGGTGGTGATCCGCGCGGTGGAGCCCGACAGCTTCCTGGCCGGGATCGCCGAGGCTGGGGACGTGCTGGTGAGCCTCGACGGCGCGTCGGTCGCACGCACAGCCGACGCCGCGGCTGCGCTCAACGGCAAGCAGCCCGGCGACACGGTCCAGGTGGTCCTGCGGCGCGGCGACCAGGTGATCCTGGCGACCGCCCGCCTGTTGGCGCCCCGGGCGCCGTAGTCAGGCAGTCACGCCCATCGCCGCCAGTTGCGGCAGCGCGGCGATGGCCATGACCGGGGTGGCGTCGAAGTAGTCGTACCAGAACGGCCGCGCGTGCACCTCGGCGAAGTGCTCCCGCACCTCGTCGGTGAAGCCCGCCTTCGCGAGGGCGAGCATGTTCGCGTAGTCGTAGCAGCGCTGGCGGCTGTTGACCTCGGGGCCGGTGTAGTCCCACCAGGGCTGCTCGCGCAGGCAGCGCCAGAGGTTGTAGCGATCCTCCTGCTCGTAGGCCATGAAGGGCGTGTAGCTGAACCACGTGCTCTGCACGTAGGCCCAGGGCTCGGGCCGCTTGCAGTCCGCGCACCAGTCGGACCAGCCGTTCAGCGCATTCACGTCCCCGAACTCCGGCCGCCAGCGGAACAGCTCCCGCCGCGCGGCCCACGTCAGCGCCGCCTGCGAGCGACACCAGCCCCACGGCTTCCCCAGCCGCTGTCCCAGATGGTACAGCGAGCACCACGCCAGGTACCCGCCGATCGCGCTCTCGGCGATCACATGCAGGTTGTTCGTGTCCGCGCGCGCCCAGGAGAGCCCTTCGGGCGTCACCATCTGCGCGATCTGGTTGAGGTGGGTCTCGATGAGGTCCACCCGGCGGGCGGCGTAGTCGGCTTCGGCGTGGATGGAGTATGCCAGGATCGCGTAGAGCAGCGTGGCGGTGATCTCCGGGTAGTCGATGCCGGTCTCGATGAAGGACGGGACCTCCGGCGGAACGAGGAGGTTGTAGGCCGGGCTCCGCACATGGCCCTCGCACAGCGCATCCAGGCACTGGCGCAGGGCCGCCGACGTCTCGGCCCGCAGCGGTTCGGGCAGGATCGGCAGCACTTGCGCGAGGCAGCCGCAGGTGATCCCGTCGTAGAACGTCCGCCCCTCCGAGAAGGGGAAGCGCCCATCGGGCAGGCGGTGTGCCAGCACGTCAGCGACGAGCCGCGCGACCTCCTCCGCCACTGCCGGCGGCGGGGTCAGCGCGGGCACCGGCGCCGGGTACTCCGGCGGCCGTGGCAAGCGCAGCGCGTGGTTGCCGCCGGGCTGCACGAGGAGCTCCCCGGCCACGGTCGGCAGCGCGATCGCCCCGGCCCGATCGCGCGCCAGAGACGAGAGCGACGGCGGGACCGGCGCGGCATCCGCGTCGGCGAGGATGAGCCACTCCGGCTCGCCCTCGCGCTCCGCGACCCCAGTCGCGCACGAGTCGGGCGGGCGCGCCAGCAGCGGCGCGAGGGCCGCGAGACTCTCGGCGGGCAGCTCGCTCGGGGCGAGGCAATACGCCACCGGGGACGTCGCGAAGTCGCGGCCGGGCTCCGCGCGACCCCACTCCCAGTACACTCCATCATCGTCGACCCACACCCGCTCGGGCGCCCCCGCGAAGGCCAAGAGCCCGGTGAAGGGCCCGTGCTCGTCGTGGTAGCCGATCCACTCCGCGCCCTGGGGGAGCTGCAGTGTCTGCCCCGGCTCGCGGGTGAGCGCCCCTACGGCCGCCAGCCACCGCGTCGGAGCGAGGCGGTCGGCCCAGCTCCAGCCCATCAGTGCCCCGGTCACAGTCCCTCCGGTCGCGGCCGTCCCGCTTGCGGAGAGCCATGTCGCCGGGTAGAGCGCGTTCCACTGGACGGACTGCTCCACCCGCGCGCCCGGCGTCTGCCGCACGAGGCTGAAGGTCCCCGCGGTCAGGTCCTCGAGGGTCGAGGGGATGCGCTCGTGCTCGGGAGGTGTATCGCCAACGAAGAGCCACGGCGCCTCCCCGACCCGGACCGTGAAGAACCCCGCGTATTCGTGCTTGCCGAAGACAAGCTCCGTGTCCTGCGGGGTGAGGCAGTGGAACTTGAACCCGCGCTCCATGTCCAGCCGATGCGTGTAGCAGTGGAGGTAGCGGCGCGTAACCTCGTCCTGCGCCGCGGCCCAACGGGACACGAGTCCCACCCCGGCGGCGCCGAGGGCGGCGGTCAGCACGAAGTCGCGGCGGTCCATGGCCGTCTCCCGGTTGGAGGACGCTTCGGTGGAGTGGCGGAACGACGCTGGGCGAACGACACCCTCTGGGGGGCCACTCTCATGCTACTGTCCGGCAAGGTCGCGATCGTAACAGGCGGCGGCCGCGGAATCGGCGCGTGCATCTCGCGGACACTCGCCAAACACGGGGCCGCGGTCGCCATCGTCTACCATCAGGGCGCCGAGGCCGCCGCCTCCGTAGCCCGCGAGATCACCGAGGCGGGCGGCGCAGCCGAGGCCTATGCGTGCGACATCCGCGACGCCTCGGCAGTTCAGCAGATGGTCGCCGCCGTCCTGCAGCGCAGCGGGCGGATCGACGGGCTCATCAACAACGCCATCGCCGGGCGGCAGTGCGTGGCCTTCGAGGATGCCGAGTGGCAGGACTACGCCGACATGCTGGACTACGGTTGCCGCGCGGTGGTGAATACCATCCACGCCGTCCGCCCTGTCATGCGGGAGCAGGGCGGCGGGAGGGTCGTGAACACCGTCACCGAGCTGTGGAATATGGGCTCGGGGTTGTGGTCCACATACCTCGCCGGGAAGGGCGCCATGGTGGGCCTGTCCCGCGCCCTCGCCAACGAGCTGGGCCCCGACGGGATCACCGTGAACATGGTGGCGCCCGGCTGGATGGTGACCGACAAGGTCGATCCCGAGTCCGAGGGGTCAAAGGCCTTCGGGGAGAGCCTCCCTCTCCGCCGCCACGGCAGCGCGGATGAGATCGGCAACGGCTGCGTGTTCTTCCTCAGCGACCTCGCGAGCTACGTGACCGGGGCCTACCTGCCCGTGACCGGCGGCCGCATCACGCAGATGGGCGCGTGAAAGGCAGGTGACCGGAACGGCAGGTGACAGGTGACCGGAACGGCAGGTGACCGGACAACCAGAGAGGGTCGGGGGGATCGACGATGCAGGATGTGAAGGAGCTGCGGGTATGGCAGATCGGCATTGAGCTCTGCAGAGCCGTGTACCGGGCCACCAGCGCCTTCCCGAGGGCCGAGCTGTACGGACTCACGAGTCAGATGCGGCGCGCGGCCATCGCCATCCCCTCGAATCTCGCAGAAGGCCGCGCGCGTGGATCCCGCAAGGACTACCGGCAGTTCGTCATCATCGCCCGCGGCTCTGCGTGCGAGCTCGAGACACAGGTCATCATCGCGCGTGAACTGAGCTTCTTGTCGGCAAGTGACGCGGAGGAGGTGCTTGCGGTCGTCGCCGAGGTCATTCGGATGCTCAACGGTCTGGCCAGGGCGCTGGGAGAAGCCCCGGACGAGTCGGCAGCCGCTCCCTGAGGTCCGCGGCGTCCCTGTCACCTGCCGTTCCGGTCACCTGTCACCTGCCGTTCCTGTCACCTGCCGTCAGAACGCGTCCGGGTGGCCGTCGCCGTCGGTGTCTGTGCGTGCAATGAAGAGGCTGAGGCCGGCGGCCGGGCCTGAGAGCGCCGAGGCGAGCTTGCCGGCCCAGGCGTCGGGGACGAGGGCGCGGCCGTCGGCGGCGGCACGGACGAGGGCGCTGCGGGTGGCGATCCCGCTACGGTCCAGCAGGCGCGTCTGGACGAAGTCGCCTGCCTGCAGGCCGGTCAGGTCAATCGAAGGGTCGCTCGCGACGCCGGTAACGGGCACCTGCAGGGCGAACGTCGCGGGGGCGACCACGGACCCGTCGTCGAGGACCTCCACGCCCAGCCGGAGGTGGCCCAGCTCGGTCCGCCGCTCGGTTCCGCCGTGGAACACCCGCAGCGGCCCGCCGATCACGAGCACGTTCAGGCGGGAGCCGTTCTCTCCCCCGGGGCCGCCGTTATCGGGCACGGGCGGCCAGGCAACCGGCGGCGGGGCGTACCTCTCCGTGTTCGCGAAGCAGACCTCGATGCCGCTGTTCGGGCCGGAGATGCGCTCCGCGGTGAACTGGCCCAGCGTATCGGGCACCACGGCCTGGCCGTTCTCATCGGGGAAGTACGCCCGGCTGTAGGTGACACCGCCGTCGATGTCCTCGATCGCGACCCAGACGTAGTCGGTAGGATCCAGCCCCTCACACACCACCCTCCGGTCGCTCGCGACGCCGAGCGTCGGGATGCAGGCCCGCACCGTCGTCGGCGCGATGACCCCGTCGCCGTCGTAGGCGCCGAAGGTGAACCCGAGGCTGCCGATCTGGGTACGGGTGTCGGTGGCGCCGTCGGTGACCCAGACCGGCCCCTGGATGGTGAGGTGGTTCAGCTTCCAGTAGCGGCCGGGACCGGCAGGCGGCTCCACCGGGAAGCTGCCCAGCGTGACCTCGGTGCCGTCGGCGTTGATGTCCAGAGCGACGTCAGCCGTGCCTCCGTCCGCCTGATCCACGTAGGCCCGGGCGCCGGTGATGTCGAACGTGTCCTGGGCATCGCGGGCCACCAGAGAGATTCCGTCGATCCGACCCGGCGTATCGGCCTGGATGGTGGCCAGCACGCGCACGTCCGCCTGAGTCGGAGCCTGCCCGGAGCCTTCGGAACCGCTGGAAGCCGTCACCGCGGCCGGTCCGAGGGTCAGCGTGCGCCCGTCGCCGCTGACGGAGAGGTCCACATCAGCGCTGGTGCCATCGGCCCGCTCGATGCGCGCCGTCGCGCGGTCGGCCTCAAACCAGTCACGCGGGCCGGAGGTGGTGAGACTCACGCTCTCGAGGCTCAACGGCGCGGTGACGACGGTCCCGGTCACCGGCACCGAGGCGCCGGCAGGCCCGTCTTCGCCGCCACAGCCGACGAGGGTCAGGATCGCCCACAACAGGGCTGTTGCCAGGGCAAGGCGCAAGATGGTCCGCGGCATGGAAGGCCCCCTCCCCAGACCCAGCAACGCGGGTCCACCGAGTTGGACTGCACCGGCTACCGCCGGGTTCCTTCTGCACGGCCCGAAGGCGGACCTGCCGGGCTTCACCGAAACTCCGCAGCTCAGCGGACACCGGGGGGCGGAATCGGCGGCTCGGGCGTTGAACCATACCGAGTAGGCCGAAGCGACGGACGTGGGAGAGCCCGACCGATGAGCGCAGTGCTGATCGTCGATGACGATGCGAGCGTCCGGGAAGTCGTTGTCCTGTACCTGTCCCAGGCCGGGTTCGAGGTGCGGGAGGCGGAGGAGGGTCACGGAGCCGTCGCCGCGGTTCACGCGCAGGCCCCCGACTTGGTGCTGCTGGACATCATGCTCCCTGGGGTCGATGGGTACGATGTCTACCGCATCCTGCGGGAGCGGTCTGATGTGCCGATCATCTTCCTGACGGCGCGCGACGAGGATGTAGACCGCATCCTGGGGCTTGAGTTGGGGGCGGATGACTACATCACCAAGCCCTTCAACCCGCGGGAGGTGGTGGCCCGGGTGAAGGCGGTGCTGCGGCGCGTCAGCCCGGCTGCGCGCTCGCGGGCCCCGCTGCACTTCGAGCGCCTGACGCTGAACCCGGAGACCCGCGAGTGCCTCGTGGCGGGGCACGCCGCGGAGCTCACCGCGCGGGAGTTTGACATCCTGTGGCTCCTGGCATCCCGTCCGCGCGTGGTCTTCGACCGGCCCAAGATCATGGAGCAGGTCTGGGGCCAGGCTGAGGACTACGCCGACTACCGAACCATCGACACCCATGTGAAGCGGGTGCGCAAGAAGCTGCGGGAGGGCGGGACGGACTGCACGATCGAGACGGTCTGGGGCGTCGGATACCGGTTCACTCCGGGCGGAAACTAGGGACAGGTACCGATTTCCGCCAGACGTCGGCGGAAACGGGTACCTGTCCCTGGTTTCCGCGCAGACGGTGCAGAGGGACCATGTTCCGATCGGTGTTCTGGCGATTGGTGGGGAGCCAGGCGCTCGTGGCGCTGCTTGCGGCGGCGTTGGCGGGTGCCCTGTCGTACCGGCTGTTCCGCGAGCACTACATGGCGACCGAGGAGGCCAACGTCATCCGCATCGGGCGCGCGGTTGCGGAGCTTGCGGTGCCGCTGCTGGAGAAGGGTGACCCAAAGGGGGAGGTGGGGGTCCTGGCTCGCGCGGCCGGGGCGGTAGTGGACGGGCGGGTATGCATCTTCGGGCGGACGGAGCACGAACTCATCGCCGCCAGCGCCGAGGGCCACGGGGCCGAGCTGTCCGAGAAGCCCGCGATCTACGAGGTGCTGGCCGGGCAGATCACGGTGGAGCGGACCTCGGCCGACTGCGAGCCGCGGCACCTGCTGAAGGTCACCGTGCCGATCAACAGCGCGGGCGGGCCGTTGGGCTCGGTGATGGTGCGAGCGCCCATGGAGGGCACGGAGGCCATCCTGCGCAGCGTGCGGGGGCTGACGCTGCTTACCGCAGCGGTCGTAGGGGCCGCGGCCTTCCTGCTGAGCCTCCTCGTCTCGCGCACGATCGCCTCACCGTTGCGGAGGATCTCGCGGACCTCAGCGCGGCTGGGGGCCGGGGAGTTCGCCGCGCGAGTGGACCCGCTGCCAACGGGGGAGATCGGCGACTTGGCGGCGACGGTGAACCGCATGGCGGAGCAGTTGGACGCCATGTTCGCCGAGTCGGCGCGCGAGAAGAGCGTCCTCGAGGAGAACGTCGAGCGCGCCCGGCGGCTGGAGCAGATGCGCCGCAGCTTCGTGGCCGATGCCTCCCATCAGCTGCGCACGCCGTTGACGGGCGCGCGCGGTTTCCTGGAGGCGCTGGCGGACGGGACGGCGTCGACCCCCGAGGCCCGCGACCGCTGCCTGACGGTCGCCCGGCGCGAGCTTGGGCGGATGCAGACGCTCATCGACCGGCTGCTTGATCTCTCTCGCTTCGACGCCGGGGCCGTGGAGCTGGAGCGGGAGCCGGTGGACCTCCCCGAGCTGCTGGAGGCCGCCGCCTCTCCCTTCGAACCGCGTGCGGCCGAGGCCGGGCTGCGGCTCGAGCTCCAGGTCGAGCCCGGCTTGCCAAACCTCGAGGCCGACGGGGGGCGGATCATCGAGGCCCTCGGCAACCTCCTCGACAACGCCCTCCGCGTGTCGCCGGCCGGAAGCACGATCACCCTCGGCGCGGCGCGCGAGAACGACCGAGTCCGCCTGTGGGTGAGCGACGAAGGGCCCGGAGTGCCGGAGGCGGAGCTGAGCAGCGTCTGGGAGCGGTTCTACTCCCGAGCCCGGGTCGGGGAGGACGGCGGAGGGTTGGGGCTCGGCCTATCGATCGTCCGCGAGATCGTGCTGGCCCACGGCGGCGAGGTCTTCGAGCGCAACCGGCCCGTCGGCGGCGCCGAGTTCGGCTTCACGCTCCCTACAGCCGCCGCGCCCCGCTGACCAGCAGCCCCTCCCTACCCCAGACCCGCCGCCAAGGCGGCTCTCACCGCCTCTGCGCTCTGCAGGCCCGGCAGGAGGAGGTAGTGCGGGACCTCCCCCAGCGCCACAGGCCCGGCCAGCGGGTTCCCCATCAGGTCGAGCAGCTGACCGCCGCCGCGCGCGGCGAAGGTGGGCGGCTCGCTCCGGTCGCTCCAGAGCAGGACCACCGTCCTGCCGCGCGAGTGGAAGACCGCCGCGTACGGGTCCTCGCTGAGGAGGCCCAGCGTCTTGGTGTCCGGCCCCAGCAGCGCCGTCAACTGCGCCTGCGCCGCCGCCATCTTCCGCGGCGCCCCGCTCCACTCCCAGAAGACCCCGTCGACGCCCTCGTTGTTGATGGAGCCCGGTGTGCCCGAGTGGTAGACGATCTTCTCCGCGCCGAAGGCCAGTAGGATCGCGTCCAGGCGCACCAGGTATGCCGAGCAGAGGAGCTCGCTGTCCAGCCGCGTCAGCCACGACTCGAAGGGCTCCCAGGGCGTGTCGTCATCGGCATAGTACGCGCCCTCGGTGAACCAGAGGGGCTTCAGGGCGCCCGCCTCCGCCATCATCGCCCGCAGCTTCCGGAGCGGCTCCACGTACCCCTCCGGCGCCTGCCAGCCGGGGTACATGTGCAGGTTCAGCGCGTCGAGGTGCTCCAGGCCCCCGGCCTCGATCAGCTCCCGCGTGTACCCGTCCGGGGAGGCGGCGATGCCCCCGATCACCAAGGCCTGGGGGTCGGCCTGCTTCACCGCCCGGTACGCCACCGCGAGGAGCCGCACGTAGTCCGCCGGTTCGTAGCCTGCATCCCGGGGGAGCGCGTAGTTCGTGTAGATCGGCTCGTTCATGATCTCCCAGGCGTGGAGCCGGTTCTTGTATCGCAGGACGCAGGTGCGCACGTAGTTCGCGAACTCGTCCATGTCGCGGGGCATGTGCGCCGCGCGCTCGCGGTTGGCGGGGTAGTTGCCGCCCGACTTCACGCTCTCCGGCGCGCTGGAGGCCCAATCGCTCGACGGGAAAGGCAGCAGGGGCAGCACGTTGAGGCCCAGCTCCAGCACCCGGCCGATCTGTCGGTCCGCGTCCGCGAACTCGAACCGCCCCTTTTCGGGCTCGACGTGCTGCCACTTCAGCGACCAGTCGCGGAACCACGTCAGGCCGGACTGCTGGCTCAGCCGGTTCAGTTCCTGGGGCGGATAGGCATGGTTCATCGCGAACAGCCCGTCCCGGTCGCGGCACTCCTGGATGACGGCGAACCGCTCCGGCCGCGTCGGGATGAGCGCACCGCCCTCGCAGGAGAGGCTCACCCGGAAGAAGCCGCGGCCCGGCGGGTTCAGGCGCACCACCTTGCGTCGGGCGGAGAGGGCCGGGATGTCAAGGCTGAAGCTCAGGGCGCCGGCCGGCGCGTCCCGGTAGTCGGTCACGGCGGCGGTCAGGTGCACCGTGCGGGACCCAGCGGACTGGTTGTGGGCGATGACGCTGAAGCAGGCCCCCTCGCGAGACGGAAACAGATGGCCCGGCTGCTCCCACTCGGTCCCGACCTCCACAGGGGCGCGTAGTTCCGCAATTGTGGCGGTCGGGCCGTGCTCCAGCTGCACGTCGTCGACCCACAGCGTCGCGCGACGAAGGTCGATCTCGGTCAGGTTTGGCCCGAGGGCCACGAAGACCTGATCGCGACTGGGCCGGAAGGTGAAGTACACTCGTTGCCAGTCGCCGGTTGCCTCGAGGTCTCGATCCTGCGTCCCCGCGAAGGCCTCGTACACGCGAAGCCTGACGGGGGTCGCGGGTGGCTCGGACTTCACGTCGGCTGAGAGGGTGTACTCCTCGCCGGGCTTCACGCTGATCCAGCCGCGGTTCGCGAGCAGGGGCATCAGGACCGGCTGGGCGATCGGCTCGAAGTAGTCGAAGTAGAGCACCGGCGCCGTGGCGCGGTCGACGGCGATCTTGAGGCTCGGGTTGCCGGGCCGCGCCGGCGTGTGGCCAATCTCACCCATGAGGGTGTTGACGTTGCCGCCCCAGCCGGACATCTGGGTGATGCTGCCCCAGCCGCTCGTCCCGCAGTCGAAGCTCGCGTTCGGGATCAGGTTCTTCGAGCCGAGGTCGGGCAACACTTCCGTGTACCGCCGCTGGACGGGCTGAGTAGGCGTGAGCCGGACATCGTCAAGCCACATCGTGCCCGTGCTCATGAACCAGATCTGCAGGCGCAGGCTGCGCTCGACGGTCTTCGTCGCGCGGAAGGTCGTCTCCACCGGCTGCCACTCAGGCCGCAGGCGGAAGCTGTGGTCGCAGCCCAGGTTCTCCCACGGCCCGGTCTGCTGGATCGCGACCTGCGCCGCCGAACCGAGGACATCCCGGCCCCGGGCCTGGAAGGTGAGCCGGTACCACTGGCCCTCCCGCAGGGCGAAGCCGTCATTCAGGGCCAGCATGACATGACTGGCCGGGGAGGTGCGCTCGAAAGCCGTGCAGTCGAGGCGCTGAGAGAACTGCCCTTCGACGCCCTCGTCCAAGGACCACGTGACTGTCACGCTCTCATCCCCGGAGAACCGCCAGCCATCCGCCATGCCGTCCCCGTCCGCGTCAGCCTCAAAGCCCCCGTTGGGAATGAGGTTCGCCGCCTCCTGACCGTTCGCCATCACGATCACCAACGCGGGGATCGCAGCCAGAAGCGCCATCATCGCCATGCCTCCTTCGCTTGTGGAACCAGTGCCAGTTACCAGTTCCCGCCGCCGTCGGGCGAAGACCGGTGACTGGTGCGGGTTCCCCGGGGGCCTTCTCGGGCGTCACGGGCGGGTTCGACGGGACGGAGGCCGGACCTCCCGAGCTGCCGGTGTCCACGCGCGGCATTCGGGGCCTTCAAATCGGGGCGCGGATGGTGTAGACTGCCGCGACGTTGGCGGTCGGAATCACTCCCAGGGCGAAGGGGGACGTAGGGCGATGCAGTTCGACATCAAGGACGGCGGCCTGAGCGAAGAGGGACGACTGAGGATCGAGTGGGCGGACCGACAGATGCCCGTGCTGTCGATCATCCGCGAGCGCTTCGCGGCCGAGAAGCCGTTGGCGGGCCTGCGGTTGGGCGCCTGTCTGCACGTGACCACCGAGACCGCGAACCTCGCGCGGACCTTGCAGGCCGGCGGGTGCGAGGTGTACCTGTGCGCCAGCAACCCGCTGAGCACCCAGGACGACGTGGCCGCCTCGCTGGTGGAGGACTTCGGCATTCCGACCTTCGCCGTCCGCGGCGAGGACCGGGATACGTACTACCGCCACATTCACGCAGTGCTCGATGCCGAGCCCAGCCTCACGATGGACGACGGCTGCGACGTGGTCTCGACCCTGCACGCCGAGCGCCCCGAACAGGCGGCGCAGGTTATCGGCGGGAGCGAGGAGACGACGACGGGTGTCATCCGCCTGCGCGCGATGGCGCAGGACGGGGCGCTGAAGTACCCGATGATCGCGGTCAACGATGCCGCGACGAAGCACCTCTTCGACAACCGCTATGGCACCGGTCAGAGCACCATCGACGGCCTCATCCGCGCGACGAACATCCTCCTGGCGGGGAAGAAGGTCGTCGTATGCGGCTACGGCCAGTGCGGGCGCGGTGTCGCGACGCGGGCCCGGGGCCACGGCGCGCACGTCATCGTCACCGAGGTCGACCCGCTGCCGGCCCTCGAGGCGACGATGGACGGTTACGAGGTCATGCCCATCGCGAAGGCCGCCGCGATCGGCGACATCTTCGTCACCGTCACCGGGGATACCCGCGTGATCTCGTGGGAGCACATGCAGGCGATGCAGGACGGGGCGATCCTGGCGAACTCGGGGCACTTCGACGTAGAGATCGCCGTCCACGCCGACCCGCGCAAGCCCGAAGCGCCAACCCTCGACAAGATGGCGAAGGGCCGCCGCACCATGCGCAACTCGCTGGAGGAGTTCACGCTTGAGGACGGTCGGAGGCTCTACTTGGCCGGCGACGGCCGGCTGGTCAACCTCGCCGCCGCCGAGGGACATCCGGCCAGCGTCATGGACATGAGCTTCGCGAACCAGGCCCTCGTCGCCGAGTACCTCGCGAAGCACGGCCGGGAGTTGACGCCGGGCGTCCATGATGTGCCGCGCGAGATCGATCGGGCAGTGGCGCGCCTGAAGCTCGCGTCGATGGGCGTTGAGATCGACACGCTCACTGCCGAACAGGAGGCATACCTCACCTCGTGGCAGCACGGGACGTAAGGGCGAGGCGGGCGACACGGTCGGGGGACGGGAACGGTAGTGAACGCTGAATCGGGTTCGGTCTCGGGTCGGGCGCTCGTGGGCTTCGATCGGGGGGCCGTATCGCTGCTGGGCGCGGTGCTCCTGGCGGCTGCGCTGGGTCAGATGAGCTTCGGGCCGCAGCCGTGGCAGCTGGCGGTCTTCGCCGGCGCAGCCGCCTGGGTCGCGGCTTGGGGACTCGTCACCGACCGGTGGCGGCTACCGCGAGGACTCCGCGCGGTGGCCGTGATCCTGGCGGCCGCCGCGCTGCATTACGCCGGGTTCCGGATCGATGCCCTAAAGCCCCCCTTCTCGTCCACCTTCATGCGCCTGGGCGGCTGGTCGCTGCCGCTCTCCGCCGGGTGGATGTGGCTCAGTTCCGCCATCTTCGCTCGCGCGGGAACGCTCCCCGGCGTCGCCTACGGCGTCGGGGCGGCCGCGTGCGGCACGCTGATCGCGGTGTGCGCGCTCCAGCCGGACGTGAACCGCGGCACGGCCCTGTGGTTCTCGGCCGCGATCGGCGCCGTGTGCCTGGTGCGCTTCCTGGGTCGGTCGGCGGCCCGCGTGGCCCGGCCGACCGCCGGGCCGTACCTCCTGGGCTTCCTCCTCGGCGCGATCAGCATCCTGGGCCTGCTGAAGAACACCGCCTTCCTCGCCGCGGTGCTGCCGCTGCTGCTGATCTCGGTGCCGCTGTTCGGCGCGGCGTACTCCTACCTCGCCGACCTGCGCCGCCGACCGAGCGGCATGGCGCTGGCCGAGCGCCGCGAGCACCTGCACGAGCTGCTGCTCCGTGAAGGCTATGCGCCCCGGCAGATCAGCGCGCTGCTGACCCTCGGCGCCGCGTGGTGCGGGGCACTGGCGGTGCTGCTGGTGTGGCAGATCGAGCTGCACTTTGCGCTCAAGGCGGTCCTCGTCGCCGGGTTCCTGACGGTCGGCGTCGTGGTCGGATTCGTGCTGCTGCGCATCCTGCCGCGGGAGAAGGGGGGAGCCGAAGGGGCGATCCGACTGCTCGGCGTGCGGATCACGCCCGTCAGCATGGAGGCCGCCCTGGGTCGCGCGCGGGAGTTCATCGCCGAAGGCTCGCCGCACATGATCGTCACCAGCGACGCGACCGGCGTGATCCGGGCCCAGGAGGACGCCGAGCTGCGCGCAATCATGGATGAGGCCGACCTCGTCACCGCCGACGGACAGGGCGTCGTACTCGCCGCGCGGCTGCTCAACGTGCCGATCCGCGAGCGCGTCTCGGGCGTGGACATGGTCCAGCGCCTCTGCGAGCTGGCGACGGAGGCGGGCCGGTCGGTCTTCCTGCTCGGCGGGGCCGAAGGCGTCGCAGAGGCCGCGGCGGAGAAGCTCGCGGCGGCGGTCCCCGGCCTGCGCCTCGCTGGCGTGCAGCACGGGTACTTCACCCCCGAGGAGGAACCGGCGGTCATCGAGCGAATCCGGCGGGCGGAGCCGGCCGTGCTCTTCGTTGCGTTCGGCATCCCGAAGCAGGAGAAGTGGATCCGCGCGCACATGGAGGAGCTCGGCGTGCCGGTCTGTATCGGCGTCGGCGGGAGCTTCGATGTGATCTCCGGCCGCCTGAAGCGCGCCCCGGCCTGGATGCGTCGCTGCGGCCTGGAGTGGCTGTTCCGGGTGATCCAGGAGCCCTGGCGACTCCCTCGCCTGAAGGCACTGCCTCAGATCGCCTGGGTCGCCGTCGTCGCCGCCCTGAGGGGCGAGACCGGCGAGTACGTGGACTGACGCGGCCTTGCCTCACCAGCGAAAGGCGACTCACATGCCCAATGATGGCTCGGTACTGATCGTCGGGTCGGTGGCGCTAGACTCCCTGGAGACCCCCTACGGCAGCGCGCCAGACGCGCTGGGGGGCTCGGCGGTGTACGCGTCGCTGGCGTGCTCGCTGCTGGCGCCGGTGCGATTGGTCGGCGTGGTCGGGAGCGACTACCCGGCGGAGGGGTTCGAGCTGCTTCGGTCCCGGAACATCGACCTCGCCGGGCTGCAGGTCGTTGAGGGAGGGCGGACGTTCCGCTGGGCGGGCCGGTACGCGGGCGACCTCGGCGCGGCGGAGACGCTCTCCACCGACCTCAACGTTTTCGCCGACTTCAGTCCTCGGCTCCCACCCGGTCATGAGGCGACGCCGTACGTGTTCCTCGCGAACATCCAGCCGAGCCTGCAGCGGCAGGTTCTCGAGCAGACGACGGGGCCCCGCCTGACCATGTGTGACACGATGAACCTGTGGCTGAACACCATGCCCGAGCAGGTGGGGGACATGGTCGGCCGGGTCGACATTGCGCTGATGAACGACGCGGAGGCCCGACAGCTCACCCGGGAGCCGCATCTCATCGCCGCGGCCGAGAAGACACTGGATCTGGGCGCGAGGTGCGTGGTGGTGAAGAAGGGCGAGCATGGCGCCCTCGTCGTCACCGAGGCCGGCTGTCGGTTCCTGCCGCCCTTCCCGACGACGCGCCTGGTCGACACTACGGGCGCCGGCGACACCTTCGCCGGGGGCATGATCGGCCATCTCGCCCGAACCGGCGACCTGTCCACCGAGAACCTCATCCGCGCGGCCGGAATCGGCGCGGTGCTGGCCTCGATCACGGTCGAGGGGCTCGGCGTCACCGCCCTCGCGCACGCTAGCCTCGAGGAGGTGCAGGAACGGTACCACGTCCTGGGGAAGTGCGGGCACATACCGCCGTTGAGGTGATGGCAGTCCGCAAGTTCGCAGGTTCACAAGTCGGCAAGTTCGGCAACAGCCCCCGGTGCGCCCCTACGCTCTCACCAAGCACCGTGGAGTCTGTGAGCCCGCGGACCTGGTCCCTTGCCCGCCTGCGGGCGGGCGAACCCGCTGTGGCAGGGGGTGGCCCATGCCCGAGATCATCTGTCTGGGCGAAGCGCTGATCGACATGGTCGCGCAGAACGTCGGCGATCTGGCCCATGCCCTGGGCTTCGACAAGGCCCCCGGGGGCGCGCCGGCCAACGTGGCGGCCGGGGTCGGTGTTCTGGGAGGCAGCGTGGGGTTCATCGGCAAGGTGGGGGACGACCCCTGGGGCGCGTGCCTGGAGGAGACGCTCCACGGCTGCAATGTCGACACCTCTCGGCTGGTGCGGACGAAGGAGGAGTTCACCCGGCTCGCCTTCGTCGCGCTGAAGGAGGACGGCGGGCACGACTTCCTCTTCCACGGGCGGCGAGGCGCCGATGAGCTTCTCGCGCCCGAGGACCTCGTTCACGAGTACATCGAGGCGGCGAATGCCTTCCACTTCGGCTCGATCACCACGATCCACGATCCAGCGCGGCTGACCACGTACGAGGCGGTGAAGGTGGCGCGCGAGGCGGGGCTGATGGTCTCATACGATCCCAACCTCCGGTCGGCGCTCTGGCCCGACTTGGACCTCGCCCTCGATCAGATGACGCTGGCGATGGAGCTGGTGGACCTCTTGAAGGTGAGCGGCGAGGAGCTGGAGTTCCTGACGGGGACGAAGGACCTTGAGGCCGGGGCGAAAGCACTGTATGATCTGGGCCCGGAACTGGTGGCCGTGACCCTCGGCGACGCGGGTTGCTACTACCACCACTCGAGCGGCACGGGCGCGGTGCCCGGGTTCCAGGTCGAGGTGGAGGACACGGTCGGCTGCGGCGACGCCTTCGTCGCGAGCATGTTGCTGCTTCTGAACGAGGCGGAGAGCGACCTCGCCGACCTCACGGCCCCCGAACTGGAGCGCATCTGCCGCTTTGCCAACGCCGCCGCGGCGATCACTGCCACCGGCAGCGGCGCCATTCCCGCCCTCCCCGCGCGCGGGGAAGTCGAGGAGTTGCTCGCAGGAAGACCTCTCGGGGACGACGACCCGGGGTTCTGAAGATGGTTGCGGGCTTGCGGGTTGCGGGTTCCAGGTTGTGAAGCCCGGTACGGAACCCGAAGCTCCGAGCCCGGAACTCGAAACGGATCAGGAAGGGGACATACAAGATGCCGTTGGTGACTGGGGACGTTCTTCTGCAGGCCGCCCGGAAGGGCGGGTATGCCGTCGGCGCGTTCAACGCCAACAACCTCGAGTCCGTGAAGGCCGTGCTGGAGACCTGCGACAAGCTGGAGGCGCCGGTCATCCTGCAGGTCAGCCAGGGGGCCATCTCCTACGCCGGGCTGCACTACGCGACCGCCATCGTCAAGGCCGGCGCCGAGGCGGTGAAGGTCCCGGTGGCGCTGCACCTGGATCACGGCACCAGCTTCGAGCAAAACTGCCAGTGCCTCGCCGCGGGCTTTACCTCCCTGATGTACGACGGGAGCAAGGAGCCCTACGAGAAGAACGTCGAGACCACCGCCCTCATCGCGCGGGTGGCGCACGCCGCGGGCGTGCCGGTCGAGGCGGAGCTCGGGCTCGTGCCCAAGATTGAGGACTTCGAGGTCGGGACCCAGGTCCTGGACGACCTTCGGAAGGGCGCCTGTGAGGACATCTACAGCTGCCTGAGCCCTGAGGACCAGAAGCGCGTCGACGACTGGTGCACCAAGCCGGAGCTGGCGAAGGACTTCCACGAGAAGACCAAGTGCGACAGCATCGCCATCGCCATCGGCGCCGTCCACGGGATGGAGGGCCAGGCCGCGCGGCTGAAGCTCGACCTCCTGCAGGACATCATGGCGGCCTGCGACATCCCCTACGTCCTGCACGCAGCCAGCGGCATCCAGCTGGACGATGTGCGGAAGGCCTGCTCGATGGGCGTCTGCAAGGTGAACGTTGCCACGCGCCTCAGCATGGAGCTCATCCGCGGCACCAAGGAGCGCCTCGCCGAGAAGCCCAACCAGAAGGACTTCCGCAAGGTCTTCGACAAGGGCATGACCTACATCGCCGAGGCCATTGAGGAGTACGTCACGCTCTTCGGCGCCGCCGGCAAGGCCTACACCGCCGGCTGGGGCCCCGCCGCCATGCCCGACATCGACCGGTCCGACTCGCCGGAGTAGGTCGTTTGCGTGAGCGAGGTCCATTGTGGGTATCTACCCACTGCGCGTGTATGCGGACACGTCGGTCTTCGGCGGCGTCTTCGACGAGGAGTTCGCCGAGGCGACTCGGGGGTTCTTCGACGAGGTCGTCCAGGGGCGGTTTCGTCTCGTCACGTCGATCCTCGTCCGCAACGAACTTGCGCCGGCACCCGAGCGTGTGCGCGAGTTTGCCCGCGGTGCCTTGGCGGAAGCCGAGATCGTGGAAGTGCGGGAAGCCTCCACGGCGCTCCGTGCGGCGTATCTGGCTGCGGGGGTGGTGTCTGAGCGTTGGCGGGCGGACGCCCTGCATGTGGCTGTCGCCACGGTTGGGTCCTGCTGCCTGATTGTGAGCTGGAACTTCCGGCATCATGTGAGCCTCGACCGCATACGCAGGTACTGCGCCGTGAACGCGCTGGAGGGGTACCCGCCCATCGAGATCCGGACTCCCGCGGAGGTGGTCCAGTATGAGGAAGACGTTTGACTGCATCAAGTCCAAGCGCGAGGGCCAAGAGCTCTTGCGCAAGAAGCTGGCCGGCATGACGCCCGAGCAGGAACTGGCCTACTGGCACGAGCAGACGGAGGCCCTTCGGGAGGAACAACGCCTCGCCAAGGAGCAGATGACGCCGGAACGCATTGCGGCGCTGCGGGAGTTCCTCCGGTCCAAGCGCACTCGGCTCAGGCGCGAGAAGGTGGCGTCGTAGCGTGCATCGGTGGCCTCTGGAGGCTCACATGAGGGCGACCTACGACCCCGAAGTCGATGTGCTGAAGATCACGCTGTCGACGGCTCCGAGCGAGGAGAGTGACGAGGACAAGCCGGGGATCATCCTCGACTACGACGGGGACGGGAACATCGTCGGCATCGAGATCCTCGACGCTTCCACCCGCGTGGAGAACCCTCGCTCCTTCGAGTACGCCATCCTCTCGGCCTGACGGCACTGAGGACCCAGGCGCAACAGGCCCGACCTCCTCGGAGGCCGGGCCTGCGCGTTTGGGGTGGCTCGGCCGGGTTCAACCGGCGAGTTCCTCGATCCGGCGGACGGTCTCTTCGATCGCGGAGACGGGGGTGGAGGCGCCGCCGGTGACGCCGATGCGGGTGGCGCCCGTGAGCCAGGCGGCTTCGATCTCCTCGGCGGACTCGACGTGGTGGGTCGGGGTGCCGATGGAGGAGCAGAGGTCGGCGAGGCGCGTAGTGTTCGCGCTGTGCCGGCCGCCGATGACGAGCATGACCTCGACCTGCCGGGCGACCTCCAGAGCGGCGGCTTGGCGCTGGCTGGTCGCATCGCAGATGGTGTTGGCGACCTTCACGTCCCGCACGCGCGGCACGATGCGAGCGATGACGTCGATGAACTTCTCCGCCGTCTGCGTGGTCTGCGCCACGATGCCGACGCGGTTCTTGAGCGGCAGCTCGTTCACCTCCGCCGGATCCTCCACCACCGTCGCCCGCCCGCCGGTGTGCTCCACGATGCCACGGGCCTCCGGGTGATCCCGCTCGCCCACCACGAGCACCTGGTACCCTTCTTCGGCCAGGTCGGCCGCTGACCGCTGGGCGCGCCGCACGAAGGGGCAGGTTGCGTCGATCAGCGTGATGCTTCGGCCCTCCGCCGCCTGATAGGTCGCCGGCCCGGCGCCGTGGGCGCGGATCATTGCCGCGCCCTCAACGGGCACCTCCTCCAGCGAGCCCACCACCCGCAGCCCCTTGGCCGCCAACTCGGCGACGACCTGCGGGTTGTGGATCAGCTGCCCGAGACAGCGCAGCTCATCTCGCTCCGCGAGGGCCTTCTCGGCCATCTCCAGGCTGCGCTGCACCCCGAAGCAGAATCCGGCATGATCGGCGATGATGATCTGCATGGTCTCGCGGTCTCGGGTGTGGCGGCTACCGGTCACCGGCCGTCGCGACGACGCGTCCGTCGTAGGCCGCCGTGATGCGGCCGCCGGGCGGGACCACCAGGAAGTCGTCCGCGTTCCAGTCGCCGTCGATGAGGGCGCGAATCAGCCGGTCGCTGCCCTCGATCATCTCGAATTCCCAGCCGTGCGACTCTGCGGCGC